>Ga0137373_10003031_pt1 | contig 18431 bp, 22 predicted proteins | sample SagtaG_5_FD_104912 | JGI IMG/M metagenome (GOLD analysis project Ga0137373, IMG submission 104912) | Vadose zone soil microbial communities from Sagehorn Ranch, Mendocino, California, USA - Sage1_R_80_16 metaG | ecosystem: Environmental > Terrestrial > Soil > Vadose zone | place: USA... | reverse complement strand
CGAGCCGATCCGCCGGACGACCCTGGACTGGGGGCGGCCGTCGGCAGCGGGACCGGAGGCGCTCCGGTCGCGATCAGTTAACGCGGGGGCGGATGGCCTCCTGCCCAGCGTGGAGTGTCGAGCTGACCTGCTCCTTCGCTCTGTTTAGCACGTCTCCAGTCTTCTTCTCGACGATCTGGAGCGTGTCGGCGGCCTTGGCCCGGACCTCCCGACTCTTCGTGTTAGAGTAGCGGCGGAGCTTTTCACCCCAGAGCCACACTGCGAGCCCTCCGGCAAGCACACCCACGACAACGCGAATCATCGATTATCCTCCTGTCCCATGAAAGCTGGCTGATGTTTGGAGCAAGAGCGATGCCATTGGCCGCGACGCCACCGGCCATTCGAAAATCAGGCACAGGGTGCCGGGTGATTCCCGCGAAGCTCGTCCCCCAACAAGAACTCGCCCTCGTCTGCGGATCAGGGTTACCGTTCGTCTGTCGGGTCCGTCGGGAGAAGGCGCTTACGGTCAGTCTACAAGCAGTGGACATAAGGACGGGACGCGGGTCGGGCCTCGCGCCGCGCGCGCAGCGCGAGCCCGGCCCGCAGGATGCGCCGGGCCCGGGTAGCCCCGGCGCTGGTTGTCGTCTGAAGGGCGGCCGACCCGTCAGCGCCGCGTCGTGTCCTCCGCGCTGTACGCATCGAAACGCCGGGTGACCTCGTCCTCGGCCTGCTTCTTGGCCCACCCGTACCTCTCCTGGAGCGCCCCGACCAGCTTGTCGTACCGGCCCTCGATACGCTCCAGATCGTCGTCGGTCAGCTTGCCCCACCACTCCTTGGCCTGCCCGCGGGCCTGCTTCCACTTGCCTGCAAAGATGTCGAGGTTCATGCTCGCTGCCTCCCCGTCGTGGATTGTGGGCGCGACGCCGCCACCCGAGTCGCGGGACGGCGCGATGGCTATATGAGCTTGACGAAGAGCGTGAGCAGCAGCGTGAGCGCTAACCAAGAACGCCAGCAGGTCCCTTACCGCTCAGACCAGATGCGTGGCGCTGTGATGTGACTCATCGTCTTGTGTGCTCTCTTCGTGTCACCCGTGCTTCCGCGCCGCGCCCGTGTCCCCTTTGGAGCGCCGCGCCCGTTCCAAGAGACGGCATCTTCCATGCCAGTTACCGCCCAGACGGCAGAGCGCGCCGCAAGCTGTGGAGGCGGCAGCTCTTTTTCCGCGGCTGTCCCCGATCGGGCAAAGTCGCGGCGCGTCCGGAAGCTTGCCGAGCTGGTCAAATTTTTCCAACGGGCCCGGTAAGCTTTACGGAGTAGGGGGGCGCTTCAACGATGCGAGAGGACGCCGCGAGGGTACTGCCATCGACTCGTACGCCGAGATGGTGCGGTACTCGAGCGCCGATGCCGTGACCACGCGGCGCATGGCCCGATTTCGCTTCCGCATCAAGCGGGGGGGGCCGGTCGAGAGCGCCGTCCGACACCCTCCCCGCTCGATCGTTTCCTTTTTACTGAGTAATTGTTACCCGGGATGACCCGTCCGGATGATTCACAGCAGCATCGGGTTTGAGTGGCGCGTCCCGAGGCGCTCGCGAAGCAACAAGAAGGTCCCGATCAAGGAACGCGGTTGGCAGGACGCGTTACAGCGGCGTATCCCTTCAAGATCAATGCCGGACGCGACAAACTTCACCCTTGGAGCCGTCGGCGATCGGGCCGCTGAAGTCTACGAGCTATCGGACCACGCTGTTCTCGACCTTGGCCGGTCGAATTGCCTCCTGCCCGCTCTCGAGAGTGGACGTGATCTGCTCTTTTGCCGTGTCGAGCGCGCTCTCGGTCGCTTTCTGAACGACTCGAAGCTGGTCGGCCGCTTTAGCCCTCATGAAGCGGGTCCTCTGGTCCAGATATTCATGGAGCTCGTCCCGCCATATCCACACTATGACAGCACCCGTGATGGCCCCCACCATGAATCGGAGCATGGGAATCCTCCCTTCCTGGCGCATTCCCGGATCATTCCGGCGCGCCGACCGGCGAGTTTGCAGTCTCTTGTCCCACTGGTCAGCAAGAGGAATGCCACGGAAACTCCCCCGACTCATTCTGTCACTGGCAACTTCCAGGACCGCGGCGGAGGGGCGGTCAAGGGCTCAAAGCTCGTGAAAAGCCTGGCCCGCGGGGCGGGCCCCGGCCGACTGCGACGGGACGGGCCTGATCATATGGTTGGGCGGCAGGACTACATTGATACCTAGTAAGAACTACTCCCGACTTGGCCCCGGTGGTCGTACCAACCCATCGCGAACCAGCAGAACCGCTTGATTTTCCACCCAAGCCCGGCCAGAGAGCGCCGCGGCATGGCCGATGCAAAATGTACGCTTTGACCTTCGAGACGCGGTGGGGGCTCGAGGCTCCCGCGGGAAGGCGCGCGCCATGCAATTGCGGGTTCTGAAGGAATCGCAGGGGCAGCAGACCGTCGTGGCGGTCTTCCGTGAGGGCGAAGAGGCCGTGGCCGAGCTCACCCGCGTCGCAATTAGCCAGGGGCTATCGGGTGCTTACTTCACAGCCATCGGTGCATTCAGCGCTGCCACGCTCGGCTTCTTCGACATCCACCGCAAGGACTATGTACGGATACCGATCAAACAACAGGTCGAGGTCGTCTCGCTCGCGGGCAATATCGCCCTTGACAAGGAAAAACCGAAGCTGCACGCCCACGCCGTCGTGGCGACAGCCGATGGAACAGCGCTGGGCGGCCATTTGCTCGAAGCTTACGTGCGGCCGACGCTGGAGGTGCTCATCGTGGAGTCGCCTGAGCCGCTCAGGCGCCGGACGGATGAGGCCACCGGGTTGGCGCTGATCGATCTCACCCAGTGAGCGAAGGAGGAACACCATGGACAATCAGAGCGTCAGAGACGTCATGACTCCGAACCCCTGCGCGATGCCCGCCGGCGCCTCGGTCATGGACGCTGCCCAGGTGATGCGGGGGAACGATATCGGCGACGTGATCGTGTTGGAAGAGGACCGGCTCTACGGCATCCTGACGGACCGCGACATCGTCGTGCGGGCCCTCGCCGAGGGAGCGGATCCGCAGACCACGACGGTGGGCGACATCTGCAGCCGCGAGCTCACGACGATCCGGGCCACGGACAGCGTCGGGCAGGCGGTCCGGTTGATGCGCGAAAATGCCGTCCGCCGGCTTCCGGTGGTCGAGGAGAGCGGTGAACTAATCGGGGTCGTTTCTATCGGCGACGTGGCGGTCGAGAGGGATCGCCGGTCCGCCCTCGCTGATATCAGCGCGGCGCTACCGAACGTGTGAGGCGGCCGGCGAGGGCGCGCGGAAGCCCGTGCCTCCCCGCCGTACGAGAGGAGGAGATGCGCATGGCACGCTGCGAGGTGTGCGGCAACGACTACGACAAGGCGATGGAGATCCGGCTCAGAGGCAAAACGGGCACCTACGATTGCTTCGAGTGCGCCATCCACGCGATGGCCCCGGCCTGCGAGCATTGCGGCTGCCGGGTCATCGGCCACGGGGTGGAAGCGAAGGGGAAGATCTTCTGCTGCGCCCATTGCGCGCAAGAGGTCGGCGCTCACGCGATACGCGCATGAGGTCGAGCGCGAGCAAGGCCGAGCGGTAAAGGGGACCAGACAATGGATCTGTCCCGTCCCGCGATTGTCTCCGCGCCTCCACCGTCGGCGCGGGCACCGCCCTCGGCGGGCTGACGGGCGTGGGGGTGGACCTGCGTTCCACGGTCGCGCGCGCCCAGGAGCAAATCTTCTCCTCGCGATCGTTATTTTCCCAATCGAGATCGAGATCTCTGCCGGCGGCGATGGATCCACAGCTCGCGCTTCACCCAGCCGACCGCCGCCAGGACACCGGCGACAACCGCGACGATGAGCCAGCCCGTATCACTCACCGCCGGCGCTCCTGCGGCCGATCCTTCCCCGCCGCGGGCTCGCGCTCGGAATAGACTGGCGCGAATTCAGATAGCTGTCCCACGGATCCTTCTTGAGTCCCGCCAGCCGGCGCGACAAGTTTTCGACGGTGTACTGGTCGGAGCGCAGGTCGGCGGCGAGCTCGTCCCATGCGAGAGGTGTCGACACGGGCGGGTGCCCCTGCGCGCGCCCGGGTGGAGTGAGCGGCGATGGCTGTGGCGGTCTGGGAATTGCGCAAGTAGTCGAAAGCGGCGCGCGGCATGCTTCTGGACGACGAAGGAATGGCCCCGGGCGGCGCTCCGCTCGGCTCCACGCGGCTCGGAGGTGCGCTTGAAGTCGCGCTCATGCCGATAGGTGGCCAGTTTGCCCATCGGCATCCATCACGCGGATTTACGCGCGCGCGGCCGCGGCCTGGTCTTCTCGGCCTTCTCGACGCTGCGCTTGAGCAGCGTCATGATATCGATGACCGCGGCCTTCTTCTTCCTCGGCGCCTCGGGCTCGGCGACCTCTTCGATCTTTCCGCTCTTGATGCGCTTGCGGATGAATGCCATCAACTCCTCCCGATACTCGTCCCGATGCTTCTCCGGATTCCAGGGTTCGGCCATTTCTTCGACGAGCCGCTCGGCTACTTGCACCTGCTTGCCCGAGATCCCGAGAGCCTTGAGATTCTTCCCGGGAAGCGCCAGGCGAGCCGGGTCGCGCAGCTCGGAGGGGAAGCGGAGCAGGTTCAGCACAAGCGCGGATTCCTCGCTGATGAGGGCGGCGACGCACTGCCGGGTCCGGACCACGACCGAGGCGATCGCCACCTTGCTGGTCCTGCGCAGGGCCTCGCGCAGCAGCGCATAGCCCTTCTCGTTCTTGGCGGCGGGCTCGAGATAATAGGGGCGGTCGTAGTATTTCGCGTCGATGCCGTCCGCGTCGGTGAAGTACAGGATGTCGATCCGCTGGGTCCGCTCAGGGTTGGCCCGCCGCAGGTCGTCATCGCTGACGATCACGTGGTGCCCCTCCTCGTACTCGAACCCCCGCGTGATGCGCTCTCGCGGCACCTCCTCACCGGTGGCCTTGTTCACCTTGCGGTAGCCGATGGGGGAAAGATCCTTCTCGTCCAGCAGCGTGAAGTCCAGCTCCTTCCGCTCTTCGGCCGGATATAGGGCCACCGGGATGTTCACGAGTCCGAAGCTGATGTGACCCTTCCAGATCATCTGTGGCCCACTCCGGCTGTGCGTCGGCCCAGCGGCCGACCGGATGGGCCGTCGAGCATGCGCTCTCACGGTGCCGTCCCCCGGCCGGTGACGAGCTGCACCACGAGTACCACGAGCGCCACCACGAGCAGAAGATGAATGAAGCTCCCTAACGTATTCCCGCTGACCAGACCCACGAGCCAGCCGATCAAGAGAATGCTGAAGATCGTCCAAAGCATAGTTCGAGCCCTCCCGCGCGGACCATCCACGCATGGCCCGCAAACTACCCCCCTTTTGAGTTTTGCAACCGGCGTGCCGCAGGGACTGGCGTGAAGTCGCCGGTAAATCAGCTAGTTCACGGATTCGACCTTTCGATTGACACCCTCCATCGCCGCCGACTGCGTAAGATCTACCTGCCGGTCTTACGATTCGGCTCGACTTGTCTGGCAGGACACCGAGACGCTTCGCTGAGTGGCGGCGGCGCAGCTCGAAACTGCGCGACATCCCTTGATTCGGCGTATGTATAGCCCGGTCCACGGCACAGCTCCTGCCACGAGGGGCCATATGGCTCCGAGTTCATCCAGGCCAGGGCCACGTGAGCGGATCGCACAAGCCTTCAGAACCTGGCCGATGACCAGCACCGGAATCTTCATCCGGCGACGGGTCCTGACGATGGCCTCTTTCCATTGCGCACCGCTCATCCTCAAGGCCAGGCCAGACAGCAGGGCGGTGATAAACACGCCGGTCCCGGCCGCGGAGAGCCAGTTGATGACGAACCGGGCGACCTCGGGCTTGGCGTTCGCCGGGGCCACCGGAGGCATCCGCTGCACGAGGTTGTGCAGGGCCGGCATCTCCCAGGCGGGCAGGGACAGGCTACCGGATAGGATCGAGCCGAGCAGCGTGGTCTTGAACGTGATACTGGCGAAGAGGTTGTTCAAGTACGCCTTCCACGCCGGCATACCCCAGATGCCGCAGCAAACGATCAGGATCGTCCACGGCAGCCAGGCGTACACGGTCTGGCCCACGCTATAGTTGTAACTCCACAAGCCGCCGGCGAGCTCAGGCTGAGGCACGGGGCCCCTCCTGCCGCTCCCGGAACCAGCGGCCTGACGCTCCGACTTCAGCAGGAAGCGGGTCCTGGGGTGCCACCCGAAGCGCAGGAACAGGGCCGTGCAAATGACAGAGAAGACCCCCGACACCACGTCCGTCATCAAATGGAACGCGTTCGACCCGGAGGCGAACCACTGCATGAGAGCGAAGGACAGCCCCGAGCACAGCGCCGCCGGCCATACTTCCCACGCCTGCTTCCACGTGCCTCCCTCCATGAGCACGAAGGTGGTGACCAGCCAGAATGGAACCAGCACAGAGACGAAGGGAAGCTGGTGACCAGCCCTGGCCGAGAGCGTGACCTGATCGAGCCCGCTCACGGCCGCCAGAGTCACGATGGGCGTGCCGATGGCGCCCCAGGCGACGGGAGCAGTGTTGGCGAGCAGGTTGAACGACGACGCCCAATGCACGCGCGGCGAGCGGCTCGGCGCGCTCGCGCCAGCGGCTCGTCGCCCAAGAGCTCGCGGTTCGCCGTGCCAGGCGTGAGCTCTGGGACTTTGATCTCCAGGATGAGCCGCGTGATGGCGCGGCAAATACGCCGTCGCCCAATGCTTGGACCCGTGCCGTCTCCTTCGCGTCCATTGGCGGTGGTGGCCCGGATCAAGACCATTCGGCCGGCGGTCGGTCCAGAGCTTCGCGATCCCACCGAGCCAGCGTGGCCGCCGCCTCGTACGCGCTCTGACAGAACTCCAGCACTGTCGCGTCCGGGGAAGACGCCCCGCGAACCTCTTCGTAAGGGAGGATGAAGTCCGACAGGTCGCGGTTATAGTAGGCGCGGGCGGGTGAGATCGACGCCGCGGCCAGGCCGGGAGGCTCGGGTCGAGCGTAGGCGTAGAACGCGGGCTCCGATACGGAGCCGCTTCCCGGCCAGAAGCCCACGCTGATCTCCTCGTGCGAGTTCGCCTCCCGGATGACCCACCACTCGGTGTCCTTGTGCTCGGGCGCGCGCCGGCCGGAGAAGCGCGTGAGGGCGAGATCGAAGGCGCCCCAAAAGAAGTGCACCGGGCTCGACTTGCCGAGGAAGCGACCGGCAAAGCGCTTCAGGATGCGGTCGGCTTGCAGCAGCATCCGAAAGAATCGATGGGCCTGGTCCGCCTCGTACGAGGCATGCGTGCGATCCTCGGCGAACGGAATCGCGTGCTCCGCTTCCACCGGCACCGGCCAGAATTTCACCAGGATCCCGAGAGTGCTGAGCGTGCCCAGGTACTCGCGATAGAAGTCCGCGACCGGCTGCGGCCGCAGCGGCATCTCTCGGGTCGTCCCGTCGCTCGCCTCGAGCACGAGCCGGTGGTCGATGAAGTCGAAGTCGACCTGGAACGTCCGCGTCCCGTACGGGATCGGTGTCGTCGTCAGCCCGCGCGACGTGAGGTACAGCGGGACATGCCACCAGTGGTTCTGCTTGGGCGCCAGCGCCAGGCGCGTCTTCCCGACGATCTGCATCCACATGTGGAGCGTGTCGCGGGTCGCCCGCCATTGTTCGAGAGGCAGGCGGGGCCAAATCGCTTCATCGTTGCCCGCGCCGTTCGCGTCGCGTGCGTTCATGGGCTCCTCCCTGAGTGACATGCTGCCCGCGGATGGCTGTCACCAGCGAATGAAAACCGCCACGAGGTATCCGGCCTTGCGCCGACGACACCGCCTTCGTGCCGTGTTGCTCCGCGGCACGCCGTGCACGCTGAAGTCTCCCGCCCTCGGCACGAGTGGTCAAGGCCTACGTGTTTGGTCGCGCTGAGCAACGTCGTGAGGAAGCTGGCGGGCATAACTTCCCGCATAGCACACGGGGCGGGTCCGGAAACCCGCCCCGTAACTCCATGGAAAACTGGTGGACGATACTGGACTTGAACCAGTGACCCCCGGCATGTGGGGCCGTCAAAGGGGCAAATCAGCGCGTGTCACCCCATCATCATCGGTCAGCAGCCATCCCACTCGGAGCCGCGTAAACACTGGCTCCGGTGAGTTCGTGGCTCCTCAGCGTGTCGATACCACCTGCCCTCGACAACCCTGGATGGCCCTGGCTAGGTGCCTTCCCAGGTGCCATCAGCGCCGCCCCCACAGAGCCACGGAGCGGCATCTGAGGCCCCAGCGCTGCTATCCCCACCATACTTTCATGGCCCTCTTCCTGGCAGCTCCCCTCATACGAAAATCGAGGAACTTCCAATCTCCGGCGCGACAGGAAAAAAAGAGGAAGGCCCGCGAACACCTCGGCGAGCACGATCGGCCCGAGCGCCCCGCGAACCCACCTTCAGCGCGGCACCGAGGCCGGGGTGGCGACCGCCGCTTCCGACTGCACCGGCGCGAACCAGTGTCGCGTGCGGTTGCGGAAGGAGCAGACGGACAGCATGACGGGGACCTCGACGAGCACGCCAACCACCGTGGCAAGGGTGGCACCGGATATCAGCCCGAAAAGCGAGATCGCCGTCGCGACGGCCAGCTCGAAGAAGTTGCTGGCGCCGAATCAGGGCGCCGGGCGCGGCGATGGAATGCGGGATCCGGAGCCGGCGCGCGAGGCCGTAGACGAGCCCGGAGTTGAAATAGACCTGGATGAGGAGCGGGATGGCGATGAGCGCCATGTGGGTGCTGCGGCGAGCCAGCAATGACTCGTCCTCGCGGGACAAGAGGCGCTCCATCGCCCGCTGGGTGTTCCCGAGAAGCAGCTGCACGCGCACCCCCCACGGGTCCCGGTCGCAGCGAGACGCAAGGCGCCGCGCGGGGGTCGGGCATGAGGCCGATCGTCACGCCGGCCTCCTCGGCCAGGACGAAGATCCGTCTCGAGTAGTCGTGCAAGACGCGACCGGCCGCGCTGAGATGGGCGCGTCGGCGGACGCGCTGGACGAGCCGGTAATGCCGCACGATGCTTCCAGTTGCCGGGCGTCCACGGTGATCGCTGCGGGCGGGATGTGCAGAAGGCGGGCGGCGGCGGTGACGCTGCCCGCCCGTGCGACGGCGTCGAATGCTCGAGGCTGGGTCAAGTCCATGTCGGGCGGATCTTAACCGGCAGTTACGAACGTTCCCAGTATTTTTCTTTTTCCTAACGTGGACCGGGGGCGTACGATCCGCGTCATGGGGGAGGGACCTCTCACCGGCGTCACGATTCTCGATCTGAGCCGCGTGCTGGCGGGACCCTCCTGCACCCAGCTCCTGGGCGACCTCGGCGCCGAGGTCATCAAGGTCGAGCGCCCGGGTGTGGGCGATGAGACGCGCGCATGGGGACCGCCATTCCTGCGGGATCGAGATGGGCGCGCGACCGCCGAGGCGGGGTACTACCTCAGTGCGAACCGGAACAAGCGCTCCATCACCGTGAACTTCGCGAAGTCGCAAGGCGCGGCGTTGATCCACCGGTTGCTCGACCACTCGGACGTGCTGATCGAGAACTTCAAGGTCGGCGGCCTCGCTGAGTACGGCTTGGCGTTCGAGCAGCTCCGGGAACGTTTCCCGCGGCTGGTCTACTGTTCCATCACGGGCTACGGGCAGTCGGGACCGTACGCCCCGCGGCCCGGGTACGACCTGATGGCGCAGGGCACGGGTGGCATCATGAGCGTGACCGGAGAGAGGGACAGCCGGCCCGTGAAGGTCGGCGTCGCCGTGAACGACGTCATGAGCGGGTTATACGCGGCCGTAGGGATCCTCAGCGCGCTGCGGCATCGAGACCGCACCGGCCTCGGGCAACACATCCACATCGCGTTGCTCGACGTGCAGGTCGGCTGGCTCTACAACGTCGGGCTGAACTACCTCCTCTCCGGCCAAGTGCCGGGCCGCTGGGGCACCGCGCATCCGAATACGGTACCGTACCAGGTATTCCCCACCAGCGATGGCCACGTCATCCTGGGGGCCAACAAGATGCGCAGTTCCGGTGGCTCTGCGAGTTCGCGGGCGCGCCGGAGCTCGCGGTCGACGCTCGCTTTGCGACCAACGCCCTGCGGCTCCGGAACCGCGCCGAGCTGGTCGAGTTGGTCTCGGATCTCACGCGTCGACATCCCACCGAGTACTGGGTGAAGGGACTCGAAGCGGCGGCGCTGCCGTGTGGCCCCGTGAACACGATCGATCGCGTCTTCGAGGATCCTCCGGTGCTCCACCGTGAGATGAAGATCTCGATGAGCCACGCGGGGGGCGAGGTGTCCTTGATCGGGAGCCCGCTGAAGCTGTCCGTGAGTCCGGTGAGCTATCGACGGCCACCGCCGACCCTCGGGGAGCATACGGACGAGGTGCTGAAGAATCTGCTGGGGCTCGGGGATGCCGAGCGGCAGTCGTTGCGCGACGCGGGCATCATCTGATTGGGGACGCCGCAGGAGGGCGACGATGTCCGTGACGGTCAGATTCGTCGGCTCGGGAGACTCGTTCGGCAGCGGTGGCCGATTTCAGACGTGCATCCTGGTCGATGGGCCCGCGTCACGGGTCGCGATCGACTTCGGCACCTCGTCGTTGATCGCCCTCGCCCAGCAAGGCATCGAGCACAATACGATCGACGCGATCCTCCTGAGCCATCTGCACGGCGATCACTGCGGCGGCGTCCCGTTCCTGCTGATGGATGCGATGCTATCCGCCAAGCGCGGGCGGCCCCTCGTGATCGCCGGGCCGCCGGAGCTCGAGCGGCGGATGGGCGAGATCCGCGAGGCACTGTTCCCGGGCTCGCATGTCATGACGGCCAAGTTTCCCCTCGAGTGGATCGAAATGGAGCCGTGCCGACCGCACCAGGTGCTGGATCTCGTCGTCACGCCGGAGCGCGCCCGGCACACGAAGGAGACGAACCCCTCCGCGCTACGGGTCGAGATCGGCGGCAAGGTCGTGGCGTACACCGGCGATACCGAGTGGACCGATGAGGTGGCGCGCGTCGCGCGGGGCGCCGACCTCCTGATCGCGGAGTGCTACCACTACGAGAAGCCGATCAAGTGGCATCTCAACTATCCCGCCATCGCCGCCCGTCGGGAGCACTTCGGAGCCAAGCGACTCATCCTGACGCATATGAGCCGGGAGATGCTGGCGCATGCCGACCAGGTGCCGGAGGAATGCGCCTACGACGGCCTGATGATCGAGGTCTGAGCCCACCGCAGCTGCTGGACGCTCGAGAGTGGCGGCAGCGTGTCGGCAGGCGCGAGTGTTGACAACGTCGCGTTGAATGACATCGGTCGCAATTGATAGCGTATAGGCATGGCCGTCGTGACACGGAGGAATCAGGCGCATGGATATCGATCGCTGCGGGCGATCGCTGACGATAACCGGCTCAAGCTCATCCGGCTTCTTCAACAGGGCGAGCACTGTGCCTGCGAGATCGCCGGCAAGCTCGAGCTCGGGCAATCCTTGCTGTCGTTTCATTTGAAGACGCTGAAGGAGGCCGGCATCGTTAGAGATCGGCGGCAGGGGCGATGGGTGTACTACTCCCTGAACCCCGCGACATTCGACGAGATGGCAGAATTCATCCGGGGCCTGAAGCCGGTGGGGCCCGGCAGCGCGAACATCAACCCGCGCTGCTGTGACTGACCCTTTTTTTGGGCGAACCCATCAATCTGGATTGATGGAAAAGGAACGAACGGCCGATGAGTGAAGAGCGCGAGCGCAAACACGTGCTGTTGCTCTGCACCCACAATTCCGCGCGTAGTCAGATGGCGGAAGGATTCCCCTTACGCGCCATCGCCGGCGATCGGTTCGAGGTCGCCAGCGCCGGGACTGAACGAAGGCGCGTCCATCCCCTGGCCATCAAGGCGATGGCCGAGATCGGTATCGACATCAGCAACCACACCTCGAAGCTGCTCGTAGGGCTGGTCCGCGATCCGTGGGACTACGTCATCACGGTTTGCGATACGGCCAACGAGCGCTGTCCGCTTTTCCCGGGGAAGGTCCAGCGGGTCCAGTGGAGCCTCTCCGAGCCCTCGGCTGCCGGCGGCACGGAGGCCGAGAACCTCGCGGTGTTCCGAAAGTCCGCGATCAGATTGTCGACCACCTGAAGGAATGGGTCGCCGAGCAACACAAGAGCTGACGCTGGAGGCCACCGCACTCTTCTATGGCTCGTCTGGTTCATCTTGCGCGCTGCACATGTTGACGCTGGTCATCTGCATCGGCCTCGTCGCGTTTCCCTTCGATTTCCTCAACGGCTTTCACGACGCGGCGAACTCGATCGCGACGGTCGTCGCGACGCGGGTCCTCAGCCCGCTGCAGGCCGTGGTCTGGGCCGCATTCTTCAACTTCGTTGCCGCATTCGGGTTCGGCAGTGCGATGGGGCATAGCGGGCATGATCGTGTGGGGTGGGTTCTCACGATTCCGGCCTCCGGACTGATCGCCGCGATGAGCTGGTCCGTTCTCCGCCTGATCGCGATGTAAAGAGGCGACTGAGCGATCTTGTATCTATTTGCTTCTCTAGGTAATCGCCGCCGGATCGCCGCCAAGCACGTTCGGCCAATACGACGGTGTAGTGAAAACTGGAGGGCCGTATAACCCTCCGGTTTCGTGAAGGAAAATGGTGGACGATACTGGACTTGAACCAGTGACCCCCGGCATGTGAGGCCAATCAGGGGCTCAGGAGGCACATCCCACTCTGTCCCCATCGGTCCCCAGGCATCCCGCTCGGACCCGCATGAACACTGGGCTTACCTAGGTTCTGGCCCACTCGCTGCTTGTTACCGTGTGCCCTGGAATATGCTGCCTGATGCTGGCTAGGTGCCACCCTAGGTGCCATCAGCGAGGAGCTTGCAGGGACCCCTGAGATGTGACCTGAGACCTGCTCCCCACAGGGCCACGGGTGGTCATCGGGGGCCGGGTGCTGCTGCTCCCGGGACCGTACCTTCATGCCTTCCCCCTGGCAGGGTGTATGTTATACGAAATCGAGGGACTACCAATCTCCGACGCGGCGCAGGCGGGTCTCGCGGGTGTATCCCTGGTAGGCCTGGCAACCTTCTGACGACCAGCGTAGCTTCGCATTACTGGTCCGTACGCCCCGCCCCCGGTGAGGGAGAGCGGGGCCACATCAAGCGTGAGGCCCTGGGTCCCACTAGGGATTCTTGCGTCGTCCAGCCTGAAGCGCTTGGAGAACCGTGTCGTTCCCGCCCTCCCCCGAAAAGAGTCCCATCAAGAAGAGCTTGTCATCGGGTCGCGAGAGGGAGGTCGTGCCCAGCAACACGCCCGGTCCCAGCCCCTCGCACGGGACGCTTGCTCTTGCTGGCTCGACAAACGCGGTCGTCACACCCTCTTCGCTGGGCGAGTCATTATCCAGCATCGTTGACGTAGGCTCTTACAGTAATCCCCTCTTCTCGGCTATCCACGGTACTCTTTCGTCGCCCGCCTCATCAACGCTGAGACCTCTCAACCTTGATCAGCGACAGCCCGATCAACCAGGACCAGATCAAGCGGCTCACGCGCGCCGGCATGGGCGGCCCCTGCCAGGGGCCGGCGCTGTGGCGAGCAGGTGGCCCTGCTGCTCGCCCTGGTCGTCAAGCGCGCCATGTCTTCCCTCCCCGGGCCGACCCATGTGCTCTTCGCCACCGCCGCCGGGCTCACGGTGGACCCTGGCAGTCAGGACGCGACGCGCGGCCTGGCCCTGGCGCCTCGACCACCATGCCACCCGGGCTTCTTGGTGCTCGATCCGCTCTGAGACGCTGGCCTGCGGCGAGCTTAAGGCAGTTTCTTCGCTCGCATACTGCGGAACTGAATGCGGCTCGGAAAGTCATGCGCTTGTAACGCCAGGTAACCCGACGGCGCGCGGGTGCTATTGTAGGAGTTCACGAGTATGTTATTCATGGTCACGCTGATTTGCTGGCCGTTGGCCTCAATCAGATAGCTATTCCACTCACCCAGCGGTCTCATCGGGAATGAACTGGGCGCCTGCAGCGCGTAAATGGCGCCGGTACGATGTACCCCGGCCCCATCTGGGGCACCCATATCATCGATCTGGATCTCGTGGCCCTGGTCGACGGCCTGCTGCAAGGCGTTCGCTGCGGAGGGCCCGGGCGTCCGGATGAATACCCCTGAGTTGTCGCCGGCGTGGAGCTCGCGCCATTCAATCCACACAGCGAAGTTCGCAAACTGTTCCTTGGTGTAGAAGTACAGACCGTAGCCGGCGACCGTCTCCAGGACGGGACCATGGCGCAGGAACTGGGGCTGGCTGCCGGGCTGCGCCACCAGCTGCCAATCTGCCGGATTCATGGAAAGCGGCGCGAAGCCTGATCCCGGCGGGCCCAGTCTCTGCCGAGTGATGATCGCGTCGGCCGTGCGCCTTGCCAGGGACAGCGCCGTCAGTGACGGATTGGCCGACCCAAGAGTGGGGAAGACGGCCGGCCCGGCGACATAGGCGTTATCCACCGCATGGAACTTGCCATTGGTGTCGGTGATCGACGCGCCCGCCGGCCCACAGAATAAGGTCCCTGCCTCGTGGTGGGTCGAACCCAGCGAGTCGCGCCACACTGCCGCTTTCTGGGGGTCGGCCCCCGGCACGGGCGGGCTCATTGGGGGTGGCATTGCCTGCCAGGTGTTCTGGGCGTTGTTCCAGTACTCGATGTTCGCCGGTTGCTTTGCGAGCGCGGCTGCGAGCCGCAGGGCCGCCCTGTCCATGTCGAACCACAATTGCGCATCGGCTTGGCTGGCGTTGAGTTGGACGTAGGCACGCCGCCGGCCGAACTCATCGGTCTCCGGGCTGAGATCGAGCCAGTTCCCGGCGGGATCGGGGTTGAGGCTTTGCTGGCCACCCATCTCGCCGATAGATCGGAAGATGATGCAAATCCAGTTCGGGTCCTGGTTGGCGCGAGCCTGGTCCTGCAGCTCGACGTCTGGTACCTGCTCCCACATGTTTTTCTCGGGGTTGGCATCTCCCACTGCCGCAGCGCTGACCTGAAAGTGGAACCGCCGACCCTGCGACGTGCCACGGATCAGGAAGGCAGTCGTCTCCAGGTCCGCTGGCGGTCCGCCAAGCCCAAGTGCCGACCGCTTGATGCGGACGGTGATGTTGCTGCGCAGGTGCGCCATCAGGTTGCCGAGCCGAGGTGAGCCGAAGATCGTCGAGCCCACGCCGAGCGAGTCGAGCGCCAGCCGCGTCGTCTCCACAGTTCCGGCGGCCAACACGACCGCACATGTGGAGGTTAAGGCGAGGGTCTTGGGAACCCCAGCGGCGACCAGGTCGATGCTCGTGATCGCATTGCCAGCCGTGTTCAGCCGGACCACGTGGACCCGCGGCACGAGGAACAGACGCCGCTGGATGTCCATTCCGGGATTGGTGCCGGCGTCGTCGCGCGCCGCGTCTACCAGAAAGTCGGCGCTGCTGAACTTGTCATATGGGAACAGGCCTGGTCCTGGCGACGAAGCCACGACCGCCAGCGGCGCCTCCTCGACCGCTGTCAGCGTGGCCACCCCTCCTAGGGCGGCCTGCAAATCGGCCAGCAGCGTGTCGTGAAACTGGTGGCGCAAGATGTACTGTGCTTCGTCGGCAACGCCGATTTCGCGCTCGGTCAGGTCGTAGGCTCCTGGCTGGCCGCCGCCCGGACCGACCAGGTACGCGATGACATCCTGCGGCCACTGAGCCAGGTCGCCAGCCGTCAACCTGGGCGACCAGCCACCCCAGAAGAGGGACCGCCCGCCGATGCAGTAGGCCAAGCCTGGAAACACCTGGTTGCTGATCCAGGGCATGCCCCAGATGACGTTCTGCGTGCCACTGCCGTCCTCGCGGCTGCGCGGGTACTGCGGCCCGCCAATGCTGCCGCCCAGCCGCTGGGGCAGGTTTTGAATGTGGGTCGGAAACAGGAATGCACCCGCTTCGAGCACGAGAATCCTGAGATTCAGGTCGACACCGTGGCGGTAGAGCTTCTCAGCGCAGTAGCCGCCGAACATCCCGGCCCCGATGACAACCACGTCAAACGGGTAGCCACCATCCTGTTGCTGGGCCTCGATTTCGGCCCAGTCGTTGCACACGTACCGACCCAGCACGTCGTAGGCGAGGTCGGTCTGCTGGACCTGAACGCGATCCGTCGCCGATGACGACGGAAGGAGCCTGGCGAGATCAGGCGGGCTCTTTGGCATGACTGCTATCTCCTGTGACCGGCTGCCTACTCCCCTGGATTCCGGGACCAGCATGGCCGGCGAGCGGGCGGCCGGGGGATCGACTCAGGTTATTGAGGTAGACCGAGCGTTCACGATGCAAGCTCCCATGTCCGCGCGGGGAGGGTCTCTTCGGCACTCCGTCGTCTCCCGGCAGTGAGCGTACACGGGATCGTAGGCCGGGAACTGCTTTGTCACGTTGTCGTGGTCGTCCTTCGCCGTCGCCTGGAGACCCGTCGCAAGCGCGTAGAGGCCCGAGGACTCCGGCGTGAGCTGCCGCGCGTCGGTATCGGCGCCGCGTACAATCAGTGCCAGCGGTCGCAGCGCCGGGTCGTCGAGGTTGCACTTGTCCAGGAACGCGCCAAACGAGCAGCGCTCGCCGTGGTGTCCTAGCTCAACGCCGGGCACATCGTACGGGATAGCGTCCTCGCGCTGCGCCACCTGCATCACCGGGTTCGCCACTCCCAGGCTGTCGCGAGCAGGGTGATCAGGATGTCCCCGACATTGTGGCCCCGGATCACCTGCAAATCGCCCACCGGCACGGGGGCGCTCGCCGTGACCACTCCGATGGTCGCGAGCGCTAGCGTTACCTCGATCCTCCCGACTTCTGGCTGTTGGTCTCGTCGAGCGCCGCTTTCAAGCCCCGGGCGAGCTTGGCCACATCGTCGGTCGCCCAAAAATGCATGTAGAAGAGCCGCGGCGTGTCCTGGAGCCCGTGATTGTGGAGCGCCGTCACCTCGATGCCATGCTGCCGGAGGATGCGGGCAACGGCGTTTACTTCCTTGTCGACGAGCACGAAATCGCCGGTGATCGCCGCCTTGCCGTCCGCGGTCGGCTGGAAGTTCATCACCGTCACCACGCCCATGGCGGGCAGCAGCGGGACCCCCATCCCCGTGATCGCTTCCGCGCGCGGCACCGTCACCTGAAACACGCCGCCGCCGATGTCTCGCCCTGCTCGGCCGAGCACCTGCTCCACCTGCTTCGCGTCCAGCGCCGGTCCGCCGGATGCGGCCGGAGCCGCACTGGCAGCGCCGAGGGGCGTCCCGCTCGCGGACAACGCTTGGCGGAGCGCCTTGGCCATCTGGACGGCGTCCCCCTGCCCCTCGTAGTGCATATACATCACGTGGGGCGACATCTCGTTCAGGTGGTTGTGGACAGCAGTGACCTCGAGCCCGCCGCTCAGCAGGCCCGACATCACCGCCGGCACCTCCTGATCGAGCAGGACAAGGTCCCCCATGACCATCGCGTGGTCGGCGACCTGCCTGAACGCCGCGTACGATCCGAGCGCGAACCCGGCTTTGACGGGAACGCCCTTGACGCTGACCGCGAGATCGGTTCGCGGCATTCCGACGCGGAAAACGTTGCCGGCCTGCAGCTGGCCGGACTTGCCGAGCGCCTGCTCCACCGCCTTCCAGTCGGGATCAGCGGCGGGCGAGAGTCCCGGCGAAGCGGCGGCGACGAGCCCCGACACCACGATCGCACGCTTCAAGATCTGGGATCTCATGGTGATGGTCTCCTTGTTCATCTCGCGTGCTGCTGATGCAGCCGCGACACGTTGTCCCAGCGGATGTTCTCCTTCACCGCCCCGCTGCAGTTTGTTCTCCCAGTGGCTGACAATGAGTTTCTCCGAGAGCCCCTTCAGCGTCTTCGGATCACAGGACGGCGGTTTGATTACGTCATGCGGTTCCCCTCATGTGGCACGGCCATATTCCTCGCGGTCATCGACGGAGCGAGGGTCCACCGTTGGCTCTCATGAGCCGCCTGCCGCAGGCCTCGAATCGTGAGGTCATCGAACGCCGTGATCGAATCCGCCTTCGTCCACAGCCCGACGCGACCGGACCTGAACCGCGAGTCGTGGTGGTCGAGGTAGAGCTTGCCATCTAGCCACGCCTGCATGTGATCGCCGACGGCCACGACCCGAACCGTGTGCCACTGTCCGAGCGCCGGCGCCTTCACGCTCGCACTCGCGAGCTCCCGTCGTCCGCGATCGTAGGAGTACAGCCGGAAGTTCCCCTCGAGGGCATTGGCGCGGACGACGTAATACTTGCCGTCGTTGAAGCGGAAGACGATACCGCCCGAGGCGTCTTCACGCCCGGAGATCGGCTTGAACTTCACCGACACGTCAACATCGGTGTATGGCCCCGGCGGCGCCACGATGACGTTGAACTCGTTCTTGGTCCCTCGCTGCACGAGCGCCTTCTTGCCGCTCGGCGTGCCAGCCATGTCCTCTACGGCCCACTG
>Ga0137373_10003020_pt1 | contig 18471 bp, 29 predicted proteins | sample SagtaG_5_FD_104912 | JGI IMG/M metagenome (GOLD analysis project Ga0137373, IMG submission 104912) | Vadose zone soil microbial communities from Sagehorn Ranch, Mendocino, California, USA - Sage1_R_80_16 metaG | ecosystem: Environmental > Terrestrial > Soil > Vadose zone | place: USA... | reverse complement strand
CTCGACTAAGAGAATCAGGCCGGAGATGAAGTTCTTGGCGATGTCCTGCAGGCCGAAGCCGATGCCGACCCCGAGCGCCGCGCCGAAGGCGGCCAGCGCCGTCGCGTGGATGCCGAGGGTTTCGAGCGAGATCGTGGCCCCGAGGACCAGGATCAAATAACCGGTGAACCGGCCGACGGCGTATCGAACTCCGACCGTCAGCCGATTCTTGAGGAAATGGGCCGCGACGAAACGCTGGACGAGCCTCGCGAGGATCCAGGAGCCGACCAGGATCGCGAGCGCGGCCACGAGATTGGTGGCCGTGATGGGCGTGCCGCCGATGCGGAGGAGCGGATAGTTAAGGAGCTCACTCATACGAGTGGGTCCGTGCAGGATCGATGCCGGGCGCCTGCCACATGTTAGGCTTCCCCCAAAGCCCCCGCGTCAGAGACAACCGGTCGGTCAGGGCGTCGAGCAGGTTGCCCGTCCCTGCGAGCGGAGGAGTTGCCATGGCTCGCTTCGAAACACTGGGCGGTCGGCCGAGCGGGGATGGCCTGGATGCGTCCGAGGACCCTCCCTGGCTTCTCCTGAGCGCCGACGCGCCAAAACAGATCCGCCTTCGCGACGCCGCCCATTGGTCAGTGAGCGCACCCGGGCACGGCCTCGTGAGCGTGGTGGTGGACGGGGCGCCGGGCGCGCCGGATCGGGGCATTACGGTGACCGCATTCGGCGAGGGCACGTCCACGATCGAAGCCCGATCGCCCGACGGGCGCCGGACGATCCACCTCACAGTTTACACGCGACCGATGCTGTCGATGACCATCGCCTTCTACTTCGCCTGCGACGAGGCCGGGCATCGCACCACCCGACCGATGGCGGAGGCCGCTGGGATTCTTCAGCGCCTCAAGGATATCTACTCGCCCCAAGCCAACATCACGTTCCATCAGGTCGACTTCCAACCGGTGACCGTGCCCGGGGATCTCGGCCCTCACATCGATCTCCCCAGTCCAGGTCACGGCGCCGGAGCGGAATTTGCCGCGATCGAGGCAGCGACCGTAGCCCAGCGAGTCATGGGAGTGCGCGCGCTCAGTCAAGCCCTGCACGCGCGGCTGCGCGTGCACTTCGTGTGGTCGATCCACCAGGTGGGAGTGGGCGGGGATGACGTGGAAGGCGCCTCGCTGATCGGCGGCGACACGTTGGTGATCGAAGACAACCTATCGGCGGAAGTCGGGGCGGTCGTGGCCCACGAGGTCGGGCACGCTCTCGGGCTCACTCATCACGGCGCCCATCACCATTGGCTGATGTACCCGACGACGCAAGGGTTCGGTACGACGATACCCAAGCGCCACGTCGATCTCCTCAATCCGGCCCCTTAGGCCGGCCTTGCGAAAGAATTTGGTGGGCCGTGTGGGATTCGAACCCACGACCACCGGCTTAAAAGGCCGGACCCGGCCCACCTCAATCCTTCGGAAACACGCGTTCTCGAGGAAATTCGGAGTGTCTGGTGTGCCACGAGTGCCGCCAGATGCCCCGGTTTCGTTCCTACGCGTCACAAACACGTCACGAGGTTCACGCCTTGACTGCCGCTGAGGCTCGTCGCGCGATCCGCGTCCGGGCCGCTCGGGAGGCTTTCCGGCAGAGGCGCGAAGTGATGAGGCTGCGCCGGGGTGGATGCGACGCGAAAAAATGTCCGGCCGTCGTAGGACCGAGCCCTGACCCGCTGCTCGCGGTGCTCGCCGAGAGCCTGATCCTCAGAGGAGATCCGCCCTGAGCGCGCCGGGGCCGCGCCTCTTTCGCGCCGACGGCCGAAACGGCTCGGCCGGCGGCAGCGGGGCGGGTAAACACGAGCCGCTGCTCTTTGATCTACCCGCCGTCAAGCGCGAGCCGCTCACCGTGGACGGGCGCCGCGTGCTGCTCTCCCGTGGCCGCGTGGTGTGCGAGGCCGTAACCCCCGAGGTCGCGCGGCGGATCGCGGTCTGCCTGCGCGCGCTCTCCGGCCTCGAGATCGGTCCCCGCATCGGCTCGGGCGCGCCTGGCGCGGTCGCCCGCATCTTGGCCGCCGCCGACGAGGTCGTCGCGCGCCTCGAGGAGGTTCGGCACCCGTTGGTCACCTATCGGGCGCTTCGGGCCGCGCTCTCGCATTTCTTTGCCCTCCGGGCGGATCTTGTCTGCGTCGCCCAAAATGGCGAGGCGGCAGCCGAAGAAGAAGACGAATGACCTCGGCGGCGGAGCTCGTGACTGAATTCGTCGAATGGTGCCGCGGGCCAGGATACAAGGCGCCCTCGACCGCAGAGGCCTATCGGCAGAGCCTCGTCAACTTCGTGCGCGTCGCTGGCGTGGCCGACTTCGCGACCGTCACGCCCTCGACGCTCGACTTCTACGTCACGCGCTTGAAGCTCGCGACGAAGCTCTCCGACGCGACGATCCGCTCGCGGTCCTTCGCTCTGAGAGTCTTCTTCGCCTGGGCGCATTCGCGAGACCGGCTCCCGAAAAACCCGGCGTCGAAGGACCTGTTCAAGATCCCGGGCCCTCGGGAGGTCGAAGCGGTCTCCGTGCTCGAGGTCAAGGAAATCGAACGGATCTTGAACGTCCGCCAGATGCCCGTGAGGGGGCCACGGGAGCCGGAGAGATTCTTCGCACGGCGCGCAAAGAGAGCCGCCGGCAACGACGACCGCGACCGGGCGCTTTTCGCCGTCACCTACGACGGAGCCCTGCGTGTCTCCGAGACCTGCGCCCTGCTCTGGAGCGATCTTGAGGTCGACGCCGACGGAAAGGCCTCGATCCTGTTGCGAAAATTCAAGCGATCTCTGCATCCCGAGGTCGTCCCGCTCGACCATCGAACGGCCGGGCTTCTCCTGCTTTGGAAGACCGTCCGCCGCGACTTGGGCATCCGCGGAGGGTCCATATTCGGCCTAACCGTCAAGGGCGCACGCGGTGTCTTCGATCGCCTCTGGCGGCTCGCCGGAATCACACCGGGCCGCCGACGGATGACCTTCCACATGATCCGGGCAAGCGCCGCGACCCACGCCTCCGAGGCCGGCATGAGCGATCGGGACGTCCAGGCGCTCCTTCGGCACGCACGCTTCACGACCACCGAGCGATATCTTCGCAAGCGAACGCCGGAAAAACAGCGCCGGATCCGCGCCCGGTTTCTCTTCTGGAACGCGGCGAAATTCGGCCAGGCGGGAGCCGACCTCTCTCGTTTTTCGGCCTCTGGTTCTCAAACGAGAATTCCTTGACCTTTGAATTTTGTCGTGTTTCCGTGTGTGAAAAGGCCGTTTTTAGAAACAAACGACATGGCGGGTCGCGTGGCGGACCTGATCCGGCCTCGGCGCGTTGGCTCTTTTTGCGCGCTCGAGTGCTACTCGAGGCCCCGGACGGGACGCTTTCGGCCGCCTGGTCGTGCGACGATCTCGCCCGGAATCTGCGCGCCGAAACGCTTCGACGGTTCCGTCGAGCGCGCGAGAGGAAATTCCCTCCGTCAGAGGTCCGCCGGGCGCTCATCCGCTACGCCGAGCTTCTGCGCGCGGCGTCGCGCAAGCCGCTCTCCGGCGCGCAGGTCCGCTCCTGGCTCTGGCGCTCGCATCCGGAGCTCGCCCGGGCTCGCGGCGAGAAGAAACCTGCCGGGGGCACCCGCTCGTCGGCATCGGCTCGAGCAGCCTCGAAATCGAAGGACTGAGAACAGCTTTCCCTTCGCTCATCGGCTATTCAGGCCGATGTTCCTTCCTTTCGATTCAGAGGGTTAGGAGCCTCTTCGGCGTTTCCGTGACGCATTCATGACGCGTTCGCCTCGAAGCCAGGCGGTTCCGGGTCTTGCCTCGGTCCTTGTGGACAGTCCCACCAAGTCCACGAAAGCGAGCGAAGCGGATCGGCTCGCGGATCTGACCGATTACAGACTCGAACGGCTCGGAAGGGGCGAGAGGACGGACAAGGGGAGTTCGCGCGTTCTGGCGACTACACGGGGCCGGGGCTGCCCATCGCAGCGCCTTTCGTTCGAAGTCGATGAAGTCCTTCGAGAAGGACCTCTTCGCCTTCGACGACGGCGAAGCGACTGTTTCGTAACGCGCGCGAACGGCGTGACGCCAAAGTGACCGCAGCGACCACACTGACCAACGCATCGACCAGCAACGCGACGAAGGTTCGCCCTTTTTGAGCGAGGGCGCGCGACGCGATCGCCAGAACGGACGCAGCACGTCGCGCGAACAATCGAACACGCTTTCACGCGCGCAACAGGCGCTCGGCCCTACTCTGCAAATTATCGGCTAGGGCGGGGGTCGGCCCGACGTCAGGTGCCTCTGTGGCGGCCGGCATTCTCAAGCCCTTCTGCTTAGCGTCCTGCTTACCGTGTCTGCTTGACGTCCGTGACAGTCTGGTTATTGGAGGGTCGACTTTGATGGGGTTTGCGGATCACGCGGAGGCGGTGGCGATGGGCAAGCTTGGGGGTCAGAAGAGGGCAAAGGTGCTCTCTGCTTGTCGGCGTTCTGCGATTGCTCGGATGGGTGGCCATGCGAAGGCGGGGACTTTGCGGCGGTCGAGGCGTCGGAAGGTGGCGACGGCGGTGCAGGTTGGGGGCGTCGTGGAGGCGTCGTCGTGAGTCGGGGGAATCCGGGTCGTCCTGGCCCAGGTGGTTCGGTGATCGTGAAGCGGCGGCCGAAGGGGCCTGTCGCGGGTGCGTCGCCGGTTTCGCCGAGGAGTCCGAAGCAGAGGGCCGCGCTGAGGACGAACGGGTACGCGCACGGGCGCCGCGCCGTTACGGTAACGCGCGAGGAGGCGATGGAGGTCAAGCTGGCGCGCAGTCTCGGGCGGGAGGATGCGCCGGCGATTGTGAAGGCCTTTGTCGACGGCATGGCGGGGGATCTGACGGGCTTGGAAGCGGTGACGGCGGGAAGTTTGGCCGAGCAGGAGCTTTTGAGGCGAGACCTTCACGAGAAACTCGAGGCGCAGGGGAGTGTTTTGACCGAGTCGGTGACCGACGCGGACGGTCGGATCATCGCGTCGCGGATCCGCGTTCATCCTGCGGTGGAGGCTGCCCGCAAGCTCGCGGAGGGTTTGGGGCAGACGGCCGCGGAGCAGCGGTTGACGCGCAAGAGCCGCGGGGAGGGGGAGCGCGACGCGGCAGTCACGGCGATGCTACGGCGTGACGCGCTTTTGGCGAGCGGTACTCGGCGGGAGCTGACGGCGCCGCCCGAAGACGACGAGGAGGCGATTGAGACGGAGGTCGTCGAGGGGTCGGCGTGATGCGCGGCGGGCCGCCCGCGCCGTTGTGCATGAATCCCGAGCAGCTCGCGCTTTTGCGAGAGGAGCGCCGCCGGCTCGAGGAGTCCGAGCACGAGCGCGAGCCCGCGACGGCCCACCCTTCAGTCGCGCCCACGCTTCGATTTTCGAGCGCGCGCCGCGTCGAGCGGGTCGAGGCCTTCGAGGGCGGTATCCTGGCCGTCAGGGTCGGCAAGTGATGCTCGCTTTCGTCCTCGTCGCCGCGGCGCTCTCGCTTACGCCCGCCGAAGAGCCGGCGGCCGTGGGCCCGTGCCGGGTCGAGCTCACGAAGCTCCTGGAAAAGGGATCGGCCGAAGGATTCGACCAGGTCGTGCTCGAGATCGGCGCCGAAGATGGCCTGACGGCCGAGTCGAGTCCGTGCCATCAGGATGCGGTCGTATTACGCTGGTCGCTCGTGCTTACCGTAAACGGCCGCGAGTTCGTCAGCCGCGGCTCGAAGGCTTTCGGGCCGACAAAGCTCGCGCAGGAGACAGCGAGAAGGTGACGATGAGCGAGGATCCGGCTTCTGCGAGCAGATCCGCTCGGCGCGCTGGTCCTTCGAGATCAGGCTCGAGGACGGCCACAGGTACGTCGTGACGGGCTCGACGGCCAAGTGGCGCTCGCCGCCTTCGTGAGCCCCGCGGGTACCGACTTCAAGGGAATTCCGGCCCGCGGCCTGATGTAAAATCTGACGAGATGGTTGATCGTCTGCCCCACGCTTGCGAGGCGACGGTCACACGGTTTGCGATAGGCTGCCGGTGGTTTGTACGTGCCAGACCGACTATTCACAGCAGCTTTCATGTAGGAAAAGTAGAGCGTCTATGATTCGTCCGTCGGCGTTTAGTCCCTTCGGATATCAGGCGGCCACCTTCTACGCAAACCTCCAGTTCTCGGCTGCGAAAGTGCTTCCAAAACTTCAAACCGAGGCGGCCGGTGAGCTCGACGGGGAACCCGTTCTCTTGCCTAATCCAGACGCCCCGGCCTTCGTGCCGAGACTCATGCTGCCAAGCAGCGACGGCTCGCTCCGCGTCGAGGTTTCGCTTCAACGTCTCGACGTGCGCTGGAATCGACGACCTGACGCAAGCGGCCCGACCTTGGAGAACTTTTGTCGACTCTCCTCCAGAGTCTTTGCAGCCTTCGACTCGACGGTCGCGAGCAGGCCCGGCAGATTGGCTTTGATCGTTCAACAATTCCAGATCCACACCGACCCAGGTCGGGAGCTCGCGACACACTTCTGCCGGCCCGAATTGCTGTCCAACGAGCCGCAGCGAAAGGGTCCGCTTAACCGGCCGGAAAACTTCGAGCTACACGCCCACAAGGTGTTTGAACTCGGGCCATTCCGCGTCAATAGTTGGGTTCGCTGCAAGAGCGGCATCATTATCGAGGGGCAGACGCAGCAGAGAGTGATCACGGTGGAGAATGACCTGAATACGCTTGCTGAGGAACTCGAGACCCGTGAGTTTTCTGAACCGGAGATCTCGGATTTCCTATCGAGAGCCCGCACCGAAATCGACACGATCGCTTCTGTGTATTTTCCGGAGGATCAAGAATGACTGAACTGACGACCGCTGCAGCCTCTCTGATCGGCGGCATGCACGCAATCGATTCGTCTTCGGCAAGCTCGCGACAAGATGAGGTTAGAATGTCAGCGGCGCGAGTCCATCGGTGGTTCCCGGTCAGCGATGAGACCCGGGGCGCGTATACGTCCGACGTGGTCGTCGGACAGGTCACAATCTCCAGCCAGAATGCGAACTGGATTCTCGGAACGCGAGGCCGAGAGGGGTGGCTGCTTCGGGAATACGAGAACTTCACGATTCTTCGGGTCGAAGACCTGGTCGTTAGCAACGATATGGTCAACACAATAGGACCCGCCCTTTCCGCCATTGGTCGGTTGGCGCGTTTGCGCGCAGGATGGGACTCGTACGGCGCGCCTCCGGTTTCAATCGAAGCGCAACGCAACGCGCAGAGGTTCCTAGCGATCCTCGGAGCGTCAGTCCCTACATTGCCCGCACCGGCGGTTGGCCCATCAAAATCGGGAGGCGTCGTCCTTGCTTGGCGCTTAGGGGATCTAGAAGTCGATGTTGAGGTCGACGACGTGTACCTCGAATACCTAATTGCGAGGCGGGGTAGCAACGACACCATCGCCGAAGGGCTCGTGCGAAAGGACAGCCTGAGAGCGGCAGCAATCGAGATTGCTCAGTTCCTGACTCAAAGCTGATCTGGCGGTGCAGTACCCGATCGTGTGAGCAGCAATATCTATGGCCCAGGCGATGAAGTTCGAACAGGAAGGCTGCTCAGGCGGGTATATCCAGATGGGGGCTCCTTTCCCGACGGACTTGCGAACCCACCCAGCGGACAAGCGTTCCAGCAGAAGCGAGGCGATCCCGGAGTCTCTGCTCACCTTGAGACCTTGGCCACGCCTGAGGACGTCTTGCGGGGTCATGAAGGCTTCGCCTTGGTAGCAATTGAAGCGGCTGAGGTCTGGAAAGCAGGGTTCAGCGTAATCTACGAGCCAAAGGCTGATGAACCTGGACATTGCATGTTGCTAGGTCAATTCTCGAAGTCGAGACGGCGTCAGCTTTCTCGTGGGTGCGCGTTGATTCGACCCGGCGATCCCACGAAGCTACGCGACCCGACGACGTGACCGGCCAAACACCGCCGCCGGCACCCGATCCGAGCAACAAGCTCCCCGGCGTTTTGCCTCCGACCGGTTCCGCCTTGATCCGGTCGAGCGCCGGGCGGGAGTGGTGCCGCCGCCGTTTCCGCCGCCCTCTCCAGCGCAGCCGCAAACGTCCCCGCCGTTGCCTTCGTCCCGGGCGTCCCAACCGGCCGAGGTAGACGGTCACTTCGGCCTCGTCGATCAGCCGCTTCGGACTAGGCCGATAGACCAGCTCCTCGGGCTCCCGACTCGCCGTCCCCGTCCGCGGTCTCGCGGCCAGACGCTATCCCTGCGGCGGTACGATTCGGAGCCGGGATGATTCGCCTTGACGTCTCCCGAGGTGGGCAAGTGGAGCTGTATCACTACCCGGAAGGGGCTGTCGTCTATCTAGACCATCATGCCCTCATGAATGCGGCGGAGTTCTATCCCGACGACTTCGTTGACGCTCTCGCTCTGCGGAACTCGACTCTCGCGCTCTCGTGGGTGAACTTCGTGCAACTGAGTAAGGTCTCCGACCAGACGCTCGAACTCGTGGGCCGCCTACTCGGCCGGATCCAGCCGCGAGTTGTCTTTCTCGATACTAACCTGGCCAGGGTTGCTCAGAAGGAAGCCGACCGCATCGCTGGCAAACGGCGAGATCCCGCCTTCCTTCACGACGAGTGGGCAGAGTTGATTTTTAGGTATGGCAACGAACCAGACTCTCTAAATCCTCTCGACCTACCGACATTCCTGAATAGCGTCAAGACCTCGGAGCTGAAGAAGAGTTTCGCAGAAGCCCAGACGTTCGCGGCGCTCCAATTCGGAGAGATGTTCGAGGACGCGCGGAAACGGATGACGTCTAGTACGGCAATCCGGAAGAACGTCTACTCGAAGCCGCCGAGGTCGCGTGCCACGATGGCTCCGCTTCACTTCCTCGAACTAGTGAAATTTCTGGTGAAGAACAACGTCAATGTGCGGGAAGGCGACAACATGAACGACTGCTGGCACGCCAACGTGTCGACCTGCTACTGCGACTTCGTTGTCCTCGATAAGCTCTGGGTGAAAGCGACGACCGAGGCTCAGGGACGGCTCGCGAAGGTCGGCCGCCTAGATTGGAAGGCGCAAGTCTTTCGGGATGTACCCAGCCTTCTGCCAGCCCTGAGGATATGGGAAGGAAGACGCTGACTTAGCCTCGTCGACGGAAGCCGGTGCGACCGCCTCGCGACTGCCATACCGCGCGAACGAGGCGGGAGTAAACTCACAGCGACAAACCCAACAGCAGGAAGGGCTGACGATGCGGACCATCCGCCTTCTTTTCGCACTCCTCATCTCGTTGCCCGCCTACGCGGCTCCTCCGCCCCAGGATTGCCCACCGCTTCCAGTTGATGCCAGCCACACGACGGGCGACTTCAAGGGTTGCCCGCCGGAGGGCAAGGGAAAGAAGGGTCCAAGCGGCAAGGTAGGCCCGTTCGACCCCGATCTCGATCGACTGAAGAACCGGGATCTCCCGCCGGCCGAATTCGAGGACCTCGCGGTCTCCGATCTGCTCGACAACGTGCCGGCGAAGGCGGTGAAAGCGAGGAAGGCGAAGGGTGGCAAGAAGCGCGCGTGCTGGCCGCAGGACGCTCGCGACGAAGTCGCCGAATGGGAAGGCAAGGGTGCTCGCGTCGAGGGCTACCTCCTCAACGTCGTGGAGGAAAGCGAAGAGGCCTGCAACTGCCGAAAGACGGGTCTCGCGAATCACGACTTCCACATGTGGCTGGTCGAGTCGAGGACCGACGACAGAACCCAGGCTATCGTCATCGAGGTGAGCCCGCGCCTGCGCCCTTCCAATCCCGCCTGGGACTTGACCACGCTCAAGGACCTCGCCAATCACACGGCGAAGGTTCGAATCAGCGGATGGCTGATGTGGGACCACGAGCACCCCGAGCAACTCAAGCCGGCGAAGAATCGCCCGACCGCGACGCGAGGCACGCTTTGGGAGATTCACCCGATCCACAAGATCGAGGTCAGGACCTCCGGGAAGTGGAAGGCGCTCGAGTAGCTCCGCCGCCGGTCGGCCGCCGCCGGCGGGAGTATGCGAAGCGTAGGGACATGGACTGGAATTGGTTCTTTAGCTCGGTCGCGCAGTCATTCGCTGCCCTGGTCGGCATTTTTGCGGCGTTCGTCATCACGAAGGTTGTTTCAAACCAGTCGGACTACACCGGGAAGCTCGCCCGGGGGCGCGAATTGGCGGCGAGGAGCCAGGAACTCGTCGAACGGCTGAAGGGGCGATCCTTCAAGTGGTACAGCGACCGAGAGCTCGAGTCCTTGCTGGACACGGTCGAGTCTCAAGCGAGAGGAGGAAGGGACGACGGCGAGGCTTCACCCTCTGCGATATATCGGAAATATCAGTTTCCGATGTTCGTGCCGCGCTCCAAAGTCCTGTCACAGATTGAGCTTCGATTGGCGATTGCCAAAGAACCGGAGCGACCAGGGCCCTATGGTATCGACCGCTTTATGGTAAAGGCCAACCTTAGCCGCCAGCTTGAAGCCGAGGGTGAGAAGATCGATGAGTTGGTCATCGAGGCACGCCACGCGTCGCGTGTCGTCGCGCAGTGGCTCGCGGACGTTGAGGGTGACCCGGAGAAGTCTCCGCTGATCAGATTCTCCATCTGGGCGGCTCTCTTGCTCTTCTACGGAGGGGTCATCTACCCTCTGAGCTTCTTGCCGCTGAAGATCGGCGAGATACCGGAGATTTCGCTAGCGGGATTTTGGCCGACTCTTCCGTCCTTAAGGGGCGGGCTCCTCGCTTTTCCTGCTGCGCTCTTCACGGGAATTTGCGCAGTCTTTCTCAAGATCAATGCTGGACTGCGTTATCCAGGCGCGCTACTCGGCGAATTGGGTCGCTTTGCTTTTGTGGAAAACTACTCTCCGTATCTGAAGATCATGGCCGAAAACGAGCGAGAGGAAAGCAGGGACCTGACCTGAAGGGCCGGCCGAACGCGTTACTCAAACGGCGACCCGGCGGCAGTCCGCTTTGCCCTGACCCCGCCGCGCCCTTGGCGTCAGAGTCGGCCGCCGTTTGTCAGACGGAATCCGGAGGCCCATCCCACTGGAAGGCACCGAATAGGCTCTGCAGATTGGCCCTGAGTTTATCGACGGTCTCTTCATGGACCCCTGAGCTCAGCAAGCTCGCCGTCCGCCGTCGTGTATTCGATCGCATCGCCATTAAGCCCTTCCATGAAGACGGCACTCGACGACGTGACGTTCATCGTCGCGCTAACAACTGGCCTAGTTACGATCGGAATGCTCCGGGCCATGCCCTGGAGACGCTCCTCGATATGCGTGGCCGAGTCGCAAAGGCCCCTTAGATTCGGAAGCTCGTTTTCAAGAGCGATACGCGCGTTATTGAATGCAGGGTCGAGATCCTTGTGCGCAAGGAGGATCGCGCGGTAACGGCCAGCCGCCAACAGAAAGAGCCGCGCGAAAAGATATGGCGGACGGGAGACCATCGGATCCTGACGGCGCGGTAGCTCGCCAGGACACAGGGGCGTCGAAGCAGCCCTGATGAACTCAGCGTAGGCCGGCACGAAAAGCCGGAGTGCCACGACCGCATCGCCCAGTTCGCGCGTCAGACCGTCGAGCGCCCTCCGGATCTTCCAGCACTGCTCCGGGTCGTCGCCTTTGATCCCACCGCCGGGGAAGGTCACGCCAACGAAAGCCATAGAACGAGAGGATCTTAGGTCCTCGATCACTGTGGCGGGCACTTCGCTGGAGCGCCCGCGTCCGTAAAACGCCGCCGCTGTTCCGTCGGCCCAGAGGCGACTAAGTCCTCACGAGGCCAAGGTCCCGCCGCCGCCGTCCCGATTCGACGTTCGTGATGGCCGCACGCTCAGGCCCACGCCGGCCTCCTTTAACCTCCGAATCGTATGCGATGCGCCTGGCGCGCTCGACTTCCGGATCGTAGACCTTGAGGAGGCGTCGGATTTGGAAGCGCGAGAGGACGACGCCGGTCTGCTCGTAGACATGGCCGCTGATCTCGGCGTAATTCCAACCGAAGGTCCGGGAGCCGCTGGTGTCGCGCGACGACGCGAGGCGGACGACTAAGTCGACGACCGTCCGCTCGAGTCTTCTGATGTTCCGCCAGCCTCTGCCCTCATCGAGCTCGATGCGAAACTCAAAGGCGCCCACCTTGAGGACCTCGAATTCGATGCCTCCTACTTTCACGAAGCGCGTCTCTCCGGCCATTGAACGATTGTACCCCGTGTCCGACAATTCGAGAGCTGCGCCGAGCCCACTTGAATTCTCTCACGCAACCGCACACCTATTGACGGATGGGGCAACGTGACTTCATGGATCTCACACACTACCGTCGCAACCTGCGCGTTCGAGACGTCTACGCCTCGCTGCTGCGATTCCGCAGAATCGGCGCCGGCCTCTCGATCGAAGACGTCTCCGCCGCCACTGGTATCCGCGCCAACTACATTTCGATGATCGAAAAGTGCCAGAGACGCCCGCGCGCAGCGCTCGCTCGAATCGAGACTTTCCTCAACGAGGCGGAGCGCCGCCAGGAGATCGCGTCGTGACCGAGGCGCGGCTGGAGCGCACGCTCGCCCTCCTGGAGCTTCACACGCTCGCTGATCGCGTGCTCTGTGTCGTCCAAGCGGCGCTCGACCAGACGCCGCCACCGAGGCCTGACCTGCTCGCCCGTCTTGAGGCTGCGGCCGCCGGCCTTCGCCAGGTTCGGGGCACGACAACCGCGCAGGAGATCGCGGCCATCCTCGCTCTCGCGTTGGAGAGCGCGCCGGTTGAAATCAATTGATGAACGAAAGGAACACCATGAAGACCCTCCGACTCGTCGCGCTCGTGCTTGCCCTCGTCCTCGCCTACCCTGCCGCGCTCGTCGACGCGCAGGCGACGAATACGCCTACCGCGACACGCACGAATACGCCGACCGCCACACCTACGCAAACCAAGGCCTTCAACATTCCGACGCCGACCGTCACGAAGCGCGCCACGCGGACGCCGACCGCCACTCGCACGGTGACTCCAACGAGGACCCATACCTATACGCCGACGGCGTCGAATACGCACACGCCGACCGTCACGACGTCGCTCACCCCAACACGGACCCAAACCGCTCTTTTTCGTCCGAGCAACACTTTGACGCCGGCCCCGACGCGAACAAGAACTCCAACACCGTAGAAGGGAAAAAAGAACGTGAGCGAAAACGAAGCGCCCGAAACACCCGCGGCCGTTGTCGAGAAGACCAAGCCGCGGCGTAAGACAAAGCATCATCATGCGCGCCGCGAGCCGAAGGTTGCGAAGGGCGCCGGGAGCGAAGTGACCGCGCCCGCCGTCACGTCGTCGAAGGATCTCTATACCGCCGCCCGAGAGCTTCGCGCCACCGAGCACGAGCTGGATCGCCGCGAGACGATCGCGAAGAGGGGCCTCGTGACCGAAGAGCGAGCCGGGCTCTACCGCTACGTCGGCGGGCCCGGGCGGCCTTCGGGTGTGTTCCCGATTCGCGGGCCTCGCCACGGCCCGGCTGCGCGTCATACCGATTTTTGCCGCTGCGATCGCGTCCTCGAGCGGCCGCTGACGGGAACGCCGAAGCTCTGGCCGGGCGTCGTGATCGAAGTTTTTGAAGGTGACGACGCCGGCGACGGCGGCTCGGACTCGGTCTTCGGGCCCCTCTATGAGCGGCTGTCGCCCGAGGAGGCGAAGCTCGCCGTCTCGCTCGAGCAGCTCTATCGCTTCCGGGCCGTCGAGGCCGAAGTCACGCGTGCTACGGCGGTCGCTGCGGAGCTCGAGCGGATCATCGCGAGCCAACAGGCGAACGTCGAAAGGGCGCAGGCACGCCTTCAGGAGGAACAGGAGATCCTCGCGAACCGGATCGGGCTTCGCGAGCCGGCCGCCGAGAAGGTCAGCATCGCCGAGGACGCGCGCGCCGCATTCTTAGAGAACGTCGGCCCCGAGGCGGAGGCGCGGATCGCAGCGGCCGAGACGATCCTGCGCGGCCCCGGCGAGCCGGCGGCAAGGGCGGCAAGCACATCGGGCAAGGGGGTCTACGGGCCGAGGGGCTTCATTCCGGCGGACCCCGTCGAGCGCGCGCGCCGTGACGGCGCCTTTCTCGCGCCTCGGAGCGACGACATGCAGCGCGGCAGCACGCCGGCGTTGCGCGGCGAGCTCGCGCCGACGGCGACCACAATCAATCTCGCGAACGGGGACGAGGACTAAATTCATGGACATGGCCCACCATCACCTGCGCCGGCTCGAGATCAGCGAGGCGGGCTGACATGGAGCCGACGAAGTTGCCCGCGACACGTTGCAAGGTCCTCAGCTTCGCCGAGGGTCGCCGGAAGCTCGAGGAGCGGTTCGCGGTGCGCCTCGACAGGGCCATGCGGCGCCTCGATCGGGCGCTCACTCCGGACGGGCGCATACCGGAGGCGAAACCGAAGGTCTGAAAAGGGCAAGGCCGGCGTGGGAGCGCCGGCCGAGGAGGAAACCGTGAGCGTTGTCGCTCACCAAAATAGCACGGATCACAAGTCGAGCGGACTCCGAGGCCCGCGCTGGATCGAGCGTGTCGCGGCCGGCGAGGCGGCAGTGGCGATCGAGCGTTCGATTTCCGGCATGTCGAGAGCCGTTTCGGAGGACCTCATCCGGGCCGGAGAGGTCGCTCGGTCGATCGCGGAGGGCAAGGTCCCGCAGCGCGGGGCGGATCGGGGCGACATTGACGAGGTCCGCGTGCGCCTACGAGCGGCGAGAATCCGGATCATCGCGGCCGCACTTTTTCTCGTCGAAGCCGAACAGGCGGCGAGCGGCGGGAAGAGGTCCGCGGCGTGAGCAGCTCGCCGATTCTCGACAGCCGAGGCGAGCGGGAGCCTGCCTGCATCGACCTGCGCGAGCGGTTCCCGCAGTATCGGCTCGCCTGGGACGAGAGCGACGAGAGCGGCCACCGCGACCCGTGGTCGATGGAGCTCGTCGGCCGTTACGGCATCGTGTTCCCACACGGCGCCGAAGTCCTGGGCGGCATCCTCTTCGACCACCCGCGGCGGCGCGGGCGACTTCTCGCCCTGGCCGAAGTGGCGTCACCCTACGCGCCTGGAAAGCATTGGCAGCGCGGCGACGAGATTTCCTTCACCTTCCGGGTTGCCGACTTCCGGCCGGTCTTCCAAGTGCTCGGCATCCGACGCAGGAGGCAGCTTTGCCTCGAGCAGAGGGCGGCGGCCACCGAGCGGCTGCTCAGGAATCGACTACAGGCCCTTCGAGGCCCCTGTAGAGGCGAGTTGCAGCAGCCAGAAGTCCCGAACGCCTGTCGCCGCGGCGCAGATACCGGCACGACCCGCGAGGGGCTCGCGTGAGCGCCGTAGAGCGGCTCGTCTTCGCGCCGCAAGCGAGTGGGCTCGCGTGGAACCGTTTTCGCGCGCTCTTCGCCTCCGTCGAAGCGGCCGAAGGGGACGACCCGAGACCCGAGGCCTCCGTCAGCGATCCCGTCTTCGTCTCCTGGCAAGAGCGGCATTGGCAGCGCGAATGGGTCAAGAGCCAGGTCCACGAGGCCGACTCCTTGACCAGGGACGGGTCCGACCCCTGCCCGCTCACTTCTGAGGGGCTCTCCGTCTTCCTGGCCTGGAGCCGCCGGCAGGAAGAGCGCCGGCAGAAAGACGCGACGCCGTGAACGACATCGAGCGCCACAAAGCCAAGCTGCGCGAGCTCAACAGGAGGGCGGAGCGCAAAGCCCGGGCCGCACGCGGGGGTGGAGGGCAAGACCTGCCGCCTTATCACGGCGTCACCTGCGAGCCCGAGCGACCGCTCATCTCGAAGAAGCCGGTTCAACGTCTCGTGCGCGCCGTCACGTTCGAGCGGCCGTTCCACCTGCACAGGCATTTCGGTAGGGCAACGGTCCTCGTCGAGTTCGCGATCGAGGGCGAGAACGGCCGCCCTCTGCCGTCGTATTACGCCCTCCGGTGCCTCTGCTCGGAAAGGGAGTTCAGGTTTATGAGGCCGTGCCGGAAGTCCCGGGCCGGTCGGCGCTCGAGATTCATGCGAGACGTGGCCGCCGCCCTCGAGGCGCACGGCGGGAAGTTCGACCCCTATTCGCTGATCGAGTACGACCCGGCGAAAATCTTCCGGGGCATCATCTGGACGGCCACGGTCGCGCCCGGAGGCGATCGCAGGTATCCGCGCTACTCGGTGATTCGACGCCTCGAATTTTTCAAGCTTTCGGCCACAAATTTTTTGGGACTTGATTCAAAGCCATGAGAAATCGAAACGCCCCCTCTCTCTTAAGTCACACCCTCCCTTTAGTACCTCTTACCCTAAGAGAACATGAACATGAACACCCAAGAGGCAAGAGGCAAGAGGCAAGAGCTTTTGAGTAAGTACAGGCCGAGTCAAAATGAGTTTTCAATATTTTGTCGCACGCGCGGAAAGTCGAACGGCGGAGAAGGGAGGCGCGCCGTGAAGTGACCGTAACGGTCGGCGACCTTTCGCCGTGCCTTGGAGAGTCCCTTGGAATCGAAGCAAGTCGCGAGGGTTCGCGAGACCCCGGCCGAGACGCCGGAGGGGCAGGACTGCGCCTTCCACGTCGGCGCCACCGTCGCCGCCCCCTGCTTGCGGTGCGGCGATCGCTTCTCCGCCCACGTCGGTAGAGCCACGGCCCTACCGATCCCGCCGCGCGTGGTCAGCCGCGACGACGAGGATGGCAGGCCGTGAGCTCGCCGCCGAACCTTAGCCTTGAGGCCGCGGCGGCCATTTGGGCCGTCTCGAGGCGGACCGCCTACCGGCTCGCCGGAGAGGGCCGCATCCGGGTTGCCCGCTTCGGCCGCCGCATGACAGTCCCGGCCGAGGAGGTGGAGCGGGTGCGCCTGGAGGGTCCGGGGCCGGCGCTCGGCTCGGAACCCCCTCCTGCCCTTTCTCTCCCCCGTCGCGGCCGGCCGCGAGGCGAGAGAATCGGCCGATGACTACGACCGACGAATCCAAGCCGGATGTGTCCTTGCGCCGCCTCCACGATAAGGAGTGCGCGAACTTCGCGATCGGCGCGACTGCGCTCGGCCTCGACCTTCTGGGCCTTGTCGATGAGGGCTTCTTGCTCTATCGCTCGCTCGCCCGGACCGAAGCCGAGTCGTCGCTGCCCGAGAAGGAGAGAATCTCGGTCACGCACTTCCTCATGTCGTGCGCGAAGGATCTTCACTCCGCCGCTCTGACGATTCTCCGAGCCCACACGTTCGACTCTGCAACGTACACGCGGCGGGCGATCGAGGCGGCGGCGTTCCTTCTCGCGATCCGGTCCGATCACGGGCTCTTTGATCTTTGGAGGGATGCCGGCGACGACGAAGCGAAGGGGCGTGAGTACCGAGGCCGGTTCAACACCGGGAAGGTTCTGCCGAAGAACTCACCCGATCCACGCCTGCGCTTCCTTCGAGCGGCTTACGACGAATGCTCCGAGCTGGCCCACCCGACGCTGGAATCGTACAAGGGGCGTCTGGTGGGCGCGGGCGGGAGCGCGGCCTTTCACTTCTTCGAGACCGCGGATACGTGGAGCGGGGCCGAGGCGCTCACCGGGGCACTGCGGGTTCACCTTGAGATCCTCCACGTTCTCAGCGCCAGCTACGGCGAGGCGCTCGGGCTTGTCCTGACGGATTGGCCCAAGAGGCTCGAGACCTTTGCCGCGAGGCTGACGGTCCAGCGGACGCTTTGGAAGCTGAGGAGTAACCGTCAAGAGTCTGCGGTCTCGCCTTCCATGATATCCTTGAGTGGAGATATCATGGAGGCATTGATGAAAACGAGCGTGGAGATTCCTGACGAGCTTTGGACTGCCGCGAAGATCCGGGCAGCTCAAGAGCGGAAACCGCTGGCGGAGGTGATCGCGGATGCTCTCAGGGCGCATCTCGGGAAGTCGGCTGGCGGTTCGGGCACGGAGTCGCGCAAGACTCAGAAGAAGAAGGGAGACAAGCGATGAACCGACAGGAACGAATCGAGAGGGCGCCGCGACCGACTTGCGTCTCCGTCAACAAGCGCAAGGGCCGGTACATCGTCGACGTCTACGTGCCGACGCCGGGCGGCGGCCGGAAGCGGTATCGGCAGAGCTTCGCGAAAAAGGTCGAAGCCGACGCCCAGGCCGACGCGATCCGGGCGCGGCTGCGGGCCGGGCTTGCGCCGTTTGAGACGCCGGAGGAGCGAGGGCCGAGTTTCACCGTCCTCGAGGTCCTGGACTTCTACGCTGCAAGGCCCGAGGGCGCGGGCTCCGATCGGGGTGCGCAGCATCGCGCGGCCTTCGCGGTGACGGTTCTCGGGAAGAAAGCGGCTGAGGGTTTCGCGCTCGAGGACCTCGAAGGATTCATCGTCGCGCGGCGGTCAGTCGAGAAGCGCAAGGCCTCGGCCGCGACCTGCGCGAAGGACTTCCGGCACTTGAAGGCGGCGTGCGCCTACGCGAAGGCGAAGGGGAAAATCGCCAGGCATTACTTCGAAAATCTCGCGGGCGACCGGACGACGCGCAAACGCCTGATGCCAGCCCATCGGCCCGAGGACTCGGAAGGCAAGGCGATCCCGCCGGGGCACCTCGAGGCGATCCTCGGACACCTACACGCGGATGCCCGCCGCGCCGTGCTCTTTGCCCG
>Ga0137373_10003017_pt1 | contig 18479 bp, 8 predicted proteins | sample SagtaG_5_FD_104912 | JGI IMG/M metagenome (GOLD analysis project Ga0137373, IMG submission 104912) | Vadose zone soil microbial communities from Sagehorn Ranch, Mendocino, California, USA - Sage1_R_80_16 metaG | ecosystem: Environmental > Terrestrial > Soil > Vadose zone | place: USA: California... | reverse complement strand
CTCCAACGTCGTCTCGATCAACTCCTTCAGTTCGAACTGCGAGCTGACGTTCCAGGCCCGGCGAACGATCTCCTCGACCACCTCCTTCGTGTATGGAGCATTCCGGTCGAGCCTGCCGGCCCCAAGGTTCGGTGTGAGTTCCGGGACGTCCAGGCGGAGAAGGGAAACGAGGAGCCCAGAGAGCCCTCGATCCACCGCCCGCTTGGCGAAGGGCGTGACCGACAGGGCCTCCACGTACTGGTAGAACGTCGCGTGATAGTGCTCGAAACGCTCGTAGTGCGACAGGTCCCGAGGCCGAGCCCAGTTCAGCACCGTAGCCACCAACCCGGGGGAGACACGACCGACACGGCCGGTCGCCTGGATGTATTCGGCCGTGTTCTTGGGCTGCCCCGCCACCACCATGAGCCCAAGACGACGGACGTCGACCCCGACCGAGACCATGTTCGTCGCCAACAGCACGTCGACGGGGCGGCGTCTCGGGGTCTCCTTGCGCTTCCGAGCAGCCTCCCGCTCGGCATCGGCCACCGGGTCGAACTCCTCCTCGAGCCAATCCAGGATCCGGGGGATCCTGGACGAGGAGAGCCGAGACGTGAGCTCTTCGATGTTCCGGAGCTGGCGCCCCACCAGACCCGGTCGGCGCAGCTCCTCATCCCGCACCACTCGCAGGACCCGCGTCTGAACATCGTCCTCGACGAGTCGACGCATCCCACCGAGTTCCCGCAGGGAGTTGAAGTAGCCAACCAGCGTCATCCACGGGTCGGCAAGCTGCCCGTCATCCTGGTAGGCGCGCTGCGCAGCCGCGAGGAGCGCGACGTAGACGCGGATGAGGACGGCCGGCCGGCTCCTGCCTGGCCCGCAGATGCCGAAGTACCGGCGGCCCGGATGCTCGGGCGAGATCGGCAGCTGGCGCGAGAAGAAGTTGTCGTCGATGTCCAACCCCCGAGGTGGGAACACCTCCACCTCGCGGAGGAAGATTCCGTGGACCTGGTCCTTCGCTCGCCGGATCGTGGCGGTGGACGCGATCACCTTGGGCCGAACCGTCTTCCCGCCGAGCTCCCACTCGCTGAGCTCGTCCACGGCAGTCTCGTAGAGCCCGACCATGCTGCCGAGCGGCCCACTGATGAGGTGCAGCTCGTCTTGGATGACGAGGTCGGGGGGCCGCAGGGGTGGCAGCTCCGCCGGCTCGACCGCCGGCAGATCGCCCTTCTTGTTGTGCCGACCCGTGTCCTTGGACTCCGGATTCAGGAAGCCGTGACGCAGGCAACGTCGACTCACTCGACCGAAGAGCGTCGCCACCTCCCCCTTCCAGGGCATCTGGGCGAACTTGTCGACGGTCCCGATGACCAGGGCAGGGAGGAGCTTGTAGATCTCCTCGTCCACGACCACGACCGGGAGGCCCTCTCGCTTGGCCTGCCTTCGGGAGAAGGGGCAGCGACCGAACTTGTCCGAGCAGTAAGTGATGGTTCGCTCGATGTCCTTGTCGACGATCAGGTCCCGGCCGGGCTCGATCTTGGAGCCGCACCAGGGACAGTTGGTGAGCTGGTCTGGAGTACCCGTGCCGCCCCGGCTCCAGGTGTCCTTGTGCGCTTCCTTGATGGCTGCGGCCGAATCCGCAGTCGAATTCGGCGTGGCCCGAGCTCCCACCCAAAGGCCGATCCGGAAGGGCTCCAGCCCCCACTTGGGGTCGCCGTCTTCGAGGGCCTTGCGACGGATCACCTCCATCGCGCACATGAGGGCGCTCGCTCGTTGGAACTGCTGGATGGTCAGCAGACGCAGCGTGTAGCGCATGAGGACGGCCACCCCGTAACGGCCGTCGTAGCCCCCGAGGTCGCCCTGGAGCCTGCGCAGGCCGATCGTGTACGCCGCCACCCCCAGGTATGCCTCCGTCTTGCCGCCACCCGTCGGGAACCACAGCAGGTCGGCCAGGGCCCCGATGGGGTCGGTCCGGTCCGGGTGGGTCGGGTCGGTGATGCTCGGCAGGGCGACGAGGACGTAGGCGAGTTGGAAGGGATACCAGGACCGGAACTCGGGCCGGTCCAAGTCTTGTAGCTCGACGCCTTCCCCCCGTCTGCGGCGCAGGGCGTACTCACTGTGGATGCGCTGCAGCCACATGGCGCGGTTGGCGAACCGGAACGCCTCCAAGGCCAGGGGGTTGGTGCCGATGACCTCGATCCCCTCGCGGAGCCGAGCGAGTGCGCGTCGGCAGCGCTCGATGGCCACTTTGGCCGCGCTCTCGTGTCCTTGTCTAGCGAGCTCGTCTTTCTCGACCCGATCCTCCTGTTTCCTGATCCAGGCCTCGTATGTATCAGGAAGCACCGACAGTCCCGAGACCAGCGACTCGCCATCGAGTTCAGAGAGTTCCTTCATGTCCCGGACGAGCCCGTCGAGACCGGGAAGGTCGCGGGCCTCCGTGTCGGGCACGTTATGGAACGGGACGACTCGAGTGGCGATCGAGCGCGCCGAATCCGGGTCTCCGGAATCGGGCTCGGCATGGACTCCGACCCCGTGCCCAACCGCGAACTCCACGTGCCCGCGGTACTGCATCGCAAGCAGCCGGCGCTCCTCGGCGTCCAGGCTGTCCTCGCTCCCAAGGAGTCCCAGACCTGGTCGGCGGCGGAACACTGCGGATCCGTCGACGGCGGAGACTCGCAGCTCGGGTTGGAAGAGCCAGGCTTCTTCTTGGTTCGTCTCCGGCTCGGTCTGCCCGTTGACCAGGAACAGGGTGACGACCCGGTCTCCCTGCTCGCCTCGCCGGATCGCCCCCTCCACGATGACGTCTGGGAAGTGATCATCCGGCGCGATTCGCACCATGGGTCCTCCGCTCAGCCCGAGCACCCTCGTACCGCCGGCGGCGACCCGCTTCCACACGGTCCTCGCTGTCCCCGACTCGGTGAGCAGCGTCTCGCTCTTCGCCCGCTGGTACCGGCCCCAGCTTGCAGTCACCTCAATGGCATCGGTTGCACCGTCCACCGCGAACGTCATCCCCAGCGAGGAGGGCATCAAGCTTCGGGACGAAAGCGTGTCCGTCTCGGGCTGCCCCTCTTCCAGTGTCTCGTCCCCTGCCCTGCCCACGTCCTCGTACTCCTCGGGCTCGATGAGAAGACCACGCGGAGCCAGCTGCCCGAGGAGGTATCGGTCCCGAGGAGAGGCCGACGACGTGGGGAACTCCTCATTAGGGCCCTCTGCCGGTCCGAGGAGGTCTCGGACAACGGCGTCGAAGATTTCCTCCCTGACCTCGAATTGCGGCGCCCCGACCATCCCCCCAGTCTGACTCCCGGGTACGACACGTGGAGCCGCTTCGGAGCCGTCGGGCGATGCCGGCAGCTGACGATCTGTCAACGTCGTCCTCCCCGCCGGACCCCCGCCGACTCCGCCGCGTCACGCTGATGGTTCAGCTCGAGCAGCCGGTCGAACATCTCCATCTGGACCGCGGAACTGACCGTGTAGCGGATCCCCTGGGGCGTCTCGTGGAAGTCATGATGGAGATCCAGATCGTTCCAGCCGTAGGCAGTCGCAACGGCATGGTCCAGCCCGACGTGGTGCTCGCGCAGCGTCAGGACGTCGGCCGCAGACTCCGTTTGGTCGTGGACCCGGTTGTATGTCTTCGTGAGCCCCTCGTTGCGTTCGATCATCAGGCGCCGACGATGCTCGTCGAGTGCATTGGCGATGCCGGCGACCTCCTCTGTGAGCCTGGGATGGGGAAAGGTCTCGAAGCAATCGGTTGGTGTGTACCGGAGGTCGGTCCGCATGGTGGAAGCACGCCTGACCGCCCACCACCAATGGAAGGCGCTTGTCATCAGCCCGAGATGACCTTCATCGTCGTACGCAAAGACAACTGTAGCGTCGCTATAGACGATCCCAGCAGGGACAAAGACAGGAGTGACTGTCTTGCTCAACCTCGTTATGGCAATGACGCGCTCAAGCCTCTCGATCGCCTGGTATAGATTCACACCACGCCTTTCAAACTGCCACCAGGCTTCGCGTTCTCGCCGCTTGCTCTCGCCTAGTTGGTCTCGCTGAGGCTTGACCCGCTCTCTCACTACGGCCAAGCAGTCCGGGTACTCCTCTGCCCGCTCCAGGGGCCAGTCGAAGAAGTTGACGACCCATCGGCTTGGAGAGTGGGTCGGGCTTGAGTTGAGGTCGTCCCCATTCAGGTACGGGTAGAGTACGTCCCGGTTCTTGGGATCGAGTCGGAGGAGTTCTTCGGCCTCTTCCGGCTGAAGGATAAAGCCGATGCCGTTCAGCAGGGACCCGATAAAGGCCTTCTCGAAGCTGTCGACCAGCCTATGGGCAGGTCCACTGATACGGGACTTCGGATCGAGCGAAGACGTGATTCCTCGGACATGAATGCCGTCGAGCGTCGCGGGCCCGTCCCAATCGCCGTTGCGAAGCCATACCTGCGCAATCTGGATGCTTGCATCCCCAGGCCACGGGCGGCTCTTCCAGGCTTCGATGATGGACCATCCACCGGCTAGCAGTTGGTCCAGGCCGACTTCCCGAGTATCCCCTTGTGAAATGGTGTTGGTGGCAAGGAGACCGAACAGACCTTCCTCGCGGACCATCCTGCTAGCTCGAAGGTAGAAGTAGGCGACTAAATCGGCGTTCCCCTTCCGTCCCTCTGCCAAGTGCTCCACAAGGTACTCGCGGTAGTCCGACCCCAATGTTCCGCTTATCTTCTTGCCTCCTCGGAAGGGAGGGTTGCCTATGACTGCGTCGAATCCGGGCCGATCCCTCAGGAACACCTCAGGGAACTCCACCGGCCAATGAAAGGTCCGGCGGTCGGGCGTCAAGGGTGGCTTCCCCTGATTGAGCATGACTTGCGCCTCTGCCAGGAGATTCGCGTCAGCCGCCGTCCCTGCGCGGTCGAGGATCGAGGGTAGTTCGTCGGCGAGGCTTCGGAGCTTGACGTCCAGGGTGTCGCCTCCCCGTTTCGCTGTGGAGATGGCGGCTCCGGTCACGAGATCACCGAGCATCTGCGCTCGGTTCAGAGCGTCATCGGCCCGACGGTTGAGGGTGGCCTTCTGCTCGGCGTCGTGAACGTCCCTGACGGTGAAGGACTCCAGCTCACGCCGCAGCTGCAGGGCTTCCTCGATGGCCGGCTCGATGTGACGCGTGGGGTCGAAGAGCGTCGCGTGCAGCTCCATCCCTCGTTCGGGCTCGACGTGGAAGTGGCGAATCTGGTCGAGGTCGTGAACGCCGAGGAGGCTGTCCCCGCACCTGAGTGCGTGGTCGAGGAAGGAAAACGGGCGCCCCTTGGCCAGGGTGACCAGCCAGAGGGAGAGCTTCGCCATCTCTACTGCGAGGGGATTCACGTCCACGCCGTAGATGCAGCGGTCGGCGACGAGCCTTCGCGCGAGGGCGAGCCGCTCCTCGGCAGTGGCAGGGACGACGAGCTCGGACGGCGCTCCCCTCGGCACCTCACCTTCCGGCGTGATCGTTGTGCCCAAGCCGTCCTCAGCTTCCTTCCAGGCCTCTTCCAGGCGTTCGGAGAGCCACCGGACCACCTGGACGAGGAACGCGCCGGAGCCCATTGCTGGGTCGCAGACCTTGAGGCTGAGGAGTTCCGTGGCGCTCTTGAGCTTCCATTCCGCCCGCGGCTCTCCCTCTGCGGGCGCCTCATAAACGAGAGGCTCCAGGGCATCTGTCACGACTTCCTCGGTCAGTGCGCGCGGCGTGTAGTAGGTGCCCGTTGCCCTGCGTTCGGTGCCGGAGGTGACGAACAGGGAGCCCCTGCGGATGACGATCGGCTCCCCCCACGGGTCCGTGCGGATGAGGCCGTGGTAGGGGAGGACCCGCTCGAGGAGCTTGGCATCGTCCCCACAGGCGACCCGCAGCCGCTCCACCCACGTCGGGTCGGGCTGTTTGGCGAGCGCCTTCTCCAAGGTCGGGCGGCTCTTCTTGGTCTCCTCCTGCAGGAACTCGAGCAGGGCTGTCGCGCCACGTGCTCGATGATGCTCCAGGTGCTGGAGGGAGACTTCGGGCTCCGCGCCCTTGGCCCCAACCAGCCCGAGGCCCGGGGCGTCCGCTCGCAGGACCTGGTGGTCGAGGAGCATCTCGTACACGTGCCCGATCTGCTCGATGTCCAGGGCCCTGAACGACAACCTGCGCGCCTCGGTGCCCCTGCTGCCTCGCATTTGCAGCAGCTGGAGTGCATCCAGGAGGTGCAGCACGGTGCGGTTGTCGATCGGGAGCGGCTGGGCCTCGACCCACCGCCACCTGGTGCCCCTCGGACGACCCTCCAGGAAGGGGAAGCGGTCGGGATCGAACAGACTCCCGCCGTAGGCCGGCAGGTGGAGGGCGTCGTGCTCGACCCCACCGTAGATCGCCCGGAAGGTGGCCAGCAGGCGGTTCCAGGCGTCCTGGCGGCGTTCCAGCACCTCGAGGCCTACCCGGTCGGCCTCTTCCCTGAGTTGCCCGCGAAGCGTGGAGGCGGCGTAGAACTGCTGGTACAGCTCCTCGCTCAGGGGGAGGAGGTCGTTTTCCTCGGCGGAGAACAGGAAGACGAGGCGCATCATGACGGTGAGGGCCGCCTCGTACAGTGCGGCCTCGGAAACGTCCCAGAGAAGCTGTCGACCCGAGTCGGTGTCCGCCCGGTCGAGTGCTTGCACGAGCACCTCGACCGCCCGCCGGACCTGGGCACCCAGTTGCTCGGTGACTTCCGCCTGGTACGTGGCGGACTCGGCGAGCATCGCCTCCAGCGTCTCCGACGGGTCGACTCCAAAGAACCGCCGAACCCCGAGCAGGGAGCGGAAGGCGCGGAGCGTGATGGGCTCCTGCGGCCACAACGACGCGTACCAGGAGACGTAGGCAGGCGTCTCGCCGCGTGGAGCGTCCACCAGCATCCATCGCTCGCCGTTGGTCACCAGGCCGAGCCGGACACCTAAAGAGCGGCAGAGGTGCGTCATGCGGGTCGCGGGAGACGCGGCCCACTCGCTTGCTTGCACGGGGCCATCGAGGCCTTGGGCCGGCGGGTAGGCCTGGAGGAGGAGCCGGGCGCGGCGGGTGGTGGGGGTGTCTTCGGGATCGGACAGGACGAAGTCGGGCCGGAGGGTCTCCTGGTGCTCGGCGACCTCGGCCGTGAGCTCCGGCGGGATGGCGGCCCGTTCGAGGAGGACTTCCGGGGTGTACTCGAGCGTCTCGGCGAGCACGAGGCGGATCCACGCGTCGTGGATCTCGGGGTCGGGAACGGAGCGCTCCTGCTCCTCGGCCCACTCCTCGCGGGCGAGTCGAAGCTTGGCAGCGTGGTCCGCATCGTGTACATCGAGGCCCTGGGGGAAGACGCGCTCCAAGACGGGCAGGGAAAGGAACGGGCCGGAGACCTCCAGGAGCTCCAGCCACTCGGCATGGTGGGAAGTGATGCGCTTCATCGGCACAGCGACTCCGGGACGAGGAAGGTCAGGGCGACGGGGAACAGTCGAGCGTCGGGGTTGGCGTAGCGACGCCGGATGACCTCGGTCTCCCGCTCGATCTCCTCGGGGATGGCCGTCACTCTGGCGCGCAGGCTGTTCAGGTTCCGCCGGAACTGTTCTCGTTCGATATCAGCCCAGATCTGGAGTTGTTCGGGCTCCAGCTCCCCTGCCAGCTCTGCCTCGACGGAGGTCCTGAGCTCTTCCAGGATCCGGGTGATGTCGTCGATGTCCTTGTCGCGGCGGCGCTCCAAGGTGCTGAGCAGGTACTGCATCCGGTCGGCCTTCCGGGCCTCCAGGGCCTGGACGAGGGAGTCTTCGAGCTTGGGCCAGAGTGCGCAGAGCTCTCGCAGGAGGGGTTCGGGCGGCAGGTCCTGTCGCATGTGCTCGACGGCGGAGTCGATCTGGCCAACGTTCAGACGAGCGAACCGGCCCTGGCGGATCACACCACCGGCGCGGATGACCTCTTCATGGAGGCGATGACGATCCTCGCCGATCACCACCAGCCGGGCGTGACCGATGACGGCCGGAGTGTCGAGCTCGGCATCGGGGAGGATGCCGGCGGTGACCCGGTGGAGTCGCTTGCCGCTGTCCGCCGCCCAGACCTCGGCGCGGAGGAGCCGCAGGCACAGCTGGACGAGCCGGTGCTCCAGATGGACCAGCACGACGTCGTCTCGTCCTTCGATCACTCGATGGTCGAACGTGATCGGCCGACGCTGGCCCGTGTGAGGGTGGGCGAGGCCCTGGGTGCACACCTTCCACGTCCCCGAGAAGGCGGGCATCTGGAAGACCGGGGACTCCTCTGGATCGAGACCAGGGAGGTCGCCTGGTTGGAGCGGCGGCTGGCCCGCGATCTCCAAGCCCACCTCCACCACCCTTCGGACGTTCTCCGGAGTGAGCTGGAGTCGCTTCCTGCTCTCCAGCAGGCGCTCATGCAGCCGCTCGATTTGTTCGCGGAGGCGTTTCTCGATGGCGAGCACCCTCCTGGCGGCCTTGGCCTGGGACTCCGCCGTGTCGGTGTCCAGACGCCGCCGGCGCCCCAGCATGGCCTGCTCGACCTGCTCGGCGATCACGGTCCCGACGCGGCCCAGGTCCTCCCGGATCTGCTCGACCTTGCGGACCGCATGCATGAGGAACTCGAGGTCCGCTTCCAGCTCTCCCACCGGGATCTCGGCGCCGCCCGGAAGGTCCTTGTAGCCGGCCCCCACGAAGTGGTGGACGAGGACCTCCCGTTCCCGCTGTCCGTGTCGGTCGATGCGGCCGTTGCGCTGCTCGAGCCGGTTGGGGTTCCACGGGATCTCGGCATGGATCATCAGGTTGCAGTGATTCTGGAGGTCGATGCCCTCGGAGGCAGCGTCGGTCGCGACGAGGATCCGGACGGCCGATTCCCCCGGCGAGGCCTGGAAGGCGGCCTTGATCTGCTCGCGCTGGTCGTCGTCCATGCCCCCATACATGGTCATGAGACGGTCGGGGTCGCCGAAGCCGTGGGCGGTGAGCATCTCCACGAGGTAGTTCTGGGTGGCGCGGTACTCGGTGAAAAGGATCACCCGCCGGTCGTTCCACTCGCCGTTGGGGCGGATATTCTCCTCCAGCCACTCGAGGAGGGCGCGCACCTTCGAATCGGGTCGACCCCGGGCTCGCTCGGCCCAAGCGGTCATGCCGTCGAGCAGCTCGAGCTCTCGCCGGCTCAGCTTCTCGACCAGGCTGCCGGCGGTCTCGACCGCCTCACCGAGGGATTCCTCGAAGCGGGAGTCGTCGGCATACTCCTCCTCGGCCTCGCCGATCGCTCGCCGCAGGATCCGGACCGCCTGCCTGCCCCGCTCGACTCGCTTGGGGCCTTCCGTGAGGCTGCGACGGTGCTTCTCGAGGGTCTGTGCGAACCCAGCCGGGGAAGAGAACAGCCGCTTCTTGAGCAGCTTGAGGACGAACTCGGTCGCGTAGCGGTTTCCCTCTCCGTTGGTGGCCTCCTGCCGCAGTCGTGAGTATTCGACCAGGGCTCGGTGGATGCGGCGCTCCTGGTCGGTGTAGCCGACCTCGATCGAGACGATCTCCCTGCGGGCGAACTTCGGCTCGCCCTTCCAGTCCACGATGTCGCCCTTCATCCGGCAGACCATGACCCGGGCGAGTTGCTCCCGGTCCGGTGGGATCCCCCGGGCGAATCGCTGGTGATCGAGCAGTTCCAGCAGCGAGGTGAATGACACCTGGTAGCCGTTGTGGGGAGTGGCCGTCAGGAACAGGCGGTGCTCGAAGTGGGGGACGAGCGTGCGGATGGCCTGGGTACGCTGACTGTCGAGCACGTAGTGGGCCGATCCGGTGGGCGCGAGGTTGTGGGCCTCGTCCACCACGACGATGTCGAAGGGCCGTGGATAGGTGGGGTGCAGCGGTAGCACGTCCCGGAACATCCGCATGGGAATATCGCGCTTGAGCCAGTCGATGGAGGTGATCAGCCGCGGGAAGTGCGTCCACGGGTTCACGTGGATGCCCCGCGACCGACGCAGCTCCCTGAGCAGTTCGGTATCGACGATGCGGAACTCCAGGCCGAACTTGTCTCGCATCTCGTCCCGCCACTTGAGCTGCAGGGAGGCGGGGCAGACGATGAGGACCGTCCGGGCCCGGTGCCGAAGGATGAGCTCCTGGATCACGAGGCCGGCCTCGATAGTCTTGCCGAGGCCGACGTCGTCGGCGATGAGGAGATTGGCGCGAGGCATCTGGATGGCGCGGACCACGGGGTCGAGCTGATAGTCCTCGATGGTGATGCCGCTCCGGAAGGGAGACTGCAGGGCCTGATAGTCGGCGTCCGTCGCGGCTCCCCAGCGAACCGCGTGGAGGAAGGCCTCCAGCCGCTCGGGATCGTCGAACCCTTCCGGCTTCGGGAGTCCGGCACGTTCCAAGACCCGCGCTCCTGGCTCGATCTCCCACACGACCTGCACCTGCTCGCCCAGGGCGTCGTCCTCGATGGAGGTCAGGCTGACCAGGTGCTGGGGGGGCCGCCCATCCGTAGGTAGTGCCGAGCGGACGACCTCGGCGACCACGAACTGCCGCTTCCGCACCTCGACGAGCTGCCCCTGTTCCGGAACCGGATAGGGAGAAACCGTGCGTCCCGCCTCACCCAACGCCATGGCCTCCTCTGTCGTGTGTCGACGGCACGCGGTACCGCGCCTGCTCGAGGGCTGCGGAGCAGATGTCGCTGGGACCCATCGCTTGCACGTGGGAACACACAGTCGACATGGACGCACCTCCCCACTCCGACTCGGAAGCTATCAGACCGCTGTGAGCACTCAAGGGACGGAGCTAACGGCCGTGCAGAGGCTATCAAGGACAACGTACGAATCGGCCGAAATAAACTCCTCCCTTCGATCCTATCCAAACGCGCCGAGCGCGTGCACTCGTCAGATCGCATCACGGCAACGGGTTCCAGGACGTCAGCAATCTCCCGCTCATGAGCCACCTACGTTGGGGACGTACTCATCCGCGGGCTACCCGCAGGGGTGGCTCACAAGGCGGAACTGTCACACCTTGCTCGTAAGGTTCTTTCAGCCCGCCAACTGAGAATCCTATGGGAGCTTGTAGGAAATTATGGAACTCTGCTAGAGTCTCGACCATGGACTCCACCGAAGACCTCACCGACACCGTCGAAGGGCTGAAGGCCCAGCGAGAAGAGCTGCTTCGCGCACGGGAGCAGATCGAGATGGTCCTGACCCGGATCGACACGCAACTCGACCAGTTGGCTCCGCCGGCACCGGCCGAGGAACACGGGGAGCCGTCTTCCCCTGCGCGGAGCCGGCCGCGACCACTGCGACTGATGGTGCTCGACGGGCTCGACGACCTGGGTTGGATGACGTTCTCGCGGCAGATGATGCTCTACCTGCGCGCCCGGTATGGCCGCGACGTGTCCCCCACGCGGTTCAGCAGCCTAGCGAAGGACGAGATCGCAGCCTTCACCAGCAAACGGCCGCGGTCGGTCTACCTCTGCCATGGCCTGGTCCACGACCGCGGCGAGGCCGTCAAGCGCCTGTGGGGGCGGTCGGACTGGCCCCTCGAGCAGCGGGTGGTCGCTCCGACGACCGGCCGGATCCAGCACCTGAAGCTCACCGAGCGCCTGTGCGAGATCGCCCGGACCGCCGGCGACACCGCGGCGGACTCGGAGATGCTCCGCTTCCTCGCCGCGGACCACGCCAAGGATCTGCCTGGAGTGAAGGCCAGGCGCGGGGTGTTCGAACTCGAACGGTGGCAGGACATCGCTCTGGAGCTGCTCGAAGAGCTGGAGCCTCGCGACCGTGAGCGACGCGAGGAAGCAGCCGAGCGGCTGGCCAGGCTGCCCGAGGAGCAGCAGCTGTTCGGCGTTCCCGAGGGTCCGCTGTTCCCGCTGCCGACTCCCGGACGGGCTGCTGGAGGGAGACCGTCGTGACGCTGTCGAGCACCCGGGGTCTGGTCCGGGTGTCGAAGAACCCCGACTGCCACCTGCAGGCGGCAATGGCGCTCGAACGGGTGCGGGAGCCGGAGTTCTACCGCAGCGTCACCGGGACCGAGTATCCGGGCGAGTACGGCGAGCGCGTCTCGGCGCGCCGGCGCGGCGCGAAGTTCGAGGCCAGCCTGCGGCAGAACAACGCTGCTGGCCTGCGGCAGGTGCTCGGCCCGCTGTTTGGCTGGGATCTGGACTCGATGGCGGTCAGGGACTTCGGTGAGGAGGTGCCCGGGCCGCCGACGACCATGCGCACGCTCCGGCTCACCCGCACCCGCCGGATCCTTGGCGATCTGGCGGCCGGCCGGGAGGTACCGCAGCTGCTGATCCAGCCGCAGCTGGCCCTCCCGACCGGTTCGGGTCCCCGCCAGCTCGAGTTCGTATCGCCGGATTTCATGGTCCTGGACTCGGCTGCCGGGATCTATGTCCCCGGGGAGGAGAAGAGCTTCATCCTTCGCGACAACGTCGCCGAGCCGGGCGACCTGGACCTCACCCGTCGACAGGCCGGCGCGCAGATCCTCGCCCTGCGAGCGGAGTCCCGGCTGGTCGGACTCGCCGACCGGGTGGCCAACCGTGCGGTGTTCGTCATGGCGACCCCCTATGGCATGAAACCGGCGCCGCCGGTGGTCGAGCAGCTCGACGCGGCGGTCTACGAGATCGAGCGGGCGGTCGCCACGATCGCGACGGTCCGCGAGGAGCTGGCCATGCTGCGCTCCACCGGCGATGCGCCGCTGGAGTTCCTGGTGGACGAGATCCCGACGCACCTGCAGGAGGAGTGCCATCGCACCTGCATCCTCGCCGCCTACTGCGAGGCCAGGCAGGCGGACTCCGCCGTCGTCCTCGGGGACGGCGCCGCCGATCTGCTGGGCGCCGACATGCGGCTGGACCGCGTCCGGGCGCTGCTGCAAGGGGCCCCGCCGGCCACTGCCGAGGAGCGTGAGCTCGTCGCGCGGCTCACGGTCGCCGGCCGTGCTCTGGGATTGGAACCCGATGACCTGGTGCGGGAGCTCGCATGAACGCCACGACCGAGACCCTCGGACGCGTGCTGGCCTGCCACCAAGGGCGAGCCCTGCCGATCCGCTCGACCTTCGCGCTGAGCGAGGACCCGAGCCCCGTCTTCGCGATCGCGCCGATCAAGATGGTGGCAGAGGAGATCGTCCAGGCGATCGCCTTCGGCGACCCGGATGGCCCGCCCCAGGTGGTGACCCGGTGGAATCCACTGTCTCGAGATGCTGGCGACCTGGAAATCTTCGCAGCAGCGCTCAACGACTACGTCGAGGCGGTCGCCCGTGGCGACCAGCTGCCGCGCTTCTGGCTGCCGCACCGCAGTGCCCTGACAGTCGTGGAGCTGCTCGGGCATCGCTACCGGACCAACCAGATGGCGAGCGACTCACTGCGGCGCATGGGCTGGCAGTGCCGAGCGATCGCGGAGGAGGCCACCTATGGCGGCCAACAGGCGGTCGCGATCGCCGGCGAGATCCTGCGCGCCCACGTGCTCACCGGACAGGCGCCTATCAAGGACGGCCATCTCGGTGCGCTACTCGCCTGGGTCGCGCCGGTCGCTGGACGCGACCCGGCAGAGGTCGCGGACGAGCAGGCGCTCGTGCCTGCATCCGGAGTCCTCGAACGGTCCATCGACGACCGAGTCGAAGGGCTGCGACGTGAGGCCAAACGCGGAAGGGGGCCGGTCGCGGCCCGCGCCAGAGCCGAGATCGAGACTCGCCTCACGCAAGGCGCCCTCAACGAATGGGAGCTGCTGCTGGAGGCCCGTCGCGCATTCTGGTCTCTGGGCCTGCCGGAGGGACCAGGGCTCGGGCCGCTGGTTGCCGAGTCCAAGCGCCGCTCGCTGTACAGGCTGCAGCAGGATCTCAACCCGCCGTCGCGGCCGCACAGCCTGGCCAGGCTGGTCGACGATCATGAGTACGCCGCCGACCTGGCCGAGGATGCCGATGTTCGAGGCGACCTCCACGTCCGCGAGCTAGCGCGGCGCAAGGGTCGTGCGCTGCTGGCCGAGGTCGTCCGGGTGGAGCAGCCTCGATCGAGCAGGCGCCCCTGTTATGTCACCCTTCGCACCACCCAGGAGGTGCTCCGGGTGCGGCAGGGGACGGCGCTGCGCGACATCGGCGGAAGGGTGGAGGGGCGCGTCGAGGACGTGTGGGAGGCACGCGGCGCCACCCTGCTGCGGCTGGAGCTGACCAGGGGCGTGCAGCGGTCACGGGTCCCGGTCGTCGGCGACGTGACCGACTGGGTCGACACGGCCCCGCACGATCTGCGTCGGCGGCGCCGCGAGGTCCACGACGCGATGCAGGCCGCGGCGTCGCCCCTGGTGTACGACCAAGGGGTCGTTGGCGTGGGCACGAGCGGCTCGCCGAGCGTTGATCTTCTCGCGGTCGCCGAGCGGCTCCGGAGGGGCGCATGAGCCAGACCGTCACCACCGTATCGGTCGTCGCTCGTGACCGTGACGTGCGCCGTCGGGTCCTGGAGACGGTCCTGCAGGAGACCCACCCGGCGGTGGTCGTCGACTCTCCACCCGGGGCTGGCAAGACGCATCTGGTGGAGACCGTGGTCGCCACGGCCGCCCATCACCTGCGGATGCATGTGGGCGTCATCGCCCCCAGGGTCGAGCAGGTCCACGACCTGGTCCGGCGACTACGGCAGGGCCACCCCTTCCTGCCGGTCCAGCTCCTGCACGCGCGCGGGCGCCTCCCCGACCCCGACATCCTCGCCGATCCGGGTGTGGTCTCAGTCGACCGGCCCGCCAACCTTCGGCGAGGTCCCGGCGTCGTGGTGACCACCGCGGCGAAACTCGCCTTCAGCGTCCCGGACCTCCAGGCTGGCCAGTTCGACCTGCTGGTGTGCGACGAGAGCTACCAGCTTCCATGGAAGGACCTCGCCCCGGTCCTCCACCTCGCACACCGTCATCTGCTCGTCGGCGACCCCGGCCAGCTCCGGCCGATCGTGCGGGGTGACCTGGCCCGCTACGAGGCCGCCCGCCACAAGATGCATTGGGCCGCACCGCGCGAGCTGCTCCGGCAAAACCCCAATCTGCCCAGACTCCAGCTACCAGCGACGTGGCGACTTCCGCAGGACACGGTGGAACTCGTCCAGCCGAGCTTCTACCCCGACCTGTCATTCGCCTCGGCGGTCGCGCTGGCCGACCGGCAGCTCGGCTTCGGGGCTGCCGGGATCGGCGACCCAGTCGACGCCGCACTCGACCAACTCGCCGCCGGCGCCACGCTGGTCGGGCTGCTCCTGCCAGCACGGCCGCTCGAGGTCGACGAGGTCGACGACGAGGTGGCAGAGCTAGCCGCACACGTCGTCGCGCGCCTCCTGGAGCGGGCGGCCACCTGGGTCGGGGTACGCCAGCTCACCGAGCGCGACATCGGCTACGTCGACGCGCACGTCGCTTCCAACGCCCGAGTTCGTGCCCGCCTGCGGGCCGCCGGGGTCGGTCCAGCCACGATGACGACCACCCCCGAGATCTGGCAAGGCAGCCAGCGGCCAATGATGGTGGCCAAGCACACCCTCAGCGGGCTGGCGCGCCTCGACGGCTTTGCCTTGGATCCAGGACGGCTGTGCGTCATGACATCTCGCCACCAGCTGGGCGTCATCCTGGTCGGCCGCGACGGGGTCGCCGCAGCGCTGGAGCGCCACCAGCACGACACGGCCGAGCGCCCCAGCGGTACCGAAGACGCGCAGTGGGCGGGCTGGCGAGCGCATCACCGCCTGTGGACCGCGCTGGACACCATGGGGAGGCTCATCCGCATTTGAACCCGCGACCGACGACGGTGCCGCCAACCACTGCCGAAGTGTATTCTTCTTGCTTCTCTTGCTTGCTCTGACATTCCCATGCTGCCCAGATGAAACGCACCGATTGAACCTTTCAGAAGACCACGCGAGCAACTCGTCTGAGGCCTCTTCAAGCTCGGCCCAAGCCGTGCCAGGAGCCGGCGTGTTCGAGTCAGCGGAATCTCAGTGCTTGTCGAGCGCGAACGGCCTCGAGGACGACCTGCGTCGCCGCTCCGGGTGCCTCGTGCTCCCAGAACCGCAGGACCAGCCATCCAGCCTCGGCGAGCCGGCGGTCGGTATCGGCGTCACGCTCACGATTGGCTTGGAGCTTCGCCGCCCACCACGCGCTGTTGGCTCTCGGGTGAGTCTGATGGACGGGGCAGGAATGCCAGAAGCAGCCATCGACGTAGACGGCGATCCGCTGTCTGGGAAACACCACATCTGCGCGGCCCCGCACACCAGGAATCGGGGCCAGGTCGACTCGGTAGCGCAGTCCAGCTCGATGCAATGCGGATCGCAACGCGAGCTCCGCAGCCGTGTCACGCTGTCGCGTGCGCTGCATGCGCAGCCGCGCCGCCTCGGACGAAGCGGGCGGAACCCCCCGACGATTCCGACGGGCACTCGCTGAGTTCCCATGCACTGGCTGCTTTGCCATCTCCTCCTCAGTCCCCGACCGATGCAAGAGGCCTCGCCTCGTTGATCGGCGATCCGAGGGCCTCGCCTGGAGCCGACAATCCAAGAAGAGGAATGATCGCCATTCCGATGACGAGGTTGAGGAGCGGCGGCACCGCATTGCCGATCATGCGCGCCCACGCGCTGCGCGTGCGATCCGCACCGAAATCGAAGAAGTCGGGGAAGGTCTGCAACCGCGCTGCCTCGTGAGGCGTGATGGTCCGGGGGCGAGTCGAATGAACGTATCGACCCTGCCCCATCGAGCCAAAGCCGGTCGTCACCGTCTGCGCTGGCTCGTCCCAATGAAGACGACCGTACATCGAGAGATAGCTGTGCTCGGAATGATGGCACTCGGGACGACGGTCATTGGGCAGGTCATATCTATCCTCAGCGAATAACCAGTCGATGCGCTCTTGGTTCTTCGGGCTCGGCTTGCTCGGCGCGTCGAATGGGCGTGTATCCGCGAGATCCTCCAGGCCCTCGATGGCCCACCGGACCGTGCGCGATCCGTGGGCAGAGCACGGCGACGCTAGCTTCTCCAGCAGCGTCTTCGGATCGAAACGTCCCTTCGAGACTGCAAGCAGGATGTGGCGGCGTCGACGCTGGGGAACACCGAACCCTAGTGAGTTCACAACTGTGTCGTCGCAGTCGTAGCCGGCCGCCTCTAACGCTTGCTTGGTAACGTCGACCACGCCGCCACGATCGTTCTTGACGGGGGGCACGTTCTCGACCAGGACCACTGCTGGGTGCAGCACCTCCGCTGCCCTCGCCATGCGTGCGTACAGAGCGTTCCGAGGATCGTCTCGTCGCGTGTGGTTATTGAGGTTGGAGTGTCCCTGGCAGGGAGGGCCGCCGAAGAGAACGTGGATCTCACCAGTCTCTTCGGCGAGCTCCATCTCGGTCAGAGTGGATGGCGTGCCGAGGTCGCCCTCCAAAAGCGCCTCGATCTTCGTTTGTCGAATGCTGGTTTCGGTTAAGTGTTTCCCGAAGTTTTCCTTGAAGGTTTCGATAACCTCAGCATCCTCGTCTACGGCGAGACGAACCTCAGTCGCGTACCCCAGCCGATCGGCAGCCTCAGCGAGGCCAAGTGTCAGTCCGCCGCACCCACAGAACAGATCGGCCACGCGCAGAGGGCCAGCCCCTGACTCGTAGTGAGGCCGAGACTGTCGTCTTAGAAACTCGCGATCTTTGGTACAAACATCACAGTTCGTCACATCATCGATCTTTGACTCAGTCACCTGCGTCATCCATTCGGCTGGCGATACGACTCGGTAGTGACAAGAGAGGCAATCCTTTCTGCCCTTCTCATCGGATGCAAGGTGCCGTCATCACGAGCTACCTCCCGTCTTGAGATCACGGGCGGACTAAGCAACGACGCACAACAAACGCCCATGTCGAGGTAGGGCTAGCGGGTCGAGATCTCGAACTAGTGTTCACAATCTTATCATGTCGGGGCGACATGTGTGGTCATGGCATGACGTGAAAGGCGAAATGCGGCCCACGTGGATCAGGCCGATTGGACAGAGCAGGTGTATCTCCGTATAACAGCCTGGTCTTCCCGATTGGGATAGCTGCATGACTCGGCCGTGGGATCGGTGGGATCGGTCCTCCGTCCCCTCAGGTCGCAGCATCGTCCGATGTGTAGACCGCGCCAGGCCGGCGAGACTCGGCCGGGTCGCGGCGAGCGGGGGCTCGTCGATGCCGCAAGCCTGCGGCTTGCGGCGTGGAGGTTCTGCATGGCCTGGGTCCCGCTCCCCCAGCCTGTCGCTCCGCGGCGCCGGGGCGACTTCTGGCGCCGGTGATGGCGTCATGATGGCCCGAGCGATGGTCCGCCGGCTATGCGCGCTGGCGGTCCTGACGGTCCTGGTCGCTGCGCCGCCGCCACTGCTGGCGGCGACCTGCAATGTCCCACGACAAGTGGCGGCCGTCCTCGCCAGCATCACCGGTTCTGGCACGGACGGTCTCTGCGGCACGACCAGCCCGGTCGGGTCGCTGATCGGGTTCATCGTCCTATCAATGTGGGTGTACCTCGTGCTGGTCGCGGCGCTGCGCGCGGTTGCCGTGCTCGGTATTCGCGCTCGGATCGCTGGATCGGCCCGGCTGCTGGTGCTCACGAATCGGTTCCTCGGTGGCGGGTGGGTGCGCCGGCT
>Ga0137373_10003016_pt1 | contig 18482 bp, 14 predicted proteins | sample SagtaG_5_FD_104912 | JGI IMG/M metagenome (GOLD analysis project Ga0137373, IMG submission 104912) | Vadose zone soil microbial communities from Sagehorn Ranch, Mendocino, California, USA - Sage1_R_80_16 metaG | ecosystem: Environmental > Terrestrial > Soil > Vadose zone | place: USA... | reverse complement strand
AGCCAAAGCGCGAGCTGTAGCACATCCGCCGGCCGTCACGGCCGGCATAGCGGCGAATGTTGACGTATCGTCCGCTTCGGCGATCGCGCGCTCGTGGTTGGTATACGCCACCGGCGGCGCGCTGATCTCAGTTCCTGCTGCCAAAGCAAACAGTCAAGTCAGCAAACCGAAAGTCGTCACAGGATCAAGGATCGCAGCAATTGCAGCGCGCGCGCTGTGTGAATCCGGAGCATGCGAAGCGTCAGGCGGTGCGATCGTTTACGTGCCGCATGCGCTTGAACCTAGCGTGATCTCAGGAACCGTTCTGCAATTTCGGATTCGCGAAAACGGACGCGAACGGATCGTCCGCGCGAAGGCCTACAAGGTGCACTGATGATTCCTCTACACCGAGTCGCGAGCCTGTTCTACAACCGACCGCTACTCATTACGCCCCAGCGCGCGCAGATGATCAGCGCATTTCTTGTCGGACGCATCGAAGGCCGCTCTGGCGCGGCCGCGTTCGGCGAGCAGCCGATCGAGGAAGTGCAGGCTTTCGCCTCCACTCAGAATCGTGATGGCTCCGTCTCGTTTCACTCGCCGCGCGCCTCGCGCTTTGTTGGCGAGTATTCGAAGGATGAGGTGAGCGGGAAGCCGCGTCCGTACCGCATGACGGGCGATGGGATCGCGATCATAACGATGATCGGCGAACTCGTGAACCGCGGTGCGTGGATGGATTCAATGTCCGGAATGATCTCGTATGAGGGATTCACAGCGCAACTCCAAATGGCTGAGAACGACTCTAGGGTCAAGGCGGTCGTGATGGACATGGAGAGTCCAGGCGGGGAAGCGATCGGCGCGATGGAAGCATCCGCTCAGGTCCGCAAGACCGCATCCGTCAAGCCCGTGATTGCCTTCGGCAACGGCATGGCCGCGAGCGCTATGTATGCGCTGGCTTCTGGCGCCACGGCTCGCGTCGGCATCCCATCGAGTGAGTGGGGATCGATCGGCGTCGTGCTGATGCATCTCGACATGTCTGGAGCGCTACAGCAGGCGGGATTGAGGCCAACATTCATTTTCGCAGGGGCGCGGAAGGTCGACGGGAATCCGTACGAGGCGCTACCGAAAGACGTGCAGTCTCGACTCCAAACGATGGTCAATAAATTCTACGGCTCGTTCGTGTCGACGGTCGCGCAAGGAACCGGACTATCCGAGGATGCGATCCGCGCGACCGAAGCCGAGCTTTTCACGGCGGATGACGCGAAGTCCCTCGGACTGATCGATGAAATCGGAACACTTGACGACGTGCTCGGGATGATCCGCTCAGCTCGAGCGGCCTAACACAACAGAACGAAGCAAAGATCGCGGACGCCGCATGGCGCCAGATCGATTCAGTTCGATTAAATCAAAGAAACAATCCTCTTCAAAGGAGAAAGAACATGTTGGAGAAACTGGTCGCCGCATTCAAGGCGAAGCCGGCGGCGCGCCCCGCCGAAGTCATCAGCGAACCTTCAGCGCCGCTACCTGTCAGCGTCGAAGTCGATGAAGTGCCCGAACTCGTGACGGACGCCGTCGCTCTCATCGAAGAGAACGACTCGCTGAAAGCGAAGATCGCCGACGCGGATACCCTCAACGGTCAACTCGTGCGGCAGAACGCCGAGATGAAGGCCGAACTCGCGAGGCGCGATGCCGAGAAGGCCGCTGACGCCGAGAAGGCCAAGACGGTACTCGAAACAGAGCGGAAGGCTCGCATCGATGCGGAAGTCGAAGCATTCACGCAGAAATGCGCAAACATCGGCAAGGAGGCCACGACCGCGATGCTGGCGCGATTCCGCGCGGCCAAAACGGCGAACGATGCTGCCGCCCTCAAGGAGCTGGAAACTATCGTGGCGGCAATTCCTGCGCCAGGACCAGAAGGACGCCTTCCGGAAGAGGGCCCTACGGCTGAGGCAATCGCGGAACGCGTGAAGGGCGGCGGAAGTGCCGCGCATTTCCTTGCGCTTGCGAAACTCGCGGCACAGGGCGTCTCGCAATCGGATCGTGCGTTCACCGCGAAATACCAGAAGGCTCTCGCCGAAGTCGAGCGCGAGTCGGGGGTGAAGCGTGGCAAGTAAATCGGCCCTTGCGCCGCGCATCAGCGAGGTTCAACCGCCAGAGTTTCTAGCCGAAGTCGTGATCCAAGAGAGCAAGCGCCGCGATCGAGCCTACTACGCTGCCAAGGACGCACTCAATGGCCCAATCAAGAAGGCCATTCTCGACGCGCCAATCGGGCGCGACGTCATCATCACCATTGCAATCAGGTAAACCCGCAAGGCGCGCGTAGCGTCTCGCAAAACAAGGGAATCCAACTGACCGGCCGAGAGGCCGGTTTTGTTTTTCAAAGGAGAAAAAAGCATGTATTCCGATCCTAACATTCTCGATGGCGTCATCGGTCGCCCCGCTGCGGCCGCAATCGCCGACAAACTCTTCGCATACATCAACGGCAGCGACCAGATCGCCTTGGCGCTCGATGGCGGATACGTCTACGGCGTCACGGTGAGCGAAGTCACGGCGGCCTTGGACGAGGTCGGCATCTACACTGGCGGACATGGTGGCGTCGAAGTCAAATGCGCCGGCACGGTCACCGCTGGTCACGAGGTCATGGTCTCTTCGGGCAAGGCGATCGACGCGACGGTCGGCGGCGGTATTGCTGTCGGCTTTGCCGAAACGGCCGGTTCCGCGACCATCAACGCGCGCATCATTCTCTATCCGCCCAACGCCAAGAGCTACGGCACGGAGAAGATCGCCAAGAAGTCCAACACGGGCGCCGCGATCCATGGCGGAGTCCAGGCGTGGCAGAACCCCGAGTCTGTCTCGATCCTCATCACGAAGATCGTCCACGACATCACGACCAAGTCGACCGGCGCCGCAACGCTCGATACCGGCACGACAGCCACCTCGGCAACAACGGCGAGTGACACCCTGATCGACGGTCTCGACATCTCCGTTACCGAGAACCAATGGGACAACACGGTCAACGGCGGCACCAACGGCAAGGGCGCGCAGAAGCTCGCCTCCGCCAAGTGGGTCACGTTCAAAGAAGCGACCGGTGACACGACCGGCGCCGTGATCGACTCCTACATCTACTACACGCTCCTGGCGTAGTAGCTCCCCCGCTTCCGACATCTCACACCACCAAACAAACCGAACACGGAGGCCCTCGGCGGCCTTCTTTGAGGAGATAAACCATGTCCGAAAAATTCATTACCGACGCACAGGTTCAGCCGAACCTGCTCGCGCCGTTCGTCATCGGCGCGGGATGGGATCAGCCCTTCATCGCGGAAGATGTTTTGCCCCCGACAAACACGTACGCCCAGGACTTCCTCTATGAGACCTGGGACAACTCCGGCCTCGTCGACGAGGGTTCGACCAAGCGTGCCTTGCACGCTGGATCGAAAATCCTGTCTCCGGCGAAACACGGAACCGTGCGCGCGTTCCTCCAGGAAGCATCCGCGAAAATTCCGCTCGACATCAACGTGCTGAACGCGGCGCAGTTCAAGGATACGGTGTCACCGGTTCCGGCGCCTGGCCTGAGCCATGCCGATCGAGAACGCGTCGGTCGCATGCGGAAGATCGCATTCAACAACAAGATCCAGAAGGAGAAGGACGTCGCCAGCCTCGTGTTCACGGCCGGCAATTATGACGCCGCGCTCCAGACAACGGCCCTTTCGTTCAAGACGTGCAAGATCAGCGACATCAAGGATGCATTAGCCAAGGTGCAGCAGCGATGCGGGTTCAAGCCCGACACATTCGTCCTCGGTCGCCTCGCGCGCGCGTCGTTCGACGACAACACGAACTTCATGGACCGAATCAGCGGCGGTGCGACATCAACATCACCGGCCGTCGTGACCGATCAGTTGCTTGCATCATTGATCGGCGTCAAGCGCGTTCTCGTCGGCTTCCCGGTCACGCAGACCATCGCCGACCCCGCCACGCTCACGGCAACGCCGACCGCGCTCTGGACCGAAGACAGCGCGGCGCTGATCTATTCTGGAGCCGATTTCGCCTCATCGGATCTATCGTCTCCAGCGTTCGGCAAGGTGTTCTACATGGACGTTCCGCAGACCGGTCTCCGGTATGCGACATGGTCGTGGATGGACGACGAGCCGAACACGGTCGAATGGCAGAAGGCGGCTGAGTATTACCTCGTCGCCCAGACGATGAAGTCCGGCTACTACTTCGGCAACGCCGACCAGTAGAACGCTGCGTTTCACGGTCTTCTCTTTCTTTTTTACGGGCGGCGCTGCGCTTTCTCCTACGCGCGGCGCCGCCTAACATCTCAGGAGTCGACGTGTCTCTAATCGCACAAGCGGACCTCGAGACTCGCGTCGGTGCGGGGGAAGTTACGCGTTGGTCGCGCGGCGTGGCTGGAAACATCACCGCCGCGATCGCTCAGGCGGAGAGCAAAGCCAGAAGCTCGGCGCTCAATGTCTTCACGGCCGCCTCATGGGACGCGATGACGTCCAGCACCCTGCCGGGCGAAGCGAAGTATCACCTCGTTTCTGATGCAGTAGACATCCTCTCGGCCGGTTCCGGCCGTCCCGCAGAAGTTCAGATCAAGGCGGACGAAGCAAAGCTGTGGCGTTCATGGCTCGCAGGCGACACGGTTCGATGTTTCGACGGCATCCTCACGAAGCTCACGGCGGCGACGGGCGGATCGACCGTCCGCGTAGGTGTACCAGCCCAGACGAACGGCGTGCAACCGGCTGGATCGCCTACGAACGTCTTCGATCGCGAAGATACCAACAGCGAGCTCCGGCGCCGCGTGGTGAAGATTTAAATGGTCCACGTCGAACTACTCAACGTCGCGGAGTTGCGCTCGCTGTATGGCGAGAGGTATCCGCAGCAAATCAGAGAAGGAACCGCCGAGGGCGTGCGACTCGCCGGCGAAGGATTGGCCGACGATGTCTCGGCGAACACTCCTGATCGAACAGGCAAGGCTGCTGCGTTCGTTCGCAACAGACAAACATCAGAATTCACGGCTACCGTCGATTACGATCCGAAAGAAGCGTTCTACATGCGCTTCGTTCAGCTCGGAACCAGGCCACATCCGATCATCGCGCGCGGGCTGCGAGGCGGTCGTGAGCAACGACGGCTCGCGTCGTACGCACGTCGACACTTCGGCCAGCACTCGATCGACTGGACATCGCAGATGTCTTCATCGATTCAGGACGGGCGCGGTAACTCTTTTGGGTGGTTTGAGCGTCACGGCAAAGGGCCGAAGGCGCTGACTGTCGGCGGGAAGCTGTACGCCCGCGTGATGCATCCCGGCATTACAGCGAACAAGATTCTTGTGAATCGTCTGCTCGCAACACAGGACAAGCTCTCGCTCATCGTCAAGGGCGCAATCGAAGGGAAGGTCGGAGAAGGGGCGGTCAGTGTCCAATAGCGCGATGGAGTCGATCGAGGCCAACACGGTCGCGCGACTCTTGACTGTCTCGGGCATCAACTCAGCCAAGGCCGTCCCGCCCGCTGAGATGTTCACCCCACACCCCACGAAAGAGAACTTCTCGCTGCCGACGATGCCGGATAGCTATCCCGGATGCGTGGTGTCGCTCAATGACGATGAGACCGAACCGGCATCCATTCCCGGCAACGATGGCGCTATCAAGCAACGTTTCGGCGCGGCGGCGATGTGCTGGCGCGTTCCGGTGTACGTCGCACTGTATGCAACCTCAGACGGCACGACGCAGACCGGTGCGCGATTTCTGGCCTGGCAACTCTCGGAACTGGTCATCAAAAGTCTGATGACATTCCGGCCGGCTGATGCCTCAACGCAGGCGGCTGGAACTTCGATGTGGCCGCTCGAACCGGAGAAGATCGAACCCATTCTCGTGGACGCGAACACGCACGGGATGCTCATGAAGTTTGGGGCCATCTATCAGATTCAGCAGATCGGATAAGGAGTCGTTGGACCCAGGCGTGGATGTGCGAGGCGCGCGCGTCTCCTACGCATAGCGAGTCTGTTGTATTCGCGTATGTGCTCTGGGTTCTTTTGACGGTAAGCCTGATCGGCGTTTCGCTTGCAGATGGCGCACTCTCGACGACCGCCACTTTTGATATTCGTATTTTCGACAGTAAATTCATGGCCACGCTTACAGTGAGTTTTCTTTGCGTGAATCGCACATGGGCCCGTTCCGCGCATTATGTTCTCGCGCATCGTAACGGCCTCTAGATGTCGCCAGTTAACGCATGCACGTTCACGGCAGAGATGATCGATTGTGAGCCCCTCTGGGATCGGACCGCGAGCCAATTCGTACGCGACGCGATGGCCAACGTATTTCCGGCCAGCAATGCGAATCTGACCATACCCCTTTTGGTTTCGTTGTCCCGTCCAGATCCAGCAGCCGCTCGGTGCGACGATGTAGAAGCGCTCCAAGACTTCCCATGAAAACGTGTTCTTCACCATTAGAGCACTAACAACAAAGAGAGGATCGCATCTATGCCTACATATAGGGTGCTGCGCGACAAAGGCCACGGCCCCGACTTGAATGCTCCGCGCTACGGATTCGGCGAGACCTTCGAATCATCCGAGGACTTCGCGCGCCTCGGAGAGAAACAGGGCTATCTCGAAGTGATCGACGCGCCCGCCGACGCACCAAAACCCGAGAAGAAAGAAAAGAAAAAAGCGGCCGCCGAAGACTCGCCGCAAGAGACCCCACCCGCCTAACAGCACCTCACCTCACGTTCACGAATCGCAAGGCCCGCTAATTCGGCGGGCCTTTTCATTTTGGAGAAATCGACATGCCGGGATCTCTCACGCAGCGCATTGACCCCAACACTCAGCTCATCTACTACCGCGAAGGTACGCGCGGATCAGACTCGGGCATTACTGCTGGCTTCGTCGTTCCGCTGCGCGATGTGTCGGGATTCCAGATTACCCGACCAGAATCGGACGCTCCCTACTTCCACGGCAACATTCAGGGATGGGACACCGTGCCTGGTCTCGTGAGCGGCGCCGGTCCAGTGCCGTGCGGACTCGAATTCACCACATCGGGCAACTTTCTCAAGATGCCCTTCGGGACGGCGGGTTACTCGCGCGTGGCGCTGGTCACCGGCTCGGTTCACTCATTCTTTCCGTCGTCCTCGGTCGTGACGGCCCTCACCGCGCAGTTGCAGGCGGAGTCGCTGGAAACAACGGCACTCTACGAACGAGCGCGCTACGTAATGCTGCAGTCGCTGGCGTCCTCGTATGCCAGTAGCGGCGCCGCTCCCCTTGACCTCACCTTCATCGGCAACGGCGATGTAGTCCTGACGGATATGGGCGGATCGAAAACGGACAACGGGTACCCCGCCGTCTCGGTGTACAACGGTCAGGCACGGCTCGCGGTGGCGGCCACCGCTCCGACGTGGTTCGTCGTGCAGCCCACGGCGTTCAACTTCCGGCTCGATACAGGAGCAGCACGCCAGGAAGCAGCCTTCAACGACGGCGTTGCAGTCGCAGTCAATCAGGGCGTGCCGATGCTCAAGGGCTCGCTCGCGCTGGCAATGGCTGTGGGTGGGGCGACGCCGGAGTCGGACTTCACCTATCTGAATTACGCGATCAACCGCAACGTCATGTCTTACGAGTGCGTGTGGTGTGACGCGACGTTCGGCGCTTCGCCGTTCCCCTCGAATCTGATGATGCTCAAGATCGCCTCGATGCGCATCGGGCGTCAGTCCTCTCTCCGACCAGGTGGACGGGCAGCACTGACTGCGCCTCAGCCGTGGGGTCACATCCTTCACTCGACGTACTCTAAGGTTGCAGCGGAGAGTTGGGGAACCGTGGTTGGAACCTACAACATCGCCACCGGCGTCAACGACATCGTCTCGCACAACATCGACGGCCTCGGCGCGTCCTCAGTCACTCTGTCCAACAATGCAGCAACGACTGCGGCCTCCGTGGTCTCGCAGCTCAACGCGAACGGCACCTTCATCGCGCGAGCAATCGCTGACGTTTTCGGCGGTCGCGTGCGCGTCACTTCCAAGCAGACGGGTGGAACGGGCCTGTCCTCCTCTGTGGCCTTTACGGCTGCCGCAAATAATGCCAACGCGACGCTCGGGCTGAATACAACTTCAATCACAGGCTTCAACGCGCCTTACGTGTTCAAAATCTGGAATCAGCAGAATTCAGACTACGCCTAGGAACGCGAGTGCCCTTCGGGGAGTAACGCTCGCGACACGCACGGGCCGCTCGTCTCGCGGCGAGCGGCCCGTTGCCTTTCTTCCGCGAGAGAAAAGAGTCGCGCATTGGACCTCACCGCCCAAATCCCCCATCCCCATCCCTCCCTCTCTGGCTTCATCACCACGATCAAGTTCTTTGATCGCGCCGCGACCATCCGCAAACAATCGCAGATCATACGATCCCGCAAACCTGAAGTCGTCCGCAACGCTGACGGCACCCCATTCATTTGGAACGGTGAACCGCTGCTCGCGTGGAAAGCCAATCTTCCCGAAGACTATGCCTTCACTTCCGCTGCAGAGTACATCACCAGTTGGTCGGGTCTCGTTCTTGACGGTGCGGAAATTCCATACGCTCCAGAAAATCTCCGCTTCCTTTTTGACGAGCGTCTTGACGCTGAAGTAGAGCGAACCGTCGAGAACCAGAAGAAGACTGTGAAGGTGTCGTGGGCGGAGTTTCTTTCAGACAAAGCCTACGATCGCAAGACGTTCGATCCTGACCCAAAAACGAACGGCTCCGCGAAGCAATAGACATCCTCTGCGGGGCCACGGCGAAATGGTGTCGAGACTGTCGGAAGCGCGGCAAAGACGAAGGGCTCATCGATGGGCATAGAACCGACGAGCCGTGCGACAACAAAGGGCCGGACGGCAAGTGCCGTCACCGCGGTCAATGTATTGACACTCGCAGGAGTCCAGAGACGAACGAATGCCCGTTCCAATGCCCTGAACTCGACCCGCTGACGAGTGAAGTTGTTTTCCTTTTCTTGAAGCTCCAGACGCAATGGACGTTCGCTGGGATGGGCGCGCGAGTCGGCATTCCTGACGCCGCAGTGGATCGGCGCGCGGCGTTGTACGGCATCGAAATCACGGAAATTCATCAGGACAAAATCGACGAATGCGTGAGCGTCGTGCTCAAAGCCGATGCTGACGAATACACCAAGGACTCAGAGACGTGACTGATTTAGTCGTTCGGATCACTGGCGAGCCAAATGGCGCTATCAAGGCCATGGCGGACGTGTCTGGTGCGGCGAACGACTTTGCACATTCAATTGTCGAGAAACTCGCCGCAGTCACTGCCGGCGTTTTCTCGTTTGAGAAAGCCTTCGAAGGACTGCACGCCGGAATCCTCAAAGCGGATGAGATTCGCGATCTCACTCTGTCGCTCGGAACGCTCACCGGTTCATTTGAACGCGGCACCGAGGTAATGCGTCTGTTCGAAGAGCAGTCAGCGCGGACTCGCAATACGGCCGAGGAGCTTGGTCGAGTCTTCCGTGACATCTTGCCGCTGTCCTCAGCTCGCGGATTTTCTCAGGAATCGACGAGCGCCGTTTCCACTCTGCTGTCGCAGTTCTCGACGATTATGGGGACGGATCTCAGTACGTCCGAGAGCGGCTATCAGATGCTCCTCGCTGGCCGTGTTACGCCCGGTCGCAATCCGCTACTGAAGATGCTCGGCTTCACAAAAGAGGATGTGGATGTCACGTGGAGCGGCTTCTTCGATCGGCTGATCGAAAAGACGAAGGACTTCGACAAGTTCGGGCAGTCCTTCGAATCATCGACCCACAAGATTAAAGATGCGTGGTCTGTCGCCTTCGGTGAAGGCTTCAACGACGCGATGGGCAACGGTCGAAAGGCGTACAGCGATCTTGTCACCGCGTTTGAGAACCCCGCATTGATCGGAGCGATCAGCTCCATCGGTGCTGCGTTCGGCAATCTGGCAATCCAGATCGGCAACGCAGCCAACGCGTGGAGCGGAAGGGGCATCAGCGGAGCAAACGCCAATGCGCTGACGGCTTCCATGCTCTCGCTCGGAAACTTCCTCGTCGGTCTGAATAATCAGAATCTGTTAGGTCACGGCAGCGGCACCGCGGAATTGTCGGATTATTCGCGCGACAAACTGCGACAGTTTGGCGACGTCGACAACGGGATGTTTCCGTCATGGTTCCGCCCGCAAGCGGCGGCGAACACTGAGCAATTCGGCCCGTATCTCGATGCAGCGCAACGGTCGCGAGTTGATTTCGAAGCGGGCCTCGACGCTCTTCAAAGACAGGCTACCGTTGCTGGCGAAATCGCGATCGCCATGAAGAAAGCGGCCGACGCAGAAAAAGAACTCGCAGACATCGCACAAACGACCAAGGACGCGTTCAACACGCTTACCTCAATCCGCGGCGGGTATTCCTCTCCGCTGCTGCCGTTCTATCAGCAGAATGACGCGCTGTTCGGATTGCTCAATGCGAACAATTCTCTGCCCGGAAGTCAGCCAGAGTATGGCGGACCGTGGCCGCAGGAGTTATCGGGCCGTGGTCTTATTACTTCAGGCAACATTGATCTAGCACACCGTCCGATCGTCAAGAATGACGATGGCTCTATTAGCACTGTCCGCTCGATCTCAATTGATGTTGATGGTCAGGTGATTCTCATCCCGACCGTCAGCGATGACGGGCGGATCATGACGGACCAAGAAGCCGTGAAGCAGTTCCGAACGAGCGGCAAACATCTTGGCGTCTTCGACTCAGAGGATGCGGCGGGTAAATACGCCGTCAGCCTTCACGACCAGCAGGCGGCGTTTTACGGTGGTGCGGGTTCTGGCGGCGGATCGTGGAACGGTTACACGCTTGGCGGACCGTGGAACGGCTACACGATGCGCCAGCCTTCTTCGCCGTGGTTGTCAGCCGATGACCTCGCGCCGACCTCCGAATCGTTTGCGAAGCAATTCTCGCAGCATCTCCGCGACTCGATCAGCGGCGACGAATTCCAGCATTCCGTCTCGGACATGCTCATCTCGGCAGCCGAAGGCGGCGGCAAACGCTTCGGCGAAGTAGCCGCGTCGTACCTTCATCATGTGTTTGCCTCAGAACTCGATGTAGTAATGAAGGACTACCTGCCCACGTACAACCCGCAAACGAAGCAGTACGAGACGGGCGGGAATGAGATGGGCAACCAGACGCTCGGAAAGTGGACCGCCAGAGGCGTCACGGGCGTCGAATCGCTCGGCGCTGGATACTCAGCAGGAGTTTCGGGGCAGTCGGGTGGCCGCCTAACATCGGACATCGAAGGAGCCGTAGCTGGATTCGCCTCCGGCGGACCCGTCGGCGCGATCGTTGGGCTCATCGGTGCGGTGATCGGCGGATTCCTCGGCGCAAACGCTCGTCAGGCCGATTATCAGTACGGCATCCCGAACATCACCGGTGGAATCGCAGGACTGGGCGATACAAAGAACCTCACACCCGGCGCCATCACACAGATCACCACTCAGGTGCAGCAGGAATATGACCAGATCCATTCCGGCCTGATCGATCTGATTCTCAAGTTCCCGAATCTAGCCATTCCATCCTTCGATGACATCACCGGAAAGTTTCAGGACAACCCTTCGGCACACTGGGGCGAGCACCTTCAGCAGTGGATCAGCGGAACGCTGCCCAAGGAAATGATCGCCTCACTCGGCGAGGAACTGGCGAAGGGCTTCGAGTCGTACGGCATGTCGGGCGACGCATTCAAGAAGATGTTCTCCTTCCTGCAGGGCATCGATCCGAAGCAGGCCATCACCGATCTTTCGCAGCTCGCTGACGCGCTCAAAAATCTGTTCGGCGTTCTGCCCGGTAACACGATGTCCATCGATGAGTTCTTTCACGGGAACTACGCGCCGGACATCTTCACTGGCGGACGTGCCGGTTCAGCGACGTTCCAGCGCGGCATGGGCGACATCGCACTCCAAGGAACGTGGTCGCCAGGTCAGCGGATCTACAACCAGTTCGCGCCTGATCTACTCAAAGATGCTTCAGCGTTGAACGCTGGCGGCCTGTCGCCGATTGAAGAGATTCGTTATCTCGGCGAAATCGCGAATCTCAAGAAGCAGATGTACGACGCCGAGAAGCAGGCGATCGAAAACATCTACAGCACGCAAAAGGCGCTGAATCAGACCGCTGAAGGTCTCATCTCGCAATACACCGTGCAGGGCATGGTCGGAGCTGACGGCAGGCCCGATTACTCTCGCATCACTTCGTACTACCAGGGCCAGGGCGCGCTTGATCTGCGCAACATCCAGAACGCCAAGAGTTCACAGGACGTCGATTACTGGACGCGGCAGTTCTACAACCTCATCGGCCAGGAAGAGCAAGCCGGCATCCAAGGCGGCGGAAACGTCAAGGACTGGTCGAAGTGGGCCACAGATCAGGTCCAGAAGGCCAACGATCTCGCACAAAAGACGCTCACCAATCTCGGTCTGTCAATCAACACCACAAACGACATTCTGAACAAAGGTCTTGACCCAGCGCTGCAGAAGTTCCTCCAAGGCGTCACGGACCTCAGTAGCGCAATCGGAGGCGGAGACAGAGACTTGCCGGGCAAATTTCACGAGATCAACAACGCGATCACCGACACCGCGCCGCTTCTGCAGCAGGTCAATGCTGGACTTGCCGCACTTCTCGGCACGCTCTCCGCTGCCGGCTTCGCCTCGCGAACTGCCGCAAGACGGTCAGCCGCCGCATAGCGCATGGGTCGCAATCTCGGAGCTATCTCGCCCGCCACGATTCAGGCGAACGCGATTGATCATTCGTATTTTGTCCGCGCGGACGTCGCCGCACCAGTTGGGACGAAACGATGGACGGATCGCTGGGTTGATTTCACCGGCAATATCGACGGCGGTTCGCAGACGTGGACCAGCGGCGACTTTATTCTCGGGCCGCTCAATCAGTCCTCACACGCATCAACTGCCGTGTCCTCGGTCTCGTTCGCGAATCTATTTGATCAGAACCTTGCGCCGTGGACCGGCTGGGCGATCTCGCCGGGACTGCGCGGAGTTAAGGCTCAGATTTGGGATGCATGGTTCAGCCTTTCGACCGGCGCGCTGATCGATAAGGTCAAGCTGTTCGAGGGAACTATCGACGGCGGCGAGTTCGGCGATCGCGCAAACCTTGAGTTGGCGCCGTACATCAAGCCGTGGTCGCGTCAGATACCGTCCATCACAGGAATGGTGTTAGGCGCGGCCCCGCTCATGCCGGACGTAAACACCACAATCCATTGGGGCGATCTGGTCGGCATGATCGTCGGTTACAAACCGCCTAACACATCAGGCGTCAGCAACGGTGCGCCGAAGCCCTACGACATGTTCGGTGGGATTTTCGATTCTTATCTCGGGACTGGCCGCGTGCCAGGGAAAAGATAGACGATGGCCGAAACTCCCACGCTCTACATGCCGGACTTGGCGCTGGCGTGGAGCCCGCAGCAGCATCGCGACCACCGCACCGAGGTTATGGAAGCTCGTTCGGGCCGGGAGCAGAGACGCGCAGTCTATCCAACCGCCGGACGTAGGCGCTACATCGTCAGATCGGCAACGATCGACGATCCAGAGAAGCGGCGCGCACTCTACGACTTTTTCCAGATCATGAGAGGGCGGCTGACACCGTTCTACTTTTGGGAGCCCTCTCCTGCAACCCTGCGAAGCTTTGTTACCGGTCAAACGTACGGGACTTCGGGCGCGACAGACGGATGGCATGCGACCATTCCGCTCAAAGGGCCGTACTACCTCGGCAAAACGCCAGCATCGGCAACATATCCGGCAACAGGCGGCGGCCCGATTTACGTGAACGTGGCAGGTAGCCCTCTCGTGCTCGCTTCCTCAATGAGTTGTCCTCCGCGCGGAAACAAATACGCCACATTTCTCTTCAACGGAGTCAACCAATATGGCAATGCCGGGACAGCGGCCAACACTCGCATTGCTGGAGATCAGACGTGGGCGGCGTGGGTGTTCCTTCGTCCGCTCGACAACGGCATGACGGAGTGGACGATCGCGAGCAACGAGACAGTCAACGCCAGCGGCGCGTCGCTCTACGTCGACGGCAACCGGAAACTCCGCTTCTCGACTAGCCAAGCGGCGGCGCAGACGGTCTCGGTGGCGACCACGGGCGCGATACCGCTGAATACATGGACGCTCGTCTCAATGTCGAGGTCCGGCGGTCTCTGCACGTTCTACATCAACGGGGTCGCCGATATAACTACATCGTCGGCGACGAACCCGGTCGCCTCAACCACCTCACTCTTTATCGGGCAACGCCCGGCCCTCGGCGCCACTACCTACTTCCACGGCATGATGAACGACCTGCGCGTATTTAACGCAGCGCTTGCCGCCAGCGACGTACTCGCGATCTACAACGATGATCCGTACTACGACATCCATACGAACCTGAAAGGCTTCTGGAAGATCACGGATGGTAAGACGGCGACCACGTTTGCCGATTCCTCGGTGAGCAATTACCCCGCAACGATCGTGAATCCGTCCGATGATCGCTGGGTCGGCGGGGAGGACGAACTCTCACTTACTGGATCTTCCTCGGGCGCACTCACGCTTGGATGGGTGCAGAACGCACGTCAGCGAGTCACCGCGCGTTTCGATATTGATGACATTCCAGAATCGTTTCTGCAATCGGGCGGAGTGTATCCGGCCTTCGACATCGCCGTCCGCGAGGTCATATAACAGCATGGCTTGGGATGATCCGAAACACGAGCCGCCGGACAGGGATCCGTCCATCATCGATCCCGGTTACGGCAAGCCGTATCCGCATCACCCGGCGCCGGCGCCGAGTACACCGCCGCCGTCTGATGGAGGACGCCAGCGTGCGGTAAGAAATCCGTCTGCGCCATCGACGCCCGATCCGACGCCCGATCCGACGCCGAACGTTCCGCCTCCGACCGGCTCCATTCTTCCGGTCCCAATCTATCAGCAGGGGCCACAGCGCACGGACGTATTCGTGCCGGAGAACAAAGTCCCGCTGCCAGTCATCTACGGTCAGCAGCGGGTCGGGGCTCAGGTCTGGTATCGCAAGGTTCAAGCGGACAACACTGAGGTTGTCCTCTACGCCATTTGTCATGGCCCGATCAACTCGATCTCGAACATTCTGATCGAGGGCAAACCGATCACCCAGTTCGCCACGATTGAGACGTACACCGGCACGTCAGGGCAGGCTCTTTCGACAATCGGCTCGACAGCAGAGCCGACACTGTGGACTTCAGCACTTCCGTACGTTGCGTTTGTCGTAGCGAAGTTCTCGAATCCATCGGTCACGCACACCACACCCGATGTCATGCGCTTTACATGCGACGTGCAGGGAATGCTCGTCCGTGATCCGCGCACCGACGCGACGCTGGTCAACCGGTACTACCGCGACAATCCGGCGCTCTGTCTCGCTGATCTTCTCTCCTCGCCGATGCACGCGGACGCGAACGGGAACAAATACAGTTACGGCGCTGAGGTCGCGGACGCGCAACTCGACTGGTATGGAACGATCACCACCGCGGCGAACGATTGCAACGTGCTGCTCGCGGATGGCGTGAGCAAGCGATTCACGATGGGCCTCGCGATGCTCGACAAGAAGTCGATCGGGGACTGGATCGAAGCGATTCGTCAGCACGGGCAGTTGATGCGCCCGATCTACAACAACGGTCTGTATCAGATCGTGATGGACAAGGCGCAAGCCTCGTCCGGCATCACGCTTACCTCGCAGGGCAACTCGGCGAACATCATCTCGTGCTCGCCGCTGGTGATGAAGTCGAGCTCGCAGATCCCGACGCGCGTGATCATCAACTTCGTCAACGCGGCGGCGAATTACAAAAACGATTCGGTCCAGGATGACGATCCCGGCATCGCGGGCGGGACGGTGGAGATCGTCGAGCGCACGTACGAGATGGGGCAAATCCCGTACGACCAGGCCAAGCGGCTGGCGAAGTACCTCAGGAAACGCGCCTCGCAGCAGTTCAGTGGCGTGATCCGAGTCAACGCCGAAGGATTGCAACTTCTCCCTGGCATCCGCGTTCCGGTGACATCCGATCAATGGAACCTCGGCGCGGCCGATATGATCGTCTCGGATCTCAGCTCCGTAGCCGGCGGGAACGACTACGCCTCAGCGTGGGACGCCTCTGTGGAGTTCTACGAGTCAGGCATCTACGACGATACGCAGTCTACGGCGACACCGCACGCGCCTCCGCTTTCCCCGTCGCCATACGACCCACCAGCAGATCCGACTGGCATTACCATTTCACCAGCATCGCCGCAGTACCTCGGCCCGGTCGATCACGCCACGCTGACATACACCACACCGGCCACGCCGTTTTTCGAGACGGTTGAGATATACATCGAATATTCGAGCGACGGCGGCGGAAGCTACGGCACCAAAACACATTTGAGCGATGCGCCAACATCACCGTTCACGTTGCCGTTGTTCCCGAGCAGTTCAGGAGTGGCAAACAGCCCAGGCTTGTATCGCCTGACGTTCGTCACGCGCACGTTTGCCCAGCAGCGCAGCGCGGGCGCCATCCAGACCTATCAAGTCAACGCCGCATCCTTTGGCGCTGGCATGGTGCTCTCTGGCATGCTAGCCATCGGTCCGGCCACCGCCGGGGAGCCATCCGGGATCGCCTGCATCACCACGCCGACGATCAACGATGCGGCGCGCTTCTTCGGGTTCGACTCTGGTGGGTTCGAGCGCGCGGCGATCACGACGAATAGCGTGTGGACCGGCTCGGTCTGGAACCGCGACGATGTGAGCAAGGTCGCGTGGCGCGCCGAGTTTGATACGGCTGCCGACAACTTCTCGATCTATCGCGCGGCAGCGGCGGCGAATCCGGTCACGTGGCCCTCGGCGCTACTGACTTTGAATAATTCGGGGCGGTTGTCAACATCAGCATGGTTAGGCTTAGGGAACGGCGGAACGCCGGTCGGCCCTTCGATTTCGAATTACACGCCCGGCAATCAGTTATTGATTGCCGGAGGCACCGGTGGCACTTTCATCCAAAATCAGGGCCAGACGGCGACACTCATTGCCATCTTGAATAGTGGCAACGTCGGCATTGGAACAACTCCGGGCGCCAAGCTCGATGTTGCTGGGTTTATTCGTAGCACATCAACCGCAGGATTGCCCGCTACAGGTGCAGGAGCGGAACTCCTTTATGGTTCCGATGTCGCCACTCTGCAAGGCTTCGATCGCGGTGCGTCCACCTACAAAGAACTTGATCTTTCAGGCTCCAGCATTCTTGGCCTCGTCGGAGGCGTCGAGAAACTCCGTCTTGATTCAACCGGCTTACATGTGGGTGGAGGCGCTGCTTCCGCCCGCTTGCACGTCGGCGCGGGAGGGACGGGAACAAATGGCGAGGCAATCTTTATCGATTCCGGCAGTGGCACAGGCGGATATGCGGCGCTGTACTTCTTGCGCAACACTACTACGCGGGCGGTCATTGGAATCGCCGGAAGCGCGGGCAACTTCATCACTGGCGAATCCGTCAACGACCTCGCCATCCGCAACGATCAGACTATCAATTTCAGCGCGAACAGCGGCACAACCAAGCACGCCTCGCTCTCCAACCTCGGCGCGTGGACCTTCACGGCAGCAGCGGCGACAGGAACGGTACATTCGTACATTGGCACAACCACGGGGAGTCATTTTCTTCGCTGGACGAACACCGGCGGCGATCTAATCTCGGGCATAGATAGTTCTGCTGGCACACAGACCGGAACGGCCTACGCCGGATTTCTCTGGAATATCGCTAATAAGCCGCTGCACTTCGGCACGAACAACCTCGGACGGCTAACAATCACCAACGACGGACACACGCTGCCGTTCACGACCTTCTCCTATGACCTCGGCGCGCCGGATGTTCGCTGGCGCTCCCTCTACGCTTCGGAGCTGCGCGTGGAGACGCTGGTCGCCCAAAAGACCATCGCCACGATCGGCGGGCGCATTCTCGTGGGGCCAACGTGCAAGCTCGTGGCCGACATCGGCACCGGTGCCACGACGATCACCGTGGACAACAACCAGATGGTGAGCGGCGATCGTGTGTACATGGAGTCGGCTCCGGGCGGCGTGCAGCAGATCGAATTCATGGCCATCACCAGTGCGGCGAGTGCGAACGGCTCAAACTGGGACTACACCGTCACGCGCGACCTCGATGCGAGCGGCGCGAATTCGTGGAAGGCCGGGGACGCGGTGTTTAACACCGGGCAAACCGGCAACGGCTTTATCGATCTCTATTCGGTACGCGGCACAAAGGCATCGACGGAGTTAGGGCCAACCATTGTCGGCAACGTCCGCAACTCCTCGACCTTCAACGACTGGAGCCCAAGGTGGGCGATCGGTAACCTGAACGGCCTATACGGATATGCGACCGACACCTACGGCTGCGCGTTCGGCGTGCCGACAGCCGCGTGGGTGAAGATCGATCCGACCAACGGCGTGCGCATCGGACACAACACGACCACAAACATCCAACTCGATGCGAGCGGCAACGCATCATTCACCGGCTCGATCACTTCTACGAGT
>Ga0137373_10003012_pt1 | contig 18493 bp, 17 predicted proteins | sample SagtaG_5_FD_104912 | JGI IMG/M metagenome (GOLD analysis project Ga0137373, IMG submission 104912) | Vadose zone soil microbial communities from Sagehorn Ranch, Mendocino, California, USA - Sage1_R_80_16 metaG | ecosystem: Environmental > Terrestrial > Soil > Vadose zone | place: USA... | reverse complement strand
CTTGAAGAAGGCGTCCGCGCGATCGACGGCCCAACCACATGGGCGGAGGCCGCGAACAGGACGATCGCCGTTTACCGGGCGGCGAGCTCATGATCTTTCAAGGACGGAGGTGACCCCACGATCGCCTCGCCCGTGTCGCGAAGTCGATGATCAGCCGTCGTTCGCGGCTGGTCGCACCCAACCCCAGATAGCAGGCGAAGTAGAGCGTGACCGCACAGCCTCCGGCCAGCGCCAGCAGCGGCAGGTAGGTCAGGTCCAGCATCTCATCCAAGAGGAAGAGGAGTAACCCGGTCGGAATGCAGGGCCACGCCGCGGGCAAGATGGCCTGCTTCAAGAGCGCGACCGGGGAAACGCCCAGCAACCTGGTTGCCAGGGGAGTGACCAGCAGGCATGCCTCGAGAGATGTTGGGATCAGCGTCCCCAGGGCAACTCCGATCAACCCGACGGTCCGCGCGAGAACGATTGACAGGCCGACGTTGGCGAGCGCGGAGGCCAGCGCAATCAAGGCCAGCGGACGGTGTCGATTCATGCCCTGGAGGATGTAGCCCGCGGGCCAGAGGCTGGTGTCAACGATTGCGGCCGCGGTCAGGATGACGACTAGACCGGCCTCGGCGGCGTATCCGGAGCCCACCCAGACGGTCAGGATGCGTCCTGCCAAAACGGACAGCACGACGCCCAGCGGCAACAGGACGGCGAGGGTGAGCCGCGTGCTGACGATGTAGAGCGTCCGCAACCGGTCGCGATCGTCGCCTGCGGAAAGTTGCGCCGCGACGGGCTGGATGACACTCGTGAATTGACCGGCGATGATCGTCGCCAGCCCACCCAGCCTGATTGCCAGCGCATAGGGCGTAACGGCGCCGACCGAGAGAACGGCCGCAACCACGATGCCATCCGCCTCGAACTGCAGCCGGCTCGCAAGCTGAACGGCGAAGACCGCTCCGCTAAATCCGACGATCCGTCGTGCAACGGCGCGATCCGGGTCGCGCCAGTCGAACTTGAGCTCCGGCGCGGTCCTGCGTACGAGCCATACGATCCATACCTGGCCGACCACCGTAACGATCGTATTGGCGGCGACCATCCCGAGCAGTCCCCCGCCGAGAGCCAGGGCCAGGATGCTCGTGAGCAGCGTCGCCAGGCCGGTCCCAACGATTGCCAGGTTGGCGAGGTCGAACCGCTGCAACCCTCGCAGAACGGCGGTGGCGGGCGAGAAGGCGATCGTAACGCCGATCGTGAGGGCCATCAGGAACGTGAGCCAGCCGACGGTCACCCGTTCGGAAGGTTCCAGGCCGAGGACCACGCCGATGACGAATCCGCCGATGACTCCGAGCAGGACGGCTGCGAGGCCCAGCCCCGCGTAGATCCAGAGCGCCGTCGACACGGTCCGGTGGACCGCTTCGATTTCTCGTCGGGCGGCATGTTCGGCGACGAACTTCGTCACGGCCGCCGCGATCCCGAGATCGAGCAGCCAACCGAATGCGACGATCGTGCCGACCAGGACCCATACGCCGTACTGTATCGGCCCCAGCTTGCCCAGCAGGTAGGGCGTGACCAGGAAGTTCGCCCCCAGGATCACGAAACGACCGGCCAGGTTGCTGGCGGTATTGCGCGCCATCACGTCCGCGATCGATGCCGACGAAGGCGGACTAGCTGCCATCGACTCGTCGGTGCGAGACAACTCCTGGCGGAGGCGGCGAGGACGCCGGAGGCCGGCTCGAGACGCCTAAGAGCCCGGTCACGGCCCCGGCGAACGCGCCCAGCAGCATCCGACCCTCGTCGCGTGCGCGTGACCAGTTGGCCCGAACGACGGCTCCACCCAGCAACCGGGCTCTGCCGGCGATCCACCGCCCGAAGATGGGAATCGCAGCGACGTCGCCGTCGCGCAGCCACAACGCGGTCGCTGCGCCCATCCCGAAGCCGTACCGGCTACGGCTTTCCCGCCGACGTCGGGCGGGCTGTCGCTCGTGGAAGACGCACGCGGCTGGTGTGTAGCGGATCGTCGCCCCGGCTCGCAACAGCCGCTCGATGATGTCGATGTCCTCTGCGGCGCGACCGAAGGTGCCCGGCCCCAATCGCTCGTCCCATCCGGCGACGCGATCCAGCCACTCCCGCCTCACCGAGAGGTTCCCGCCCGTTCCAACGTCCCATGGCGTGATCGTTCTGCGGTGATCTCGTGGTCTCAGGCTCGTGCGACTGGCAACCGGGTGCAGGCCCGGCGCTGGTGGACCAAACGGCAGGACGCGCCCCGTAACCGCGGACGGCCGAACGAGCCGCTCGAACGCCGCAACCACCTCCGCCAGCCATCTTGTGTCCGGCACACAGTCATCATCGGTGAAGGCCACGATGGGACTGGCCGAGTGCATGACCCCTGCGTTGCGAGCCGCCGAGGCGCCCCGTCGGACGAGTCCAACGTGCTTGAGTGGGTAACCGCGCTGTCTACGCGCCTCGACGAAGGCGAGGGTCTGCGGATTTCCGCCCTGGTCGACGACGATGATCTCGGACGCCGAAAGCGTCCCTGCGAGGAGCGCGTCGATGCAGCGTGCCAGGGACTCAGGCCTGTCGACCGTTGGAATGACGACCGCTACGTCGGACCCGCTCACCGCGAAGGTCCGACGTCGCGCCACCTGCGCGCCGCCAGGCGCCGGATCCACCGGGAATCACCAGTCCACACGACGAGCGCGAAGCGCAGGAGAGAGTCGGTGCCGTACACGGTTACCCTGCGCAGCGCAAGGTCCGAGTCAGCCGGACTGCAGGTGCCCGCACGGGTCCCGAACGCGGCCGCAAAGCCGGCCTGGCGAACGGCAGCGACGGCCTCCGGGTCCAAGTCCCCGAAGGGATAGGCGAACGACGTGACCGCGTGGCCAAGCTCGCGCTGGAGGTCGCTACGCGAGCCCGCCACCTCGTCCTCGAGCTCGGACGCGTTCAATCCGGTCAACGATCGATGCGTGCGCGTGTGTGCGCCGAACGTGATGCCATCGCGCTCCATTCGGCGAGCCTCATGCCAGCCGATCAGAGGCCGGCCCGCCAGGAGGGGGTCCATGTCCCAGCGGTTTGACTGCCCGACGAGCCCGGTAACGAGGAATATCGCTCCGGCCACGCCAGCACGCCGCAGGATCGGCAATGCCAGGTGCTGGGTCTCTTCGTACCCGTCATCAATCGTGACGACGAAGGAGCGAGCAGGCGGCAGCTGATGGGTGGCCCGGAGCCGCAGCCACTCGTTCAGCTCGAGCGGGGTGAATCCGTGACGCCGCAGCCAGGCGATCTGGGCCGCGAAGCGGCCAACTGGCACGATCCACCGACTGCCGGCCGTGCCGTCCTCGCTGAAGCCGTGATACAGAAAAACGGTCGTTCCGCTCGTCAGGCGTGCCCAGTCCGCTCGCTCGACCGATGCCCGGACGCCGGACCAGTAGCCGGCCCGGAGGACGAATCCATACCACCGACGTCTCCAGCGGCTTCGGCCGATTGCGGGCTCAATGAGCCGAATGAGGGCACGGGTCCCGGGCAGAGAAAACGTCAACCGGCGCGCGGCCCGCTCCTTGAGGCCGGCCTGGGCATAGCCTCCGAGCGGCATCGCCGGCAGCATCGCTGGATGTCGCCGGTACAGCTCGACAGCCGCCCGGCCCGAAGCCTCCGCGACGGCCACGAACGCTGGGAATCCCTTCCGGAACTCCTGGTGGCCGATCGCCCGGGGCAGGTAGACGAAACCCAGGCCGAGCCGGTGGAGCCTGTAGCCGAGCTCCACGTCCTCACTGTGCGGCAAGTCCTCGGCGAATCCGCCGGCCTCGTCGAAGGCGTCGCGGGCGACGGACAGGTTGCCCGTGAAGGCGTCCATGAAGGTCGGCCGATCAGGTTGCTCGACCAGCTTCTGATAATGGCTCTCCCACCATTCCCGCAGGTTGCGGCCAGAGGGACCTGCGGCTCGAGACGGGCGCAGTGTCATGTGACCCAGCCCGACGATGCGATCGGCGTCGCGATGCGCCGCCAGGTGAGTGGCAACCAATTCCGTCTCCCCGACAACATCGTCGTCCAGGAAGAGCAGGACTCGACCTCGGGCTTCACGAGCACCCCGGTTCCGAGCCGCTCCGGGGCCCGCGTTCGCCTGGTGCAGAAGCCGGACCGGGCCGCCAGGCCAGCCGGCGAGGGAAGGCTCCACGTTGCGCACCGAACCGTCGTCCACCACCACGACCTCGATCTCGCCCGTGACGTTCTGCTGGTTCGCCAAAGCCGCCAGGCACGCGCGCAGCGATGATGGTCGGTCGCGCGTCGGGATCACGATGCTCAGTTCGACCATGGCCGGGCATCAGTCACGGTGGAGATGAGCCGTTCGGACTGCGCGGCGAGCTCCTGCACGTAGCGGACGTAGCGATTGTCCGCGCGGGGATCGACGGGGAGCTGCCCGAGGGTGGTGAGGCGAATGCTTCGCTCGAGAGCCTGTTCCGCGAACGTATAGACGACCATCAGACCGATCCACCTTCCGTCGATGTGCAATCGAGCGAGATAGCGGTCGATCGTCGACCTCGCCGCGAGAACGTCGCGGGCGGATGTCGATGGATCGAGGAACAGCTCACGAACGTCCTTCGTGGCGGCGAGCCCGTCGCGATGTCCCCGAATGGTGTGCAGCCAATGCGTCGTGAAGTAGATGAGATCGGCAACAGCCGGACCGGGGCGGGCGTTTTCCCAATCGATGACGTGCAGGCGTCCCTGGCTGCGGATGACGTTCCACGGACCGAAGTCGAGGTGCTGCCAGACGGTGGGCATTCGAATCCCGCCATGTGCGGACGCCTCGGCCCGGGCCGCTTCGAACAGCCGCTGCTCGCTCGCTGACGCTTGGAATGTCTCGTCGTACGCTGCGAGCAACCGGTCCAACTCGACGGGCTCCCGGGCGCCTGGCTGCGGCTCCACAGGCTGAACCGAAGCATGGAAGTCGGCCAACCATTCGGTGGCGGAGCGAAGGTCGCGTTCGCGGTCGGCATCGGATCGCGTCCACGAGGCCTCAATGCTGGCCAGCGAACGACCGGGAATATAGCTCTCACAGGCGATGCTCAAACCGCGCCAGCTGACGGTGCCGAGTGGGTCGGGCAGGCTCCGAGATCGCTCCACCCCAAGGCTGTCGCGCAGTCGACGGAGCGTCGCCTGTTCACGCTCGGTCCAAGCATTCAGTGTTGCGAGACGTGGGATCTTGATCACCACCGTGGGGGAAATGGCGGCCTCAGCAAACGGGAGCAGCACGACGCGGCTCCAGTCCCCCTGACCGCCGGCCAACAGGACTGTTCGCGCGTCATGCTCGGGCAGTTCGACGTCGTTCAGTCCGGCGAGTGTCCGCACCGGCCCGGCCTCGAGGAGTCCGGCGTCGTGCGTCGGCTCCACGACCGCGGTGACCGCCAAGTGCGGGGCAACCATCCCCAGCCAGCCCGAACCCAGCCGCGCCAGCATCGCCAGCCCGAATCCGGCCAGGGCGCGAACGGGTGAGCGTCGAGTCAGCTGGGCCGAGACATACCAGGCCAGCGCGCCGCGCGCATCAACGGGCAGGAACATCCGGCATGCATCCAGGCTCGGTCGCGCCCAGAAGATCCCGGTCGGTCGTAGTCCAACACGTCGAAAGTCCCGACGCAGGCGGCCGGGCGTAACGATCGGCCACGGTCGCCTCAGCCGATTTACCTCGACGTAGACAGGTGCGTCCCGTTCGAGACACTTGGTGAGCTCAGCCAGCGTAAGGTCGGCGCCCTGGAGAAGCGCTGCAGCGTCGTATCTGGCTCTCGGGTCGAAGGCTCGATGGACCGATCTTGCGAGGCCGGTTACGACTGCCGCGTCTGCGACCAGCTGGTCGCCCCCCAGCAGAAGCAGGTTGCCGAATGGGCCGTCGTCCGGGACGGGGAGAAGGAACCGCCAATCCAGGCGGCGGATTGCAGATCGTGTCACCGGATCGACGAGCTCTCGGTTTCATGAGGATCAACATGGCAAGCGTCTGGAGCCGGGGCTCTCGACGCGAGAGCATGATGCAGCGTGAGCGCGGCGTCCAGCCGGCTCACCGAGCGAGCCCTTTACTGCCTCTCGCCATCACTCACGTGGCTTCGAGATGACAGATGCCTTCGACCGCCCTCGAAATGGTGCGCGAAGTCACCGACTGACCGCGGCCGGCTGGTACCCTTCGGGCCGACCGCCGCCCGTGGGCCTCGCGATTCAATCGATCCAGCGACTCGCTCACTATCTGGGGACGAGATCGAGTGCGCTTTGTTCAGTACTACCCTCGCGCCATCTCCGACGACTCAGGTGTGGTGACGGCATTTTGGGCGTGGGTGCTGGCATTGGCGCGCGCCGGCCACGAACTGGTGGTGCTCCACGCGGGCGGCCGTCGCATCGGGGGCCCCCAGGGCCAGCTTCCCGACCTGGTCACCGAGCGCGCGATCGCCCACCTCGGCCGCGGCCGCACGACGTGGGTACCGCTTGGTCTCGAGCGCCATCTCCGGCCCACGGACGTGCTCGTACTGCACGAGGGCTGGATTGCGAGCAACCTTGCCGCCGCGCGGGCCGCAAGGCGCGCCGGTGCCAGATACGTGGTCGTTCCGCATGGCGCACACGATCCTGGCGTCCAGCGGCGCCTGAAACCGCCAGTTCGCTATCGACGGCGCCTCGAGCGCGGTCTCCTGGAGGGGGCCCATGCCGTCCATGTCTTCTTCGAGTCGGAGGTCGCCACCATTGCAGATCTGGCGCCAGCCGCAAGGTGCATCGTGGCGCCCACCGGGTTCGACCTTCCGAGTCAGAACTGGGTGGGCGGTGGTGGATATATGTCATGGCTTGGCCGCTTTGACCCGTACCACAAGGGACTCGATCTTCTCCTTCGCGCGTTCGCCAGCCTTCAGACGGAGCGGCGTCCCAGGATCACGCTGCGCGGTCACGATTTCCACGGCGGTCAGGGCGAGATGCGTCGGCTGGTCCATGCCCTTGGTCTGGAGCACGATGTCCAGATCGGGGACCCGATCGAAGGAGTCGACAAGCTCGCCTTCCTGCAACACGCAGAGGGCTACGTGCACCCGTCGCGCTGGGAAAGCCACAGCGTCGCTCTACTGGAGAACCTCTCCCTTGGGGTCCCGTGCCTCGTCTCGAACGCGATTCACGTGGCGCCCGAGTTGCAGGAAGCTGGGGCCGCGATCGTCGTTGCCCTGACCGTCCCCGATCTGGCCCTCGGCATCGAGCGACTCGTCGCTGCGGACCCGGCGCTCGGTCGCCGCGGACGGGAGTTCGTGGGAACCCGCTTCGCATGGGACCGCTCAATCGCCGACTTCGAGGAAGGGCTGGCGCGCCTCGATCGCAGACGCCCGCCGCATTAAGGGCCGCGAAACCGGCTGCGTCGGGCCGCGGATATACTCGCGTTCCAGTGGACCTGCGCCATCAGCTTGCTGTCCTCCGCGCGCGATTCCCATTCCTTGTGGTCGGCTGCCTGCTGGCAGCGGCCTCGGCGTTCGTGATCACCTCCCTCCAGCCCAAGTTATACGAGGGACAGACGACTCTCATCGTGGGTCAGTCGCTATCCGTTCCGAACCCGGACGTCAACCAGATCCTCGCATCACAGCGCCTGGCGGGGACGTACGCCGTCGTGGCCACGACCAGGCCGATTCTTCAGAAAGTCATCGATCGGTTGCACCTGCCCACCAGCGCCGACGAGCTCGCCACTCAGGTCACCGCGGACGCGGCCTCAAATAGCACCCTGCTGTCGATAACCGCTCGCGCACGTGATCCGGCGGAGGCGGCGGCCATCGCCAACGCCGTCGGGGACGAGCTCATTGCCGCCTCGCCCGCGATTCAGGGCCAGGCGGGCGAGATCCAGAGTTTCATCGACAAGGATCTCAAGGCGATCCAGCAGGACATTCTTAACGCTGAGGCTCAGCTCGAAGGGCTCGGGAGAGTCACGTCGCGGACCATCGCCCAGGATCAGCAGCTCGAGGCGCTCCGGAACCGGCTCGTCAGCCTGCGCGCCACCTACGCCACGCTCGTGTCGCTCTCATCGAATTCGGCAGCCAACCTCGTCAGCGTCATCGAGCCGGCGGTCCCTGCCGCGTCGCCCGCCTCGCCGCGGGTGCTCCTCAACGTCGCGTTGGCGGCAGTGCTCGGCCTCGTGCTTGGCGTTGCGATCGCCTTCACGCTCGAGTATCTCGACGATACGCTGAAGTCCGCAGAGGACGTCGAACAGGCGATCGGGCTGCCCACCCTCGGGACCATCATGCGCATGCCGGGCAACAAGGCCGACCCGGAAATGCGCCGAATGGCCACCCTGCTCTACCCGCGCTCATCGGCGGCTGAAGCGTTCAGGGCACTGCGCACGAATATCGACTTCGCCGCCGTGGACACGCCGATTCAGACCTTGCTGGTTGCGAGTGCCGCAGGCGGCGAGGGCAAGACAACGATCGCGGCAAACCTGGCGGTCGTCTTCGCGCAAGCGGGCCGGCGGACCGTCCTGGTGGATGGCGATCTTCGCAAGCCGGGCGTCCACGATCTCTTCCTCGCCGAGAACGATGTGGGTCTTACCACCCTGCTGGTTGACGACTCAGTCGCCTTCGACACCGTGAATCACGAGGTAGCCGACGAACCGAACCTTGTCCTTCTGCCGACGGGTCCGATCCCACCCAACCCGGCGGAGCTCCTCGGCTCCCAGCGCATGCGGAATGCCCTCGATCGCATCAAGAAGGAGTTCGATCTGGTCATCCTGGACAGCCCGCCTCTGCGCGCCGTCACCGACGCTGCCGTTCTGGCGGCAATGGCCGACGCGACGATCATGGTCGTCCACGCGAGACACACCAGGCGGGCGTCCGTGTTGGCCGGCCATGACGCACTCATCAAGGTTGGCGCGAGGGTCATCGGGGTGAGCCTGAACCTGGTTCCGCGGCGGCGGGATACCGAGCGATACGGCGCCTATGCGGAGCACCAGGTCCCCGTGGGCTCGGGGCGAGAAGGAGCGACTCTGGCCGGCGAGGCCGACCTGGCCCGTGAGCCCTGACCCAGATTCGTCAGCGACACGACGAGACCTGGGGCGCGCTCTTACGCGCTCGGCTCAGCGGTCGTTGATCTTGCGGATCGCGGGCGCCGGACGCTCCGCCAACTCTTCGTTATGCAACGTCAACACGCGCTGACACCTGTCTCGCCTCTCGTGAGGCGCTGGCGCGACCTACGTCGCGACGGCCTGCCCGAAGGCCGACGCGGGCTCGCAGAGCTCACCCTGGTCGCGGTGCTGGCGGTTGGTCTCGGTGCGCTCACTTCGGCCTCACCGCTCGGACTCGTGGCGGCCGTCGGCCTTGCCGGTCTGGCGGCCATCCTCGTCATGGGGCGCCGATCGATCTCACTGTTCCATGCCGCCACCGCTGGGCTCCTCATCGGATATGCATTCCTCGGCCGCGGGCTGGCCCATGTCGGCGTTCCACCGCTCTATCTCGGCGAGATCGTGCTGGCCCTCGGCCTGATCGCGTTCCTGTTCAGGCTGCCCGTCCGTCTTCAGCCGACCCACGTACTCCTGGTCCTGTTCATGTTCTGGGGTCTGCTCGGAACGGTCCCCTATCTCGCGACGTACGGTCTGGACGCGCTCCGCGATGGGGTGGCCTGGGGGTATGCCGTCTTCGCGCTCGTGCTCTCGGTTACCGTCGCCGCCAGACACGTCGAGCGCGTGGTCGCCTGGTATCGCCGCGTGCTGCCGATCTTCATCGTCTGGGTCCCGTTCGCCGCCGTCGTCTCCTCGATCATGGGCTTCTCGGACTCCGACGCGCCTGGGAGCGTTCCTCTCCTCGTCTTCAAGGGCGGCGACATGGGTGTCCACCTGGCCGGGGTGGGCTCGTTCATCCTCGTCGGTCTCTATGCGACCAGACGCTCCAATCCACTCAGTGAAGCGGCGCTGTGGGTCGGTTGGCTCGTCGCCTTGGTGACAGCAGGCGCCATCAATCGCGGTGGAATGGTGGCGGCGCTGATTGCGACCAGCGTAGCCGCGTTCATGGGCTCTGCAGGTCGCTGGCTGTCGCTGTTTCTCGTGGCCCTCATCCTGGCTGCGGCGGCGGGACTCTTCAACCCGACGATCAACATCGGGCGCAACCGTGCGATATCGCCCGGCCAGTTCAATGAGAACGCCATCAGCCTGTTCACCACGAGTGGTGAGACCGGCCTGCAGGGCACCAAGGAGTTCCGTCTGGCCTGGTGGCAAGCGATCGTCTCGTACACGATCGATGGCCCCTACTTCTGGACCGGCAAGGGCTACGGCATCAACCTTGCCGACGCCGATGGCTTCCAGGTCACGGCTGACCACTCGCTGCGTTCCCCGCATAACAGCCATCTCGAGATGCTCGCGCGCGGCGGGGTGCCTGGCCTGGCCTTGTGGGTCGTGGTGGAGATCGCATTCGCCTGGCTCGTCCTTCGGGGATTCCTCGCCGCTCGCGCGGCGGGCATGACCTTCTGGGCTGCCGTTCTGGTCTGGTTGTTCGCATACTGGCTGGCCGCGTCGGTGAACATGTCGTTCGACCCCTATCTCCAGGGTCCGCAGGGTGGCATTTGGTTCTGGTCCATCTACGGCCTTGGGCTGGCCGCGGTCCGCTGCGTTAGCGAAGCCTCCAGGCCGGCTGAGGGAGACGTGAGCGAAGCTCGGCGCGGTGTATCGGGTAGCCAGGGTGGATACTGAACACGCGGGCCTAATCACGTGACCCTGCCAGCCGTCCTCCTGGTTCATAACCGCTATCAACAAGCCGGCGGCGAGGACGTCGTCTTCGAGGCCGAGGCCCGCCTTCTGGCGGATCGGGGCCATCGCGTCGCTCAGTTCGTCGTCGACAATGCCGCCATCCCGGTGGACCGGTCGCCAATTCAAGCGATCAGGCTCGCCGTGGAGACCACCTGGTCGTTCAGGGCGGCCGCTCGCATGCGGCGGATGATCCAACGCTTCCGACCGGATGTTGTGCACGCTCACAACACGTTCCCTCTCATCTCGCCGTCGATCCACGCTGCAGCGCACGGACCCGGCATCGGAACGGTGCAAACCCTTCACAATTACCGCCTGATCTGTCCCGCCGCCACCCTCTTTCGGGACGGCCACGTCTGCCACGATTGCATTGGCCAGGCCATCCCCTGGCCATCCGTCCGCCACGAGTGCTACCGAGACTCCGCGACTCAGTCCCTGGCCGTCGCGACGATGCTGACGATCCATCGCGCGCGTGGGACCTGGACACGGGACGTCGACGTGATCGTCGTTCTGACCGAGTTCGCGCGACAGCAGCTTGTCGCTGGAGGGTTGCCGCCAGACAGGCTGGTGGTCAAGCCCAACTTCCTGGCGCCCGATCCTGGCCCTGGCGCCGGTCGCGGCGACCAGTTCCTGTTCGTGGGCCGTCTCGATGCCCTGAAAGGGATCGGGACGCTACTGGAGGCCTGGGGCTCTCTGGCTATCCCCCTGAGGATCGTCGGGGACGGTCCGCTGCGACCGGAGGTCGAAGCTGCCGCTGCTGGGTCTCCCCACATCACCTATCTTGGCCGTCTCGACCGCCAAGGCGTGATTGACGAGCTTCGGACCGCCCGCGCGATCATCTTTCCGTCGATCTGGTACGAGGGCCTGCCGATGACGATCATCGAGGCCTTCGCCTGCGCCACTCCTGTCATCGCGTCGAATCTGGGTGGAATGTCCGAGATGATCTCTGATGGGTCGACGGGACTGCTCGCCGATCCCGGCGACGCGGTACGTCTTGCGGAGCTCGTCCGATGGTCGAGCGGCAATACCGCGGCCCTTGACGCGATCGGCGCCGCGGGACGGTCCCGGTACATCAAGCTCTACACCGCCGACCGCCACTACGATGCGGTGATGGCCATCTATTCGCGGGCGCGCTCGCGGGTTGGGGGCGAAGGCAATGACGGCAATGCAAGCGGCTTCGACCGGGCATGGCGACCTTGACCAATCCGGAGCGGGCCGAAGCGTCACGGTCGGCCGACCGCGCGACAGACCTGGCGACCGGTCCGACAACGTACACCGTTCTGGGGACACACATCAGCGCGCTGACATTCGAGGGTGCGCTGCGTGAGCTGCTCGAAGCTCCCGCCCTTGGCCGTCACATGCGAGTCCACTTCTGCACAACGCACGGCCTGGTCGAGGGCGCTTCCGATCAACGCTTTCAGGAGGTGCTCAATCGGGGCGACATCGTGGCGCCCGACGGGATGCCCCTCGTGTGGCTCGGCCGCCGAGCGGGCAGAACCGTCGAGCGTGTATGCGGGCCTGACATCATGCCCGCTCTGATGGATCGGGGCCGCCAGATCGGGGCTCGGCACTACCTCTATGGGGGAGCCTTAGGCGTTCCGGAGCGGATTGCAGCCCGGATGCGCGCGAAGTATCCGAGCGTCAACATCGTGGGCCTGGAGAGTCCGCCGTTTCGGCCGTTGATGGACGAGGACGACCGTGCCGCCGTTGACCGGATCAACGCGGCCCGGCCTGACTATGTGTGGGTCGGCCTTGGGACACCCAAGCAGGATTTGTGGTTGGCTGAGCACCGCGGCCGTCTCGACGCCTCAGTCCTGCTGGCGGTCGGCGCGGCGTTCGACTACCTGGGCGGAAGTCGGCGACGGGCGCCTCGCGCCCTGCAACGAACCGGCTTGGAGTGGCTCTGGCGCCTCGCGTCGGAGCCGCGCCGACTCGGGCGCCGATACACGATGCTCAACTTGACATTTCTCTGGCTGCTCGCACGTGATTCGGTGCGATCCCGATTTGGGCGGCGACGCCCGCGCTGAGCCAGAGCGCAGGTTGTCCCTCAGCGACCGCTCGCTTTGAGCACCGTGGGGATCGTGCGGATCAAGATCTGGACGTCAAGCCACGGCGACCAGCGATCGATGTATTCCAGGTCCTTCTCCACCCATCGGTCAAAGTCCGGTTCGCGCCTCGCCTCCACCTGCCATAGCCCGGTAATCCCCGGTTTCATCGACAACCGGCGACGGTGCCATGGGTCGTAACCAGCCACTTCGTGGGGCAGTGGCGGGCGGGGGCCGACGAGGCTCATGTCACCGACGAGGACGTTCCACAACTGGGGGAGCTCGTCGAGGCTTGACTGTCGCAGCCAGTTGCCAAATCTCGTCACCCGCGGGTCGTGATCGAGCTTGAACGCATGGCCCCTGATTTCGTTCGCGGCTGTGAGATCTGCGAGGCGCGCCTCGGCGTCACGGACCATCGTTCGGAATTTGACGACAGAGAATCGACGCCCGCTGAGGCCGACTCGTTCTTGGCGGAAAAAGACGGGTCGTCCGTCTGTGAGCACGACTGCGAGCGCCAGGCCCAGGAAGAGCGGAGTCAACATGACCAGACCCACTGTCGCGACGGCCAGGTCGACCGCTCGCTTCGTGGCGAGGAGGGCGTTCGCGTTTGCCCGACTCACGAGAGACAGCACGGGCAGACCGTCCAGATCCTCCATGTGGCTGGTCGCGATTCTCAGATTGGGGATACGGACGAGCATCCGCACCGTTTTGCCCTCGCTTTCGCAGAGCGACACGATGCCGTCGATCAGGTCCGCTGGCTCTGTGGACAGGCATATCGCGACCTCGTCCACCACGCGCTCATGCACAATCGCCGCGAGATTCTCGATGGGTCCGAGGTAGAGCCAGGCGATTCCCTGCTCGGGGGCTTCTCCAACCATCCCGACGATTCGGAGCCCGAGTTCGTGGTGGCTCTCCACTCGCGCTGCGAACTGCCGGGCCGACGATCCGGTGCCAACCACCAGGACATTTCGCATATTCATGCCTCTCCGCCGGACGGCACCGAACACCCAACGGAGCGCCGCGCGACTGGTCACGATCAGGGCGAACTGGACCCCGAAGAGCGCGACCAGGAAGCGCCGCCCCGGTTCCGGCGACTTGAAAATGAACATGAGCGACAGGGCTCCCAGCGCGATGAAAACGATCGCACGCAGCACAGCCTTGGCTTCACTGCTGAATGACCACCGAAAACGGAGCTTGTACAGGCCCTGCCACCACAGGATCCCGACCGTCAGAACCAGGTACAGGAACAGAGCCAGCAGGGGCTCCGGGGCGGGCTGGCCTGCGCGACTATTCCACGACCCGCCGAGGAGGCCAAACAAGGCGATGGCCGCGCACGCGGTGAGTCCCGCATCGACCAGCATCAGGACGGCCCGAAACTGCATCCCAAAACGTCGAATCATCTGTGCCCACTTGCAGGCTATGAATTATTGAGGCGTCCCCCCAGGGCACAGGACCCTGACCGAGCAGCTCGGTGGCGCCAATCCGAGTCCCCGACTTGGCAGTTTCAGGACCGCAGCGGGAACCAGATGATAGTCGCACGACGACTAGTACGGAAGTACTATGCCCCTGCAATGTCTATTCCGCGTCGCATTCCGAGCTCAACGTGGTGCAGGCGCGCACCACCCTGAACTGATTTCTCGGCGGTGGCCACAGGGGGCTCTTCGGTGCAGGTCAGAACGCGCCCGGACCAAGAGCCTTCTCTACATCCGTTGCGCTCGCACCCGCCAGGCGCTGGAAGGCGAGCGCAAGATTGCCACGCCCTCTCGATCTAGTCACGACAAGGCGATCGTTCGCGCCAACGATCGCGAGCGTATCCAGGGCCTCCTCCACGATGACCCGGTTGGGGGTCTCCGTTATTGGCCCTAGGATCTGCAGAAGCCGTCCTCGACGGGCGATCAGATACCTCTCCCCGAGCAGGAGGCGTCCGCTGCCCCCGACGTAGACGGCTGAGGTGAGGATCCTCATTGACTCGTCTGCGTAGGTATCAGGCGGAGCTGTGGTCTCCTCAGCTCGAGCAGGCGCACCGACACTTGGCGCCGAGGCGATCGTCGCAGCATTCGACGGTGGAGCAATCGGGGCAGCACGCACGGTCACACCGGGCCCTGGTGCGCCTGCCGTTCGTGATGGCGTCGCCGGTTCGACCCTCGGCCCGGCATCTCGCGCACGACCATGCTTCCGGGGGGCGGCATCCGTTGCATGGATCGCGCGGAGAGCCTCTTTCGCCGTTGCGGCCTTCGCCCCAACCCGGGGCGTACGACGGCTTTCCGGTCGACTCGCTGGCGGCGGCCCCACCGCCTGCGGGCGAGGCTTCGGCGGGGACTTCCGAGCTCCTGTGATGCTTCGCTCTTTGCCCGTCGGGTGGCCGGAGTGCGCGAACGCCGGTTGAGTCGGCGCGTTGGCAGCGACCGCAGGCCGGCTGCGGAGTCTCGCGTTGGGTGCGGCGGGAGCGGTGGGCCCTGCCGTGACAGGTCGCCGCGCCGGGATTCCTACCGCCGAGTTCCTCAGCTCCCGAGAGTCCACGGCGACAGCCGTCTCTACCGGTGCCGCCGTCGAGGCTGCGGTCGGCGTCGCGGCCGGCGCGGGAGCGGCCTTCGGCATAGCCGTCTTCCGCTCGTCCCGCTTCCGCGTGGCCTGGTTTGGAGCGGCCGAGTTCGGCATCGCAGCATGCGGCCGAATGGCAGGCGGCGCAGGGGCACTCGGCGCGGGCGCAGCCGGTGCCCGGGCAGTCGACATCGCTGCCTTCGGCGCAGGGGCAGTGGCCTTGGCGGCGTTCGGCTGAACGGCCTCTGGCGCAGCGGTCTTCGGCACAGCGGTCTTCGGCGCAGCGGTCTTCGGCTGAACGGCCTTTGGCGCAGCGGTCTTCGGCTGAACGGCCTTCGGCGCAGCGGCCTTCGGCCCAATACCATCTCCCGCCGCCACCGGCGAGCCATTTGCCCCTTGCACGTCCGGGCCAGCCTGACCTGCGTCGATCCCCACGGTGGGCAGGACGGAATGCCGAGCAAGAGGCAGGGGAAGCTTCGAGTTCCGCGCCTCCACCCTCTGGGCGTTCGGCCTCCACACGGCAGGTTCATTACCGACCTTCAACTCGACCTTCTGGCGCGGGGACGCCTGCGTCCGTGAGGATCGGCGCGGAGAGGCGGACGGCACGGCCGCGCGACTCCGCCCCAATTGCCGGTCAGACCCAGCCGCGCCGCGAACGATCATCGGCGCGTCCTCAGGTCCCACCTTTCGCGCTCTCGCCTCCTTGAGATTAAAGAAAGCAAGGCGAAGCCTGCGCGCCGCCCTCATTCTTCCTTGATTCAGGCGTCGCATGCCGTCCGACAGCGCCAGCCTCCGGCCGCCCCAGATCGGCTTATCCAGGCTGCCGGATACGTCACCGCGACACCAGAAGCATTGGCGGTCCCAACCGGTCGTGGCATTTCCGCACGCGGGGCAGCGCCCGAGCGGTGCGACGTGGAGGATGATCACCGCGATAGGACCGATGATCGCCCCGACAAACAGCCAGACGATCGGATTCCGTGCCCGTCGGCTCGCGACCACCCCAGCCCACACGCCGAACACGATCGCCCAGGCGATGAACAAGCCGCCGAACCACCAGACTTCAAACACGCGATGTCGTCACTCGTCAGAGGTCGGAAGGATAGCCATGATATGCAGAGTGCCCGAGGACCACGTACGAGGGCCGGCCTCGGCAATTCACGGGCCTCCGACTCCAACGTTCGATCCCCCGGGGCCCTGCTCAGAAGGGCGCGGCGGCGACTGCTTCGGTGACGTCAGGAGGCGGCCGGTTCGGGCGACGAAAAGGCGGCCTTGCTTGGCTGATCAGGTGAAGGGTGGCTGCCTCGATCGTGCGGACGGTGATTACGTCCGGACTGGAAGTGGCCCCAACCTCGTGGCGGAGTCGCGAAGTCCGTCTCGGCTAACAGCGCCAGACCAGCTAGCCGCGTCGCCCCTCATCGAAGGGTAGTCGACACTTGTAACAGCGTCTCGCACCGATCGGCGTCAGCGACTGGCAACGATCGCAAATGACGTATTGAGTCGTGTCGGGCACCGTCCGTCGACCGAACCTGGGTCCTATCCAGAGGCGATACCCCTGCCAAATCAGTGTCGGCCCGACAAGCAGACCGAGAAGGATGATCGGCCGACCATCAAGTTCGAAAGGCATCCGAACCACCAACCACCGGATCGCCGGCTCCCGGCCGCGGCGAACCATCCTGAGTTCACCACCATGTTATCTGATCGGTGGTGACTTGGATTCTTTCTGCCATGCGCCGCGCCTTACCGACGGCGCCAGTAGTCGCGCCTCGATGTCTCAGTTTCGCCTCATTCGAGACGCAATGACGTGGCTGTCCGGGCTCGGTCGGTGGCTGCGTCGGGCAGACTCGGCCATTCGCGTCTTGCCCAGCGCTTCAGTGGCTTGTCCGCCAGGAGCCGAGGTCAAAGCCGTCAGCTCAGGGTCACTCAAACTGGATGGGCTTTGTTCGTCGGCACGGATTGAGCGCGTCCAGTTTGCCCAGAGCGCTCCTGCGATGAAGGCGAGGTTGAAGACGATCACGAGCGCCGCGATCACGAGAAGTATTGACTCCATGATGTTCGACCCGATGCGAGCTGAAGCGCACCGGGGGCACGCGAAATGGCTGGCCCCCGAGCCGATCGCGAAGTCTCCGCATGGCACGATCCCGTGTCACTAGGGTGAACGCCCTATCGAATGCGGGCGCGATATGAGCAGATGGCGCGTCGAGGCGTGAAAGAGTCGAACGCCTGTCCATCCGGTGTGGGAGCCTTCGGTCCCGATCGGACGCTTCGCCTAATCTCAGCCGTCTTGCGGGCGTTTCGCCGCCGATCTCGAGGGCGAGTCTGGCAAGCAGGGCTGCTGCCCGCCTTGACTCGACCTCAATGCTGCGACGCCGATGGCATTATCGACGGCGGAGGCGACGTCGACGAAGAGGGCGAGCTCGACGCCTCCGGCTTGCCAATCCCCTTGTCCTGGGTCTTCTCGTGACCCTTGCCCTGGCCTTTCGGCGCCGTTGAGCCCGGGTGCTTCTCGCCCACGACCCTGGGCCCGCCCGCCCACGGCGGCCGGCCCGGAGCGCGGAGTGCCTTGCCATCGATCGTCTGGACATCGATCTCCGTGGAGCCCTCGGCCACTTCGCCGATCACGTCCACCGTTCGGCCCACGTACGCGGCGAGCGGATCGTTGGCTCCCCACCACCAGGACGGCCCGTCCGACAGCGAGTAGGTCGTGCCATTGGCAGCGAGGGTGTAGGCGCTCGCCCCATCGGCGCTGGTCGTCCGCTGGACGGTGCCGCGAACCGTGATCGCGTGCTCCGACTGGTGCGCTTTCTGGCCCTTGCCTCCAGCTTGGTTCAGCGACGCGACCAGGATCGGGATCGCTACCAAGGCGATCGCAACCGCGGACCCAACGATGAAGATGGCGAAGCGGCGATTGGGCGTCACGGTTGCCGTATCGTGCACCCGCCCTGGACGCGACACAAGGTGGCGCCGACCCATGTCGAGGTGATTTTCCGGTGCGCGCCGGCACCGCCGGTGGGCTCAGTCGGCGGTCGTGCGCGCCAGGTCGGCGAGCACCTCCTCGAAGACGGGATGGGTGTCCGGCCGCAGCACAAAGGTCACCCGCTGGATCGGCGTGTCGGCCGCCAGATGTTCGACGACCGCTTCCAGGGCGACGCGGGCACCAAGCCCATGCGGGTACCCATAGATCCCGAGGCTGATCGCCGGCACCGTG
>Ga0137373_10003011_pt1 | contig 18493 bp, 13 predicted proteins | sample SagtaG_5_FD_104912 | JGI IMG/M metagenome (GOLD analysis project Ga0137373, IMG submission 104912) | Vadose zone soil microbial communities from Sagehorn Ranch, Mendocino, California, USA - Sage1_R_80_16 metaG | ecosystem: Environmental > Terrestrial > Soil > Vadose zone | place: USA... | reverse complement strand
TCGACCGCCGCCGAGCTCACCCTCGAGGCGTACCGGCGGACCTGCACGGCGTGGCGGGAGGGCGAGGCCCATGCCTAGCTCAGATCGGCGGCACGCCCGCCTCGCGACGCTCGTGAGCTTCTCGTCCTTCTTCGTGTTCCCGGCGCTCCCCGTGGGGCACACCGGCGCAATCACGATCCCCTTCGTGCTGGCGGCGGGGCTCGCCCTGCTGTGGCTCCGCCGGCTCACGATCCCGGAGTGGGGACCGTTCGCGTGGATGATCGTCCCGGCCGTGGTCTCCGGGTGCTGGGTCGTGCTCGTCGGGGCCGCGCTCGCGCCGGAGATCGTGCCGAAGGCGATCATCGCCGTGGCGATGTCGCTGTTCATCGTCGTCCCCGCCCGGCACCTCCTCCGCGAGGGTTATGGCGAGCAGTTCGTCATGGGGGCGGCGTACGCGATCCTCGTCCACGCGGCGCTCGGCGCGTACCAGGTGTACGCGTTCGACCGGGGCGAGTTCCCGTTCGCCGACCTCATGCGGACGAACCCCGCCCAGGCGCTGCTCGCGGACGACACCCCCACCTACGTCGAGTACGTGAAGCGGCCGTTCGGCCTCTTCGCCGAGGCGTCCGCCATGGCGGCCTGCGTCGGGCCGTGGCTGGTCGTCCTCACGACCGCGCTGTTCGCGCCGCCGCGGGAGCCCTCCCGGAGGCGCACGGCGGTCCTCGCCCTCGCCGTCGGCAGCGGGCTCGCGCTCGTCGTCGCGTCGAAGTCGGGGATGTCCGTGTCCATCGTGGCCGGGACGGCCCTCACCACCCTCGCGGCCGCGTTCTCGTGGCGGCGCAACGTCGGCGCGCGCGCCGCGGCGCTCGTCCTGAGCGCGGGCATCGCCGTCGCGTCGACGGTGTGGCTGAGCGAGAACGCGAGCTCGAGGTTCGACTTCGGACAGAACGAGTCGTGGCAGAGCCGCCTCGAGTCGCTCAAGCTGGCGGTCCGCACGCTCGGGGGATCGTTCGACTCCGGTCGCCTCTTGGTCGTGGGTGTCGGCCCGGGGCAGTCCTACTCCGCCATCAACGCGACCGCCCTCAAGTACGAGGCGGGCTCGGGCGTGACCGCGGTCTGGAGCGTCGGGCTCAACTACGCGCTCGAGACGGGGCTGCTCGGTATCCTCGGCATGCTCGTGCTCGCCGCGACCGTCGCGTGGTCCATCTGGGCGTCGCGCGCGCGCCTCGCGGGCGCGGCGTGCGCCGTCGTCTGGCTGACCGGCGTGTTCCTCGCGACGAGCTACGTGGGGCAGCCGGCGATCTGGACCGCGCTCGCAGTGCTGCTCTCGTGGCCGTCCGTCGTGCGGCGCGGCTGACCCGCGGGCGAAACGCGAGAGCGGCCGTCGGCCCGGGGGCCGGCGGCCGCTCCCTTGCTGCGCGATCGTCGCCAGAGCCCGGCGAGGACCGCTCCGCGCTACTTCGGGACGCTCGCTCCCTCGACGTTCGACGCCTGGTAGATGTAGCCCCACCCACCATTGCCGAACCCCGAAAATCCGGTGCCGAACGTGCCGTAGTTGTGATGGACGTAGTAGTCGCCGCCCGCGGTCGGAGTGGGAGGGTCCGGCACGTGCCAGCCGAACACGGCTTGTCCGTCCGCGCCGCGCGCGGGGTTCTGCGTCCGGTTGTTCATCACGAACTTGTTGTAGGCGACCTCGACATGCAGGACCACGCCGGCTCCTTCCGGCTCGATACCGACGCCGCTGACGAAGTTGACCGGCTTGTCGATGACGTTGTTCATGACGATCCAGTTCCGCTGGCTGTGGATGAACGCAACCGCGCAGCGGTACGGGTTCCTCATCGTGTTGCCGTCGACGATGACGTTCTGCGACACGCTCCCGCCGTCCCACTGGCTGATGTCCGTGCTGACGGAGTCGCCCATCGCGTTCTCGAGCAGGTTGCCCTTGATGGTGACCCCGTTCACGTTGCCGACGTCGATCTGGTGACCGTGCTCGGTCACCGCGTTGCTGCCGTTGAACGTGCCGATGAGGTGCAGGTTGTAGATCCAGCCCGTCATCCCGGGGGCGAGGATGAACATCTTCTGCGCGCCCCAGGTCGCGTTCTGGTTCGTCTGGGTGATCGTGGGCATCCCGCCGACGCCGCCGACGGACGTGTAGATCGTGATGGCCCCGGAGATCTTGTAGAAGGCCGACGTCGCCGGGATGACGAGGCTCTTGCCCTGGTCGCGCGCGGCGTTCGCGGCCGCCTGCAGGCAAGCCGTGGCGTCGGCGACGCCATCTCCCGCACAGGACGCGGTGACGACATTCGCCGTCCAGCTCGGCATCGAGCCGCCGCCGGTCACGTCCGTGAGGAAGGATGCCTTGTGGGTCGTCCCGGCGCCCTGCAGGTTCGCCGAGGGCGGAGGAGGCGCAGGCGAGCTCGTCACGGTGACGACGGCGCTCGTGGACTTGGAGGCGTCGGCGCTGCTCGTCGCCACCACGTGATACGTGCCCTCCGTCTCGGAGGCCGTGTAGACGCCCGTGTCGCTGACGCTGCCGCCCTCCGTCTCCTCGACGGCCCACGTCACGTCGATGACCTCGCCGGTGACCGACGCCGTGAACTGCGCGGTGTCGCCGGGGGCGATCTCGAGCGAGGCGGGAACGAGCGCGAGCGTGATCGAGGGATCGGCGAACGCCTCCGGTCCCGCGCCAGAGGCGCAGGCCGAGAGCGCGGTGACGAGGGCTGCGAGCATGAGCGCTGCGCTTCTACGAGTCCTCAAGGTGTGCCTTTCTCGAGCGGACGCTCGTGGAACCCGGGGTTGCCCGTCCGTCCGCTGCTCCGCCGGGGAACCCAACTCCATGCCGTACGGACATGGGAGGACACGCTCGTACACCGGACAGGGTGGCGGCCGCCCTCTACTCGACCCGAACGGAGGAGCCGCGATCCGAAATTCCCCGCGAGGTCTCCCGGCGTCGAAAGCGCGAACCGCGCGAAACAGCGCACTTTTCGGCAGAGCGGCGCCGGCAATCACTCGGGCGACGGCCGGGATGCGAGCGGCCGGACGAGCGCTCACGGAGCAACCCGGTGATCCGACAGCCGGACCGCGCTCAAGCGGTGGCGCACAGGCGTGTGACCCACCGCCCGCAGGTCGAACGGCACGCCGAGCGCCGCAGCGCTCGCTGGGTGTGCCGCCTGCCGGGCGGACTCCCGCTCGCGCGCTCGCGCTGCGCGGCGCGACGGACCGCGGGCGGGACGAGGCCGCGGGCCGATCGGCTCGCGGACGATCGCTCTTGCGTGTCGCGGGCTTCGCGCGGGGGCGGTGCGCGCCGCCACCCGTGCACACACTCAGCGCGCGCGGTCGTCTCCACGCGTCTTCCGAGGAGGAGAGAGGATGCTGAACCCGACCGAAGAACGCGCCCCCCACGCGGCCGCAGGCGCGGCGGCGGAGGCCCCCATCCCGGCCCAGCGGCGCGTCCGCCCGCTGCGCCGTCCGCGGGTCGCGCCGCACGAGCCGACGCTCGCGGAGCTCGCGTGGACGCTCGCCGAGCGCCGCTGGACCGTCGCCGCCGTCGCGTGCGCCGCCGTGATCGCGGGCGCCGTCTACCTGTTCGTCGTCCAGCCCGTGTACGAGTCGAGCGTCCTCGTCCAGGTGGAGGGCCGGGCGAGGCCCGCCGCGCCCGACGCGGTCGTTCAGCTGTTCGACACGAACCCGCCGGCCGAGGCGGAGATGCGGATCCTCGAGTCGCGGACGCTCCTCGAGACGGTGGTCGACGACCTCGGCCTCGACATCGAGGCGCGGCCGCGGCGGCTCCCGCTCGTGGGCGAGGCGCTCGCGCGCGGGCGGCAGGGCGCCGCCCCCGCGGCGGCTCCGCTCGGCCTCGCGCGCTTCGGGTGGGGTGGGGAGCGCATCCGCGTGAAGCGGCTCGAGGTCCCGGACGCGCTCGTCGCGGAGCCCCTCGTACTCGTGGCGCTCGACGACGGCGAGTTCGAGCTGAAGGCGCGCGACGGCACGGTCCTCGTCACGGGCGAGGTCGGCGCGCTCGCGAAAGGCGGGGACCGCGATCGGACGATCACGGTCCTCGTCTCGGAGTTGACGGCACGCCACGGCACCGAGTTCACCCTGACGAAGCTGCGCCGCGTCGAGGTGATCGATCAGCTCCAGAAGCGCCTCCAGGTTGCGGAGCAGGGCAAGGCCGGCGGGCTCGTCGAGGTCAGGCTCACGGGGCCCGATCCTGCGCGCATCGCGACCATCCTGGAGGCGCTCGCGACGACGTACGTGCGCCAGAGCCTGGAGCGGACGTCCGCCGAGGCCGCGAGCATGCTCCGGATCCTCGAGGGGCGGGTGTCGGCGCTGAAGGCGGATGCGGATGCGGCCGAGCTCGCGCTGACCCGCTTCCACACCCGGAACGGCTCGCTGAACCTGTCCCTCGACGCCCAGCGGCTGCTCGTGCGGATCAACGCGATCGAGCATGCGCTCACGAACGCGGAGCTCGACGAGGCCGACGCGAGGAGGAGGCACACGGGGGGTTACCCCGAGGCCGCCGCGCCGGCGGAGCGGACGCAGCGGCTCCGCGCGGAGCGCGCCGCGGCCGAGGCGGGCATCGCGGCGCTGCCAGGGCTCGAGCTCGAGTACGCCCGGCTCGCCCGCGAGGTCGGCGTGACGAGGGGGCGCTACGCGCTCGTCCTCGAGCGCGCGGAGGAGCTGCGGGCCGCGAAGTCCGGGTGGCTCGGGAACGCGCGCGTGATGGAGCACGCGGTCGAGCGGCGCCGCCCGGTGACCCCGCAGAAGGAGCTCGTCATGGCGCTCGCGACGCTCCTCGGGCTCGCGGGGGGCATCGCCCTGGCGTTCGCGCGCAGCGCGTTCGACGAGGGCGTCCGCGATCCCGACGAGATCGAGCTGCGCACGGGGCTGCCCGTGTTCGCCGCGATCGCGCGCAGCGCGACCCAGCACGCGATCGGCCGCCGCGGCCGCGGGGCGCGGCTCCACGCGCTCTCCGTCGTCGCTCCGGGCGACGCGGCGGTCGAGGACCTCCGGGGCGTCCGCACGGCGGTGCAGTTCGCGCTCGTGCAGGCGAAGAACAACGTCGTCACCATCGGCAGCCCGGCCCCCTCCGCCGGAAAGTCGTTCGTGACGGTCAACCTCGCGCACCTCCTCGCGGCGTCCGACGGGCGGGTCCTCATCGTGGACGCAGACCTCCGCCGCGGCATCCTGCACCGCTACTTCGGCCTGGAGGCGCAGCCCGGGCTGTCCGATCTCCTGGCCGGAGATGCGACGCTCGAGGCCGCGGTGCGTCGCACGGACCATCCGAACATCGACATCCTTCCCGGCGGCCGGCGGGCGCCGAACGCCGCCGAGCTGCTGTCCGGCGCGGCGCTCGCGCGGGTCCTCGAAGAGGTCAGCGCCCGCTACGGCGTCGTCCTCGTCGACACGCCTCCGATCCTCTCGGTGACGGACTGCGCGCTCGTCGGGCGGCACGCGGGCGTGAACCTCCTCGTCGTGCGCGCGGGGGAGCAGAGCGCGAGAGAGATCGGCCTCGCCGTGAAGCGCCTCGTCCAGAACGGCGTCACGATCCGCGGCGCGGTCCTGAACGACATCCGTCCCACCCTTGGCCGCTACGGCAGGTCGGGCCGCTACCGCCGGTACGACACCCGGTCCGCGTGACGCCGCGGGCGGCGCCCCGCGGCGCGCGCCGTCGCGCAGGATCTCGAACAGCGCGCCCCGCCGGCTCGCCGCCCGGGCCCGGCACTCGCGTGCGCGCGGCGCGACCTCGCCGGCGCAGCGCGGTTCACGCCTTCACGATCCGGCGCGGCCCCTTGCCGCCGGCGTGTCCCGAGAGCGGCGCCACCACGTTGCGCGCGTCGACGACGAGCTTCACGTCTCGGTACAGCTCGCGATCCTTGAACGCGTCGTGCGCCGTCGCGACGAGCACCGCGTCGTAGCGCGCGAAGATCTCTGGGCTGCAGGGGACCGACGCCATCGCGAGATCGTGCTTCCGCACCTTGCGCGCGATCGGGAAGAACGGGTCGCAGTAGTCCACCTCTGCCCCGCCGCGCTGCAGCATCTCGATGATCTCGTAGGACGGCGACTCCCGGTCGTCGTCGATGTTCGCCTTGTAGGCGAGCCCGAGCACGAGGACCCGCGCGCCCTTCACCGCCTTCGAGTCCTCGTTCAGCGCCTGCACGAGCTTGTGCACGACGTACCGCGGCATCTGCGTGTTGATCTCGCCGGCGAGCTCGATGAAGCGCGTCCAGGTGCCGAACTCCGCCGCCTTCCAGGCGAGATAGAAGGGATCGAGCGGGATGCAGTGCCCGCCGAGCCCGGGGCCCGGGTAGAAGGGCATGAAGCCGAACGGCTTCGTCTTCGCCGCCTCGATCACCTCCCAGACGTCGATCCCCATGAGGTCGAACGTCATCTTGAGCTCGTTCACGAGCGCGATGTTCACCGAGCGGAAGATGTTCTCGAGGAGCTTGCTCGACTCGGCGACCCGCGAGGACGACACGAGCACCACCTTCTCGAGCGCGGCGCCGTAGAGCGCGGCCGCCGCCTCCGCGGAGGGCGGGTTCACCCCCCCGACGATCTTGGGGATGGTGCGGGTCGAGAACCGCTCGTTGCCGGGGTCCTCTCGCTCGGGCGAGAACGCCAGGAGGAAGTCCGCGGGGGTGTCGAGGCCGCTGCTCCTCAGGATCGGGAGGACCTCACCGTCGGTCGTGCCGGGGTACGTCGTCGACTCGAGCACGACGAGCTGCCCGCGCCGCAGCCGCTTCGCGATCGCCTCGGCGGTCCGGTGGATGTACGAGTTGTCGGGCTCGCGGTGCGGCCCGAGCGGCGTCGGGACGCAGATCACGATCGCGTCGCACTCGGCGAGCCGGTCGAACTCCGTCGTCGCCTCGTACCTCCCGCCCGCCGTCGCGCGCGCGACGCGTTCCGGGCCGATGTGCCGGATGAACGACTCGCCCCGGCGGAGCGCCTCGACCTTCGCGGGGTCCACGTCGAAGCCGATCACCGGGAAGCCCGCCTCGCAGAAGACGAGCGCGAGCGGCAACCCGACGTATCCCTGACCGACGATCCCGACCCGTGCCGTGCGCGACTGAACGCGCGCCAGCAGCTCCCGGCTCGCCGTCGCCAGAGACTCCCCAGACGACCCAACCCCGTCCATCACGCTCCCACCCCCACCAACTCAGCCGAGCGAGGGCCCGCACACCGGGCGCCGAGCCGATCGACCGCGGTGCAACCTGCACCTCGGCGCTGGGCCGCGGTACGACCCGGGCACGGTATGGATGCGGGTCCGGGCGGGGTGCCGCGAGCCCGCGCCGGCTCCCCTCCGGAAGCGGGAGAGCTTGAGCGACCACCGGTGGGAACTCCGTTGCCGAGCCGAGGAAGAGCTTTCGACCAACGAGCGCGGCTCCCGCGGCCTTGGCGGCGGACGCAGCCGAGCCCAAGGTGGTGCTCCTCGCCTCTGCCCGGGGCTGTCGCTCGACTTCGACCTGCTCGGCGCACTCCTCCACGGCGGAGCCGGTCGCCTTCCCGCTCCAGCGCGTGGACGTCGACGGGAGCGCGATGTCGCCTGTCTCCAGCGGGAGCTGCAACGGGTGCCACCACGGCGGCGTGGGGGCCGGCACCGCGGACGGTGGCGGGTAGCCGACAGTCCTGCTAATGCGCGGGCTGCGCGGCCCCAGCGAGCTTCCGGTCCGCGTCGTTCATGTGCGCCCCGAGCGCCTGGCGCAGATCGAGCGCCGCCTCGAGCGCGACGTCCTGATCGCCCTCCTCGAGCGCGCGCTGGATCTGCCGGATGTGGGCGAGGAACTCGGCGTGCTCGCCCGTGTGCGCCTCGCGCTCGGGGTACGAGGCCGCCTCCATCAGCAGCTCCTCCCCGCCGAAGTGCACCGTGCTGTATGCGAGGAGCTGCTCCGCGAGCCGGCGCGACATCCAGGGGCGTCGCTGCTCGACGGCGTCGGCGAACGCGGTCACGAGCGCGATCTGCAGGTGGTGCTCGTGATCCATCGCCTCATGGGACAGATCGAGCCTGTCGTTCCAGGCGTGAGCTTCGATCATGGATCCCTCCGGCTGGTGCGCTCGAGACGCGCACCCCGTTCGTTGCGCGGAGCGGGGGCGAGTAGCAAGGCCCGGACGGGTCCCGTGGCGCGCGGGCCAGTCGATCAGCGGAGCTTCAGCCCCTCGACGATCGCCATCGCGATGCCTGCCGCGCCGACGGCGAGGACGCCGAGGCCGATCGCGAGCGCGCGGCCCCCGCTCGCCTCGAGGAACGGGTTGTCGATCCGGCGCTTCCAGGCGATCTGGCCGCCCTTCACGACCATGACGACGCTCATGCCGAGGAGCAGCACCGCGAACCACGCCGTCGAGAACTTTTGGTTGCCCACGCCGACTCCCTTTCGACCGCCGAGCTACTTCTTCTCCTCGGACCAGAGCCGGTCGAGCTCCTGGTACGACTTCGGGAACTCCGCCTGGTACTTGAGGTAGACGGGGATCGGATAGCGCACGCCGCCGGCGTGCGTCCCCTCGAGCCCCTTCACGACCTCCTCCGCCATCTCGAACGGGAAGGTGAACGCCATCTCGTCGTCCGCGGTCATGCCGAAGATCCGGTCGCCGTAGCAGGGGAGGATGAACTGCGGCTCCTTCGTCCGGTGCGAGCGGATGACGAGCTCGGTGCAGTCGCCGCGCCCGGTCGTCTGCGACCGGACGGTGCCGCCCTTCGCGAACAGGCAGGCGTTCACGAGCCGCATGGCCTGCGCCGAGTTCCCGTAGACGACGACGGTGTCCGGCGCGAAGTCGATCCGGGAGAGCGGACCGACCACGATCGCGCCGACCTCGCCGGGGTCGTACTTGTCGAGCGCGTCCTCGAGCCTCGCGCCTGCGTCGCGGCAGGAGGCGTACATGCCGTCCGCGAGCGCGCCCGAGGTGTAGTAGGCGTTCCGGTCGGCGAAGCCGAACGCCGCCTTCGCGATCGGGCAGGAGAGGTCCTCGCCGGTGAAGGCGAGCGTCCAGCCGTAGCGCCGGGCGAACCCGATCGACTGGCAGATCGCGACCTTCACGCCGAGGTCCTTCGCCGGCCGCTTCGCCTTCGCGGGCAGCGGCGCGCCGGCGGGAAGCGAGCGGACGCCCACCGGGAAGGTGGAGACCCGCAGGTGCTTCTCGAGGTGTCCGTTCAGCGTGGCCGCGTCCATGGCGCCTCCGTCGAGAGCCGATGATGCCGTGCGCGCGCCGCCACCGCAATCGAACCCCTCCGCGCCGCTTCGCGGGTACACTCGCGCTCCCTTTCCCGGAGGACCGATGCCGAAGTCGCCCGTTCGCCCCGAGCGCAGCGCCGCCGCAGGCGGCGCGAAGTCGAAGGATCCGCTCGCAGTCGTCCGCCGCGTCATGGCGGGCGATCGCTGGGCCGCCGCGGCCGGCGCCCGCCTCGTCGAGGTGCGCGAGGGCTACGCGCGCACCACGCTGCGCCTGCGCGACGACCACCTGAACGGCGTCGAGGTGGCGCAGGGCGGCGCGATCTTCACGCTCGCGGACTACGCCTTCGCGGCGGCGTCGAACTCGCACGGGACCGTCGCGGTCGCGCTCGACACGTCGATGACCTTCGTGCGCGCCGCGACGAAAGGCGTCCTCACCGCGGAGGCGCGCGAGGAGTCGCTCACCCGCCGCACCTCTGTCTGCAACGTGCGCGTGACCGACGCCGGCGGGAAGGTCGTCGCGCTCTTCCGCGGGACCGCGTTCCGCAAGGACGACCCGCTCGACGCGGTGCTCGCCGCGCGGGGGAAGGCGCGCCAGAGGGGACCCCGCGAAGGCGCCGTCGCGGCTCCGCGGAGGACCGGGACGCGCTGACGGCGTGCACCCGCCGCGGCCGATTCCCGACCGGCTCAGCGCAGGCAGGCGGGGCGGTTCCGGTAGTGCAGCGCGTAAGGGACGTAGACCATGCAGGCCCGGTCCGCGCCCTCGCCGACGCAGACCTCCTCGCAGGTCCGGTAGCTGCGCGCGTGGCGCACCACCTCGGTGCGCCCGGTCCGCGTGTCGGCGATCCGGTCGTAAGCGCCCTCCGCCCCGAGGTCCGGCTCGTCGCCGGAGTGCACGCTCGTGGGCACGCGCGGCGGCGCGCCGCCGGACCAGATCCCGACGCCCGACCGCTGTGCCTCGCGCTGCAGCAGGACGAGCGCTGCGTCGGGCTCGCCGTTCACCGCGAAGACCATCGCATGGCCGGCGCGCACGAGGGTCGCGGCCACGTCGGGGCAAGAGACGAGGAGCCGCCCGTAGCGGTCGCCCCGCGGCGCGAGCTCGCAGGGCCCCGCCGACGTCGCGGCGACCGCGGCGCTCTGCTTCGCGACCTCGAGCAGGAAGGCGGGGGCGAGCGCTCCCCACCGGTGGACCGGCCCGAACGTCTCGAGCGCGTTGACGCCCTGGAGCCGCGCCCTCGCGCCGGCGTGGCGGCCGGAGAGGATCTTGAACGTGTCCCCATCCGTCCAGCGCACCTCGACGCGCTCCCCCTCGAGCGCGAGGGTCGTGCGCGTCGGGCGGGGGCGCGGGGCGTCGCGCCGCCGCGCGTCGGCGGGGAACGCGGCGGCGAGCAGGGCGATCGCGAGCAGGGCCGGAGCGCGGGGCACGAGCGCATCGTACGCGACCATCCGACAGGCGCGCGCCCCGGACGCGGCGTTTCCCCGTGCCCATGGGGGGCCCATAATCAGAGCGTTCATGCACACGCTCGCCGAGCTCGTCTCCCGCGTCCCCGTGCACCGGGTGATGGCCGAGGCGCGCCTCGACATCCTGCTCCACCTCGTGGCGGCGCTCGTGGCGGGCGGCGCGATCGGGATGGAGCGATCCTTCCACGGTCGCCCGGCCGGGTTCCGCACCCACGCGCTCGTCTGCCTCGCGTCGAGCCTCCTCATGCTCCTCACCGTCTACCAGGCGGAGTGGTTCCCGGGGCAGGGGGACGCGGTGCGGATCGACCCGACCCGCATGGCGCAGGGGATCATGACCGGCATCGGCTTCCTCGGCGCCGGCGTGATCTTCAAGGAGGGGATGACCGTCCGGGGGCTCACGACCGCCGCCTCGATCTGGATCACCTCCGCGATCGGCGTGCTCATGGGGAGCGGCCTCTACTACCCCGCCGTGGTCGGGACCGTGCTCACCCTCGGCGTCCTCGCCGCGTTCCGCTGGATCGAGAGCCGGGTCCCCGCGCACCGCTTCGCCCACCACCGGATCCGCTTCGCGCGGACCGAGGTGATGCCGGAGGAGACCCTGCGCGCGCTGCTCGCGCGCCACGGGTTCTCGATCTCGGGGCTCACCTACCGCCTCGCCGAGGAGGGCCGGATGTTCGAGTACCGGATGACCATCCGCACCGCCGACGAGGCGAACTTCACGCTGCTCGCGCGCTCGCTCGCGGCGCTGCCGCCCGTGCTCGAGTTCGACCTGTCGCCGGAATAGGCCGCGCCAGGCGGACGGCGCGCGCCGCACCGGGCCGGCTGGCGCGCGGCGCGCCCCTCCTCCAGAATCGTCCCGGAAGACTCCATGGCCCTCCGCCTCGCCGCCGCGCTCGCGCTCGCGCTCGCCGCCCTCCCCGCGGGCGCCGTCGCGCCGTGGGACGGGCCGCCGTTCGCGGCGGAGCCGCGCGCGCTCCTCGCCGCCGCGGAGGCGCTCGGCGCGCCGAAGGGCGCGGACGTGGACGTGCTCCTCGAGGAGGGGACGTACCGCTTCGACGCGCGCGGCGCGGCGACGTTCACGCACCGGCTCGTCTACAGGCCGCACGCACCCGACGGCGCCCGGCGCTGGGCGCGCGTCGAGCGGAGCTGGGCGCCCTGGTACCAGGCGCGCCCCGAGGTGCGCGGCCGTGTCGTGACCCCCGACGGCGCCGTGCACGAGCTCGACCCCGCGACGCTCGCCGAGCAGGGAATCGGCGACGACGGCGAGGTCTTCTCCGACCGCCGGCTCCTCGCCGGACCGCTGCCGGGCGTCCGCCCCGGCGCGGTCGTCGAGGAGGTCTCGACGGTGCGGGACCTCGTGCCGCTCTTCGACGGCGGGGTCGCGCACCGCCACTTCCTCGCGCAGCCGAGCCCGGTCCGGCTCTCGCGCCTCACGATCGAGGCCCCCGAGGCGCTGCCGCTCCGCTACGTCGTCCGCGGCGCGGACGTGCGGCCCGCCGTGAAGGTCGCGGGAGGGATCCGGACGCTCGTCTTCGAGCGGCGCGACGTCGCCGCCACGCCGCAGCCGGAGCCGAGCGGCCCGCGCGACGTCCCGCCCGGCCCGCTCGTGCTGTTCGGCTGGGGGCGCTCCTGGGCGGACGCCGCCGAGCGGTACGGCGCGCTCTGGAGGGCGCGCCTCGAGGAGGCGCCGCTCCCCGAGCCGGCGCGCGCCGCGGTGCGCGGCGCGACGGGCGACGAGGCCATCCGGCGCGCCCTCGCCTGGGTCCACGGACACGTCCGCTACACCGGGCTCGAGCTCGGCGAGGCCGAGATCGTCCCGGCGCCGCCGGCGACGACCGTGAAGCGGCGGTACGGCGACTGCAAGGACCTCGCGCTGCTGCTCGTCGCGCTCCTGCGCGAGGCGGGGCTCGACGCGCGCGTGGCGCTCCTGCGCACCGCGTGGCAAGACCTCGCGCCGGAGCTGCCCGGGCTCGGCCAGTTCGACCACGCCATCGTCCGCGTCGAGGGGACGCCGCCCATGTGGATCGACCCCACCGATCCGTACGCGCCGCCCGGGACGCTGCCGCCTCAGGACGAGGGGCGGCTCGCGCTCGTGACGGGGCCCGGGCAGGCGGAGCTCGTCCGCACCCCCGAGGCGGGAGCCGACGCGAACGTCGCGACGACGCTCCGCGAGCTGCGGCTCGCTGAGCTCGGGCCGGGGCGGATCGTCGAGACGCGGACGCTCGCGGGCGCCCTCGCCGGCGCGGAGCGGGCCTTCCGCGCGCGGGCGCCGGAGGGGCGCGAGGGCGACCTCGACGAGCGGTACGCGCGCGACGTGTTCCGCGCGGACGTCTTCCTCGGGGCGGAGGTGACGGGCGAGAAGGAGCTGGCGGCGCCGTTGCGCGTCCGCGTGGAGGCGGACCGGAGCGAGGTCGTCGAGACGCAGGACGACCTCGCGGAGATCCCGGTCGCGCCGGACACCGTGTTCGACCCCTTGCCGCGCTTCCTCCGCGGCGAGGCGGAGGACGGCTCGGAGGAGCCGGGCGAGCCGCCGCGGCGCGCCTCGGACCTCGTCCTCGCCCTGCCCTACCGCTGGGAGACGACCTACCGGGTCTTCCCGCCCGAGGGGTTCCGCGTCCGCGCGCCGCTCCCGGCCGCTGAGACGGAGCGGTTCGGCCCGGCGACCTACGCCCGCAGCTTCGCGTCGCTGCCCGACGGCAGCGTCACGGCGGTGTTCCGCTTCGAGACGGGCGGCCGGCGGATCCCCGCCGCCGACGCGGAGCGGCTCGCGCGGCGCGTCCGCGAGATGGTCCGCGCCCGCAGCCCCGCCGTGCTCTTCGAGCGGACGGCGGCGGCGCTCCTCGCCGAGGGCCGGGTCGAGGCCGGCCTCGCCGAGCTGCATCGGCTCACCGCCCTGCACCCGCGCGAGGCGATGCACCGGCTCCACCTCGCGATCGCGCTCCTCCGCCTCGGCTTCGCCGACGACGCGGCGGCCGAGGCGCGCCGCGGCATCGCGCTCGAGCCCGCGCGGGCCTGGGGCGAGCGGGTCCTCGCCTTCGTCCTCGAGCACGATGCGGTGGGGCGGTTCCACGGGCCCGGGTTCGACCGCGCGGGCGCGCTCGCCGCCTACGAGGCGGCGCGGAAGAAGGATCCCGAGCACGCCGGCGGCCGCGCCGCGCTCGCCGAGCTCCTCGCCCACGACCCGGACGGCCGGCGCTTCGGCCCCGGCGCCGACCTCGCCCGCGCGGTCGCGGAGTACCGGTCGGTCCACGACGAGCTCGGGTCGCGGGACTTCGACGACGGCTACCTCGCGGCGCTCTTCGCCGCGGGGCGGCTCGGAGAGGCCGTGAAGCTCGCGCGCGCGATGCCGGCCGGCGCCGAGCGGAACGCGATCCTCGTCGCCGCGGTCGCGGCGGTGGACGGCGGGGCCCGGGCGGAGGCGGAGGCGGGTTCGCTCGGCGAGGCGCGCCGCGCGGCGCTGACGGACGGGGCGGCGCTCCTGTACCGCGACCGGCGCCACCCCCTCGCCGCCGGGCTCGCCGCGGCCGCGGCGCGCGGCGCGCCGAACGCGGCGGACCTCTTCGCCTGGGCGGAGGCGCTCGCCGCGATGCGGCGCTGGGAGGAGCTGCTCGACGTGGGGGACGAGGCCGAGCGGCTCGTCCGCCGGGTGATCGTCGCGGCGTTCCGGGGCGGCGAGGCGTCGGGCGGGATCGCGAAGCTCGTCGCGCCGCGGCTCGAGCGCGGCGGGCTCGTGCCCCACTTCGAGGCGCGGCTCGGGATCGACCCGAGCGGCCGGCGCGCGGCGGCGAGGAGGTCCTCGTCCGACGTGCCCCTCGACGCCCTGCTCTCGTCGCTCCACGTCGAGACGACGGGAGACCCCGACGGCGGCCTGCGCGTCGTCGAGTCGTTCTCGCCCGCGGGCGGCGCGGACGGTGGCGCGCTCTACCTCGCCCGCGAGGAGGGCGCGCTGCGGCTCGTCGCGGCGGACGGCGCGTTCGACCTGCTCGGGCTCGAGGCCGCGCGCCGCGCCTCGGCGGGCGACGCGAGCGGGGCCGCGCGCTGGCTCGAGTGGGCGCGCGAGGCCGCCCCGGGCGAGCGGGAAGACCCGTCGTCGCCCGCGGGGATGCTCGGCGCGCTCTCCCCGCCGGGAGCCACCGGTCTGGACGCGGCCCGCCGCGCCGGGCTCGCGCTCGGGGCCTACGCGGGCGCGCAGGGAACCGGGGTCGGACCGCTCCGGGCCGCGCGCGACACCGTGCGGGAGCCGGCCGAGCGGCGCGCGCTCGGCCACGCGCTCCTGCGGGCGCTGCGCTCGCAAGGCGACGCGGAGGGGGCGCTGCGGCTTGCGGACGAGCTCCTCGCCGAGGACCCGGGCTCGAGCGCCGCGTTCGCCTCGAAGGCGTGGGCGCTCCGGCGGCTCCGCCGGCCCGCGGCGCTCGGCGAGGCCGCGGAGGCGCTCCTCGCGCACGCGCCGCGCGACGCGGAGACCCTGGGCCTCGTCGGGTCGACCTACCTCCTCGCCGGCGACCTCGACGCGGCGGCCCGAACGTTCCGGCGCGCGATCGACGCGGGCAAGGCGTCGCCCGTCGTCTACAACGACGCGGCGTGGCTCGAGCTGTTCAAGGAGCCGGCGAGACCGCTCGCGCTCGACTGGGCGCGACGCGCCGCGGAGCAGGGGAAGAGCGCGGACCCGGCGGCGCTCAACACGCTCGCCGCCGCCTACGCGGCGTTCGGGAAGCCCGCGGAGGCGCGCGACATCTTCCTGCGCTCGCTCGACGGCGGCCGGCCGCTCGCCGGCGCCGACTGGTACGTCTTCGGACGGATCGCCGAGGCGTGGGGGGTCGCGAGCGCCGCGCGCGCCGCGTACGCGCGGACCTCGGCGCAGCCCGTGGACGGCGAGGAGGACCCCTCGGGCGCACACCTGCTCGCGCGGCGGCGGCTCGCGGCGCTCGGGCCGGAGCGGTCGGGTCCGGTGCAGGCGGCGCCGGTTGCCCCCGCGCGCGGGCCGTCGCGGGCGCCCGCCGCCGCCGAGCGCGGGAAGCCCCGCGCGAAGCAGGTGCACTGAACGACCGGGCCGGGGGAATCCCCTACCCGCGTCGCGCCCGACCGGGCGAGACCTCGGCTCGATCGCGATCTCGCGCACGCCGCGCGCCGGCTCATGCCGTCGGACCCGTGTTTTCTCCGGAAATCGACCGCGCAAATTTCGTACTGGAGCGCAGCCGTCAAGGTTGCCCGGCGGAGTCCACAAAGCCCAGATGATTGACGGGTTCGTGGAGATCGTCCGGGCATTCCATGACGCACGTCAACGGCGGACTCGCCCGGTCGGTGCAAAGCGACCGCGCGTCCGTGCCTCAGCCCCCGAGAGCGCGCAATCGCTGCGCCTGCGACTATTGGCAAAATCGCGCGCGATTCTAGGTGGTTGCAATCCGAGACCCGCCCGCTAGTCTCGCCGCCCATCCGGAGGACGGAATGAACGACATGGGCTCCGAAGTGTTCGCGCGCGCGGTGACCGAGGGCTTCTCGCGTCGCGACTTCATGAAGGTCTGCTCCGCCGCCGCGGCCGCGGTCGGGCTCCCCGCGTGGGCGGGGGAGAAGATGGCGGAGAACGCCGCCAAGGGGAAGAAGCCCTCGGTCGTGTGGCTCCACTTCCAGGAGTGCACCGGCTGCACCGAGTCGCTGCTCCGGACGAGCCACCCCGACGTCGGCGCGCTCATCCTCGATCTCGTCTCGCTCGACTACCACGAGACCCTCTTCGCGGCGGCCGGCAAGCAGATCGAGGCCGCGCTCGAGACCGCGAAGCACGCGGGCGGGTACGTCCTCGTCGTCGAGGGCGCGATCCCGAAGAAGCAGGACGGCATCTACTGCATCGTGGGCGGCAAGAAGGCGGTGGACTCGCTCGTCGAGTGCGCCGAGAAGGCCGCGGCGATCATCTGCATCGGCTCCTGCGCCTCGTGGGGCGGGGTGCCGTCCGCCGCGCCGAACCCGACCGAAGCCGTGGGGGTGCCGCAGATCCTGAAGGAGAAGGGGATCGACAAGCCGACCGTGACGCTCCCGGGCTGCCCGGCGAACCCGTACAACCTCCTCGGCACGGTGCTCCAGTTCGCGACCTTCGGCACGCTGCCGAAGCTCGACGGGAAGGGCCGGCCGCTCTTCGCCTACGGCCGCGTGATCCACGAGGACTGCCCGCGGCGGCCGCACTTCGACGCCGGCCGCTTCGCGCAGGCCTACGGCGACGACGGCCACCGCAACGGCCACTGCCTCTACAAGCTCGGCTGCAAGGGACCGCAGACCCACGCCAACTGCTCGCTCCTCCACTTCTGCGAGGTGCCCGGTGCGTGGCCGATCGGCATCGGCCACCCCTGCGTCGGCTGCACGGAGCAGGGCGTCGCCTTCAACGTCCCCATCCACCAGAACCTGCCGATCGACAAGCCCACGGCTCCGATGGCGTACCCGGGCACGAACGAGCCGCAGGGCGCGGTCGGTCCGATCGCGGCGGGCGTCGCGGGGCTCGCGATCGGCGCGGTCGTCGGGGCCGGGTTCGTCGCCTCGAAGAAGCTGTCGAAGGAAGAGGAGCAGTAGCTCCGCCCGGAGCGAGGACCTCATGACGACATTCACCCGACGGGACGTGCTGAAAGTGGTCGCGGCGACCGGCGCCGCGGCCGCGGTCGTGGACGTGGACGTCGCAGAGGCGCGCGAGCCGCACCCCGTGAAGGCCGACGACCTCGGCATGCTGTTCGACTCGACGCGCTGCGTGGGCTGCCGCGCCTGCCAGACCGAGTGCCGGGAGGCGAACGAGCTGCCCTCCGATCGCAAGGCGGCGAACGGCGCCGAGTACGACGCGCCGCTCGACCTGAACGGCACGACGAAGAACGTCATCAAGCTCGCGCAGGGCGAGGGCGACACCGCGTACATGAAGGCGCAGTGCATGCACTGCGCGGACCCCGCCTGCGTCTCGGTCTGCATGGCGGGCGCCCTCCACAAGGTGAAGGGTGGCGTCGTCGCGTACGACAAGAACACCTGCGTCGGCTGCCGGTACTGCCAGATTGGCTGCGCGTTCAACGTCCCCAAGTTCCAGTGGTTCACCGCCGTGCCGGTGATCGTGAAGTGCGAGCTGTGCCGGCACCGCGGCGAGAGAGGCGCGGCCTGCGCCGAGGTCTGCCCGCGGGAGGCCGTCGTCTACGGCAAGCGCGGCGAGCTCCTCGCCGAGGCGAAGCGGCGTCTCGCCGCCGAGCCGGAGAAGTACGCGCAGAAGGTCTACGGCGAGACCGACGGCGGCGGGATGAACGTCCTCTACGTCACGTCGCGCAAGGTCAGCTTCGCCGCGCTCGGCCTGCCGAACCTGCCGGAGCACCCGCTCCCGCAGATGAGCGAGACGGTGCAGCACGGCCTCTACAAGCACGGGATCGCGCCGATCGCGCTCTGGACCGCGGTGACCGTGATGCAGCTCCGGGCCCGCAAGAAGGACGAGGCCGGTCACGGCCACGGGGAGGGCAAGTGATGAGCGCGCACGAGAGACCGCTCGGGGGCAGGATCCTCACCCCCTTCTTCAAGTTCCTCCTCGCCCTGTGCGGCGTGTGGGTGGTGCTCGTCGTCGTCCGCCTGTTCTTCGGGCTCGGCGCCGTCTCCGCCCAGAACGACGGGTACGCCTGGGGCATCTGGAAGCCGCTCAACGTCGTCACGTTCACCGGCATCGCGGCGGGCGCGTACGCCGTCGGGCTCGTCACCTACCTCTTCAACAAGGGCGAGTACCACCCGATCGTCCGCTCCGCCGTCATGGCGGGCGCGATGGGCTACACGCTCGCCGGCGCGTCGGTCCTCATCGACCTCGGCCGGTGGTGGAACCTCTGGGTGGTCTTCTGGCCGCCGGTCTGGAACCTCAACTCGGTGCTCCTCGAGGTCGCCATCTGCGTGATGGC
>Ga0137373_10003004_pt1 | contig 18521 bp, 15 predicted proteins | sample SagtaG_5_FD_104912 | JGI IMG/M metagenome (GOLD analysis project Ga0137373, IMG submission 104912) | Vadose zone soil microbial communities from Sagehorn Ranch, Mendocino, California, USA - Sage1_R_80_16 metaG | ecosystem: Environmental > Terrestrial > Soil > Vadose zone | place: USA... | reverse complement strand
TTGGTAAAAACGGCGACATCCCATTCGAGGCCGCGCGTGCGGTCCTGCGCGAGCGCGTGCGACGAAACTTCCATCGTCGCCGCCCGGCAACCGGCATTGGCGATCTGGGCGAGCAATTCCTGCAAATCAAGCGATTCTGGTGTTGTGCGAATGGCGGGCAAAACACGTTCGCCGATTTCGTAGCGCACCGTTCCAATCAATCCGCACCGCAAACCGGCTTTTTCGCAGATGTGTTTGATGAGAAATGTGGTGGTGGTTTTTCCGTTTGTGCCGGTCACCGCTGCCAGTTTTAATCTCCGCGCGGGATGCCCGTAGAAAATCGCGGAGAGATCAGCGAGCGCAGCGCGCGTATTTTCGACGACAAGACAGGTGGCGCGCGGAGTTTTCTCCTCGCGTTCCGTGACGATCACTGAGGCGCCTTTTTCGATGGCCTGGCCGATGAATTCGTGTCCATCGGTTTTTTCACCCCGCAATGCCACGAACATGCCATTCCTTTGCATTCGCCGCGAGTCATACGCGATGCTTTCCACTGGGCGATCAAGTGTCCCGATGACCTGGCGAATTGGAATCGCGGCGACAAGAGTTTTGAGCTGCATGGGGTTTCAACACCTCCGCCCGCCGTATGGCGGGATGGATTCGCTGCGGCGAAGCGGGGCAAGGCGTTCAAGGACGTGAGGCATTGGTTAAGGCGACTCGGTCGACCGGCACCGTCTTGCGGGCTCGCTCCGCCGGCACAGCTTTTTGAACTCGCTCCAAGGGAATCGCTTTGCGAATCTGCTCCTGGGGCCGAAGATCGAGATATTGGGCAGCTTTTTCGGCGACGCGGGAAAAGATCGGTCCCGCAATGAGCCCGCCGTAATTCAACTCTGGCTTGCTGGTATGCGCATCGTCGAGCACCACCAGACCGACAAACTCGGGATGCTCGGCTGGCAGATAGCCTGCGAAAGAAACAACGTACTTGCCATGTTCATATCCGCCCTTGGGATCGACCTTCTGCGCGGTCCCGGTCTTGCCGGCAATCGTAAAACCAGGAACGGCCGCGGCGGCGGCAGTGCCGCGGTCGCTTACGACGCCTCGGAGCGCCTCACCAATTTCTCGGGCCGTTTCAGGAGAAATTACCTGGCGCAACATCATCGGGGAAAGTGAGCTAACGGTTTTGCCATCGGAAGTAATTGATTTCACGATGCGTGGAGTCATTAATTTGCCCCCATTGGCAATCGTTGCCATTGCCACTGTCATTTGTAATGGGGTGACCCCGATTTCATGGCCCATAGGAATCCGCGTGATCGAAATTTTGCTCCAGGATTGCGGAGGACGAATCAGCCCGTTGATCTCACCCGGAAGTTCAATTCCCGTCCGCTCCCCAAATCCAAATCGGCGGACGTATTCGTAAAACTTTTGCTCCCCGACGCTGAGTGCGAGCTTGGCGGCGCCAATGTTGCTCGATCTGATGAGAATATCGCGCACGCTCAGATACGAAAATGCGCGATGATCGTGCAGGGCGGTCCCGTTGAAATTCCAGAGGCCATTTTCACAAAAGATGGTCGAATCAGGCCGAAGCTTGCGTTCGTTGAGCGCCGCGGACGCGGCCACGATCTTGAACGTGGAACCCGGTTCCATCATGTCGATGATGGCGCGGTTTTTCATCTCTTCGGGCTTCGCTTCGGATCGAAGGTTTAAATCGAAATTCGGGCGATTGGCCATCGCAAGGATTTCACCGGTCTGCGGCCGCATTAGAATAATCGTGGCTTTCTGGGGGGAGTACTCCTTCATCGCGGCATCGATCTCGTTCTCAACTATGTTCTGTAAGCCAAGATCGACAGTAAGATGGACCTGGCAGCCATCGCGCGGCGCGCGTTCCTGGCCTCTGTACGGCACGATCTCCTCGCCGGCGCGATTGTGCTCGATGAAGCGATAACCGTCCTGTCCATGAAGGTATTCCTCCATCGACGCTTCCACGCCTTGAATGCCATGATGTTCGAAATCGGTAAATCCGATTACGTGGCAGAGCATGGACCCATTGGGGTAGATGCGGCTGGAGTCGTGTTCGAAATAAATTCCGCGCAAATTTTTTGCGCTAAGTTTTTCGCGAAGAGAGCGGCTGGCCGGTTCCGGCACTTCACGTTTGATCACGATGTACCGGCGCTCGCTGCTTAACTTTTCTGCAAGCTCCCCGGCCGGGACGCCCAGCTCCGCGCTGACAAGATCCACGACCGCTGCCCGATCGTTGAGATGGGTGGCATCAGCCACCACCGTTTCGACAGGAATGTTGTGCGCAAGCACTTCATTGTTCGCGTCCAGAATCGAGCCGCGTTCCGCGTAAATGATTTGTTTGTAAACGTGCTTCTCAGCCGCCAGAGCGGAGTACTCGTCGTGCTTGATGACTTGCAGATAAATCAGACGAAATGAAAAGACGGTGAAGAGCGCAATAAAGGCCGAGCAAACCAGCACACAGCGGCGATGGCTCTTCGGGTTCATCTGGCGCCAGCCTGGTTTGCCACCGGCTGAATTGTCTCTTCCTCGGGCTGTTGCGCAGGAATGGTAAGCCGCACGATGTTGGCCTCGGCAATCGGGACCATTTTCAAATAACCTTCCTTTATTCGGCGCTGCAAAGCAGAGCGCGATGTCAGAGCCGCGATTTGCGCGCTGGCAACGTCGTTTTGTGTGCGGAGACTAGCCAGCTCGTTCTCGATCGCTTTCTTGCGATCACCCAGATGATAGAGTTGCAGCGTCAAATAGACGTAGCCCAAGCCGGCCAGCGCGAGAAACGCGGTCATAACAATCCAGCGGGCGAGTGAGGCCGCGTTTATCGCATTGCAATTTTTCCGGCGAGAACGGTTCATTAGATTTTCTCGGCTACGCGCAATTTTGCGCTCCGTGAACGGGGATTGGCGCGTTGTTCCTCTTCGCTCGGCTCCACCGGTTTCGGGGTCACCACTTTGAGGTCGTAATCGGGGTTACGCCGTGGCTCGGGCCACTCCGGCCGGTCGAGCCATTCCCGGCTGCGATCGCGAAAAAAGTTTTTCACGATTCGGTCCTCTAAGGAATGAAAAGCGATGACACCGATGCGCGCGCCAGACTCGAGTCGCGCAGTCAAAACGCGCAGCCCTTCTTCGAGGGCGCCAAGTTCATCATTCACTTCCATCCGCAGCGCTTGAAAAACTTGCGTGGCCGGATGACGCCGGCCGTGCCGGCCAACGGCTTTTTCGATCGCACGCGCCAGGGGGAGAGTCTCGCGGAACGGGGTTAACTTCCGCATCTTTACGATCAGATTTGCGATGCGACGCGCAGCCGGTTCCTCCCCCAGCTCGCGGAACAACTGCGTCAATTGCTCTGCGCTGTAATTATTTACAATATCGGCGGCAGTCAGCCGGTTCCGTGGGTCCATGCGCATGTCCAGCGGGCCATTGCGCACGAGACTAAAACCGCGCTTCGCATTTTCGAGTTGCCGCGAGGAGACACCAAGATCGAGAAGCACGCCGCCCCCTATGGTGTTAATTTCCAGCTCGTCGAGAACTTTGTCCGCGTGGCGAAAGTTCGCCTGCTGCACCCTGACGCGCCGGCCAAATCGTGCCAGTTGCTCGCTCACATGCTGGACGGCATCAGGATCCTGATCCAAGGCGAGGACATCCGCGCCGGCCCTCAAAAGCGCTTCTGTGTGGCCACCCCCGCCGCAGGTTCCATCGACAATGAGCGAACCAGCTTTAGGCGCAAGCTGTGTGACGACCTCCTTTTCAAGCACCGGACGGTGATAAACAAAATCCTCCACTTCGTCCGCCTTCTCTTCGTTAACCATCGGATCTGCGGCGAGCCAGACAGGCCCCTTAGACAGCAATGTGTTCATAACCTTAAATCGAATGATCCGCTTACAAGCCAATTACATTCGCGACGTGCTGATAAGTGGGTGTTTCCTCCTCGTGCGCCCGCTTCCAACGTTGCAAATTCCAAATCTCAAAACGTCCGCGGCCGCCGACAAGGGCGACCTCGCCTTTCAATCCAACCTTTCTGCAAAGCTCGTCCGGCAAAACGAGACGCCCTTGTCGATCCGTAGCCGCGTGCTGGGCGCGAGAATGCAACTGGCGCAGGAAAACGCGGCGATCTCGCGCGGGAACACTCTCGTTCGATTCGGCCGCCGAGCTCATCCGGGCAAACTCCACCGGCGACATAACGAGCAAAAATTGTTGACTCGCCTCGGGCAAAAGGATGAAGTCCTCGGCCTTGTCCCGCCGCCAACGGGACGGAATGGTGATGCGGTTCTTATCGTCGATTGAATGGCGGAATTCTCCGGCGTAGAAGCGTTCAGGTAGAGGAGGCGAGGAGTCCATATTACGGTGGAGAATTCATCCATTTTACCCCACTTGCCACCACTGTTAACCATTTCCCAACTCCGCGGTCAATAAAAATTTTATCGCATTTGCAGCTCCTTCCCCCAACCGTAAGCTCCTCAAATCATGAAGCTTTTCCAGATCGGATGTGCGATCGTTCTCACAGCTCTCATCTGTGGCGATAAAATCGCGTTTAGCCAGTCTCCGGAGAAAACCGACATCAATGCCGCCCGGGTGACTGTCTCGATGAACGCCGATGGCTCACGCACCGTTTACCAATTCGATGATGCGCAGCACAAGGCTATCGCCACAACTACTGGCCAGGATGGTAAACTCCGCCAGACAATTCGTTACGAGTTGGATGATGCCGACCGTTTTTCCAGCGGCCGAATCTTCGGACCCGATGGCCGCCTTCGGTTCAAGAGCCGGTACACTTATGACAGCGCGGGTCGTCTTCAGGAAGAGACTCAAAGCGCGGCGAACGATACTCTCCTTCACAAGATCGTTTACAGTTACGATCAAAACGGCAAACAAACCGGCTATTCCATTTTCGACGCGTCCGGCAAGTTGCTGGGTCGCACCACTCCGTCAGTCACCTCCCCGGCGTCTTCACCCAAAGCGCGAGAAAAAAGTCCGCGATGAGGTGATGTTCATGAGCAGGCCCGCCGCTTCTTGTAAGGTCCGGGCTTGCCACGGCTACCAAAAAAGACTAAAAAACCGGCGTGATTGATTACATCCAAAAAGGCGGATTATTAATGTGGCCTATTCTGGCCTGTAGCATCATTTCGATCGCCATTTTTGCCGAGCGCCTGTTCTACCTGCATCGAGCAACCATCCACGTCGGCGAATTCTTGAAAGGGCTTTCCAATCTGATCCGGCGCCGCAATTTCGCCGAGGCATTACATGAATCGGCCGGGACACCGGGCCCTGTGGCGCGGGTGATTCATTCCGCTATTATCCAGCACGACGCGCCCCGCGCAGAATTGCGCGACATAGTACAGGAAGCCGCCCAGCTTGAGGTGCCCAAGCTGGAACGGTTTCTGGGAGTGCTGGCCACGATCGCTTTCCTTGCGCCATTGCTCGGCTTGCTTGGCACAGTTGCCGGAATGATCGACGCGTTTGGCACGATCGCGTCCAGTGGCGGTTATGCAACGGTGACGGAGCTTTCCAGCGGCGTTTACAAGAGTTTGCTGACGACCGCGGCCGGGCTGGTCGTGGCCACGCCAACCTTTGTCGCATATAGCTATCTCTCTTCGCGCGTGAGCACCATGATGCACGACATGGAGCGCGCCGGGATTGAGATCGTCCACATGTTGACGGAGAGCCGGCCGGTCAGCGGCATCATCAGCTTCCAGCCGCCCGGGGAATCGCCAGCGCACGAACGGGAAGCGCGTCAGGATCTTTAATCAGGAAATGGACTCTCCTTCGCAAAGCTACGGCGCAGCAGGCACGAATGAACACAAATTCCACAACACAAATTCGTGTCGGGGAAGCTGACAGCCTCCCTACAGGATTCGCGTTCATTCGCGTTCATTCGTGGTTAATCTAGCGGGCACATGAAGCTTAGCCGGACAAAGGAATATAATTTCGGCTGGCTTGTCCTGTTGGCGTTGGTCGATGTTGCTTTTCTTCTGATTTTTTTCCTGTTGCTCAGCTCGAATTTTATTTTGCAGCCTGGCATTTCCGTTTCGATGCCGTTCTCGCGTTTTGCGCTTGGCCCGCAGATTAACCAGCAAATCATCAGCATTACCGGTGGCGCAGCTCCGGCCATCTATTTCCGGGATCAAAAAATCACGCTCGCGCAGCTTGGGCCATTGCTGGACGCGACCAGACGCGAAGGCAAATCCATTATCATCAAAGCCGACCGGCTGACCCCCTACGAAACAGTTATCGAGGTGACAAACGCTGTGCTGGAACACGGAATCACGTCCGTCGCGTTGGCGGCGGCTCCGCCGCGATGAATATCCCTGCCTCTGAGACCGCGGCTGAAGCACTTCTTTTCAGTTGGGAGCCGCCTCGGCGCCGCCAACTTGCGCTCGCTGCGTTTATGGCGCTCTCGTTGACCGCGCATGCTCTCTGTTTCTATGTTTTTCAAATTGTCTATCCGCCAACAGTCTCGTTGCTCCCGCCGCCGGCACGCGTCGGTGTGATTACTTCCAGTTCCGAAGAAGGCCGAACTCTGCTCCGCTGGCTCGACGCGGAAGATCCCGCGCTGGCCTTCACGACTCAGCGCCCGCCCGAGGAACGGCTGCGCGCCTTCCCGAAAGTTGAGCACGTGCCGTCTTATCTCGCGGTGGAGCCGGCATTGAAAGAGATTCCGCCGCAGGTTACCAATCTGGGTATCCCCGATTCTCAGCCGCCAGGGGCTGCACCGTTCGGCCATCGGCAACCCCAGCCCGCGATCGGTCCGACAACAACATCTGTCTTATTTTCAAAAGAGCTCGAGGCCTTCGGCGATCCTACGTTGACGACTCTAAATTTTGCCGCATCTAACGACGAGCCTCCTCAGGCAACCCGTTTCCGGGTCGCCGTGAACGGGAACGGGGAAATACGCTATTGCTTTCCTCTCAATTCGTCAGGCGATCGGGCCTTAGATCGGCAGGCGCGCCGGTATCTCGCGCTATGCCGGTTTTCTAACAGTTCGGCCAGCGCGGAGAAACACGGCTCATTCCTGACCTGGGGGATTGCGACAATCCAGTGGGGCAGCGACGTCGCGCAATCCCGGCGAAAACCGGCAGCAGGTGTTACTCCGTGATTCGCGTTAGCCTCGCAGCGCTGGTCACGATTTATTTGCTGCTTTTTCTTGCGGCGGTTTTTCTCCTTTGGATAGTGGGAGAGTGGAATCGCCAGCGTCGAGAGCGCCGGGCTCTGGAGCATCGGTTGCGCTGCGTGATTTGCGCGTTTGAATTTGAAGATCGAACGGACGCATTGCTTCCCCGGTGCCCGCGGTGTGGAAGTTTAAACGAACGATTTAGGATGGAGCAGATTTAAGATGGGAATGTGGATAGGCCGAAATCGCAAAGCACGGGTGACCTACGGGTTCGATGAAATCGCGCTCGTCCCAGGCCGGGTAACAATTAATCCAAACGAAGTGGATATCACTTTCCCTTTGTCGCGGAATGCGGCAGAGCCGCTCGCATTAAAGATCCCCATCCTCGCCAGCGCGATGGATGGAGTGGTCGATGTCCATTTTGCCATCGCCATGAGCAAACTGGGCGGGCTGGCCGTTCTGAATCTCGAAGGAGTACAAACGCGTTACAAAAATCCACAGGAAGTGCTGCAAAAAATCGTCGAAGCAGATAGAGCCGACGTTACAGCGCTGCTGCAAAGAATTTACCAGGAACCGGTCCAGGAAGATTTGATCGCCGCGCGTGTGCGCCAGATTAAAGACGGAGGCGCATTGGCTGCAGTCAGCTCCATCCCCCAGCGGGCGGCTGAATTCGGCGGAATCGCACAGGAAACAGGAGCGGACGTCTTCGTCGTGCAAAGCACGGTCTCCACCGTCCGGCATATTTCGTCAGAGTATAACTCGCTCGATCTGGAAAAATTTTGCCGCGAGATGCGAATCCCCGTCATCGTTGGAAACACGGTCGGCTACGATGTGACCTTCGAGATCATGGAATGCGGACCGGCTGCGGTTCTGGTCGGCGTGGGACCGGGAGCAGCGTGCACCTCACGCGGCGTGCTGGGGCTCGGTGTCCCGCAAGTAACGGCGACTGTCGATTGCGCGGCGGCGCGCGATGCTTACTTCAAAAAAACGTCGCGTTACGTGCCGATCATCACGGATGGTGGGATGAGTAGAGGCGGTGACGTTTGCAAGGCGCTGGCATGCGGCGCGGACGCGGTGATGGTGGGCAGCGCCTTTGCCAAAGCGCAGGAAGCGCCTGGTTGTGGATACCATTGGGGAATGGCCACTCCCCACGCAAATCTCCCACGGGGAACGCGAATCAAAGTGAGCACCACCGGGTCGCTGAAACAAATCCTCTTCGGACCGGCGGAAGTTGATGACGGCAGCCAAAATCTGGTCGGCGCAATCACCACCTGCATGGGGAATGTTGGCGCTCGCAATATTGCCGAGTTTCAGCAAACCGAGATTATCATCGCGCCCTCGATCAAAACCGAAGGAAAACTTTTCCAGACCGTGCAAAGCGTCGGGATGGGAACAGGCTAAGATTATTTAGCGATTCCGTGACTTAGAGATTTAACGATTGTGCTTTGATGTCACGCTAAATCGTCGAACCGCTAAACTGTTGAATCAACAAATCACTAATCGTTAAATCACTAAATGAACAACGATCGCAGAGTCGTCATCACTGGACTGGGCGCCATCACGCCGCTTGGCAACGACGTGGAGACCTTCTGGCGGAATCTAAAGAACGGCGTCAGCGGTATTCACAAGATAGAAGCATTCGATACCGCCGCTTACGACTGCAAAATCGGTGGCGAAGTGCGCGGTTTCGATCCGAAAGCATTCTTTAAAAATCCGAAGGACATCCGGCGCACGGATCGATTTGCTCAACTTGGGTTGGCCGCGGCGAAAATGGCGCTCGAAGACAGCGGAATCGATCTGGAGAAGCTAAGGCGGCGCGATCGCTTCGGTGTGATCGTAAGCAGCGGCATCGGCGGGCTGAAAACGTTGCAGGACCAGTTGACGATCCTCTTGACGAAAGGGCCATCACGAACATCGCCATTTACAATTCCGATGTTGATCAGCAACATGGCCAGCGGACTCATCTCAATGGAATACGACCTCCGAGGACCCAACATGTGTATCGTTACCGCCTGCGCGACTTCAAACAATGCAATCGGTGAATCCTGGCGGACGATTAAATTTGGCGATGCCGACATTTTCCTGGCGGGTGGTTCGGAGGCTGGGATTGTGGCAATTGGCCTTGCGGGATTTTCGGCTATGAAAGCCCTCAGCCTGCGTAACGATGAACCTGAACGCGCTTCGCGGCCGTTCGATCGCGACCGCGACGGTTTTGTCATGGGCGAAGGGGCAGGGATCGTGGTGGTAGAGGAGCTGGAACACGCCAGGGCGCGTGGCGCGAAGATTTATTGCGAGCTCACAGGCTACGGACTATCTGCGGACGCCTACCACATGACGGCACCGCCCCCGAACGGCGAAGGCGCCGTGCGCGCCATGCAACTGGCGCTCGAGCATGCCCGCGTTTCTCCCGACCAGGTTGATTACATTAATGCGCACGCGACCTCCACTGATATTGGCGATCTTTGCGAGACGCGCGCGATCAAACAAGTATTCGGCGAACAGGCCTACAAAGTTTCCATCAGCTCTACCAAATCGATGACCGGCCATTTGTTAGGTGGGGCTGGTGGAATAGAAATGGCGGCCTGCGCGCTCGCCATCCGCGATTCTGTGATTCCGCCAACGATCAATCTGGAAAATCCGGGAGAGGGATGCGACCTCGATTACACGCCAAACGTCGCTCGCGAAAAGAAAGTGCGGGTCGTGTTAAATAACTCTTTCGGTTTTGGCGGCCACAACGCCACGCTCGTCGCGACGGCCTTCCAGAAATAGGGGGAATGCAGCCGCTGGGTCGCCGTTTTCTGTGCCGCGGAAGAATCCTGCGCGACATTGCCTCGATTGGTAGGGCGCGACCGTCGGGCGCGCCGCAACGGCGTTAATCGCTTTGACTATTCACTTGTCACCAGTCACTGTTCACTGAAGCGCACGCGGGCATAGCTTAATGGTAAAGTTCCAGCCTTCCAAGCTGGCCATGCGGGTTCGATTCCCGTTGCCCGCTATTGGTCCGGGGCAATCAGTTCGCGATTCCGCCACGCCAGGCCCAGGCCGGAGTAAACCGTTAACGCTACCGTAATCCATACCAGAACTGGACCCGCTTCGTCACGTGCCCGCAACCACCACGTCGCTGTTTCACTCGCATGATGCAACTCGGCTATGGAAAGAAGTGCGAGAAAGAAAATAACAGTGATGATTTGCCAGGACGTTTTCTGCTTACCCAACCGCTCCGCTGGAAGGACCTGGCCCCTGGCGCTGGCCATCATGCGCAAACCGGTGATCAAAAAATCGCGTGCCACGACGACCGTCGCCGCCCAGGCCGGGACGGCTTTCAAGGGCACCAGCGAAATAAACGCCGCCGCCATCATGATCTTGTCCACCAGCGGATCCATTAATTTGCCAAAATTTGTGATGACTCCGTAGCGACGCGCGATTTCTCCATCGATAAAGTCTGTCAGACCGGCGATGAGAAAAATCAGAAGGGCGCACGTGCGCGCATATTGCCAGGAGGAATTTAGCGCCAGAACAAAAAGCACCGTCAACACCAGCCGGCTTAAAGTAATTCGGTTCGCCCAATTCATTTCGCTGTAGCCGCCTCGCTCTGCGAAGCGCGGCGCAGATTCCCGACTTTGAACCGTGGTCGTTTCCAAATCGGAACCTTCTTCTTCAATTCATCCACCACCCATTGACTCGCCCGGAAGGCCTCCGCGCGATGCTGGCTCGCCACCCGCACGAAAAGCGAGGACTGCCCGACATCAATAAATCCGAGTCGATGGTGAATGATAATGAGTTTGAGCGGGAATTTTGCTATCGCCTGCTCCGCAATTCGCCTCAGCTGTTGTTCGGCCATTTCTCGATGCGCTTGGTATTCTATTCCCTCGATCTCTCGCCCAGCTTCAAGCCCGCGAACGACGCCCCAAAAATCAACGACCGCGCCCGCGGCAGGATCGGTGTCATTCTCTGGCGTCTTAAGCAGCGCCTCCGTCAATAAAACTTCGCAAACGAGATTTGCCATACACTCAACGTGCTCGCTACATTGACTCACCTCTGTTTCCAGCCGTCAGGCAAGAAGATATTAAAATGACTCCGAATCAATGCGATATTGGCCTCATTGGTCTGGCTGTGATGGGCGAAAACCTCGCTCTAAACATGGAATCGAAAGCCTTTTCTGTCGCCGTTTTCAATCGGACTGTTGAAGTCACTGAGAAATTCGCCAGCGGCCGGGCCAAAGGAAAGAACATTCAGCCGACGCGCACGATGGAGGAATTCGTCGCCGCGCTCAAAAAACCGCGCAAAGCCATGATCATGGTCAAAGCGGGCGCGCCGGTTGACGCCGTTATTAATCAACTCGCCCCACTCTTGGAAAAAGGGGACGTCATCATCGATGGAGGAAATTCTCTCTTCACCGACACGCAACGGCGCGGCAAAGAATTAGAGAATAAAGGAATTCATTTTGTCGGCATGGGCGTTTCCGGAGGTGAAGAAGGCGCGCTCAAAGGTCCGTCGCTCATGCCAGGTGGCTCGCGAGAATCCTGGGAGATCATCGCGCCCATTTTTCGCAAGATCGCCGCGCAGGTGGATGGCGAACCGTGTTGTCGATACATGGGACCGGATGGCGCCGGTCATTATGTCAAGATGGTGCACAACGGCATCGAGTACGGCGACATTCAACTGATCTGCGAGGCCTACGCCATTCTCAAAGACATCGTGGAGATGGACGCTGCACAACTTGCCGAGACTTTCGCAGAATGGAACAGAGGTGAACTCGACAGCTATCTCATTGAAATTACCTCTCAGATTTTTCGAAAGATCGATCCCCAGACCGGAACGCCGCTGGTCGATGTCATCCTCGACAAAGCCGGCCAGAAAGGAACAGGCATCTGGACGCTTCAAGCCGCCATTAGACAATCTGTCGTAATTTCGACAATCAACGCCGCCGTCGAAGCGCGCGTTGTGTCATCCCGGAAAGAGGACCGTGTCGCCGCGTCGAAAATTCTTCCGCAACCGAGGGGCCGAAAGTTTAGAGGCAATCGGGCCCGCTTTGTCAACGCAGTGCGCGACGCCCTTTACGCATCCAAGATCGTTTCTTACGCGCAGGGAATGGAGCTTCTCCGGGCCGCGAGCACGGAATACAAGTGGAATCTCAACCTCAGCGACATCGCCACCATCTGGCGCGGCGGCTGCATCATCCGCGCGAAGTTTTTGAACCGGATCGTGGAGGCCTACCAGCGCGATCCAGCCCTGCACAATCTTCTGCTCGACCGTTATTTTACGAAGATCATCCGGAAGACGCAGCGCAATTGGCGCGTCGCGGTATCGACAGCCATCAAACACGGCGTAGCTGTCCCTGCGTTTTCCGCCTCACTTGCCTATTTCGACAGTTATCGTCAGGCGCGTTTGCCTGCGAATCTGTTGCAAGCGCAACGCGATTTCTTTGGCGCACATACCTACGAGCGCGTGGACAAGCCCGGCGTTTTTCACACCGAGTGGGCTGAATCAGATCAAGAGCCCTCCGAAAAGCCGACTGAAGCAAAAACGCCAGCGCCGCATCACGCGGGGGAATAATGGCTGGTGGGGCGAGACTCTGTCGAGCCGACGAAAGATTTTAATGAAAATCGTGCGACTCGCTGCCGACGAGCGCTTCGTGCATGAGCGGTCGAATGTCGCGTGTCTTAATCAAAGCCACGCCATCCGAGTTTTGCATTTCGCCTTCGATCAGCAGAAATGCTTCCTCGGTAATCGCGAGCCGGAACCGTTCGAACAAGTCAGGATCGACAATCGCATTTGAGACGCCGGTTTCGTCTTCCAAACTGATAAAAACAAACCCTTTTGCTGTGCCGGGACGCTGTCGGCAAATCACATTCCCTGCGATCCGCACAGTTGCGCCATGTCGCGCTTGCGCCAGATCGCTTGCGCGCCAAATATTCGGCAAACTTCCGCGCAACAGTTTCATCGGATGCGGTCCGGTGGTCAGGTTCATCGTTTCGTAATCGGCGCGCACGCGCTCCGGTAACGTCATCGGCGTAAGGGGAGATTTCTTTGTGTCGGGGAGCGCGAGCATTCTGCTCGCATCGTCCGGCATTTTGCCGGACGGCTCTTTTGCAGCATGAAGGGTAAATTCATTATCATTATCAGTATAAACGGACTGTGAGGTTCGCGACAGAATGCCGCGAACAACGGGCAACATGCCCGCGCTCCCCTTCAAAACGCGATCAAGCAAATCATCGTACGTCGTTTCCTCGACGCGCCAGAGCGCTGCGCGCCGATGTTCGGCAAAACAATTGAGCGCGCCTAATTCAGCCAGCGTGCGCAGTTCGTCTTTTGAAAGTGGCACACGCCGCTTGAAATCGTCCAACGACTCAAATATTCGATCACGCCGTTGCCTAATAAGTTCTTCCACGTGTTCCTCCCGCAATCCACTCACAACACAAAATCCGAGTCGCACCGTGTTGTCATCGACAACTGTGCAACGCCATTCCGATTGCGAGGCGCATACTGGTTTGATCTTCAGTCCGTGTCGCTGCGCGTCTTTGACAATCGTCGCCGGCGTATAAAAACCCATCGGCTGATTGTTCAGCAGACTCGCGTAAAATTCCGGTGCGCGATGCACTTTTAGATACGCGCTGCCATAAGCGAGAATTGCGAAACTGATCGCGTGCGATTCAGGAAATCCGTAAAGCGCAAATGACGAAATCGATTGAATGATTTTGTCGATCTTGTCCGGTGCCACTCCTTTTCGCTCCATCGCCGCGCGCAATTTTACGCTTACTTTCTGCATCCGTTCCTCCGAACGATGAAAACTGAGTGCCCGCCGCAATTCTTCAGCTTCGTTTCCGGTAAAATCCGCCATGATCATCGCGATCTTGAGCATTTGCTCTTGAAACAATGGAACACCAAGTGTGCGACCGAGCACCGGTTCAAGGCGCGGATCGAAATACGTTACCGGCTCGTGTCCTGCCCGGCGCGCTAGGTACGGATGCACCATGTCGCCCTGGATTGGACCCGGACGAATGATCGCCACTTCGATCACTACGTCGTAAAAACATTTCGGCTTCATCCGCGGCAAGGTCGCCATTTGGGCCCGACTCTCGATTTGAAACACGCCGATTGTGTCGGCCTTCTGCATAATGTCGAAAGTCGCAGAATCATCTTTTGGAATATGAGCAAGATCGAGTGGCCGCCCGCGTTCCCGGCACAACTCAAACGCATCCTGCATCACCGACATCATCCCGAGACCGAGCAAATCGACTTTCACGATGCCCAGATCTTCGCAATCGTCCTTGTCCCATTGGGCGACAACGCGCCCCGGCATGGACGCATTTTCCAGCGGCACAAATGAGCTCAGCTTGTTTTGGCAGATAATCATTCCGCCGGAATGCTGACCAAGATGGCGCGGCAAGCCATAAATCGCCTGATACAATCTAATGAATGCCGGCATGCGCGGATGTTCCTTCGGCAAGCCAGCCTGCTCGATCTGCGATTGCAGTTCCATCGTGTGCGGGAAATCGCCGCTCGCGAACAAATGTGAAAAACGATCAGTGATGCTCGGTGGAAAATTGAGCGCTTTGCCGACCTCGCGCGCGGCACTGCGCCCGCGATACGAGATCACGTTCGCGGTCATGGCAGCGCCGTGTTTGCCGTAACGTTGATAAATTTCCTGGATCACCGCCTCACGGCGGTCGCCGCTGGGAAGATCGAGATCGATATCCGGCCACCCTTTGCGGCTCTCGTTTAAAAACCGCTCGAAGACCAAATGATTACTCACCGGATCGACCGGCGTAATGCCGAGGCAATAACAAACGGCGCTGTTGGCTGCGCTGCCCCGGCCTTGCACCATGATGTTGTGTTCGCGGCAGAAATTGACAATATCCCAGACGATCAAAAAATATCCTGGGAACCCGAGCTTGCTAATGAGCGCAAGTTCTTCCTCAAGCTGCCGTTTTACTTTTGCGCTGATCGCAGCGTAACGTTGTTGCGCGCCGAACCAGACGATCGTGCGCAAAAATGAATCCATCGTGTGACCGGCCGGTACCGGATATTCCGGAAATTCATAGCCCAGATTTTCGAGGGAAAACGTGAGCCGCTTCGCGAGGTACCATGTGTTTTCAATCGCTTCTGGCAGATCGTGAAAGAGTTCGCGCATTTCGCGGTCAGCCTTCAGATGCCGTTCCGCATTTTGCGTCAGGAATTTTCCAGCAGCATCCAGATGGGTGTGCTCGCGGATGCAGGTGAAAACGTCCAGCACTTCCCGCCCGTACGGCTTTGCGTACTGCACGCCGTTCGTGGCCAGAATCGGCAATCGATTCGCGCGCGCAAGTTCCACAAGTTGCCGATTGATGCGCTCCTCTCCACGAAGTAAATGCCTCTGAATTTCAACAAAAACATTTTCGCGCCCAAAAGCATCGATCAGCAGTTTAGCGCGGTTCGCGCACGTCTGGGTAGCGCACGCGTCTCGCGTGTTGGCGAGGGCGTCCTCGCCATCGCGAACTTTTTTGGACGCACGAAATCCACGGTGAGTTGTGAATCCTTCAAAAGATTGTTTCGGCGGGACACCGAAACCAACACGCGAGACGCATGCGCTACCCAGAAACGCGACCAACCCTTCCGCAAATTTGGGCAGCTCGTTCCATTTCGCTGCGCACTTCCCTTTCTCGCTGCGCAAATGCGCTTGCGTGAGTAGTTCGCATAAATTTTTGTAGCCTGTTCGATTTTCGACCAGCACAGGCAAAACACCGCCGTCGTCCATGCTCAACTCGCAGCCAATGATCGGCCGGATATTTTGCTTGCGTGCTGCAACCGAAAAGCGTTGCCCCCCGTAAACGCCGTTCCGATCAAGCAACGCCAACGCCGGCATTGATAATTCAGCCGCGGTCTCGGCTAATTGCTCTGGAAAGGAAGCGCCGCGCAAAAAACTAAATGCGCTGCACGAACGTAACTCGATGTAGGGGGAGCGCACACGAGCCGCGTGCTGCATGCCGCGCCCTCGCGGAATGCCCAACGAGCGTCCGAGAGATTTTCGCGCCGAGGGAGTTTCCGGCGAGGGCGCCGGAAACAGCATGCGAGGTTCGTGCGCTCCCCAGATTGAACGCGATGCATTCGCCCTAATCATAAATCCCATCGAGTTCCCATTGGCTGTCGCCTTGGTGACAACGCACCACAACGCTGCTGTCGAGTTGCAGGTCCCATTCGGCGCGCGCCCAGGATGTTTGGTCCCACCAGTTTCCGGAAATCAAATAAGGGCCCCGCTGATCGACGACTTTGCCGCGAATTGTTTCACTCTGAAGATGCCAGTTTTCTGAAATGAAAACAGATGCAGGTGCAACTGGACGAAATCTTCGCAGCGCCGTTGTAGTGTGCGCTGTCCTTAGCGTATGAGGAAGCTCTCTGCTGGGGACAGCGGACTCTCCAGCATTCCACGAAAACGGTTCCATCCGAAACGTATCTGGCCGATGCGTTTCTTCCAAGACTGGCGTGCCCACTCGATCGGTCCCGAGCAGAGCAGTCAAGCGCGCGAGGGTTTCGGATAGTTGTTGGGGATTGCGCAATGTCATTTCAAATAATCCAAATTGTTGTTTTGGAGGTTTGGTTGCCTGCGCCTCTAGCGCGACAGCAACGATCGGATGTTCGGACTTAAAATTCTCCAGATGCGTATGGAGCATGCGAAAGAGAAGATCGACATCGGTGGTCGACTGCGGAATCTTGAAAACGCGTTCGTACTGCTGCTTGTTCGCAAAAGTAATGCGCAGGGTCAGTTCTTTTGCGACGAGATAGATCGCGCTCAGTCGCAAGGAAAGCTGCTCCAAAAAACGGCGGAGCATAAAGAGCAGCGGCTCGGCAATTTCAATTTCATTTTCAAATTCGAAGCTTTCCTGGAACGACTCCGGCGGCCCGACCAGTTTGAGCAGCCGATTGGACTGCCCGTTCGCCCGCTCCCACATTCGCACCGCTTCAGGACCGAGGCGCGCCCCAACCTGCTCCTTATCGAGGGCAGCGAACTGCCCGAGAGTATGAATCCCCCACTTGTGCAGAATCGCTAAAATTTGCTGAATCTCCTGCTGACGGCGCGCCCGGCGGTCCCGCCCTACCTGCTCTTTTGCTGGCGTGGAATTCGACTCTGAAGAGCGCTTCATGCGCTCAAATTAAGCTCAGCTGAGTTACATGTTCAAGTGAACGTATTAAATAATCTCCACCGGGCATTTGGGCAGCGCTTGCAGGAACGCACGCCCGTATGGCTTGGCCACGATTCGGTTATCGAGAATAACGATGATGCCGTGATCGCTTTTCGTTCGGATTAAGCGGCCTACGCCTTGTCGCAGTTTCAGAATCGCTTCCGGCAACGAATATTCGGTGAACGGATCGCCGCCGCGTTCCTCCACCAGTTCAAGTTTCGCTTCAATCAGCGGATGATCCGGCACCGCAAACGGCAGCCGGGTGATGATCACATTGGACAGCGCCTCGCCCGGAACATCCACCCCCATCCAAAAGCTGTCCGTGCCAAAGAGGACGCTGCGCGGTGTTGCCTTGAATTGCTCGAGCAAACGGCCTCGTGGGGCGCCGCCTCCTTGTACCAGCAGATTGAATTTCTTTCGTGCAAAAAATTCCTTCATCTGATCGGCCACCTGATGCATGCCGCGATAATTCGTGAAGAGGACAAACGCGCGTCCGTCCGTTTCCTCGACAAAATGCGCGATCCAATGCTCGAGCGCCTTCTCGTAACCCGCATCCCGCGGGTCGGGCATTTTCTGCACAACGAACAGCTTCATCTGGGAGCGAAAATCAAATGGGCCCCCGAGTAGCAATGGTTCGGCTTCATCTGCTCCGATGCGCCGGCGGAAATATACCAGATCAGGACGACCAACTGAGAGCGTCGCGCTTGTCATTACACACGAGCAATCCTCGCGAAAAATCATCCGGCGTAACACTGGCGCGATGTCGATTGGCGCCGCATTGAGTGAGAGGAATTGCGCTGTCTTGCCGGTACGCTCGACCCAGTAAACGTATTCGCGAGCGCATTGCTCAAGAAAGATGGCAATGCCGTCGCGCGCATCGCGAATGCGCCGGCCAAGCTCCTGCAGCTCGGCTTTCAGAAATTCGTCGTCGGCGCGTCTGGCGACTTCGGCGATGCGCGCCTGCAACGCGGTCAGCCGTCCCGTAATCGTGTCGGGAACAATATCCGGCGCGCGGACACGAAATTCGCGGCCCTTTCGGAAATCGCAGGATGATTCGACCGCGGCGAAGAATTTGTCCACTTCATCGACAAGGTCCGCCGCCAATCGCACACCGGCGGCGTTGCGCATCACAGTGAAGAGCCCCTTGCGGGTGCGCGGATTGTAGAGCCGCTGGACTGTCGATCGCAGCCCATATTGCGAAATACCGATGCCGATCTGCCGGGAAGCGACTTGCTCGACCGTGTGGGCCTCATCAAAAATGATGAA
>Ga0137373_10002999_pt1 | contig 18531 bp, 19 predicted proteins | sample SagtaG_5_FD_104912 | JGI IMG/M metagenome (GOLD analysis project Ga0137373, IMG submission 104912) | Vadose zone soil microbial communities from Sagehorn Ranch, Mendocino, California, USA - Sage1_R_80_16 metaG | ecosystem: Environmental > Terrestrial > Soil > Vadose zone | place: USA... | reverse complement strand
CGGCCGTGACCGTAGTTTCTCGGCGACGATCAACGAGGGCCTGCTGCCGGGCGAGGGGCTGCTGGCCGGCCGACCAGGGCAAATGCGGTTCCCGCGGGACCGGCTCGGGTGGACGCGCTGCCACGCCGCGCACCCGGGGCACGTTGCGCTGACCCGGGTGATCCACGCCGAGTTGTGGCGGTTCTGACCGTAAGAACTCGGCGACGATCACCGTCGGGTTGGCAGGTGCAGCCGACCACCCCGTGGCCGGCAGGAGTGCAGCCGACCACCGCCCGGGGGGCAGGGCGCGGGCAGTCGCGGCCGGATCGTGTGATCGTCGCCGGATTGTGGCGGCCGTGACCGTAGTTCTCGGCGACGATCAACGAGGGCCTGCTGCCGGGCGAGGGGCTGCTGGCCGGCCGACAAGGGCAAATGCGGCTCCCGCGGGACCGGCTCGGGTGGACGCGCTGCCGCGCCGCGCACCCCCGGGTCCGGGGTGGGTCACGGGGAGCGTGTCGGCCCGGGTGGCCGGGCCGCATGATCGGCGGCTTGTCGGCAGGCCAGCTGACCCGGTTGTCTCACTGGGATGTATATGTCCGGCATATGGGCGGTGACCTCGCCGGTTACTACCGTGAGGTGGTGAACACGGAGCGCTCCATCCCGCGGTTTGATCCGGAGTGGTTGGAAGATCCCCGGTTGCGGGCGAGCCTGGCGGTTCAGGATGTGCAGGCGCTGTTTCGCTGGTTGCACGCGCGCGGGTGGAGTCAGGCGCAGATCGGTGCGGCGACGGGGCAGTCGCAGCCGGAGGTGTCGGCGATCCTGACGGGCCGCCAGGTCCAGGCGCATGCGGTGCTGCTGCGCATCGCCCAGGGTCTGGGGATCCCGCCGGGCTACATGCGGCTCGGTAGCTGCATCGCGTGCGACGGTGACGGCGGCCCGGACGCCAGCACCTATCACCTGGACGGAGATGACCCCATGTTTCGACGGCAGTTCCTGGCCGCGGCGGGTGCGATCGCCGCGGGTGGCGCGATAGACGGGGTAAGCCGCCTGTTCCCGAGCCGTCCTTCCCCGGTGCGAGCGGTGCCGGCTCGGGTCGGCGCGGCGGAGGTGGCCCAGGTCCGGGCTGCCACCGCCTCGCTACGCGCGCTGGATTACCAGCACGGCCACGGCACGTCGCTGGACGCGGCCCGCGGGTTGGCCGGCTGGGCACACGGCATGCTCAGCTCGCGGCAGAGCAGGACCACCGCCCGCGAACTGCGGATCTCGCTGGCCGACCTGCACGTCCTCATCGCCTGGGGGTTCAACGACGGCGGCCGCCCCACCGGCGCCCGCCGCCACCACATCCAGGCGCTGGCCCTGGCCCGCGAGGCCGACGAACCCGGCATGATCGGAACCATCCTCAGCGACGCGGCGCGGGTCAGCGTCGACAACGGTGACCCGCGCGAGGGAATCAAGCTGGCGGGGTTCGGCCTGCTCGCCACCGCAGAGTGCGACATCTCGCCCGCGATCCGGGCCGCTCTGCACCTGGAGGACGCAATGGCACGAGCGCACGTCGCCGATGAGCGCGGATTGCTCGACGCGCTGTCCCGGGCCGGCGACGACCTCGACCTGGCCCGAACCGATACCGCGGCCGTGCCACCGTGGGCCTCAGCGGCGTCATGGTGGCTCAAGGCCGGCGCCCACGCTGGTTTCCGCGGTCGGGTCTACCAGGAACTGGCACGCACCCCCGCCTTCCGTCGCTACGCCGAGACCGTCATCGAGGACGCCGAAACGGCCATCGCCTCCGCCGACGTGACGTCGGTGACCGCCGATGTCATGACCAGGATCTCGCTCTCGACCGGTCTACTGCGCGTCGGTGAGCGGGACGCAGGCGTGACCACCGCCAACGAGCTACTCGATCAGGCCGTCGCGCTTGACTCCAACCGGATCCGCGCGCAGCTCGCCGACATCTCCGCCGCCGCCCGCGCCTACGCCGGCCATCCCGACGCAGACGACCTACGCGCCCACATCTGTGCCCTCACCGCCGCCTGACACGCCACCCCCGCACGCCCCGCGGCCCGTTCGGCGCACGTCCCCGACGTGATGTGTTGCCGAATTGCGCCTATGTAGGGACCAGGGCCGCCACCTGGCGGCGACGGCCCGGGCGCGGCAATCCGCGGAGTGTCAGTCCAGCGGCAGGTACCGGGACAGGTCGGCCCGTTCGCCGCTGGCGGCCAGCCGCCCGCTGGCCAGCGCCTCCGCCCAACGACTCCGCCCGGTGGCCAGCCGCAGCCAGGTGACCGGGTCGGTCTCCACCACGTTCGGCGGGTTGCCCCGCGTATGCGGCGGCCCCTCGACGACCTGCACCGCCAGGTACGGCGGCACGCGCAGCTCGACCGACCGCCCGGGCGCCCGCTCGACCAGCCGCTGGGCGTACTCGCCGACCACGACCCGCAGCGCGCCCCGGTCGTGCGGCGGCTCCTCGCCCTCGTTGCGGGCCAGGTCGTCGATGCGCAGTACGCCCTCGATGACCGCGTCGAGCAGGTCCGGCCCGTCGCTGTCCGGCGAGCCGGGGGACTGCTCGCCGAACCGGTCTCGCAGGATCGTCCGGGTGGCGGTGAGCGCGGCCCGCAGCTTCTCCCCGTCGTACCGCCGCCTCGCCATGCGCACAGTTATAGCCCGTCCATAGCCCGTCCATAGCCCGTCCATTGCCCGTCCATGGCCCGTCGCCGCCCGGCCCCGGTGGGCTGGCCGCGTTGGGGGAGAATGCAGCCAGGGACGTTGCCGACAGGGGATGAGGGGCTGGGAGGTAGCGGATGCGTGCGTTCACCGCGGCGGCCGTGCAGATCGCGCCGGCACCCGGGCCGCTGACGGCCGAAGCGATCAAGTCGAACGTCGAGAAGTGCGTCGAGTACGTCGAGCGGTGTGTGGACGCAACCGGGGCCGAGTTGGTGGTGCTGCCGGAGTCGGCGACCACGGGCTTCACCCCTGGGCTGCCGGCCGAGGCGCTGTGGGACCTGGTGGCCGAGATCCCCGGGCCGCTGACCGAGCCGGTGCAGCAGACCGCGCGGCGGCTCGGCGTGCACGTGGTGATCGGCAGCTACCAGCGCGGCCCGGAGCGGGGCACCGTGCGCAACACCGCCGCGCTCATCGGGCCGTCCGGCGAGGTGCTCGGGGCGTACCACAAGACGCACGTGTTCTGCGGCGAGGGGCGGGCCGAGGGCGGCTGGGTCACGCCGGGCGACGAGGCCGTGGTGGTGGACACGGAGCTGGGCCGGATCGGGTTGATCATCTGCTTCGACGGCGACTACCCGGAGCTGGCCAGGATCGAGGCGGTCCGCGGCGCGGAGGTGATCTGCCGGCCGTCCGCGCTGCTGCGCTCCGCCGACATCTGGGAGCTGACCAACCGGGCCCGGGCGTACGACAACCACGTGTACCTGGTCGGGGCCAACGCGGTGGGCGCCGACCCCGCCGGCGTGCTCTACTTCGGCAACTCGATGATCGTCACGCCGATGGCCGAGGTGGTGGCCCGGGCCGCGACGCACGAGTGCTGGGTCAGCGCCCGGCTCGATCCGGCCACCGCGCTCGGCTCGCTCACCCCCGGCTCGAACGTCCCGCAGCGCTTCGACCACCTCGCCGACCGCAACCTGGCCCTGGTGGAGCGCCACCTGGACGACCTCCGCCGCCCGGCCCGCACCAGCTTCCCGCACGGCTGACCGGCCGACCGCCTTCCCGCACGGACCGGCCGGCCGTGGCGGCGCCGACGGGAACGCCGCCCGCCGACCTGGCCGGCCGCAAGGGTGCCGGTCACCCGGCGCGGGCCCGGTGACGGCTGCCGCCGGCCTGGTGGACCGGCGGCAGCGTGGCGTTACCCGGGGCGGGTCAGCCGGTCCAGCTACCGCGGCCAGTGCACAGGTCGTAGCCGACCAGGCAGGACGCGCCGTTGTTGCCGGAGGTGATGTCCCGGAAGGTGATGTTGTTGCCGTACACGTACGCCGAGTCCACCACCGCGCCGGCCACCGCCGCGCGGCCCGCCCACATCGGCGAGGACGCGCTGGTGCCGCCGACGGTGAACCAGCCACGCTGGCCCTGGATCCGGGTGGTGTCGTAGACGGAGACGCCCGAGGCGGGGTCGGCGTCGAGCGACACGTCCGGGGTGGCCCGCGTTCCGGCGCAGTTCACCTGCGCGTACTCGGAGAAGCTGCTCTGCGCGAGGGTGGCCGTCTCGTAGGCCGAGCAGCCGCCACCGCCGCCGCTCCATCCGGTCTCACCGGTGAAGGTGCCGCCGCTGAAGTGCAGCGTGGTGCCACCGACCGAGATGACGTTCGGCGACGCGGACGGGTAGCTCGCCGGCAGGCCACTGTCGCCCGAGGAGGCGAAGACGCTCACCCCGGACTCGGCGAAGTGGCTGTCGTAGGAGGTCTCGCCGGAGAACTCCGAGGCACCCCAACTGTTCGACACGTACTGGGCGTGGGTCTTGGAGTAGTCCTCGGCGGCCAGCAGGTTCGCGAAGCTGTTCGAGTCCGACTCCACCAGGAGGATGCGCGCGCCAGGTGCGATGGCGTGCGCCCACTGGATGTCCAGGCTGATCTCCAGTGCCCAGCCGGAGTTGGTGCGTGGGTAGGCGGTGCCGCCGCGCTGGTCGACCTTCGCGAAGCACCCGTTTGCGGTGGTGCAGGCGGGCAGCCCGTACTGGCTGCTGAAAACCGCGAGGTCAGACTCGGCGGTCGGGTCGTCGTACGCGTCCACGATTGCGATCGTCTTGCCGGCCCCGGCGGCGGAATCGGTGGGGAAGCCGTACACGGTCTTGATCGTGGCCGGACTCAGGCCGGTGGGGCTGGTGCTGGCGCGGGGGGTGCCCCCGGCGTCGGCCAGCACGCGCGCATGGCAACGGGCACTGCCCGCGACCGCTCCTTGGCAGACCCGCTGCGGGTGGGCAGCGGCCGCCGCCGCCGATGCGGATCCGGCGGATAACGCCGACCCGCTGATCGTGAGCAGCGCTGCTCCGGCGATCACCACGGCTGATTTGATGGACAAGGTCGGACCTCCTTCTGGTGGGCCGCTAGGAAGTGAATGTGGCCGGCACGATCCTGACAATCCCCCAAAGCGGTACTTTTTTTAACTGCCGCCGGCATCGCGGCCCCGCCCACAGCCAGCCCGCAACCGTCCTCGCACACGCCGAGCGGGAAGTCCGCGGCCGGGCGTCGGGGCCTACGACGCACAGCCGATGCCCGACCCCCCGGGGGCGCGTTCAGTGCCCGCCCGGTCGCACCCGGCCCGGATCGTCGTCCATGATGGGAGCGCTATGCCGCACACTCCGCGCGCCCGCCCGCTCGCCACCGATCCCGACGCCGAGTCGGCCGAGCCGGGGTTGCCCGCGTTCGTGGCCCGCCCCGCCGGCGCGCCGGTGTACCACGGCTTTCCGGTGCTGGACGTCGAGGTCGACGGCTTCCGGCTGGGCATGATCACCGACTTCCTCGCCCAGCCGACCGACGCCGGCGACGCGTTCGTGGTGGCCCCGGACGGCAGCCGGGCCGGCCTGGTCTGGGAGACCGGCGCGGACCCGTACCTGCGCGAGGTGCTGCCGCCCGACGAGCGCCGCTGGGGCGTGTGGGCGGTCGGCCAGCCGCTGCCGATGACCACCCTGGACGAGGCCCGCGAGTACCTGGCCGCGATCGTTCCGTCGCTCCGCCGGCGCTGGACCGAGTGGAAGCCCGCCGCCGGATGACGGCGCCGGCGGGAGGGTCGGCTCGGCGGCGGGTACGGGTCGGGATCGACACCGGCGGGACGTTCACCGACGTGGTGGCCTTCGACGAGGACACCGGCGAGGTGGTCAGCACCAAGACACCGTCCACGCCGGCCGATCCGGCCGAGGGGTTCCTGGACGGGCTGCGCAAGGTCCTCGCCGCGCTGGGCGACGGCACCGAGATCACGGCGGTGTGCCACGGCACCACGGTGGCCACCAACCAGCTTCTCGAGGGCCGCATCGGCCGGATCGGCTTCGTCACCACCGAGGGTTTCGAGTTCCTGCTGGAGATCGCCCGGCAGAGCGTGCCGGACGGGTACGGCAACTCCTACTTCTGGGTCAAGCCGCCTCGGATCGTGCCGGCCGACCTGGTGCGCACCGTGGGCGGCCGGCTCGACCACACCGGCGCCGAGTTGCGCCCGTTCGACGAGCAGGGCGCGCGGGCGGTCGCCCGCTGGTTCCGCGACCGGGGGGTCGGCACGCTCGGCGTCTGCCTCCTGCACGCGTACGCCGATGCGCGGCACGAGCGGCGGATGCGGGAGATCCTGGCCGAGGAGCACCCGGACGCGGTGGTCTCGCTGTCCAGCGAGGTGCTGCGGGAGTACCGCGAGTACGAACGGGCGATGACCACCCTGGTGGACGCCGCGGTCAAGCCGCGGGTGGCGCGGTACGTCGCCGGGATCCAGCGGCGGTTGGCCGAGATCGCCCCGGGGGTGCCGTTCTACATCATGAAGTCCAACGGCGGCGTGCTGTCGGCCGAGGAGGTGGTGCACCAGCCGATCACCACGGTGCTGTCCGGTCCCGCCGCCGGTGCGCTGGGCGCCGCGCTGGTGGCCCGTACCGCCGGCTTCGACCGGGTGCTCACCCTGGACGGCGGCGGCACCTCCACCGACGTGTCGGTGGTGCTGCACGGCGAGCCGACGCTGACCACCGAAGGCACCGTCGGGGCGTACCCGTCGAAGATCCCGATGATCGACGTGGTGACCGTCGGCGCCGGCGGCGGGTCGATCGCGTGGCTGTCCCGGGAGGGCACCCTCAAGGTGGGGCCGCGGTCGGCCGGCGCGGACCCCGGCCCGCTGTGCTACCGCCGCGGCGGCGTCGAGCCGACGGTGACCGACGCGCACCTGGTGCTCGGCCGGATCCCGCCGCACCTGCTCGGCGGCGAGGTGCCGCTGGACGTCGCAGCGGCACGGGACGGGCTCACCGCGCTGGGCAGCAAGCTCGGGCTGGACCTGGCCGCCACCGCCGCCGGCATCCTGGAGATCTCCGCCTGGAACCAGGCGAACGCGCTGCGCCAGGTCACCGTCAAGCGCGGCCTGGACGTGCGCGACTTCGTGCTCACCACGTTCGGCGGCTCCGGGTCGCTGCTGGCCTGCCGGCTGGCCGACATCCTCGGGCTGCCCGCCGTGGTGGTGCCCCGCGACCCCGGCAACCTGTCCGCGTTCGGCCTGCTCACGGTGGACGTGAAGAACGACTACGTGCAGACGTACGTGACCCGGCACGCCGCCCTGGACGCCACCGCGGTAGAGGGGCACCTCGCCGCGCTGCAGGACACCGCCGCGACCGCCCTGGACGGGGAGGGCTTCGGCCGCGGGCAGCACCGGTACGCCCGCACCGCGGACCTGCGCTACTTCGGGCAGGCGTTCGAGGTACGGGTACCGGTGCCGGCCGGCCCGCTGGACCCCGACGCGGTGGCGGCGGCGTTCCACGACGCGCACGAGCAGACCTACGGGTACTGCTTCCGGGACCGCCCAGAGCAGCAGGTCGAGTGGGTGAACCTCCGGGTCACCGGCATCGGCCCGATCCGCCGCCCCACGCTGCGTGCGACCGCCGACGACCCGCCCGGCACCGCCGCGGCGGTCGGCGACTGCGGCGCCCCCACCCCGTCCGGCACCCGCCCGGTCCGCTTCGAACGTGCCTACACCGAGACGCCGATCTTCCGCCGTCCCGACCTGCCTGCGGGCACCACCGTCACCGGCCCCGCGGTCATCGAGGAGTACGGCTCCACCGTTCCGCTCCACCCCGGCTTCCAGGCCACCGTCGACCCCTTCGCCAACCTCGTCCTGACCCGCACATGACGGGCCTTTCAGCGCATGAAGATGGTGGCGAGGTGACGGTCGACCTCGGCGAGGGCGGCGGGTGCGAGGGCGCCGCGTTTCTGGATGAGCCAGGCGGTGGGGATCTGCGCGATCCGGTCGGCATAGACGGCACCGAAGGCGCCGGCGGGGACGACGAACGGGCGGAAGTGACCGGGCTCGGTGGCGATCGCCGCGGTGATGACGGTGCCGAATGGTCCTTCGTTGTACAGCCGGGAGGAGATCACGACCTCCAGGCCGCCGGTGTTGGTCTCCCAGATCTCGCCGGGGTAATGCGCCTTGACGGGGTTCGGCAGTGTCAACGCGCGTCCCGGCCGGCCCACTGCTCGCGGACCGCGCGCATCCGCTCGAGCTGGTCGGGCAGGATCTCCTCAACCCCCCCGGGCGGTTGGTAGCTGGCGATCCAGGCACGCAGATGCGCCTCGTGGCCGAGCTTCTCCAGCCACGCCGACCGGGACAGGCCGGCCCCTGCCGCGCCCCTGTCGATCTCGTCGAGCACCCCCGGGTCGACGGTGATGCTGATCCGCGCCTTTTCCATACGCCGATGCTACCAGCGTACGCACCTGAGTAATATCCCCACTCGCCCCGAGTCGCGACGGTCTCTCGGCCGCTCCTGCCCCGGACACCTGCCCGCTCCGTACACTCGATCACGTGGATACCGCGTCCGCCGCGTACAACCTGCGTCTCGCCCTCGACATGTACGAGGTGGGCGAGCAGATGGTCAGGCAGCGGCTGCGCCGCGAGTACCCGGACGCCGGCCCGCAGGAGATCGAGGCCAAGGTGCGGTCGTGGCGTGCCCACCGGCCAGGCGCCGTCGACGGCGATGCCGCCGGGCGACCGTCACGCCGGTTCGGCTGAGCAGGAGTCGATCCGGTGACGGGCGCGGACCCGGTGCTGGTGGAGATCGTCGAGGGGACGCTGGCCTCGATCGAGCAGGAGGTGGAGACGGCGATCGGGCGGACGGCGCGGTCGCCGATGATCCGGGACGCGCACGACTACCGGGCCGGCATCCACGACCGGAGGCTGCGCAAGCTGACCGGGCGGTCGTACTCCGCGCTGGTGCACCCCGTGGTGCGCGACTACCCGGCCGAGACGATGCGCCCCGGCGACGTGTTCTTCCACAACGATGTGTACTCCTCGGAAGGCGGCATCGGGCACCTGCCGGACCTGTGCGTGACCGTGCCGGTGTTCCACGACGGCGACGTGGTGGCGTTCGTGCAGGCGTTCGGCCACCACGACGACATCGGCGGCGCGGTGCCCGGGTCGATGCCGTCGCACGCCACCAGCGTGTACGAGGAGGGCCTGATGGTGCCGCCGATCCGGCTGTGGGACGCCGGGGTACCCAACGAGGCGGCGCTGAAGATCATGGTGCGCAACTCGCGGATGCCCGAGTCACTGGCCGCCGACCTGGACGCGGAGTGCTCGGCCTGCCTGATGGGCGCGCGCCGGCTGGCCGAGCTGTTCGAGCGGTACGGCCGGCAGACGGTCGAGGCCTGCTTCGACGCGATGATCGAGAACACCACCGCGGTGTTCCGCACCGAGATCCTGGCCAGGATCCCGGACGGGACGTACGTGTGGGAGGACTACGCCGAGCACGACGGGGTGGACCCGCCGCGGCTGCACGCGCAGCGCATCACCCTGACGAAGGATCCCGACCGGATCGTGCTCGACTTCACCGGCACCTCGCCGCAGGCCCGCGGGCCGATCAACCACTGCGGCAACTACGCCGGCGGCAACTTCCTGGCCAAGTGGCTGGCCCCGATCCTGCGCAACCTGGCGGACACCCCGCAGCGGATGGCCGAACTGGACGTGAACGAAGGGGTCGTGCCGCTGATCGAGATGCGCTTCCCGCCGCCCGGCACGCTGCTCACCCCGGTCTTCCCGGCGCCCACCAACGCCCGTACGTTCGTCATCCTGCGGCTGCTCGGCGTGCTGGCCGGGGTGCTCGCCAAGGCCACCGGCGGCCGGATGCCGGCCGACCAGGAGACGATCCGGTACACCGGGGTGTACGGCACCGACGCGGACGGCGCGCCGTACCTGATGCGGGAGGTGCTCGGCGGCGGTTCCGGCGGGCGGTACTACGCCGACGGTGAGGACACCATCCACGTGGTGCCCGACTCGCGGAACATCCCGGTCGAGTTCGCCGAGTCGCGGTGGCCGTTCGTGGTGGAGCGGCTCGGGCTGGCGATGGACTCCGGCGGTCCCGGGCGGTACCGCGGCGGCCTCGGCTACGACAAGCACATCCGGATGCTCCGGGATGCCCACTTCATGTCCATCGCGGACCGGTCGCTGCTGGCCTGCTGGGGGGTGAACGGGGGCCGCGCGGGTCGGCCGTTCAGCGTGGTGATCGACCCGGGCGGGCCGGACGAGCGCACCGTGGACGCGCTGGCCGACGCCGAGCCGGTGCGCGCCGGCGAGGTGATCCGGATCCGCACCACCGGCGGCGGGGGCTGGGGCGACCCGCTGGACCGGCCGTATGAGGAGGTTGCCCGGGACCTCGCCTGGGGGAAGATCAGCGCGGTCGGCGCCCGGGACGACTACGCGGTGCTGCTCGCCCCCGACGGCAGCGTGGACGCGGCCGCCTCCGACGCCCTGCGCGCCGACCGCCGGGCCGCCCGCACCGGCACCGCCCCGTTCTTCGACCGCGGCCCCGGCTACGCGACCCTGGCCGGCAGGCCGCACGCGGACGTCGACCAGCTCTGACCCAGGGTCCGCACCAGGCCCGGCAGACGGCACCGCGCGTGACCGACAGACCCCGAGACCTGCCATCTGGCGGAGGGACGGGCCGCTAGAGTCAGGCGGTGCGGGTACTGGTGGCGCTGGGCGGCAATGCGATGATCTCGCCGGACGGTCGGGCCGCGCCGGAGGATCAGATCGCCGCGGTACGGCGGGCGGCGGGCCGGATCGCGGAACTGGTGGCCGGCGGCGCCGAGGTGGTGATCACCCACGGCAACGGCCCGCAGGTCGGCAACCTGCTGGTGAAGAACGAGCTTGCCGCCGCCGTGGTGCCGCCCGTCCCGCTGGACTGGTGCGGCGCCCAGACCCAGGCCACGATCGGCTTCATCCTGCTGAACGCCCTGGAGCAGGCTCTGGCCGAGCGCCGGCTGGACCACCGGGTGGCCGTCGTGGTGACCCGCACGCTGGTGGACCCCGCCGACCCCGGCTTCACCCGGCCGACCAAGCCGATCGGCCGCTACCTGTCGGCCGCCGAGGCGAAGACGATGATCGACCACGGCCAGGTCTGGGAGGACCGCGGAGCGCGGGGCTGGCGTCGGGTGGTGGCCTCCCCCCAGCCGCTGGAGGTGCTGGACGCGGCGGCGGCGGTGGCCCTGCTCGCGGCCGGGTTCGTGGTGGTGGCCAACGGCGGCGGCGGGGTGCCCACGGTACGCGAGCCGGACGGTTCGCTGCGCGGCGTCGAGGCGGTGATCGACAAGGATCTCGGTGCCGCGGTGCTGGGCCGGGCGGTGGGCGCGCAGCGGCTGGTGATCGCCACCGACGTGGACGCCGCGGTGGTCGGCTGGGGCACGCCGCAGGCCAGGCCGCTGGGCGCCGTCAGCGTGACGGAGCTGCGCGGGTACGCCGCGGCCGGGTACTTCGCCAGCGGATCGATGGGGCCGAAGGTGGACGCGGCGTGCCGGTTCGTCGAGCACGGCGGTGACCGGGCGATCATCACCTCGCTGGACCGCATCGCGGACGGGGACGCCGGCACCGTGGTAACCGCGGACGCCGGCACCGTGGTAACCGCGGACGCCGGCACCGTGGTAACCGAGGAGAGGGAGAGCTGATGCCCGAGCCGATCGAGGTCCGGAAGATCCCGCTCCGGCACGTCGCGGACGCGTCCGGCCTCGCCGAGCTGATCGACTCGGGGGTGTTCGAGGCGGACCGCGTCGTCGCGGTCATCGGCAAAACCGAGGGCAACGGCGGGGTCAACGACTACACCCGGATCATCGCCGACCGGGCGTTCCGCGAGGTGCTCGTCGGGCGCGGCAGCCGTACCGCGGAGGAGGTCGCGGGCATACCCATCGTCTGGTCCGGCGGCACCGACGGCGTCATCTCGCCGCACGCGACCGTCTTCGCCACGCTGCCGGCGGAGCGGGCCGAGCGGACCGAGGAGCCGCGGCTGACCGTCGGCTTCGCGATGAGCGAGCGGCTGCTGCCCGAGGAGATCGGCCGCCGCGGCATGATCGAGAAGGTGGCCGCCGCGGTCAAGGACGCGATGGCGGAGGCCGGCATCGCCGACCCGTCCGACGTGCACTACGTGCAGACCAAGACGCCGCTGCTGACCATCCACACCATCCGGGAGGCCAGGAGCCGTGGCCAGTCGGTGTGGACGGAGAACACGCACGAGTCGATGGACCTGTCCAACGGCGGTACCGCGCTGGGCATCGCGGTGGCGCTCGGCGAGATCGAGATGCCGGACGACTCGGTGGTGCTGCACGACCGGTCGAAGTACTCGACGGTGGCGAGCTGCTCCTCCGGGGTGGAGCTGGACCAGGCGCAGGTGGTGGTGGTCGGCAACGCCCGCGGGATCGGCGGGCGGTACCGCATCGGGCACGGCGTGATGGCGGACGCGCTGGACGCGGACGGCATCTGGGCCGCGATCCGGAACGCCGGGCTGGACCTGCCGGAACGCCCGCACCCCAGCGACCTCGGCGGCCGGCTGGTGAACGTCTTCCTCAAGTGCGAGGCGTCCGGCGACGGCATGGTGCGGGGCCGGCGCAACGCGATGCTGGACGACTCGGACGTGCACTGGCACCGGCAGATCAAGGCCGCGGTGGGCGGGGTGGCCGCGTCGGTGACCGGCGACCCGGCGGTCTTCGTATCCGTGTCGGCCGCGCACCAGGGGCCGGACGGCGGCGGCCCGGTCGCCGCGATCGTGGATCTCGGCGCCGGGACACCTGCCGGATAACTAGCGCTCGGGGGTGCGGCGCAGCGGGGTCGACCGGTCCTCGGCGGCCTTCCCGGGGGTCGCCGCGTCCGGACCCGTTTCGGTCCTGCCGGTCGGCGACTGCGGCTGCTCCTGCGCGTACGGTTCCCGCGGCTGCGTTTCCCGCGGCTGCGTTTCCTGCGTCTGCGCTTCGCGCGCCTGCTGTTGCTGCGTGGCGGCCCGGACCACGCTGGCCACCGCGGCGCCCAGCGCCATGCCCAGGCTGATCGCGCTCACCAGCCACGGCCACCGGCGCGGCGGCTTCTCGCCCCGCGCGGCCGCGGCGGCGAGCTCGGCCCGCCGGCGTGCCTCGGCCAGCCGCGGCGACGCCTCGTCCTTGGCGCGCTCGAGCAGGACCAGGGCCTCCTCGCGGGCGCGGTCCAGTAGCGGACCCGCCTGGTCGGCCGCCTGGTGCGCCGCCTGCTGCGCCGCCTGGCTGGCCCGTTCCGCCGCCTGCTGCGCCGCGAGGCTTGCCCGCTGCCGGGCGTGTTTCGCTTTGTCAGCCGCCGCCTGGACGGCCTCGGTGCGCTTCATTCCTGGGACCTCCCGGTCACGAGCGGTTTCTCGCCTATTGCCGTCCTACCCGGGCACCGCGCCGATAACCGCCGGTCCGCTGTAACTCGAGCCGTTGTCCGTGCCACTCAACATTGCGGATCGAGTACAGATACACCTTCGACGGGAGGCAGCCCATGTGCGGTCTGTTCGGCCTGGCCCGCCCGACGGGCGCAGCCAGCCCCCGGGCCGGCACCCGCGCGCTGCTGAAGCTGGGCCGGCTGGCCGAGGAGCGCGGAGTGGATGCGGCCGGTCTCGGCTTCTGGCCCAGCACCGGTAACCCTCCGAACCGGCTTGTCACCGGCATCGACGGCACGCTGGACGGCTGGCGGGTGGTCAAGCGGACCGGCCCGTTCGGCGAGCTGTCGCTGCGCGGCGCACGGACCGGCCTGGACGCCGCCCGGATCGTGCTCGGCCACACCCGGCACGCCACCCAGGGCGACCCGGACCGGCTGGCCAACGCCAGCCCGCTGGCCGTCGGGCCGCTGCTCGGCACGCACAACGGCGACGTGACCGCGGAGGTGCTGCGCGAGCGGTACCCCTGGCTCGACCCGGCCGGCGAGACCGACAGCGAGCTGATCTTCGGGGCCCTGGCCGACGCCACGCGAACCGCCACGGGAGGCGCCGGCACCGGTGCCCGCGACGAGGCGGCCATCCTCGACGTTCTCTCCGGGCTGGAAGGCCGGGCCGCGCTGGCCTGGGTCGACCGGCGCGACCCCCACCGGCTGTGGCTGGCCCGGGCCGCGCTGTCCCCCCTCGCTGTCGCGGTCACCGTCGACGGCGCGCTGTTCTGGGCGTCGAACCCCGACTGGCTGCGCCGGGTGGCCCGCTCATGCGGCCTGACCTTCCGCGGCGGCGGCCCGGCGCTGGTACCCGAGGGCACGCTGCTCGCCTTCGACGTCGGCGACCGGGTACGGCACGCCGGCAGCGCCTCGTTCGTCCCGCAGCACCGAAGCAGCGACCTGGCGCTGACCTGGGCGATCTGGCGTGGGTTCAACGCCGCCGACCGGGCCGCCGACCAGGCCGCCCTGCACAGCATGACCAGCCCCGCGGCCCAGCCCGTCGCGGCCTGAGCCGGATCAGGTGCCGCGCACGAACGACGCGATCGCCGCGCCCAACTCGGGGCCGGCGTCCTCCTGCAGGAAGTGGCCGGCGTCCGCGATGGTCGGGTGCTCCCGGCCGGCCGCCCCTCGCATCGCGCGCTTCAGGATCGGCGCCATCGGCCCGGTGATCGGGTCGCTGTCGGAGAACGCGGCGAGGAACGGCAGGTCCAGCCCGGCCAGCACCTGCCAGGCTGCCCGGTTGGCGGCCGCGGCGGGGTCGTCCGGGCGGGTCGGCACCAGGCCAGGCATCGCCCGCGGCCCCGCCTTGTAGGACTCGTCCGGGAACGGCGCGTCGTACGCCGCCCGGGCCTGCTCGGACAGCCCGCGTTTGCAGCCGGAGGCAACGAACCGCCCGATGTCCAGCACCGGCGCGGTCTGCACCGCCTGCCGGAACGCCAGCCAGACATCCGGCATCGGCTGGTCGCCGGTGGGCAGCCCGGTGTTCGCGGCCACCACCCGGGCGAACCGCTCCGGGTGCTCGGCCACCAGCCGCAGCCCGATCAGACCGCCCCAGTCCTGGCCGACCAGGGTGACCGCGGACAGGTCCAGCGCGTCGAACGCGAACGCCCGCATCCACTCCACGTGCCTTGTGTAGCTGTGGTCGGCCACCTCGGCCGGCTTGTCCGACCGCCCGAAGCCGACCAGGTCCGGCGCCACCGCGCGCAGCCCGGCGCCGGTCAGCTCCGGGATGACGGTCCGGTACAAGTACGACCAGGACGGTTCGCCGTGCAGCAGCAGCACCACCGGCGCGTCGGCCGGCCCGGTGTCCACATACCCGACCCGCAGCGTCCCGCCGTCCCCGGACGGCACCTCCGCGTACCGCGGCGGGAGCTCGAACCCGGCCAGCCGGTCGAACCGCTCCTCGGGTGTGCGCAGCGTCTCCATCAGTACCCCAGCCGCCTCGCCTGCCGGTTGCCCTCGACCTGGGTGATCCGCCGCACCATACCGGGCAGGAGCCGGTTGGCGTACCAGGCGATCCGGGCGGTGGCCGGCGCGACGATGACGGCGGTGTTGCGGTCCAGCCCGCGCAGGATGTCGCCGGCCAGCCGGTCGGCGGGGTAGAGCCGGCGCTGGATGCGCACCGCCGACGCGCGCGCGTTCCGGCCGGCCTCGGTCTGCGGCAGGTCCGGGTTGGTGTGGTCCAGCAGCGGGGTGTCGACGAAGCCCGGGCACAGCACGCTGACCCGGACCCCGTGCGGGGCGGCCTCGGCGCGCAGCGACAGGCTCAGCCCCACGACGGCGTGCTTGGTCGCGACGTACGGCGCCATCATCGGCGGCTCGGTCAGGCCGGCCAGCGACGCGGTGTTGAGGATCTGCCCGCTGCGCCGCCGCTTCATCCGCGGGTACGCCGCGTGCACCCCGTGCACCACGCCGCGCAGGTTGACGTCGATGGTCCTGTTCCAGTGGTCCAGGCTCAACTCGTCCACGGTGCCCCCCACCGCGATGCCGGCGTTGTTGACCAGGAGGTCGAGCCGGCCGTACTCCTCGTACGCCGACGTCACCAGCGCCTGCACCGCGGCCGCGTCCCGCACGTCCAGTTCGGCGGCCCGTGCCTCGCCGGGGCCACGCGCGGTCAGCCGCTCGGCCGTCGTCTTCGCCGCGTCGGCGGCCACGTCGGCCACCAGCACGGTGTCGCCCCGGGCGGCCAGCGCGGCGGCCAGCGCACGGCCGATGCCGGACGCACCTCCGGTGACGATCGCGACGCGGTCGGCCATCGGCTCCTCCTCCGGGCGGCCAGCAATCTACCGCAGAGTAGGGTGCGGCCGACCCGGCGCGCGCGCCGCCACGCACCGCGCCCGGCTGAAGCGCGTACCGGAGCCGCTCAGGCTGGCGGGCGCAGTCCGTCCCGCAGCGCGGCGGCCGCCTCCTGCACGGCGCTGCGGGCGGTGCGGCTGACGTTGAACATGTTCGCGAAGCCGTGGATCAGCTCGTCCTGGCGCCGCAACGTCACCGGCACGCCGGCGGCGGCGAGCCGCTTGGCGAACTCCTCGCCCTCGTCCCGCAGCGGGTCGAAGCCGGCCGTGACCAGGTAGGTCGGCGGCATCCCGGACAGGTCGCCGGCCAGCAGCGGGGACAGCCGCACGTCGCTCCTGTCCGTCCAGGCGCCCAGGTAGTGCCTCTCGAACCAGCCAATCCGCACGTCGGTGAGGAAGAACCCGTCCGCGAACAGCTCCCGGGACCGCCGCCGCACGGAGAAGTCCACCGCGGGGTAGATGAGCAGCTCGAACGCCGGCCGCGGACCGCCGCCCAGGGTGGCCTGGTGGGACACCACCGCGGACAGGTTGCCGCCCGCGCTGTCGCCGCCGACGCCCACCAGCCGCGGATCCGCGGCCAGCGCCGCGGCGTGTTCGACGGCCCAGCCGAAGGCGGCCACCGCGTCGTCCACGGCGGCCGGGAACGGGGCCTCCGGGGCGAGCCGGTAGTCCACCGACAGCACCCGCACGCCGGCCCGCAGCGCCAGGAACCGGCACAGGTTGTCGTGGCTGTTCAGGGTGCCGATCACCCAGCCGCCGCCGTGATAGAAGACCAGCAGGCCGCGCCCGGGCGGCAGCCCGGCCGGCTCGTACAGCCGGGCCGGCATGCCGCCCGCTACGGTCAGCCCCCGGGTGGCCACCGGCTGCACCACCCGGCCGCGGATGATCCGCACGTTCTCCTCGACGTCGCGCCGCACGGCGTGCACGGCCGGGTTGTCCACCGGCGGGTCCACCCGCTCGGCCAGCGCGAGCAGTAACTGCATCTCCGGGGCCAGCAGCAGCCCGTCCCGTTCGGTCGGCCGGCGCATCAGCCGGCGCTGCACCCCCTCCGGCAGGCGCATCATGCCGCGGGCGGGTGGCCCGGCGAGCGCGGCCAGCAGGGCGGCGGTGCGGGGTCTCATTGCTCGGCTCCACGCCTCGTGCGGTTCATTGCTCGGCTCCGCGCTCGTTCCGCTCCTCGGGCCGCACCTGGTCCCGACCGTCAGCGTCGAGCCGCGGGGCGGCCCTGCGATGCTCGCTCGCTGTCGCCTCGCGGGGGTTCATTGCTCGGCTCCGCGCCTCGCGGGGGCTCACTTGGTCACGTCCAGGATCACCTTGCCGGTGGTGCGGCGCGCCCGCAGGTCCTCGTGCGCGCGGGCCGCGTCCGTCAGCGGGTACGCCGGGCCGACCAGCGGGCGGAGCGCGCCGGCCTGGGTGAGCTCCATCAGCTCCGCCATCGGGCCGGCCAGCAGTTCGGGGCGGCGGGCGCAGTCGATCAGCCAGAAGCCGGCCACCGTCTTCGAGCCGACCACCAGCGCGCCGGGCTTCAGCGGGGTGGGCGGGGTACGCGAGGCCATCCCGAAGGTGGCCAGCCTGCCGAAGGTGGCCAGCGCCCGGAACGACTCGTCGAACGTCTGCCCGCCCACCATCTCCAGCACGACGTCCACCTTGCGGCCGCCGTTCGCCTCCCGGATCCGGGCGCCCAGCCCGTCCGGTTCGCCGTCGATGGCCATGTCCGCGCCGAGTTGCTCGGCGATGGCCCGCTTCTCCGCGCTGGACGCGGTGGCGATCACCCGGCCGGCGCCCCAGTGCCGGGCGAGCTGGATCGCCAGGGTGCCCACCCCGCCGGCCCCGGCGTGTACCACCACCGACTCGCCGGCCGACATTCGGGTGCTGGTGCGCAGCAGGTGCCATGCGGTCAGCCCCTGCACCGCCAGCGCCAGCGCCTGCCCGTCGGTGACCGCGTCCGGCACGTCGAAGACCATCGGCGGGGTGCCCAGGGCGTACTCCGCGTAGCCGCTGGAGGTGATCGCCAGCACCCGCCGGCCGTCCTCGGTACGCCCCACCACCTCGCCGCCGGGCACCAGCGGCAGCTTGGCGCGCGTGAGGTAGGAGTCCTCCGCCTGATGGGTGTCCGCGTAGTTCACGCCAGCGTGGTCCACTGCGATGAGGACCTGCCCTGGGCCCGGCTCCGGGGTGGGCAGGTCGGCCAGCCGAAGCACCTCGGGGCCGCCGAACTCGGTGATCTGGATCGCCCGCACGCGCACACCGTAGTCCGTCCGGGCCGCCTCAGGTGTCGGCCAGGGTGACCTGGGCGTTGAGGAAGAGCTGAACGATGTTGGACAGGTCCGGCGACCGGAACGCGGCGCCGTCCGCGGCCCTGGCGATCCGCCCGAGGGTGGCCGGGTCGGTCTGG
>Ga0137373_10002989_pt1 | contig 18564 bp, 13 predicted proteins | sample SagtaG_5_FD_104912 | JGI IMG/M metagenome (GOLD analysis project Ga0137373, IMG submission 104912) | Vadose zone soil microbial communities from Sagehorn Ranch, Mendocino, California, USA - Sage1_R_80_16 metaG | ecosystem: Environmental > Terrestrial > Soil > Vadose zone | place: USA... | reverse complement strand
CCCATAGGCACCCTTCGCACCCATAGGCACCCTTCGCACCCATAGGCACCCTTCGCACCATAGGCACCCTTCGCACCCATAGGCACCCTTTGCACCCGTAGGCACCCCTCGCACCCATAGGCACCCCTCGCACCCATAGGCACCCCTCGCACCCATAGGCACCGATAGGCACCCTTCGCACCCTTCGCACCCATGCACCCATGCACTCATGCACCCCGCGCGATGTTATTCACGTTGCGCAACCCTGACGTAATCAACCGCCGCGGCGAGCGGCCGCGCGTCGCCACCGAGGCCGACTTCCGCCGGTGAATGCGCCCACGCGAACTCGAGGCGCACGCGGCTGACGCCGCTGCGCCACGCCTCCGGGCCCGTCGCAAACTCGAGCGTCTCCCAGGCGTCGTGGACCGGCACCGGTCCGAACGCATGGCCGTTGACGTTCAGCGTGAGCATCTGTGCGGGTGCGTTCGGAAACCCGAACGAGTGGAGCCGCACCTGCACCGTCAGCGCGGCGGCGTGATCGAGCGGGACCATCACCACAGCGGGTGACGCTGCCCAGCGAAATGTAATCGCGCCGTCCCGTTCGGCGCCGTGCCATCCCTCCTCGATGAGCCAGCCGTCATCCGCGCCGATGTCGACCCGGCCGTACGGCCGCAGCGGGTCGCTCAGGAAACGGTTCGTACGCAGCAGGTCGTAGCTCGCCGGCGGCACTCCGTTGCGGAGCGCAAACAGCAGGCTTGCGGGATACGTAAACGGGTTGCCGAACCACCGGTGGAACGTGCGCCCCTGCGCGGCAAACGTGTCGCCGTAGGAGACGGTGGTGCCGATGCGAAACGTCCCCTCGTTCGCCGCGCTCATGAGCGTGAGATTCCAGACCACGAGCAGCGCCCCGCCCGCGGTGAGGACGCGTAACGGGTGACGCCGGGTCACCGCCGCGGCGTATGTGATGAACGACGCGGCGCCGAGGCAGAACATCGGGATCGTCCCGTCGAACCGTCGCCCTCCGAACCCGTCGCTGCCCCACCAGTCCTGGATCATCGCGTTGAAGTACGTCATCGCCGCGACCGCAACGATCGCGGGGATTCCGACTGCCGGCTGCGCGGCGGCGAACATGATCAGCCCGATCGCCGCGACGTAAAGCATCGGCGACCAGCTGAGAAGGCCGTTCCGCGACGACCAGAGGATGTCGATCAGCTGCGGGTGCGCCCACCGAATCTGCGGACCAAGCGGCGACACGGCAAGCCAGGAGCCATAGATCGAGTGCCACGCGATCATCTGCGGAAGGAACGCGATCATCGCGGTGAGGGTGAACAGCGCGCCCCCGAGCCCGAGGTCGACGGTGCGGACACGATCGGATCGCCGCGCCGCTCCGAGCAGCGCCACGGCGACGTCGCAGAGAGGAAGCAGCGTGAACAGCGCGTTCTGCCAGCGGATGAGCGTCATCAGGCCGGCCACGACGCCGAGGATGGACCAGGCCTGCAACGCGTCGCGCCGAGGCGTTGCCGCAGCGAACGCGCGCTCGCGCATCCAGAGCCACGACCACATGAAGATCGCGACCGCCATCATCGATGGCGCGTGCGTCATGCTGGGCTCCTTCACGAGATACCACAGCAGAAACGATCCGGCGATCACGAGCATCACCGCCAGTGCCGCGACACTCGCCACGAAATAACGTCGCGTGATGTTGAAGCAGAACCAGCAGCCGATCAGGCCGTAGAAAAGCCCGGCGACACAGACCGACTGGCGGTACGGAAACGAGATGCCCTGCGTGTCGACCTCAGGATGTCGCGCGTTCAGCGAGCGCGCCACGACGTGGCCCGCGGCGAAAAAGGGGGCCCAGAGAATCGCCGGCCCGATGGATGCCGCCGACTGGGCATGTTTCGTCCGAGTCGGCTGGAACAGCTGCGGATGGTCCTGGAGTCCGAGCAGCGTGTAATCGTTGGTGAAGTTGAAGTCGCGATCGAATGCCATCGATCGCAGATACGCATAGTAGTAGAAGCCATCGCTCTGCAGGCGCGCGCCAAGTTGAATCTGTGCCGCGAGGCCCAGCGCAAAGAGTGTCGCGAAGAGGAGCGTACTGCGCCGCAGCGCTGCCGCCCCCCACAGAGCGATGCCGACCACGATCAGGAGACTGACGGCGCCGGGAGCGAATCCGGTGAGGGGACCGAACAGCGAGCGCCTTGCCACCTCGCGTGCACAGAGTTCGGCGAGGGCAGAGGCAATCGCCACCCATGCACTTATGGACAGCAATCGGCTTCGCGTGGAGAACGTGCGCGTCAGGGAACCACCTTCAGAATGCGAAGCTCAGGTCCGGGGTGGTCGGCAGACGGCGTGAACTTCGCGACCTCGCGGCTCTGAACGAAGATGCGCATGTATTCGGCGTACTCGCGCGGAAACTTCTGCGGGCCGCCCGCGCGCTCGTCGAAGAAGCGGCCGTACTCTTCCGAGGACGCGATCAGGTAGTCGACCCCTTCGTGGCGCCATTGCAGGTAATCCTTCGGCCGCAGCGCCCCGACGTTGCGCGCGCGGAACGTCGCGGGCAGCAGCATCGCGCGGCTCTCCATCACGATGGATGCGCCGGGTGGAACGTTGTGAAGGATCCAGTCGTACGCAAGATCCACCGTTCCCACGCGCGCCATGCCGCGGTCGCTGCGAATCGCCATGATCGCTGGCGGCAGCAGCGCGGCCGTGGTCAGCGTCGCGATCAACGCGGTGCGTGCCATTCGCGGAATCTCGTAGCGGCGAAGAAGGCTGACGCCCGAGACGACCGCGGTCGCGGCGAGGACGCACAGCGCGGGCATCGCCGGGAGCAGGTAGCGCGCGTAGACGATGCGCTGGCTGCTCAGCATCCAGAAGTAGGCGAGCGGAAACGTGACGACCAGCGCCCATCGCACCCTCCCCGGGCCGCGCACCAGCCGGACGATCCCCAGCACCATGCCGCCGATGGCCAGCAGCAGCGCTGGCCAGCCGAGTGCGTTGCGGAGGAGCAGCTTCAGGTACAGCAGCCACGCGGGTTCCGCAAGATCGGCGACGCGGTATTCACGCGCGAGCCGCGCGAAGCTGTTCAGGAACTCGGGCAGCGCGAGCACGGTATACGGCGCAAACAGCAGGAACGTCGCGCCGCACGCGGCGATCGATGCCAGCGCCGCCTGGAGCCGGCTGGGACGCGCGCCGGGCGTCATCCAGCAGGCGAGGAGCGGCATGATCAGCGCCACGCCGCCGTTGTACTTCGTCGCGGCGGCCAGTCCCGCCGCCGCGCCCGTCCACGCAAACCCGCGCATCGTGCCGCGCTCGTGCGCGGAGAGCGACAGGAGCAGCGTCAGCGTGATGAACAGCGTCAACGGCGTGTCGGTCAGCACGTAATGCGAGTAGCGCACGTGCAGCGGGAGGACGGCCATCAGACCCGCGGCGAGCAGCGCGTGCCGCGCCCCCCATCGCGCGCCAATCTGGTAGACGAGCAGGACGGTCACCACGCCGAGCGCCGCGGTGACCGCGCGTCCCCAGAGGTAGAACGCACCCCCGGCGGCCTCGCCGAGCGACGCCCACTGCCCCGAGATCGCGCCGGCGATGAAGCGGGCGCACGCCACGACGAGCTGAACGTAGATGTAGAGGCTCGGGTAGTCGAAAAAGTGCGGGTGGAGTGATCCCGAGCGCATCATGTTGACCGCGCGCTCGACGATTTCCGGTTCGTCCACCTGCACGGCGTAGGGAATGCCGCGGCCCAGCGCCCAGAAGCGCAGCACCGCCGCGGCGATGAGCACTGCAGCCAGTGCGAATCGCGACGTGCGCAGATCGCTTGCCTCACGCCACTCTCGCTCGATCAATACGCGTCCTTCTTCGCTGAAGACATCACGGTAGAAGGCAAAAGGTAAAAGGCAAAACCGGCGGGTACTTTACTACAGCGTCACCGCATCAACTCCTCGTACAGCCGAAGCGTTGCCGCGCCTGCAGCCTCCCAGGAGAACTCGCGTTCGACGATCGCACGCCCTGCCTCGCCCATCTGCGCGAGCCGCGCGCGATCGCCGAGTGCGCCGCTGATCGCCGCAGCGAGCGCCGACGCATCGCCGGGCGGCACGAGCCACCCGTTGACGCCCGGCCGCACCTTGTCGGGGAGTCCGCCGGCCGCCGTCGCGACGACCGCGCGCCGGTGCGCCATCGCTTCGAGCGTCACGAGCGAGCTTCCTTCATACAAGGTGGGATGGACGAAGAGGTCGGCCGCTTCGTACCACGCGTGCAGATCGGAGTCCGCAACACGGCCCGCGAGCAGGGCGCGTCGCGCGAGACGTCGATCCCGGATCAGCGCTTCGAGCCCCCGGCGGAACGGCCCATCGCCAACGATGACCCAGCGCCACCTGCCCTCGGCGATCGCGCCGGAGCGTTCCGCGAGCGCCACGAGCGCGTTGGCGAGCACATCAAACCCTTTGTTGCGCTCGATGCGTCCGACGCTCAACAGGACGAACTCGTCGTCCCGGATCCCTGCCGCAGCGCGGATTCGTGTGTGGTCCTCCGGACCGGCGAGGGCATCGACGATCGACAGGTCGAGCGCGTTGGGAATCACCCGCACCCGCCCGGGGGGGACCTGCAGGTGCGAGAGCACGGCCGGTTCGAGCGCGCGGTCCGTGGCGATGACGCAGTCCGCCGCACGCGCGCAGGCGATGACCGCGCGGCGCAACGGCAGATACGCGGCACGTTTCAGGCGCGCGCGCGATGGATCCGTCGCACCGAACTCCTCGAGCCCCTGCGGGTTCAGTACCAGCGGCGCGCGGGATTTCGCGCGCCGTCGTGCATACCCGAGCACGCTCGCGCCAAACCCATGGACGATGTCGATCTGCCCCTCGTCCACGAGCTGCGATGCAAGCTTCCCGGCGCGTTCGCCAAAGAGAGGATAGGCGGTGCTTCGATCGAGCACCGTCGTTCCGCGGCGGCCGGCCAGTGGAAAGGTGCGATACGGCACGAACCGCGTCTCGATCCCTGTCGCAACAGCGTCGGCGGGATGCGTCATCGCAGGTGTCCGCGTGATCAGCGTCACGTGCGCCCCGTGCCGCGCGAGATACCGCGTGAGATCGTAGACGCTGCGCTCGAGGCCGCCGAGCGCGTGAAGCGGAAAGACGGAGCGCGCGACAACCGCGACGCGGAGCGGCCGCGTCACGCGCGCGTCCTCAGGAGCTCGAGATAGAGCTGCTCGATGCGCGCGATGACCACGGGAGCGTCGAACCGCGATTCCGCGTGGGTCCGCGCCGCAGCCCCGAGCCTCGCCCGCAGCTCCGCATCTCCCCTCAGCCGCTTCACATCGTCTGCGAGCTCCTCCGGTGTCGAGGAGAGGAGCCCGGTCTGCTCGTCGATGATGATGTCGCCGGTGCCGCCGGTATGCATCGCGGCGATCGCGACGCCGAGCGCGCTGGCTTCGATCAGCACGCGGCTCAGCGACTCCGGGCCGCGGGAGGGGAAGATCAGGATAGAGGCGTGGGCGAGCAGCGCGGCGGCGTCGCGCTGGTTCACCCACCCGAGCATCCGGATGTTCCGCGTGGATCGGGCAGCATCGCTCGCGATCGCGTGGCGCTCCGGGCCGTCCCCGGCGATCAGCACCGGCCAGTCGAGTTCCGTCCGTTCGATGATGCGGACCAGACCGGCTGTTCCCTTGTTTGGCGCAAGCTTTCCGAGATACAGCGCGTACGGGCCCTGGATTGGTGCGGCGCTTACCGCTGCCATCTCACGCAGCGCCGCCGCGTTGACGGGATTCGGAATCACCTCGACGCGCGCCGCCGCGATCTCGCGCGATCGTGCGCGGAGATCCGCGGCGATCGTCGAGCTCACCGCCACGATCGCGTCAGCACCCGCGATCCCGCGCTGTTTCCGGCGCAGGTTGCCGCGCATGTACGGAATCATCGGCAGGGCGGCGGGCCACAGCGCTTTCGCGTGCGGCCGCACGCACCGCGTCATCATGCCCGCTGAACAGCGCGGGCACAGCGCGAGCCCTTCCGTCGTGTGAATGAGATCGGACCAGTAGCAGACGGGCCAGTAATCGCGCACCGTGCAAACGACAGGAATGCCTCGGCGCCTGGCGGCCGTGACTGACGGCACGCACGTCATCACGTGCTGGCCGTGAACGAGATCGAGGCGCTCGCACGCGATGAGATCCTCGAGAAACGTGGCGAGGTCCGCGTAGAGCTTCTCGTTCTTGAAGAAGTTTCGAACGTAGGGCACCGGCGGAGCCGTGACGCCGAATTCCAGCACGCGCAAAGCGTCGTACGTGGTCTCACGCACGCCAGGGGGCGTGCCCGGGCGTGGCTGCACGATCGTGACGGCGTGTCCGCGCGCGCGGAGGCCGCGCGCCAGCTCGTACGAGCTCCACCCGCTTCCACCGCAGACGGGCGGGAAGGCGTCTGTCGGCAGCAGGATCTTCATCCCTGAGCCTTCTTCATGGCTGCGTCGAGCGCGGCGCAATGCGCCGACCAGCTGTACTCACGAACCGCACGCGCGCGACCTGCGTGGCCAAGCCGCGTCCGCAGGTTCTTGTCCGTGAGCGCTTCGAGTACGGCTGCGAGCGCGTGCGGGAATGCGGGATCGTACAGCAGCGCCTCGCGATCGTGGCCGACGATCTCGGGAATGCGCGACGACGCGGGCGCGACGACAGGCAGTCCCGCGGCCATGTACTCGAAAATCTTCAGCGGCGACCAGTAGAACCCGAGCGACAACGCACGATGCGCGTCGAGATCGAACGGCGCTACCCCGATGTCGCAGGCGGTCAGGCAGGCGGGCATCTGCGAGTGCGGGAGCGCGCCCGTGAACACGATCCCGTCGAGCCCGGCCGCGGCGCTGCGGACCGCAGCCAGCTCGGGACCGTCGCCGATGAACACCGCACCGATGTCGTGACGGCCGCGCGCCCGCAGCTGGCGGATCGCGTGTGCCAGGTGAATGGCGCCGTGCCAGCCGCGGAAGGCGCCGGCAAACACGGCGACCGTTTCCGCGGGTCTCGAGAACGGCACGGGCCCCTTGACGTCGGGGTGGAACTGTTCCGTGTCGGCCCCCCACTCGAGCCGCAGGATCTTCCCCGCAGCGATGCCAGGCGGCAGGATCGCGGGCTCGGGCGTGACGATGAGGTCCGCCTGCGCGCAGATGCGCTCTCCGCGACGCCGCATCGGTTCGACGATCAGCATGCGATCGAGCATGCGCTTGAACGAGCCAGGATGATCGATGACCGGCGCATTCACCTCGAGCACCGCAACCGCACCGGTTTCCGCAGCCGCCGACATGCCTTCACCAGCGAAGTTGTAGTAGCGCTCCATGATCACATCGGGACGGATCTCGGTCACAATTCGACGAACACGTCCCGTGAGCGCCCACCGCAGCTCCTTGCGGCCGAGCGGGGGAGGCATGGGAATCCATTGCACGCCATCAGCCCGAGTCGAATGGGCTCCTGGAGTAATGAGCGAGTGCACTTCGTGCCCGAGCGCCGCGAGGCCGTTGGCGACGGCCATCACGTGGACAGACCCCCCCGTCGTGCCAGGCACGATCTGATCCGAGGCGCAGTAGAGGATCTTCAATCCCTAATCCCTGATCGTTGAATCCCTGATCGTCGAATCCTTGAATCTGTTTTCAACCCGGCACGCGGACAGACCCGCGCGTGACACGGGTCTGAAACCGCCTTCCAGCCTAGTCTTTCACTAACAGGGCAAAGAAGGGCCCCGAGCGGATTCGTCCGAACAGCAGCAGGTCCAGCTTCATCGCGAGCGATAGCGTCCGCAGCGTGGCATAGGTCGTCGGGCTCTTCGCGATTCTCTCCTTCGCGTCGGTCCGGGCTTCGCGAATCGCCTGCGCGTGCGCGTCCGTGTCCGGGTCTCCGCCGTGCCGCGCCGCCGCGCGCTTCGCCATCGCGCGCTCCGCCATGCGCATCATGATGTTCTCGACGAACCCGCCGACGATTGGCGTGTAATAGCGGATGCGGTCGATCCGGAACCCCGCGTCGCGCGCGACCTGTTCCAGCTCTGGGATGTCGCGCAGCGGATTCAGATGATCGGACTTGCGCAGGCGCTCCTGTCGCATGTCGATCAGCCCCCACCGTTCGAGCTGTCGTGCAAGCGCGTTGATCCATCGCAGCCCCGCGGCAATCGGCGCGTTCTTCCGCACGTGCGTATAGACGAACAGCGCGCCGCCGGGCGCCAGCACGCGCGACGCTTCGGCAAGCATGGCGCGCAGGGCGTCAGGCGAGAGGTGCTCGAGCACGTCGAGCGAGAACGCTTTCGTGAACGTCGCGTCGGCGAACGGAAGCTTCCGGAGGTCTCCGATCAGCAGGTCCACATCGCGCCGGGCGTCCGCGGAGAAGAACGGGCTGATATCGATCCCGACCGTGGTCGATCCCCAGTCGCGGTTCCACAGGAGCGCGCGGCCGCTGCCGCAGCCGAGATCGACGACCAGATCGTGGGGCTCCGGCGCGAGGAACGCGCGGAGCATGTCGTTGCGGATCTTCGAGCCGAGAAGCGGCGGCGACACGCGCTCGTGACGCGCGTCGGCGTGCAGCGACTCGTCCAGGTACTTCGTCTGCTCCGCGAACTCGACACGGGGCCGCAGGTCCAGGTAATCGGAGGACGGGCTGTGATACGGACGTCCGCAGCCGCGGCAGACGAGCGAATCGCGCGCGCCGGCGAGCACGCCGTGGCAATCCGGGCAACGGACGAGCGACAGCAGGGTGTCGGAAATCATTGGCGCGACGCGACGACCTCTGTGAACAGCTGCTCGAGGCGCTGCGCGCGGCGCTCCCACGAATAGTCCAACGCCGCATCGAACGCCGCGCGGGCAAGGCGTGCGGAGAGTCCCGGCTGGGCGACGAGCCGCTCGATCGCCGCGGCGAACGCCTGGGGATCACCAGGCGCAACCAGCAACGCGTCGATTTCGTGATGCAGCACCTCGCGAATCGACGGCAGATCCGACGCGACAATCGCACGGCCCGCCGACATGTATTCGAACAGCTTCAGCGGCGACGTAAAGCGGGTTGAAATCGCCGACGCGGGATTGGGCAGTGCCAGGATGTCGGCTCGTTGAAGAAACGCTGGAACTCGGGAAGGTTCGACGATCCCGGCAAACTCCACACGTCGCGAGATGCCGAGCCGCTCGGCGAGCGCCTTCAGTCTGTCCAGATCGGACTCCTCCGCGTGTCCGCCGACGACGAGACCTTCGGCATTGGGCACGCGTGCGAGCGCTTCGAGGAGTACGTCGACTCCCTTCCACGGATACAGGTGGCCGGCGTACGCGACGATGGGCGTATACGATGCCCCGCCGCGTGGCACGAGGCTGCGATGCTCCGCGTTGAACCGCGCACCCGGCGCAACGCGCACGCCATCATGGATGACGGCACACTGGCCGCGCGCGCCGTGTCGCCGGCGCATCTCCTCGCCGAGCGCCGCCGTTATCGTGATATACCCGTCAGCCCTCGTCCAGACGCGCGCTTCGCGATCCGCAAGCCTCCGCAGCTTGGCAGGTGACGGGCGCGTAGCGGTGTCCACCAGCTCCGGCAGGGCCGCAGCAACGTCGGGCGCGTACCCGTGCGACTCGTATACGAGCGGCGCACGCCTGGTGCGCGGCAGGCGCGCCAGCAGCGAGGCGACGCCGAGGTCGCGCGTCATGATCACGTCATTACGTGTCGCGCCCAGCGCGCGTCCGAGCGCGAACGCGAGATAGCCGATCCGGCGCGCGAAGGCGGGGCCGCTCACCGGCGCGCGTTCGATGTGCAGCGTGGGGGTCGCAGGCAGGCCGTAATACACCAACGGATCCCGCGCGGGCGAACGCGTATCCGGCCTCACCACCAGCGAGACGTGATGCCCCCGTCGCGCGAGCGCATGGCATGTCTCCATCGTCTGGACCCCGTTCGCGCGCTCGAGTGGGAACCTGATGTCGGCGAGGTAGAGAATCCGCATGTCTAGCGAGGCTCCGGCGTGGACGGTGGCGTGTAGAAAGAGGAGCGCTTCGTGAAGTAGCGATAGACGAGATCCGGCGCGGTGCGCGGAAGTGTGACGAATGCGTCGTACGCGTTGCGGCGAAGCTCCAGCCGCTGGCGATCCATCATCGACGTGCCGAACTCCGCCATCAGCGCGACGTTCCACCACACGCAGAGCGCGATGGCGACATTGATCAGGATTCGGGCGGGCCGCGCCCGGAATGCCGCACGCAGAGCGGCGAGCCCGACGACCAGGAGAATCGTGACGGCGACGAAGCGGCGCTGCCCGAACGCGCCCGCGACCGTCCACGACTCCACCGCGCCACTGATGTACACCTGCAGTGCGAGCATCAGCAGCATGCAGGCCCCAATGCGGCGAGTGTCGGCCGGCCTGCCTTCGACGGCGCTCAGGCCGGTGGCGCTGGCCTTCAGGCCAGCCAGCACGATCAATCCAATAACCGCCAACACCGCCAACGGCGTCCAGAAGAAAAACCCGTGCTGCGGATCCGCGAGCACCTGCAGCGCATGCGGCGCGCTCCAGAACATCTTCCTCGTGACAAGCGGCGAGGGTTCGAACTTCCCGTTCAGCGCCTTGTAGGCCAGCAACTGCGGCAGGTAACCAACGACGAACGCGGCGCAGCCTGCGACCGCGGCAGTGACGATTTTTCCCTTTTCCCTTTTTCCTTTTTCCTTGACAAGCGTGAGCGCCAGGTCGAGCACTGGCGCGAACGCGAAGAAGATATCCTGCTCCCGGACCATCGCCATCAACGCCGCGGCGAGCCCCAGCGCAATGGTTCCGCCGACGGACCATTGGCCGGCCATAAAGGTGGGCCCTGCTGTGGGGCCGCCCTTTATGGGCGGCCATTCCCGCACGCCGAGCCACACCGTCACGAACAGCGCCACCGCGAATGCGGAGCTGGCGTGAGAGAACGGCGGCGCGATGTTCATATAAAAGAGGAGAGGGGTCCCGAGCCACACGGCCACACCGGAGCTCAGCGCGCCTGGACCCACCACCCGCCGCGCCGCGGCGATCGAGAGCACGATGGCGGCGAAGCCATAAAACGCAGACCCGTACGCGACGGCCGACACGTACGGTCGCGAGTAGCCGTCGGCGGCGATGTCGCGGCCGGCGGCGCGCAGCAGTCGCGTGGTGACATCAGCAGCTGCGTAGAACGGCGACCACAGGATCGCGCAGCCCATCGTTCCGTAGTTGATGCGCCGCCCCGTGGCGGTCTCGAGCTCGAGAAACGTGTGGTGGAAGTCGGCAGACTGCGCGATGCGGTGATCGTAGAAGTACTGATACTCGTTCTCGAACGACACATCGCGATCGAACCACAGCGAACGCAGGTACGAGAAGTATTCCACTTCGTCCGAGGAGTACAGACGCGCGGTGACGGCGGGAAGCGAAGCGATGAAGAGGAGCGTCAGGACAACGACTTCACGTCGCGAGACCATCCGGCGCTACCTCGTCGCCAACGCCAGGTATGTCAGCAGCTGTGCGAGGTTGAACCCCGCATGGCTCACCATCGGGGCGACGATGCTGCGGCGCGCGAGGTAGACGAACCCCCAGATCAGCCCGAGGATCGCCGTCGCGATCATCGCGTCGTAGCCCTGCTCGAAGTGCCCAAACCCGAAGAACACGCTGTAGATCAGGACGCCGGTTACCGCCCCGCCGAGATACTGCCCGAAGCGGTGGGCGATGAACCCGCGCTGCGCCTCCTCGCGCACACCCCCGGCGATGACGACGACGGCGGCGAAGACGAGGGCGTCGTGCCTGTTGCGCAGCATGTCTTCGAGTGGATTGCGGTCGACGTTGTGGAGCTGCGGCGCGTACTTCATCAGCAGCAGCCGCACGATCATGATGAACATGAACACCGCCGGCAGAATCGCAACGCCGAAGAGCGTCTCGCGAAAGAGCGGCCGGGTCCCGAACAGCACCTGCCGCGGTGATTCGTGATGCACGCGCAGAAAGAAGACGACCAGTGTGACGACGAGGATTGCGTCCAGGAGCGAGATGGTGAACACGAACGGAGGCGACAACCGGCCGTCGGCCGCCGTCATATGCAGGCCGAACCCCCGCAGGATGACGATCAGGACAATTTGAGAGGGAAACCCGGAGCAGATGATCACTTCGGCGAGCGCCGCGAGCCGATCGATCGGCAGCACCGGTCGCGGTACAGGAATGTAGGACGGCTCCGGCGCGGGCTCGTACACGAAACGTGACTGTACCAAGGTAAAAGGGAGAAGGCAAAAGACTCCCTTTTACCTTCTCCCTTTTACCGTGCCGGCACCCTCACGGTCAGGGGTGCCGTCAGCTTCGTGGTTACCGCGGCGCCGGGTCCCAGGCGCACTTCGTCGCCGCGAGTCGCGAGCACCGTTCCCGTTCCGGCGGCGCCGCCGATTGCGGCACCTTTCGCCGCGCCGCTGCCGCCGCCGACGATCGCGCCAATCGCGGCTCCCGCTCCGGCGCCGATGCCGATCTTCGTTGCGTCCTTCTTCTTTGTTGTCGCCGCCACGCGTGACACGGTCGCCGTGCTGATCGATTCGCGTCCACGCTCGCCGGGGAGATCGATCGTGTTGAAGCGGAACGCAACCGAGGCGCGTCCCTTGACCTTCCCGGATCGCTCGGCGGACGTGATGTGGCCGATGACGCTCGTGCCTGCCGGCAGCGCCTGCACGCCCTCGACGGTCACAGGACTCCGCAGCGCCGCCCGGACCTGGTCTTCGACTTTGCTCGTGTCCGACGCGACCGCGCTCTTCAACTCCAGCGACAGCGTCGTGCCCGCCGGAATGATGACCTCCCGATATTCCGGAACGTTCGGCGCGGCGGTGTCTTTCTTGTCCTTGTCGGCCTTATCGTCAGGCTGCGGGGCCGCGGGGACGGCCGGCGGAGCGGGAGCTGCAGGTGCCGGCTCCTTCGTGTCAGCCGCAACTTTCTTTTCCGGCGAATCGTTCTTCGTGCATCCCGAGAGCGCCAGCGAGAGCCCGAGGATGAACACAAGATTTCTCATAGCATCACACCTTTCCATTCCGTAGCTGTGCAATGGGTGTGCCTCTGTCCGGCATCCGGGATTCGGGATCCGGGGTGCGGGATCCGGGATCCGGGGTGCGGGATCCGAAGGCTGAATCCTACAGCAGAGCTGCGTTGTGTCTGCGTCCAATTCGATCGGATCCCGGATTCCGCGTCCCCGCATCCCGGTAGTGTGTAACCGTTACGTAGGTGATAGGCTTGAAGTGTAAGAAGGACACACCTGCGACCCATCTGCAGCTATGACTGAAGAGAACGAAAGGCCAACTCCTGCTTCCGAGCGCGTGCTCATTGTCGAAGACGACCCGGCCACGAGGAGCGGTCTGTCCGAGCTCGTGCAGGCCTGGGGATTCCAGACGGACGAGGCGGGCGACGGTGAAGAGGCGATGCGCAAGGTCACGACCTTCCGTCCCGCCATCGTCGTCTCCGATCTCGTGATGCCGCGGATGGGTGGCGCCGATCTGCTGCGCGCGTTAAAAGATCAGCTCTCCGACATCACGTTCATCCTGCTCACCGCGCAGGGGACGGTCGAAAGCGCTGTCGAGGCGATCAAGGAAGGCGCGTACGATTACCTGAGCAAGCCGGTCGATCCGCAGCGGCTGCAGATCCTGCTGCAGAAGGCGGTCGAGCGGCAGGAGACGTTTCGCGAGGTGCGGCACCTCCGCCGGCAGCTGCGCGAGCAGGGAAGCTTCGGCCGCATCATCGGCAACAGCCCGGGCATCCGGAAGGTGTACCGCGTCATCGAACAGTCGGCGCCGACCGCCGCGTCCGTGCTGATCTCCGGCGAATCCGGCACCGGCAAGGAGCTCATCGCCCAGACGATCCACGAGCTGAGCCCGCGCGCGTCGTTCCCGTTCGTCGCCATCAACTGCGCGGCGATCCCGGAGACGCTGCTCGAGAGCGAAATCTTCGGCCACGAAAAAGGGGCGTTCACCGGCGCGACCGACCGCCGCACGGGCGTCTTCGAGCTCGCGCATCGCGGGACGCTGTTCCTCGACGAAATTGCGGAGATGATGCCGGCGACCCAGGTGAAACTGCTGCGCGTGCTCCAGGAGCGCATTTTCCGGCGGCTCGGCGGGCGCCAGGAAATCACCGTCGACGTGCGCGTCATCGCCGCGACGAACATGAACCCGCAGGAGGCGGTCAACAACGGCAAGCTGCGTGAAGATCTGTTCTACCGGCTGAACGTCTTCGCGATCGATCTGCCACCGCTCCGCGAGCGGACGGAAGACATCCCGCTGCTCGTGCAGACCTTTCTGTCGGAGTTCAACCGGACGAACGGCAAGGGGATTCGCGCGGTGGACCAGGACGCGATGTACATCCTCGAGCACTATCCGTGGCCGGGGAACATCCGGGAGCTGCGCAACGTGATCGAGCGCGCCACCATCCTCGCGGAGAGTGAATTCATCGAGCCGCGCCATCTGCCGCCGTCGCTGCTGGCGCGCGGCGAAGAATCGCTGCCGACGCTGACGATCTCGCCGGGGACCACGGTCGACGAAGCCGAGCGGCGGCTGATCCTCCTGACGCTCGACCACACGCGCAACAACAAGACCCGCGCCGCCGAGATCCTCGGCATCAGCCTGAAGACGCTGCACAACAAGCTGAATCGCATGAAGGACGAAGGCGCAAAGACCGAAGCGTGAGCATCAAAGCCAAACAGGTCGCCGGCGTCACCTCGCTCGTCGTCGGCGTCGTGATGGCCCTCAGCGCGTACCACATGACGTCGCTCGCGCGGTTGAATCTCGAGGACACCGCGTCGCGCGGGCAGATGCTCGCCAACGCGATCTTCCATCGCGCGAAGGACGTCGTCGCGCAGGGAAGCGCGGATCCGTACCAGGCACTGAGGCAGGACGGCGGCATCCAGTCGATCATCAGCTCCAGCAGCGCGCTCTCGAAGAACGTCGCCTACGTGGCGATCGTCAACAAGGACGGCGTCGCGATCGCGCACAGCTTCGATCAGCTCATCGGCCAGCCGATGCCGCCGCAGGGAGACTTCCTGCCGCTGGCGACGGCCCCGCCCATTCAGCAGCTCCGCGCGGTGTATTCCGACCAGACCTACGAGATCAATCAGCTGATGCTGCTCGACGGCGATCAGGTGTTCGGGTCGATCAGGATCGGCGTGTCGACGACGCTGCTGCGCAGTGAGCTGAGAGACGCCATGAGGAACGCGGCGGGGGCGGTGCTCGTCGCGCTGATTCTGTCATCGGTCGTGGCGATGCTGCTGTCGCAGTGGATGCTGCGGCCGATTCACGTCATCCAGAGCGGCCTGTCGCGCCTCGGCCGCGGCGAGCTGGACGTCACGCTGGACCTGAAGGAGCAGGAATTCAAGGACCTGGGAAGCTCGTTCGAGGCCGTCAGCGCGCAGCTGTCCGCGCTCGGCCGCGGCGCCGCCGCGCCCGTGGACGCGCGGCCGGGAACGTCGACCGATCTCGAATCCGTCATGGACAACCTCGAGGATGCGGTCGCGTTGTTCTCGCCGCGCGGCGAGCTGATCTTCTGCAACAAGGCGATGAACGCGCTTCACCCGCGCGCGATGAATGCCTTGCCGCCCGAGAGCCCCGTGCGCCAGATCGTCGAGCGCACGATCGCGGGCCGCAAGTCGCAGGGGCCGATCTCGGTCTCCCTGGCAGAGGGGGACGCAACGGAGCGGCTGCTCGTCACGCACGCCATCGAGGACACCAACGAGCGGTTCCTCGGCGCGATGCTGGTCGCGCGGAACATCGGCTATCTGAGCCAGGTCCACTCGACGCTCAATTACTCGGCAAAGCTCGCCGCGCTTGGGCGTTTGATGGCCGGCGTCGCGCACGAGGTGAAGAACCCGCTGAACGCGATGACGATCCACCTGGAGCTGCTGCGGCAGAAGCTGCAGCGGCAGCAGCAGGCGGTCGCTGTCGGCGCATCCGCGGGAGTATCGGATCGCGGATCCCGCACGTCGGATCCCGGATCCCGCATGTCGGATCCCGGATCCCGCACCTCGGATCCCGGATCCCGCACGTCGGATCCCGGATCCCGGATCACGGATCCCGCCGCGGCCACGCCCCCCGGTGTGACGAAGCACGTCGACGTCATCGCGAAGGAGATCCGGCGCCTCGACGAGGTGCTGAACGGCTTCCTCAAGTTCGCGCGTCCCGACGAACTGAAGCTGCAGCCGGTCCATCTCGCGTCATTGATTTCGGAGATCGTGACATCGGTCGCGCCGGAGGCGGAGCAGCGCCACATCGTGCTGAAGACGGAATGCCCCGACACGCTGCCGGAGATCAACGCGGATCCGGGGATGTTGTCGCAGGCGCTCCTGAACCTCGCGCTGAACGCGTGCCAGGCGATGCCGAACGGCGGCACGCTGAGACTGATCTGCCGCGCCACGTCGCGGCGCCGCGTGGAGATCGACGTCGAGGACACCGGCGTCGGCATTCCGCCGGAGCACCTCAAACGGATTTTCGATCTGTATTTCACGACGAAGGAGAAGGGGAGCGGGATCGGCCTCTCGATGGTCTACCGCATCGTGCAATTGCATGACGGAGAGGTCGAGGTGCAATCAACGCCTGGGCACGGGACGCGCTTCCGGCTGATCTTCCCGCAAGCCTGATCAACAAGTTTCGCAGACAAGATCACACAGCAGGAAGGGAGGATCCCGTTCTCCCATCCTCCTGTCTGCTCTTAGACAGGGTACGCAGATGAAAAGGGTAGCGTTGTTGCTATTGGTTGGGGGGCTGTCGGGCGCATGTGCCTCGGCGCAAGCGAAAGCTCCGGCAGATCATCCCACGTTGGACGTTCCGCCACCGCCGCCGCGGACGATCGAGCCCACGCCGCGCGCGGAGTCTCCGGGTCCTGAACCCGTGGGCGAGCTGCCCCCGTCGTCGCCCGCGCCCACGAGCAGGCCGCGTCCCAACCCGTCGCGCGAGGCGCCGCCGCGCACCGAGCCCAAGCCATCGGAGCCGGCGACGCCGGTCGTCGAGCCGGCGCCCCCGGCGGCACCGCCTGTGGTCCCGCCGGCGCCGCAGTTGCGCACCCCCGGCAGCCCGAGCGGGCCTGAGGCGGCAAAGCAGGTACGCGAATCGCTTGACCACGCGCAGAGAGCGCTGAACGCGGTGAATTATCAACGCCTCACCAACGCGCAGCGCGGTCAGTACAACAACGCCAAACTGATGCTGCAGCAGGCTGAGGATCGGTTGAAGGCATCGGACTTCGACATCGCGCGCCAGCTGGCAGAAAAGGCCAGCCTCATCGCTGCGGAGTTGCAGGGGCGCTAGCGGCGAACCGCGAACCGCGGCACGCGAGCGAAGCGACCTCGCCCTGAGTGAGCTCAACCATAAAATAGGGCGTCCACAGAAAGCCCTTGTCATTCCGTGTAAAATGTCAATATGTTGCGCCTGACCTAATTTGGGAGCACAATATCTTGTAGATCCGGCCTTGACATCCATGTAAACAGGGTCCATATTGTCCCGCGGCGCAACGGAGGCAAGCGAGAACTTCCCAGCTCTCGCGACACAGCTTGCCTCGCCGAAGCTGCGAAGCAGCGAAGGCGGGCGCACATCCATTACAGTTGTTTTTCAGGGGTAATTGGCCTCGGGGGCGGGCCTTTGCCTCGCGTTTCGGAGGGGGGAAAGATGCAGAGAGGCGCTGCACCGCAGGTGGATTCCACCAGCACGCAGGCTGCGGCCCGGACGTCGGCACCGGTGCCGGCCACCGTGCCCGGACTGGACTACGAACGCTTCTTTGCGCGTGAAGGGATCGATCCGTTCGACGAAGTCGAATGGGAGATCCGTTCGGCGGTGATCGGCAACGAGAAGGGCCACGTAGTTTTCGAGCAGCGCGACGTCGAGATCCCGAAGTTCTGGTCCCAGCAGGCGACCAATATCGTCGTCTCGAAATACTTCCGCGGTGTCATCGGCACCCCAGAGCGTGAGCGCAGCGTCAAGCAGCTGATCGGCCGCGTCGTCGACACGATCACGATGTGGGCCCGCGCGCAGAAGTATTTCGCCAGCGAGGACGACCTCCAGGCCTTCAGCGACGATCTCAAGCACCTCCTCGTCTATCAGAAGGCGGCGTTCAACAGCCCGGTCTGGTTCAACTGCGGGTTCGAGAAGGCGCCGCAGTGCTCCGCGTGCTTCATCAACTCGGTGCAGGACACGATGGAGTCGATTCTGGGCCTGGCGAAGACCGAGGGGATGCTCTTCAAGTTCGGATCCGGCACCGGATCGAACCTGTCGCCGATCCGCTCGTCGCGCGAGATCCTCGCGGGGGGGGGCACCGCATCAGGTCCGGTGTCGTTCATGAAGGGCTTCGACGCGTTTGCGGGCGTCATCAAGTCGGGCGGCAAGACGCGCCGCGCGGCGAAGATGGTGATCCTCAACGCTGATCACCCCGACATCGAAGAGTTCATCAACTGCAAGGTCGAGGAAGAGAAGAAGGCGTGGGCGCTGATCGACGCCGGCTACGACGGCTCGTTCACCGGTCCGGCCTATTCGTCCGTCTTCTTCCAGAACTCGAACAACAGCGTGCGCGTGACCGACGACTTCATGCGCGCGGTGCTCGACGACAGCACGTGGGACACGCACGCGGTACGCGACGGGTCGGTGATGGATACGTATCAGGCGCGCGATCTGAT
>Ga0137373_10002983_pt1 | contig 18578 bp, 16 predicted proteins | sample SagtaG_5_FD_104912 | JGI IMG/M metagenome (GOLD analysis project Ga0137373, IMG submission 104912) | Vadose zone soil microbial communities from Sagehorn Ranch, Mendocino, California, USA - Sage1_R_80_16 metaG | ecosystem: Environmental > Terrestrial > Soil > Vadose zone | place: USA... | reverse complement strand
TCGGGGCCGTAGATCTCGGTGACTCGGCCGCGGGGAATACCGCAGACTCCGATGGCGGCGTCGAGATTGATCGCGCCCGTCGAGATCGAATCGACACGTACGCGCGCGCCCTCGGCGCCCATCTTCATGATGGCGCCCTTGCCGCAGGTCTTCTCGATCTGCGCAATCGCCAGGCTCAACGCCTTCTTTTTGTCATCCTGCATCGCCGTCACTCCCATCTCGCTGTCCTCGTCGGTTGAGCGTTTAGAACCGTGGCCTGGCAGAGCGTGGAATCGGACAAAAAGAGGGCCCGAGACCATACCCGAATAAAATACGAAGGGGCCGCCTGGGAATCAAGCACGAGTTGGAAGAAGGAAGGCATTTTCGACGTGCTCCACCTTCGCGGCCGATCTGTTCAGAATGACCCCCACTACGTCGAACCGGTAGCTGTCGCCGGGGCGCTGAAACCGGGAGACCCAGACCCGTGCCGAACGACAGAGCTCGCGCTGCTTCTGCCAGTTGACCGCGGCGAGCGGGCCGCCGAAGCCGTCGGTCGCGCGCGCTTTCACTTCCACGAAGGCGACGGTTCGGCCTTCGCCATCTTCGGTGTCGCGAGCGACTACGAGATCTATGTCCCGATGACCGTTCCGGAACCGCCTTTCGAGTATCTCCCACCCGCGCGCGGAGAGCCATTCTTCCGCGATTCGTTCACCTTGTTCGCCTGCTGCCTGCCGAGCCGCTGACATGGGCAGGAAGGTATTGGCCGACAGATCTGGAGAGGCATCGGATCGTTGCACGGAAGAGCGGATTTTTGCGAAAGATCGGGCTATCGCGCTATCCATGAATGCGAATTATCGGGTCACGAGTAGTGCGCGAGCAGCGATCGGCTCTTCAGCGCACAGCGGATCACATGCCGTTCTCTGTTTGCAGTTGTCTTAAAGCGCCCTCGGTCCCGCGATCCGATCCAGATCGTCCAGCCCGGCGAGAACATCGCGCGGCTTCGATCCGTCCGGAGGACCGAGAATCCCGGCCGCGTGCAGCTGATCGATGATCCGCGCCGCGCGACCGTAGCCGACCTTGAGCCGCCGCTGCAGCAGCGAAGTCGAGCCCTGCTGATGCTGGATGACTACCTCGGCCGCTTCGCGGAAGAGCTTGTCGCGATCCGAGTCTTCGCCGCCATCGCCTCCTCCGAGCCCGGATTCCTCCGCTTCCTTGAGGCGCACGGTCTCGAGAATGTCAGGCTCGGCTGGTTTCTCCTCGACGATGAGTCCCTGCTCCTCCCATGCCCTCCGCCTCGCCTCGCGGCGCTCGGCGTACCAGTTCATCAGGCGCTCGGTGTCTTCGCTGGAGATGTACGCGCCTTGAAGCCGCGCGGGCTCCGATTTCGCCGGCGGAATGAAGAGCATGTCGCCGTTCCCGAGCAGCGACTCGGCACCGATTCCGTCGAGAATGGTACGGCTGTCGACCTGCGACGCCACGCGAAACGCAATCCGGCTCGGAAAGTTCGCCTTGATGAGTCCGGTGATGACGTTCACGCTCGGACGCTGCGTCGCGAGAATGAGGTGAATGCCGATTGCGCGCGCCTTCTGCGCGAGCATCGCGAGGGGAGTCTCGACTTCGCCCTGAACTGTCATCATCAGATCGGCGAGCTCGTCGATGACGAGAACGATGTACGGCAGGACGTCGCCCTCATACTTCTCATTCTGGAAGGCGACATCGCGCGACTTCGGCTCCTTCAGCGGCGCCCCCTCGTGCACCTTCCGGTTGAAATCCTGAATGTTGCGCGCGCCGTTCGCGGCGAGCAGCTCGTACCGGTACTGCATTTCCATCACCGCCCACTTGAGGACGGCGGCTGCGTCCCGATTGTCGGTCACAACCTTATGCCGGAGGTGCGGAAGAACATTGTAGACCGACAGCTCGACCATCTTCGGGTCCACCATCAGCAGACGAAGCGTTCTCGGTGTGTGACGGTAGATGAGACTCGTGATAAGAGTATTGATGCAGACCGATTTTCCCGATCCGGTCGCACCTGCGATGAGCAGGTGCGGCATCTTGGCGAGATCGGCGATGACCGGTTTGCCCTGTAGATCCTTTCCCAGCGCGATCGGCAGAGCGCGAGGTCCCTTGTAGTCGGCGCTTTCGAGAAGCTCCCTGAACGCGACAATCTCCGGTGCGGGGTTGGGAACTTCGACGCCCACCGCACCCTTCCCCGGAATGGGCGCGACGATCCGGATGCTCTGAGCGCGCATCGCAAGCGCGAGATCGTTCGACAGGTTCGCGATCTGTCTCACCTTCACGCCCGCGGCCGGGGCAATCTCGAACTGGGTGACGACGGGACCAACCGTTCGATCCACGAGCTCGCCCTCCACTTTGAAGGTGCGGAGCGCGTCCATGAGCTTCACGCCCATCGCGTCGAGCTCGCGCTTCCCAGTGTCTGCGTTTCTGGGGGGAGGCGGAGTCAGCAGCTCGGGTGACGGCAGCTCGTCGTCTCCGAGGGACATCGGATCGTGCTCGGTCGCACCGATCGCCGCTGCTACCCTCTCATCGTTGTCCGCGGTCGCCGCGCTCTTCGGCTTGCGGTCGCGTTTCTTTCGCGTCTCGCCGGTGTCCGTGACGGGCTCAGGCTTCGGAGTGTCGGAAAGGAGCGCCGGATCGAATTCCGGCATCGTTTCCGGTGGCGGCTCGAGAAGAGTCGCCAGCGGCAGCGACGACTTTGCGTCGTCCACAATCGTCGCGTCGATCTCCTCGGCGCGGTCGAGTCTCGACGCAACCATCGGCTCACCGGCGAGTGTGGTTGCTCGCGTGCCGACGACCGCCCGAATCGGATTCCATGAAAGCGTCGTCGCCATCAACGCGCTCAGGCTGAGCACGAGGATGATCCACGCGCCGGCGACGCCGGCGAATTGGGTCAGATAAAACGCGGCGAAGCTTCCCCAGATGCCGGCCAGCACGCTCTGCTCGCCGAGCGGGAGCGCCTGGACGATTCCGAGCGCGATCGGAACGAGCAGGACGAGCCCGAGGAGGAATCCCATCCAGAGTCTGTCCGTGCGCTGTCCGAGCCGGCCGAACTGGCGCAGCGCGTGGGCGCCGGCGGCGATCGGCAACAGTGCGGCCGAAGGCCAGCCGAAGAACTCGAGAAGTGGCGCGGCGAGAAGACTTCCCGCCCAACCAAAAGACGAGCGGAAATCCACTCCGCGCATCGCGGCGACTCCTTCCGCAATGAGCGCTCCGCCGAGGAAGACGGCGAAGAGAAGGAGCGCAATTCCCCAGACCTCGCGCCAGAGTGCTGCCCGGCGCGGATTGTCGCTAGCGGCTTCGGTCTGGTCCGAGTCGGGTGATTTGTCGCTCCTGGAAGATCGGGACAACAGGGAAAGAATCCACGGCCGCCGCTGCTTCGAGATCCGCTGAGAATCCCGCCGCTGTGAGCGCTTGTCCGTGACTCGAGTCTTCGAAGACTTTCGCGAGGTTGATCCCATATCTCCGGCCAATCAGTGCCGATGCGGTTGCCGCATCGTTCAGAACCACCGAAGCGAGCCGCTTCGGTATCGCGCGAACGTACTGTCCGGCGCATGCCGCGTCTTCCAGCGAAAAATTGCCTTCATTCCCCGCGCAGACAATGGAAATATCGGCATTTGCCCGCGCCGCCGCCCGCAGCATCGCGAGGACCGCCGAGAAGTTGACGTATGAAGCGACGACGATGTCACGCGCCCCCTGGACTCCGAGGAGCGCCTGCGTGCCATTCGTCGTCGTGATAATAACCGTCTTTCCTGCGACCGCTTCAGCGGTGAAGCTCTGCGGAGAGTTGCCGAGCGTGAAGCCGCTGATCGGGAACATCTTCTGCTCGCCGGCGAGCACGAACTCGCCGCGCTCGAATTGCCGCGAGCGCGTCATCGCCTCTTCCGCGCTCTCGACCGGCACGACGCTCTTGGCGCCGTTCTCGAGGGCGATGGCGAGGCTTGTCGACATGCGCAACACATCCACCACGACGACGACGCGCCCGGAAACGTCGCCCGGTCTCACTTCCGCGGGAGTGAAGAAAACGTCGAGCCGCATCAGCTTACGTCCTTCATAAGATCGCTCTCGCGCTCGAGGAATTTCGTGTCAACCGTGCCCGATTGAAACGTCTTGTTCGACATAACGCGGCTGAGAAATGGAATCGTCGTCGTCACCCCTTCGATGATGAAGCTGTCGAGCGCGACCTGCATCCGGCGGAGCGCTTCCGGCCTGTCCGCCCCCTGACAGATGACTTTCGCGAGCAGCGAGTCGTAATACGGCGGAACCGTGTACCCGGCATAGACGTGCGTATCGAGGCGCACGCCCGGACCGCCGGGCGGGTGGAAGACGTCGATCTTTCCCGGCGACGGCTGGAAGTTTCTCGCCGGGTCTTCGGCGTTCACCCGGCACTCGATGACATGGCCGCGCCGCTCGACCGGCATCTTGATCGAGAGCTTCTCGCCGCTCGCGACCCGGATTTGCTCCTTTACGAGATCGATCCCGGTCAGCATCTCCGTGACCGGATGCTCGACCTGGATGCGGGTGTTCATCTCCATGAAGTAGAACGAATTGTCCTCGTTCAGGAGCATCTCGATCGTGCCCGCGCCGACATAGTCGATCGCCTTCGCGCCGCGCACCGCGGCGTCGCCCATCTCATCGCGCATTTTCTGAGTGACGGCCGGGCTTGGCGCTTCTTCAATCAGCTTCTGATGGCGCCGCTGCACCGAGCAGTCGCGCTCGCCGAGGTGGACGACATTGCCGTGGCGGTCTCCCATCACCTGGAACTCGATGTGCCGCGGGCGAGTCAGGTATTTCTCGACGTACACGTCGCCGTTTCCGAAAGCGGAGAGAGCCTCCGACCGCGCCAGCTGGAATGAGCGAACGAAGTCGTCCGGATCGGTGGCGACGCGCATGCCTTTCCCGCCGCCGCCGGCGGTCGCCTTGATGATCACCGGGAAGCCGACCTTTCGTGCAAACGTCAGCACCTCTTCCGGATCCTCGATGCCGCCCGGGGTTCCGGGGATAATCGGAACACCGACCACCTGCATCGCCTTTCGCGCGGCGGCCTTGTCACCCATCACCCTGATCTGCTCGGCCGTCGGGCCGATGAAGCTGATGTTCGATGCAACGCAGGTTTCGGCAAACTCCGCGTTCTCGGCGAGGAATCCGTAGCCCGGATGAATCGCGTCAGCGCCGGCGATCTCGGCGGCGGCGATGATGCGGGGGATATTGAGGTACGACTCGCGTGCCGGAGCGGGACCGATGCAGACGTCGTCATCGGCGAAGCGGACGTGCAGCGATTCCCGATCCGCCTCGGAGTACACCGCAACCGTTTGGACTCCGAGCTCGCGGCACGCGCGTATGACTCTCAGCGCAATCTCGCCTCGATTCGCGATCAGAACTTTTTTGAACATCTACTCTCTAGATGCGCCGACGCTGGACGTCAGGAACGCACTTCCTGGCTGAACGAATCCCAGCTCGTGTCGCCCGCGCCAGCGACTCCCTGAACGCGGAGCGCGAACTCGGCGGGACTCGTCGCATAAAAGAGCGCACTCTCGTACGAGATTACTCCCTTCGTGTACCAGTTCATCAGCGACTGGTCGAAGCTCTGCATTCCGTACTGGATCGTCCCCTCGCGAATCAGCTCGGGAATGTTGAGTGACTTCGTCATGTCGCGGATGTTGTCGCGCACGGCGGCGGTGTTGATGAGCACCTCGCTCGCCGGCACGCGTCCGGGTTTGTCCGACCGCGGCACGAGCCGGAGCGAGACGATTGCGCGCAGCGCGCTCGACAGCATGAACCGCACTTCCGCCTGCTGGTGAGGCGGATAGAACGAAAGGACACGGTTGATCGTCTGGGTCGCGTCCGTCGTATGCAGCGTCGAGAAGACGAGGTGACCCGTATCGGCCGCTTTGAGAGCGGTGTCGAGCGTCTCGAGGTCGCGGATCTCGCCGATGAGAAGGATGTCGGGATCCTGTCTCAGCACTCGCCGCAGCGCCTGCTCGAAGCTACCCGTGTCGGTTCCCACTTCGCGCTGGTTGATGTGGCTCTTGATGTCGCGGTGCAGGAACTCGATCGGGTCTTCGATCGTGATGATGTTCGCCTGGCGGTTCTGGTTGATGAAGTGAATCATCGACGCCAGCGCCGTCGATTTCCCCGAGCCGGTGATCCCGGTGACGAGAACGAGGCCGCGCGGACTCATCGCGATCTGCTCGCAAACCGGCGGCAGGTTCAGCTCGGAGATGGTTCTCGCCTGGAACGGAACGGCGCGGAACGCGAATGCTATCGTTCCCCGCTGCTGGTATGCGTTGACGCGAAAGCGCCCGATGCCCGGAACGCCGAGCGCGAAATCCGCCTCGTGCGCTTCGGCAAACTCCTTGAGGCTTTGCGGCGACATGATCTGCTCGGTGAGCGCCTTGAGATCATCCGGCTTGAGCGCGGGAATCTCGATTTGCTTCATCTCGCCGTCGATACGCAGCGTCGGCGGGCGTCCGATCTTGAGGTGGAGATCCGACGCGTTGCGCTGAACCATCTGCTGCAGGACGACGCGATAGTCGAACGCCGGCGCCGGCGCGGCAGGTGAAGCGGCGGGTGCAGCGGGCCGCGCTGCCGGGGGCGCGGGCGGCGGCGCCTTCGCGGAGGCCGGTTTGGGCGCGTCAGCCATTCGGATCTACGCGGAAGAGGACCTGGCCGTATTCCACCGGATGCGCGTTCTGCGCGAGGACTTCCTTGACCACTCCATCGAACTCCGATTCGATCTCATTCATGATCTTCATCGCTTCGATGATGCAAAGGATCTGCCCTTTGCTGATGCGGTCACCGACGGAGATGTACGGTTTGGCTCCCGGTTCGGGCGCTCCATAGAAGGTCCCGACCATCGGCGACTTTACTTCGAGGAAGTTGGGCTTCGGGGCCTCGTGCTTCGCCGGCGCGTGAGGCGCGGGCGCGGCAGCGGCAGGCGCCGGCGCGGGCATCGTCATCGGCGCCGACACCTGCACCGCACCGCGCTGCTGCGGCGTCTTCGAGATGCGGATCTTTACGCCTTTGTCCGACGATATCTCGATCGAGTCGACGCTCGACTGATCGAGCATTTCGACGAGCTTCTTGAGGTACCGCAGATCGATCATTGTCATTTCGCGCCCGGTATCGGAATGAAGAGAGCCGCTCAGGCTACCTCGAGCAGCTCACGCGTGAAATCAGTCAGAATCTCTGCACCACCCGCGCCGAGATGAACGTCGTCCTCGATGCGGATCCCACCCCACCCGGCGCGGTAGATGCCCGGTTCGATTGTTACGACCGCGCCATCGCCGATCGGTGCCTCGATTGTCCTGGCCAGCCGCGGCGCCTCGTGCACTTCAAGGCCAAGGCCGTGTCCGAGGCTGTGCCCGAAAGCGGCACCGTAACCGCGCTCCTCAATGTAGCGCCGACCAAGCGCGTCGGCATCCTGCCCGCTCATGCCTGCTCTGACGCGCGCCGATGCCTCCGAGTTCGCACCGCGCACGATCTCGTAGATCTCGCGCTGCTCGGGCGACGCACGGCCGGCGACAACGGTTCTCGTGATGTCCGAGCAATAGCCGCCGCATTGCGCGCCGAAGTCCAGAAGCAGCAGATCGTTTTTCTCGACGATCTTCTTCGACGCCCGTGCGTGCGGAAGCGCGGCGCGCGCGCCCGATGCGACGATCGGCGAGAACGGCGCTTCCTCGCTCCCTTCGTCTCGAAGCGCCTTCTCAAGTATTCCGGCGATCTGCAGCTCGGAGAGTCCGGGTTTCACCGATTTCAATGTCGACGACAGCGCGCGCGTCGCGACCCCGGCAGCTTCGCGAATCAGGCGAACCTCGTCCTCGTCCTTCGATTCGCGCAGCGCCTCCACGAGTCCGAGCTGCGGACGCCACTGCCATTTCGTTCCATCGGCCAGCAGCCGCTGAAAATCGCGGTGAAGAATGTGCGCGGACTCGAAGCCGACCATCTCGATGCCGGTGACCGCCGGCAGAAGAGCCCAGAGCCCGGTCCACAGACTGGAAGGCTCGATACGAATCTTGCCAAGATCTCCAACCTGCTCCGCGACCTGCGTCTCGTACCTGAAATCGGTGATGAAATGAACATCACTCGCTGTTACGATAACGACGGCGCTCGAGCCGGAAAAACCGGTCAGGTAGCGGATGTTGGGGATCGAGAGAACCAGCAGCGCGTCGATGTGCTCGCGCCTCATGCTCTCGCGGAGCGCCGCGAGACGAGCCGGCCGGCGCTCAGCCATTCTTTTTTCGCGAACGCACGAGACCCCTGAGCGCGAGCTCATAGCCGTACGATCCGAATCCCGCGACGACGGCGACCGCCGCGTCTGCGAGCGCGGATTTGCGGCGCTCGGCCTCACGCGAATAGATGTTCGTCAGGTGAACTTCGACAAACGGGATTGACGTTCCGACGAGCGCGTCACGAATGGCGAGACTCGTATGCGTGTACGCCCCGGCGTTGACGAGCGCGGCGTCGACTTTTCCGCGGAGCGCGTGAATCGCATCGACAAGCTGTCCTTCGCCGTTGTGCTGCTGAAAGGAGAGCGTCACACCGAGCTCACGCGCGACGTTCTCGAGATTCTTCTCGATGTCGGAGAGCGTTTCTTGCCCGTAGAGGTCGGGCTCGCGAACCCCGAGCAGATTGAGGTTCGGGCCATTCAGGACGGCGACTTTCACTCGCTGGTCAGTCCGTCGAGCCATGCCCGGAAGCTGGCTACATCCTCCTCCGACTCCTTCCCCGATTGTCCGCGATCGGCAACGGTGGCGGCCTCGCGCTGCTCCGTCAGCTGTTCTCCCGAGCTCGAGAACGCGGCGGCGAGCGCCGTCGCTGCGCGCTGATCTTCCGCGGACGGCGCGCCGAGCGATATGGTTTCGACGTTCGAGTGGCCATGGCCGTGTCCGTTTGTCGCGGACGTTGAAGCAGGGCGCGGACGAATGCGGCCGAGCGCGGCGAAGAATTCGCGCACGGTCACGCGCGGGGCAGCCTTCCCCGGCTCCTCCAAGTCGGGCTCGATCGTCGCTTCCTCGGCAGCAGTCACCGAGACCGGCTCAACCCGCGCCTCCTCTGCTCCCGGCATTTCGCCTGATTCGGCAGCAGTATCGTACGAGGCCGCCACTGGCTCCTCGTCAATCGAATACTCGGCGACCGCCGCGATTCCCTCCGGCTCGGCGCGCGGCTCCTCTCGCATCGGCGTTTCGACCGACTCACTCTCCCCAGGCGGCTCGGAGGTCGGAGGCGAGTCGATCGGAGCGGTATCTGTTCCCGGCGATTCCTCGGACGGCGGCTCACCCGACGGCGTAGGCGCGGACGGACTTTCGATGGAACGCTCGACATGCTCGTCGGGCTGTTCCGCGGGCGATTCGACGGACGGCGGCTCTTCGCGTCTCGCTACCGCGTGATCGGCCCCCGGCTGCTCGAGCTCGGCTGCACGACTGCGGAGGCGCTCGTCCTCCGGGTTTGCTTCCGAGAGCTGCCGGTAGACGTCGAGGGCGAGATCACTGAATCCCTGCGTCAGGTAAAGTTCGGCCATCGTCTCGGTGACGAATGCCTGGGGGACCGGCATCTGCGGCTCGCTGCTTTCCGTGAAATACTGCTCGTCCGCCACGACCGGAGCAGGCTCCGGCTCGCGGGTCATCTGCGGAATCTCCTGGTCGCCTCGATCCTCGTCGATCATCGGCACCGGCTTCGACGCGGCGGCGCTGTCGCCGGCTTCCTTCGCCGCATCTATTTCGTTCACGAGCGCGATGACCGTTGTGTCCTTGGGATCGACATCGAGGAGCCGCGTGTACCATTGTCTTGCGAGCGCGGTATCGCCGGAGCGGAGCGCGAGATCGCCGAGGTGGCGCAGCGCGATAAGGTTCTCGCGATCCATCGCCAGCGCGGTCTCGAAGACGCTTCGCGCTTCATCGTATTCGCCGTTCTCGAAGAGCGCCTGCCCGTAAACAATCTGGCCGCTCATGTGTCCGGGCATTTGGCCGAGGTGCGCGCGGCAGATGGCGATTGCGCGCTCGAGGTCACCGGCTTTCCGATACTCGTTGGCCAGCGGCGCGAAAAATCGTCGCGGATTCTCGTTGAACTTCTGTTCGAGCTCTTCGATCCGGCTGCTGACGTCCATCCCCACCTCACGCGGTGCAGAGCGACCCTTCTCTAGGGTAGAATGGGGGAAGATAGTCCCATGCTCCGGTCCGTCAAATAAATGGACCGTTCAACTTGCTTTAACACCATCCAAACTCATAGCTTGTAAGGCTATACGCCCGTCATCGGCGCCCCCTCAAAGATGCTGAAAGGAGTAGTCGCTCGTGCTGCAACAAATGCGGGCCTCCGCAAAATACATCTGGATCATCATCGTCATCCTTTTCATCGGCGGATTTCTTCTCGCGCAGACGTCGGGACTTCTCGGCAGAGAGGCCGTCAGCTCGACGACGGCGGCCGCGTCGGTGAACGGCGACGACATTCTCGCGACGACCTGGTATCAACAGACCCAGAACCTCGAGCAGCAGGCGAATCAGGAGAGCGGCCGCAGTCTGAGCCTCGACGAGCACGACCGGATCGCTGACCAGGCGTTCAACCAGCTCGTGACCGACATCCTTCTGAGGCAGGAATACAAGCGCCGCGGAATCACGGTGAGCGATCAGGAGATCGCCGACGCCGCGCGCTACAGTCCGCCGCCGCAGCTGATGCAGAATCCGGATCTTCAGACGGAGGGACACTTCGATCCCGAAAAGTATCAGCGCCTTTTGTCCAGCTCCGTCGCGCGCCAGGAGGGATTGCTGCTTCAGCTCGAGCAGTATTACCGGACCGAGATCCCGAAGCAGAAGCTGTTCGACCAGGTAGCGTCCGACGTGTACGTGCCCGATCAGCACCTTTGGGAGCGCTGGCGCGACACTCATGACTCGGCGCAGGTCTCATTCGTCGTCTTCACTCCCGATCGCATACCTGACTCAGCGGTCTCGGTGACCAACGACGAGATCCGCGAGTATTACGACGCGCACAAAAAGGATTTCGACAGGCCGGGGCGCGCGAAGGTCTCCGTTCTCAGCATTCCGAGAAGCGTAACGGCTGGCGACAGCGCCGCTGTCCGCGAGCATGCGCTTCAGCTCCGCGCGAAGATTCTCGGCGGTGAAAAGTTCGAGGACGTTGCGCGATCCGAGTCGGCCGACTCCGGTTCAGCGCTAAATGGCGGCTCCCTCGGGAAAGGTGTGCGCGGAAGATTCGTCTCCGCGTTCGAGCAGGCCGCCTACGCGCTCAAGCCTGGTGAAATTTCACAGCCGGTGCTGACGCAGTTCGGCTATCACATCATCAAGCTCGACGAGCGCAAGGGCGACACGCTCTCCCTGCGTCACATCCTTCTGAAGATCGAGCAGACGGAAGCCGAAGCGACCGCAACGGATCGCAAGGCGGACTCTCTGTCGAGACTCGCCGCGAGCGTCGACCAGCCGGCGAAATTCGACGAGGCAGCTCGTGTGCTGAAGCTGCCGGTGATTCACGCGCTCGCGATGGAAGGAAATCCGGTCACGTACAACGGCAAGATGATTCCCAGCGTAGGACCGTGGGCGTTCAAGGGCATCAAGCCGGGCGAGACGAGCGAGCTGTTCGATACGGAAGACGGCTACTACCTCGCGCGCCTCGACTCAATTCAGGCGGGCGGCCCTCAACGGCTCGACGCAGTCAAGGCCGACATTCGCGATTATCTCGCGAAGCAGAAAAAGCTGAAGATGCTGTCGACGCAGGCTCGCAACTTCGCCAAGCTGGCGGCGGCGGGTTCTCTGGAGGACGCGTCGAAGCTCACCAAGATTCCGCTGACCCAGACGTCCCCGTTTACGCGTGTCAGTGGAGAGTCGAATCTCGCCGGACTTCCGGAAGCCGCGGGCGCGGCGTTCTCCCTGCCGGTCGGCGCTGTGAGTGATCCTATTGCTTCAGCTACCGGTGTCGTAGTGGAGCGCGTTGACCGTCGCGTGCCTGCGGATCGGGCCGCATGGGAAGCGCAGAAGGTGAGTCAGCGCCAGGCGGAGCTGGACAAGCTTCGTCAGCAGCGCGTTCGCGAATTCCTGGACAATCTCAAGGCGGTCGCGAAGATCACCGACCGCCGGAAACAGATCGAAGCAGCTACCCGCCGCTCAGGTCAGTAGGCGCTTCGGCTCGTTGCGATCGCGCTCTTCGGCAGCGCGACGCTGCTCGAGCTCGGCCGCGGTCAGGCGCGGCTCGTTTTGCGGCATCGTCTCGGAGGTGATTCCACGCGTCGCCTCGTTGACGTTCCGCTTGAATTCCCTGATTCCCTTCCCCATCGAGCCCGCGATCTCCGGAATGCGTTTCGCCCCGAAGAGCAGAAGTATCACGACCATGATGATCAGGAGCTCGCCGATGCCAAGATTGCCGAACATTGTATTCTCCTAGAAGAGCGAACGTGCGATAAGGTAAGCGACAAGAATTCCGAGCAGGCTCAGGAGCGACACGTCGAGAGCGATCGGACCCAGCGCAAACTTCAGTATAACCAAATCGATCGGAAGCGGTCCGACTGCCGGTGTCACACCGGTGGTAAAGAACTCCTTGGCCGAGCTGGGCGGCAGGAACTTCCGCGCCACCTGTGTCAGAACTCCCCCAGCGACCATGCCGCTGGCGAGAACCAGAGAATGAAAGAGCGCGCTGTGACGCGCCGCGCCGCGGGGTGGCATCAGGAGTGTCTATCCATAACGTAGGAAATTGACGAGTCGAGCGCCCCGCGCGCCACACTTTCCGGCAGCCGGGTGAGGGCTTCCCGTGCCCGCGACGCGTAACTCTCCCCGCATTCCCGCGCGTATTCGAAGCCCCCCGCCTCCCCCACGATCGCGATCACCCGCGCGACGTCCCCGTCCGCCGGCTTCTCCGCGCCGAAGACTTTCTCGATCTCGCGCCGCGCCGCGCTGGCCGCCTTCCGCCACGCAAAAATCAGCGGCAGCGTCACTTTATGCTCGCGGAGATCAAGCCCGCTTGGCTTGCCCGTCGTCTCCTTCGCCTCGATGTAATCGATGAGGTCGTCGGTTATCTGGAAGGCCATTCCCAGATTCTCTCCGAAGTCTCCGAGCGTCTCGCGGATGCCGGCGCCCGAGCCTCCCGCAAGAGCCCCGATCTCGCACGCCGCGCGGATGAGAGAAGCCGTCTTGGCGCGAATGAGCGCGTAATACTCCTCTTCGGTGAACGCGAGCGCGTCGATGACGGCCAGCTGGCGCATCTCGCCAAGCGTCATTTCGCGCGATGCGCGGGTAAGCGCGTGCAGCGCCTCGATGTCGCCGAGTCCGACGAGACGGGTGAGCGCCGTCGAATAAAGGAAGTCGCCCATGATCACCGAGATCTGGTGACTGAACAGACTGTTCACCGTCGGCATTCCCCGCCGCAGCGCCGAGTGATCGACGGCATCGTCGTGCACGAGAGTCGCCAGGTGAATGAGCTCGACGCACGCGGCGAGCGTCACGGCGCGCGGCTGCGGAGTATTCTCGACGCGGCTGGCGAGAAGGAGAATGGTCGGGCGGAAGAGCTTGCCCCGCATCGCGAGCAGATGGGTGCTTACCTGTCCAACGAGCGGAAGATCGCTGGAAACGATGCGCTGCATTTCGCGGGAGACCTCGTCGAGATCGCGACGGATGGGCGCCTGGATCTCGGCGAGAAGGGACTTCGGGGAGCGGGCGCTGCCGGCCGTGATATTCAGCTCCGGCGCGGCCGTCACTTCGCCGGCCGGCCGACGGCTTCGATGCGCTGGCCGACGTCGCGGAAATCGATGTCGACGGCGGTGACGCGCTGATAGTACGCTGAGGCGTCGTTCCAGCGGCAGCGCCCCTCGGACGCGAGGCCCATCAGATAGAGGACGCCGACGAGCTGGGTATCATCGCCGGGAGATTCCTCCAGCGCCTTCATCAGAACGTTCATCGCGACATCGTAGTCGAACTTGTCGATGAAGCACTGACCGAGTGCTTCGTACGTGCGGATGCGATGATCGGGCGCGCGCAGCGCCGTCTGAAACTCGGAGATCGCTTCGTCGAGCAGACCCATCTCGCGATAGGCGACGCCCAGATCGTAGTGACTCTCGGCGTCTGCATCGTCGACGTTCGCGGCGACGCCTTCTTTGAACTTCTCCAGCATCTCGGAGAAGTCCGCCTGTCCTTCCACGGCTCGGCGCTCGTCGGACGCGACCATGCGGGTGGACCGCGGCGCGTCTTCGGCGAGCCAGTCGGCGAGGCTCACGTAGTCGTCGTCGCTGCGTCGCTTGGTAACGGCAGCAACATGCTCGACAGGCTCGCCCTCCGTCACGAGCGGAAGCCCGGCGAGGGGTTCGACCCCAGCAGCCTCCTCCTCCGCCTCATCTTCGGCCGCTTCTGCTTCCTGTGCTCTTTCGGCTTCGACTGTCTTGGCTTGCGCAAGCTCGGAGACGACCGGTGACGGCTCCGGCTTTTCCTCGATGGCCGTCGTCTCAAGACCGGGGAGGTGCGGCGTCGGCGTTTTCCGGGCGGCGGCCGCCGTCTCTGCTTCTTCGACGAGCGCGGTTGGCTCGAGTCCTTTCACCGGCGGCGTCGACGGGCGCGGCGTCTCGTTCAGGTCGAGGAAGACGAGACCACCCGATTCGCGCGAGCGCGGCACGGACGCGCGGCGCGGCTGAACATTCGGATCGATTGAGCGCATCCGCTCCAGAGCGGCTGCCGCTTCGTTGCTGCGCCCGTCGGCGTCGAGCGCCTCGTGAAGAATCTGCAGCTGTTCGAGCGCTTCATCCTTTCGTCCGGCGCGGGTCAGCTGATCCGCGAGCAGGAGTCTTATGTCATCCTGGCCGGGGCAAAGATCCGCAAACTCCTCGAGGGCGCGAAACGCCTCGTCCATCTTCCCCTGCTTCTGCATCCGATCGGCGTATTCGAGGAAGTTCTGCTTGGCGTCGCTGTTGAACCCCTTCTTGGCGCTGATGCGTCCGAGCTTGTAGTAGATCGAGTTCCGCCCGGGCGAATGGCGGAGGATCTTATTGCAGAGAGCGATCGCGTTGTTCAGGTAGCCGCCGTCGGCATAGAGATCGACGGCTTTCTCGTAGTACGTCACGGCTTTCTCGGTGTTGCCGAGGCGGAGGTGCAGATCGCCGACACGATTGTAGAGGGGGACGTCGCGCTCTTCCGGGGTGCCCGTGGTCTTGTCCAGGACCTGGACGTAAAGATCCAACGCGCGATCGTACTGCTTTTTTTGCTCGAGCTCGGCGGCTTTGCGTTTTAGCTTGTCAACGTTGGACATCAGGCAACAGGCCGGACGGGGAGAATTTCCGACCGCGCACGCCCTCGTGCTGCGGGGATTGTCAACTTAGTCCGCGCTCCAGAGAGTGACAAGGCTCGCCGCGGCACCATGAGCCGATACAACGGCGATCCCCGTACCAATACCCCAACTCCCTCCAGTCGTCGATCTCGAATAGCGACAAATCGGCAGAGAAACCGGGGGCGATCTGCCCCGTGACGCCGGCCAGGCCTAGCGCCGCCGCGCCATTAACGGTCACCGCAGTCATCGCCTCGGCGGCGCTCATGTGCAAGACGCTGGTCCCCAGCATCATCATCAGCGGAATATTCGGCGTCGGCGACGTACCGGGGTTGAAGTCGGTCGCGAGCGCGACCGCCGCGCCGGCGTCGATGAGACCGCGCACCGGAGCGTTTTTCGTCCTTCCCAGAAAGAGCATGGTTCCGGGCAGCGCGGTCGCGACTGTTTCCGAAGCTGCGAGCGCGCGAATTCCTTCGGCCGATACGGCGGCGACATGATCCGCGGATGAGGCGCCGATCTCGGCGGCCAGCTCAGCGCCACCGGACGGCTCGAGCTCGTCGGCGTGCAGTTTCGCAGCCAGGCCCGCCGCCTTTGCCGCCGTCAAAATTCGCCGCGTCTCGTCGACGGTGAAGACGCCCGGCTCGCAGAATACATCGGCGAACTTCGCGATGCCCTGCTTCGCAACCGCGGGAATCATTTCGTCGACCAGCAAATCGAGAAATTCGCTACGGCCATTCTTTCTCTCGCGGAACTCCAGGGGTATCTCGTGAGCGCCGAGAAAGGTCGCCACGACGCGAAGCGGCAGAGCCTCGGACAGCCGTTTGATGACGCTCAGCATTTTGAGCTCGTCACGGGTCGCGAGACCGTATCCCGATTTTATCTCGACCGTCGTCGTCCCATAGCTCATCAGACGACGAACCCTCGGAAGCGCGAGCGCGAGCAGCTCGTCTTCGGTCCGTTCGCGCACGTCGCGAACCGAAGAATGAATGCCGCCGCCCTTCGCGGCGATCTCCATGTAGCCGAGGCCGGACGCGCGCATCTCCTGCTCGTCGGCGCGGGACCTCCCGAAAACGGCATGCGTATGAGAATCGACGAGACCCGGCGTGAGCACTCCAGCGCCGCAATCGATTTCCTTTGCCGATGGATATTTCCTGCGCAGCTCACGAAGGTCACCGACAGCGGCGAACGAATCGCCTACCGTGACGACAGCTACTCCGGCGACCGCGGCCACGTCGGACATTTCCTCACCGCGTCGCCCCCGCGCCGGTCCAGCGCAAGTCACGACCGCGGAAGCATTCGCAAAAAGGAGAGAGGACGAGGGCGTTTTGGATTTTTCGGTCATGCCATGATGTCGCGAATCCGGGAAACGGTCAGCGGCGCCTGAGCCTCGCCACGGCAGGCGTAGTAGCATGCATTGCAGTCGATCGGTTTGTATTTCTTGAACTGGCGCCAGTGGAAATCAACGGGAAAGTCCGGGCAGCGTTTCACGTTACCCGATGGGTCCAGATGAATCGTCCGAATGCCGGAGCGACAAGGATCGTTCATCTCCCCGCGAAGGAAGAGCGGCATGCGCTCGAGATAATGGTCCGAATTCGTGATCACGCCGCGCCGCTTCCGCTTGAACGCGAGCAGCTCGGCGACGACGCGATCCACTTCGGCGAGCTGATCGGCCTCGACCATTCCATCCGCATTTCCGTTCTTCGAATCGCTGTAACAGCTGAAGTTCACGCCGCAGCCGAGCTCCTCCGCGCGGCGGACGATCGGCATCAGCTCGGCGAGGTTGTCCCGCTTGACGACGGTGTTGAAGCGGATTCCACTGATTCCCCGGCGCCGCATCTCGGGAATAGTCGACATGATTTTTTGCGAAAGACCGGGAATCCCGCGGGCCTTGTCGTGCCGGTGATCCAGATAGTCCAGGGAGAAGTTGAACTGGTTGACGCCCGCGCGGTGGAGAGACGTCGCACGCTCGGGTGTCAGATTTCCGCCGTGTGTGAGGAGCGTGATGTACTTGAGCTTGACCGCATTGTTCACCGCCGCAATGACTTGCTCGAGGTCGCGCCGCAAAGTCGGCTCCCCACCGGTGAACACGATCACCATCGGATTGAAATACCGGGCGGCTTCGGCAAAGCTCGCGATCTCGCTGTCGCGCGTCGTCGCCGGCGTCTTCCAATAATCGCAGAAGCCGCAGCGCGCATTGCAGCGTCCCGTGACTTCGAAGTTCACGAGCAGCGGGCGCTGGGTAACGGTCAGCCATGCGTATTTCAAGAAAAAAACCGGGACATGCCACGGTCTGAATTCATCCGTGAGCATCTCAGCCGATCATCGGCAGACGAATTCCGTTCAGCTTCGCGGTCTCGATCGCCTTCCCGTAGCCCGCGTCGGCATGCCGCGCGACACCGATGCCCGGGTCGTTGGTGAGCACTCGCTGGAGGCGCTCGCGCATCGCGGGTGTCCCGTCGGCAACGATGACCTGACCGGCATGCAGTGAGTTCCCGATGCCGACGCCGCCGCCATGGTGAAACGAAACCCACGACGCGCCGCTCGCGACGTTCAGCATCGCGTTGAGCAGCGGCCAATCGGCGACCGCGTCGGTGCCGTCCTTCATCCCTTCGGTCTCCCGGAACGGTGACGCGACACTCCCGGTGTCGAGATGATCGCGCCCGATCACGATCGGCGCGGTGATCTCGCCGGACGCAACGAGATCGTTGATGGCGACGCCGAATCGCGCTCGCTCGCCCTGTCCCAGCCAGCAGATGCGCGCCGGCAGGCCCTGAAATGCGATTCGCTCCGAAGCGAGCTCGATCCACCGACGGAGATGAGTGTCGTCGGGGAAGAGCTCGATCGCGAGACGATCGGTGCGCGCGATGTCGGCAGGATCGCCGGACAAAGCCACCCAGCGGAATGGTCCCTTGCCTTCGCAGAACAACGGTCGCACGTACTCCGGGACGAAGCCCGGGATGTCGAACGCATTCGCGACACCGGCGTCGTGCGCCACGGTGCGGATGTTGTTTCCGTAGTCGAAGGCGACCGCGCCGCGCCGCTGCATCTCGAGCATCGCGCGGACATGTACTGACGCGGACGCCGTCGAGAGTCGCAAATATTGTTTTGGATCCGACTGTCTGAGCTGGTCCGCGTCAGTGAGCGACATTCCCGCCGGCACATAACCGTTGAGCATGTCGTGCGCGCTCGTCTGATCGGTCACGACCGCCGGCACGACACCCTCGGACACCAGCTGCGGAAGAATTTCCGCTGCATTGCCGAGCAGTCCAACGCTCAATGCGCGCTCGTCGCCGAGAGCTTCGTCGAGCCAGCCGAGCGCCTGACCCAGGTCGGTGGTTTTT
>Ga0137373_10002980_pt1 | contig 18588 bp, 17 predicted proteins | sample SagtaG_5_FD_104912 | JGI IMG/M metagenome (GOLD analysis project Ga0137373, IMG submission 104912) | Vadose zone soil microbial communities from Sagehorn Ranch, Mendocino, California, USA - Sage1_R_80_16 metaG | ecosystem: Environmental > Terrestrial > Soil > Vadose zone | place: USA... | reverse complement strand
TTGGGGACCGAGATGCCGTAGCCGTTGTCCTGGATGACGAAGACGACCGGCAGCTTCTCGCGCGAGGCGCCGTTGACGGCCTCGTAAAAGTAACCCTCCGCGGTCGAGGACTCGCCGACCGAGCAGAAGACGATCGCGTCCTTTCGGTAGATCTTGACGGCGCGGCCAAGGCCCGCGGCGTGCTGGGCGTGGTTCGACACACAGGACGAGACGTTCTGGATGCCGATCCCGGGCTTGGCGAAGTGGTTCGACATGTGCCGGCCGCCCGAGGCGACATCGGCCGCCTTGGACATGCCGTTCAAGAGAATCTCTTCGGCCGTCAGGCCGGCGGCCACGCAAGTCGCCAGGTCGCGGTAGTAGGGAAAGAGGTAGTCGCGGTTGGGCCGGAAGGACATGCCGAGGGCGAGCTGGATCGCGTCGTGTCCCGCGCAGGGAGCGTGGTAGCTCCAGCCCAGTCCCTGCTTCAGGTAGTTCGGCGCCTTATCGTCGAGCACTCGCGAGAGGTGCATGAGCCCATACCATTTCTTGAGCTCTTCGCGCGAGACGTCGGCCAGCCCCGATATCCGAACCAGCTCCGCGGTGTCCTGAGGCGTCAAAGAGTCCTCCGTTTCGGCAAACGACGCCGGATTCTAACCCGTCCCGGCCGAAAACGATCGCCGGCCCGGGTAAAACCCGTTTAGAATAAACACAATGCCACAAATTCCGGCGCTTAAGACGCCGTCTGGCCGAGACGAGGCCGAACGGCGGGAAATGGTCGAGCGCTACGTCGCGCCGCGCGGTGTAGACGACCCGCGCGTGCTCGCGGCCATGTGCGAGGTGCCGCGCCATCGGTTCGTCCCCGATCCCGTGCGGTCGAAGGCCTACGGCGACCACTCGCTGCCCATCGGCCACGGCCAGACGATCTCGCAGCCCTACGTCGTGGGCGTCATGACCCAGCGCCTCGCCGTCTCGCCGGAGCACAAGGTGCTCGAGATCGGCACCGGCTCCGGCTATCAGGCGGCCATCCTCTCGCGGCTCTCGCGCACCGTTTATTCCCTCGAGCGGATTGCGGAGCTGGCCCGCGGAGCGGCCAACGTCATTCGGATGCTCGGCTACCAGAACGTGTCGGTCAAGACGTTCGACGGCACGTACGGTTACCCCGCGGCAGCGCCCTATGACCGCATCCTCGTGACGGCGGGCGCCTCCGACGTCCCGGGGCCGCTGCTCGCGCAGCTCGCTATCGGAGGCAAGCTCATCGTTCCCATTGGGCCGCCGGAGAGGCAGCGCCTCCGGGTCATCCGGCGCCGGAAAGATCATTTTGCGCAGGAGGATGGCGAGGACGTCGTCTTCGTGCCGCTCGTGGGCCGTTTCGGGAGGGCGGCGGCGCCATGACGGTGATCGCGCGGCGCGCCGTCCTGACCGGGCGCGTGCAGGGCGTCGGCTTCCGCTTCTTCGCCGAGCGGGCGGCGCTCGAGGCCGGCGTGAAAGGCTGGGTGCGCAACCGGCCAGACGGTGCGGTCGAGACATTCGCCGAGGGAGAGGAGGAGGCCGTGCGCCTCTACCTCGAAAAGCTGCGCACGGGTCCGCGGTCGGCGAAAGTGGCGGCGCTGGACGAGGAAGAAGCGGCGGCCAGAGGATGTGCCTCGTTCGAGATCACGGGATGACGGACTTTGGCGCCTACATCCGCGACGTACCGGACTTCCCGAGCCCGGGGATTCTGTTTCGGGACATCACGCCGCTTCTCGCCTCGCCCGAGGCCTTCTCGGCCGCGGTGCTCGAAATGGCCGGTCCTTTCCGAGACCGCGGCGTCGGCAAAGTGCTCGGGATCGAGGCGCGCGGCTTCATGTTCGGCGCGGCCCTCGCCCGGGAGCTCCAGGTCGGCTTCGTGCCGGTCCGCAAGCCGGGCAAGCTGCCGCGAGCGACCGAGCGGGTCTCGTACGGCCTCGAGTACGGCAGCGACAGCCTCGAGATCCACGCCGACGCCTTCGACCGCGGAGAGAGGATCCTGATCGCCGACGACGTGCTCGCGACCGGCGGCACAGCCGCCGCGGCGGCGGAGCTGGCGGATCGGCTCGGCGGCGAGGTTCTCGGGATCTCGTTCTTCATCGAGCTGGCAAAGCTCGGCGGCCGGGCGAAGCTCCCGGGCCGGCCGATCCACTCCGTCGTGGTGCTCTAGTCCGATGAGCGCCGAAAAGGTCCTGATCGTGGACGACGACGAGGACATCCTCCTGATCGTCCACACGATCCTGGCCTCGGCCGGCTATTCCCCGTTCACGGCGCGCAACGGCCGCGAGGCGGTGGACATGGCCATGGACCTGAAGCCCGACCTGATTCTGCTCGACGTCATGATGCCGGAGCTCTCGGGCTGGGAAGTCTGCACGACGTTGAAGAACACGCCCGAGACGCGGCAGGTCCCGGTCGCGATGCTGACGGTCAAGAGCGAGATCCGCGACCTCATCACCGGCATGCAGGTCGGCGCCGACGACTACATCACCAAGCCCTTCACGCGTCGCAAGCTGCTCGCAACCGTGCGGCGCCTGCTCGACGAGAGGGGCACCATGCCGGCGCCGGCTTTGATTGCCGAGAACGAGGAGGCGCGCTTCAAGAACCTCCTGTTCGACTCGATCACGGAGCTGGCGACGGTGCCCGTCATCATCGACGCGCTGCGGGACAGGCTGCTCGACAATCGGGACCTCGGCGTCCTGTACGTCGACGTCGAGCAGTACAGCCACATCGAGGAGACCTACGGCTGGGAGGTCTTCGACGGGCTGCTGCGGCACACGGGCAAGGAGCTGCGGCGGATGATCGGCACCGTCTTCGCCACGGAGGATTTCGTGGCCGTCAACCGGGCCGGGGGCTCCGACTTCTACATTTTCACGTCCATCGAATCGGGCGACGAGGCGGTCGCGCGCCTGCAGCGCAAGGCCCGGCAGGTCGAGGACTCGCTGCGCGACACGATCGACGAATCCTTCGGCAATCGGATTCACAAGCGCATTGGCGTCTTCGTCGGTCACGCCGTGATCCGGCCGACGCCGCAGATGCGCGTCGAGCGGCTCGTGTATCGCGCGTTGAGGCAGGCGATCATGATCGCCACGACGAAGGAGGAGGAGCGCCAGACGTTCCTGCGCGAGACCTTCCGCGAGATCCTGCGCAAGCGGCGTATCCGGACGGTGTACCAGCCGATCTTCCATCTTGCCTCGATGGAGCTCTTCGGCCACGAAGCGCTGACCCGCGGCCCGGCCGAGACGGCTTTCGAGGGCCCGGATCTGCTGTTCCAGTTCGCGGCCGAGCACGAGTCGACGTGGGACCTCGAGCAGCTCTGCATCGACTCCTCGGCCAGCCACTTCCTGGCGCGGCCGGAGCACCTGTTGTTCTTGAACGTCGAGGCAGGAACGATCCTGCGTCTGACCGAGCACGCGGCCGCGTTCGCGTCGCTGTTTGGCATGCGCAAGCGCGTGGTGCTCGAGGTGACCGAGCGCTCCGCCATCCGCGACATCCCCGTCTTCCGCTCGGCGCTCGACGCTTTGCGCGAGCAGGGCTTCCGGATCGCGATCGATGACGCGGGGTCGGGCTACGCCTCCCTGCAGTCCATCGCGGAGCTGCGGCCCAACTTCCTCAAGGTCGCCAACACCCTCATCACCGGACTCCACGCCGACACGATCAAACGCGACGTCGTGGAGATGTTGGTCAACCTCGCCCGTCGCATCGACGCGCAGTGTGTCGCCGAGGGCATCGAGACGCCCGAGGACCTCGAGGAATGCCGCCGCTTGGGCATCCCGTACGGCCAGGGCTTCTATCTGGGCGTTCCGGAGGAAACTCCCGCCACGGGCCCCGCCCGCGACTTCGTTCCGAGCAAGCGCACCGGCTGATCGGGGAGGTCGATGGGGGAGCAGGCGGAGGAACCTTTCGCGCTGCCATCCTCCGAGAACTCGAGAGGCTCGCGAGCTGGAGTAACGGGCTCATCGAGTCGCCCCGGCGGGGCTCAGACTGAGGCTGTCGCCACGGTGCAAGCCCCGGCGGCGGGATCGCCTCCCGCCGGCGGCGTTTAGCGAGGCCGCAGGGTGTGGAAGAGCTCTTGCCACGCGAAGGCTGCGACCGAGCGACCAGCGAGGGCCTGGTCGGACTCCTGAGGCAAGGCCCGAGCGTGGCGCCGAGGGAGGCGGCCCGACGCCGGGGCGATCGGCAGAGTGAATATCAGCCCAGTGTTACTCAATTCTGCGAGCCTCCTTAGCGCATCCCGGGTCTATGTCCGCGCCGGGACCGGAACCATCGGGAGGTAAGCGGGATCCCACATCGCGGCGGCGACTGTCCGCGGTATGTCCTGGTCGGGGATGGCCCGGCCGACGCCCGACTCGCGCGCCTCGCGGACAACGGCCTCGGCGATTCGCGCGCTGACCCGCCGGATCTCCTGTGCGGGCGGGAACAGGTTCCCGGAGGCCAGGTCCGAGGCTTTCACTTCGTCGGCGAGCCTCTGGGCAGCCACGGCGAACATTCCGTCGGTGACTTCTCTGGCTTCGGCCACGAGGGCTCCGAGCCCGACGCCGGGGAAGATGTAGACGTTATTGCCCTGGCCGACCTTGATCGTCCGGCCCGCGTGGTGCACCGGATCAAACGGGCTCCCGGTGGCGATGAGAGCGCGGCCGTCCGTCCAGGCCACGATGTCCACTGGCTTCGCCTCCGATTGGCTCGTCGGGTTGGACATCGGGAAGATGACGGGTCTCTCGACGTGCTTGCCCATCTCGCGGACGACGGCCTCGGTGAACGTACCCGGCTCGCCGGAGGTGCCGATCAGCACCGTGGGCTTCACCGCCTGGACGACGGCCAGGAGGTCCCGCCGCGAGCTTTTCTCGAGGCCCATCTTCGCCGCCAAAGCCGCCGGCCAGGCAAAATCGCGCTTGTGGACGTCGCGGATTTCCTCATCGTCCACGACGAGGCCTCGGCTGTCGAGGCTGGCCACGGCGCGGATCAGGCGCTCGCCCTTCAGGCCCGCGCGCCGAAAGGTGTCGCGCAGCAGCCGCGCGATGCCTATCCCGGCGGCGCCCGCACCCAGGATGACCACGCGCTGCTCCTCGATCGGGACCCCTGTGGCCCGGCAGCCGGCCATCATTCCGGCTGCGGCCACGGCCGCAGTCCCCTGGATGTCGTCGTTGAAGCAGGTGATGACCTTGCGGTATCGATCCAGCAATCGGAAAGCGTTGGCTTTCTTGAAGTCCTCCCACTGCAGGAGGGCCTTCGGGAAGCGGAGCTTCACCGCCTGGACGAACTCCTCGACGAGGGAGTCGTAGTCCGCGCCGCGCAGGCGCGGGAACCGCCAGCCGAGATAGAGGTCATCGAGCAGGAGCGTCTCGTTGTCGGTGCCGACATCGAGGCTGATGGGAAGAGTCTGCGAGGGATGGATACCCGCGGCCGCCGTGTAGAGCGCCAGCTTGCCGATCGGGATCCCCATGCCGCCCGCACCCTGGTCGCCGAGGCCCAGGATGCGCTCGTTGTCGGTGACGACGATGAGGCGGACGTCATCGAACGGGGCGTTGCCGAGGACCTCGAAGATGCGTCCCCTGTGGCCGGGGGTTATCCAGAGCCCGCGCGCCCGCCGGAAGATGTGGCTGAACTCCTGGCACGCGCGGCCGACGGTCGGCGTGTAGACGATGGGCAGAAATTCCTCGACGTGGTCGATCAGGAGCCGATAGAAGAGATGCTCGTTGCGGCCCTGCAGAGCCGCCAGTCCGATGAACTTCTCGAGCGGGTCGGACTTGCGGGTGATGTTGTCATACACGCGCCGCTCCTGTTGCTCCATGGTGCTCACGGCGCTGGGCAGGAGCCCTTCCAGGCCGAAAGCCTCGCGCTCTTCCTGAGTGAAGGCGGAGCTCTTCGTGTACATGGGATGCCGAAGGAGCGGCACGCCGCGGTACGGAACTTCCAGTCGGGGTTTGCCGTCGGAATCGAGCTTGAGCCCAAGAGTTTCCATGTTTTGTGAGCCTCCTCAGGAGCCGGCTGCTCTCACAGGCCGAGATAGGCCTTTCGGACGTGGTCGTTGGCGAGGAGTTCCGCGCCCTTTCCCTCGAGGACGACGCGGCCGTTTCCCAGCACGTAGGCGCGGTCAGCGACTTCGAGGGTTCGGAACACGTTCTGCTCGACGAGGAGGATCGTTACCCCTTCGGCGTGGACCTCCTTGATGACGCGAAAAATGTCGGCGACCAGGATGGGCGCGAGCCCGAGCGATGGCTCGTCGAGCATGAGAAGGCGAGGCTTCGACATCAGACCCCGCCCGATGGCGGCCATCTGCTGCTCGCCGCCGGAGAGCGTTCCGGCCTGCTGCTTCTCGCGCTCCTTGAGTCGCGGGAAGATGGTGAAAACCTTCTCCAACATCTCCGGGCGCGCCTTCTTCGCCTCGGGCGTGAGCGCTCCCAGAAGAAGGTTCTCCCGGACGGTCATCTCGGGGAAAAGGCGGCGCGCCTCGGGAACGTGAGCGATGCCGAGGTTGACCATGTCGTAGGCGGCCCGGGTGTGGATCGGCTGCCCCTCGTACTGGACGGAGCCCTTGCGCGGCTTGAGCAGCGAGGAAACAGTCGCGAGCGTCGTCGTCTTGCCCGAGCCGTTGGCGCCGATCAGGGCGACGATCTCTCCCTTCCTGACCTCGAAGGAGACGTCCCAGAGGACCTGCACGTCCCCGTAGAAGACATCGATGCCGCGAACCTCAAGCACTTGCCACACCGAGATAGGCGTCGATCACCTGCTGGTTGTCGGCCACTTCGCGGGGCGTTCCTTCGGCGATCTTCTCGCCGTAGTTGATGCAGAGGAGCCGGTGCGAGATGGCCATGATGACGCGCATGTTGTGCTCGATGATCAGAATCGTGATGCCGCTGCCGTGGATCTTCTTCACGATCTCGATCGTCTTCTCGACTTCGGCCGGGTTCAACCCCGCGAAGTTCTCGTCGAGGAGCAGAAGCTCGGGCCGGGTGGCGAGGGCGCGCGCCATCTCCAAGCGCTTTCGCATGCCGAGCGGCAGGCTTCCGGCCGGGCGGTCGCGCCACGCGTCCATTTCGGTGAAGGCCGTCGCGTCGAGGGCCATCGCGTGCGCTTGCTCTCTCTTGTCGGTCCGGCAGAAAGCCGAGGCCATGACGTTCTCGAGCACGGTCAGCCGTGCCAGGGGCTTGACGACCTGGAAGGTGCGCGCCAGCCCGCGGCGGCAAACGACGTGGGGCTTCGAGCCGTCGATGCGCTCGCCGTTCAAGAAGATCGCGCCGGCCGTGGGCGGGAAGTAGCCGTTGATCAGGTTGAAGATCGTCGTCTTGCCGGCGCCGTTGGGGCCGATCAAGCCCAGGATCTCCCCCTTCTCGACCGCAAACGACATGTTGTCGACGGCCATCAGCCCGCCGAACCTTTTCGAGACCGTCTTCAGCTCGAGAAGGCTCATGCCGCTTCCTGCTTGGGAACCGCGGCCCGGCGCTGCCGCCGGCCCGAACGCCACTGGTTGATCGTCCCGACGATCCCCTGCGGGAAGAAGATGATGATCACGATGATCAAGACGCCGAAGAAGATGAGGTGCCCGGACTTGACCCAGACGCGAAACAGCTCTGAGACGAGGATGTAGAGGACGGCGCCCACGGCCGGGCCCCACATCGTCGCCACGCCTCCGAGCATCGTGACGAGGATCATCATCACAGAGATGTCGTGGACGGAGAAGACGATGCCGGGGTCGATGAACCCGAGGTAGTTCATGTAGAAGCTGCCCGCCACCCCTGTGAAGAAGGCGCTGATCAAGAGCGAATAGAGCTTGTATTTCGTCGTGTCGATGCCGAGCGACTCGGCGCAGTCCTGGTCCTCGCGGATGGAGAGGAAGTAGAAGCCAAGCTTGCTTCGCATGACGACGCGAATGACACCGAAGCAGACGGCGGCCAGCGCCAGGATGATCCAGTAGTAGTACGCCTTCGACGTGAAGGCCGGGATGTAGAGGATCCCTTCGGCGCCGTTGGTCAGCTGTTTCCAGTTTACGGCGACGAGGCGAAGCACCTCGGAAAGCGCGAGGACCGACAGAGCGAAGTACGGGCCCCGCAGGCGGAAGCAGATCCATCCGATGACCGAGGCGAGCAGGGCAGCCATGATCCCGCCCAGCAGCAGGCCCGACCAGGCGGCCGCGGGCGAGAGCCCCGATTTGACGAGGATGGCCGAGGTGTAGGCGCCGACGCCGAAGAACGCGGCGTGCCCGAAGGAGACCTGGCCCGTGTAGCCCCCGAGCAGGTTCCAGCTCTGGCCGAGCAGAATCCAGAGCAGCGACATGATGAGAAGGTGAAGAACGTACGGGTTCTTGATGGCGAGCGGGAAGAGAACGAGAAGAGCAAGGGGGATGCCGGCCAGAAACGCCTTCTTCACCATCGCCTCGTCCTTACGCTCGTCCCCGTCCGAGCAGTCCTTTGGGCAGGAAGATCAGGACGAGGACGAAGATGATGAAACCGAAGGCGTCCTTGTAGCCGAGGCTGACGTAGACCGAGCCGAGCGACTCGGCGAGACCGAGGACGAGGCCTCCGAGGACGGCTCCCGGGATGTTCCCCATTCCGCCCAGGACCGTGATGATGAAGGCCTTGGCCGTGAACGGGCCGCCGATCTGCGGGTAGAGGTAGTAGACGGGGTCCAGCAGCGCTCCGGCAGCTCCGACGAGCGCGGCGCCGAGGCCGAAGGTGATGTAGGTGATCTTCTTGGTGTTGATCCCCATGAGCGCGGCGGCTCGCTTGTCCTGAGCCGTGGCGCGGATCATCCGTCCGGTGTCCGTCTTGCCGAGGAAAAGGAAGAGCGCCGCGCCCAGGAGAACCGCGATCCCGAAAGCGGCGAGGAACGCGTAGCTGATGGACAGGGAGATGGTCTGTCCTCCCAGCTTGACGTCCCAGTAGATCGTCTTCGACGCGTAGGACACCGGAACGGAACGGTAGTTCGCTGTGAAGAGAAGCAGCGCGAGATTCGAGAGGACCAGCCCGATGCCCACGGTCAGGAGGACCTGGTTTTCCGGCAGGATCGACTCGGCTTCCATGACGGGAGTGATCAGGAACTTCTGGATCGCGACGCCGAAAAGGAACATCGCCGGGCAGACAAGCAGGAGCGAGGCGTACGGATCGACGTGTATCAGGGTGAAGGCCCAGTACGTCATGTACATCGCGACCATCATCAGCTCGCCATGCGCGAGGTTGATGATCTTCATGACGCCCATGATGAGCGACATACCGAGGCCGATGAGTGCGTAGAGCCCCCCGAGCAGGATCCCGGAGATCAGGACCTGCCCGAGGAGCTCGATCTGTCCGGCAACCTGGGGGGACATGACGTCTTTCCGGCTACCGGGGTCGGGACCTACTTGCGATCGCGCCAGCGCGGCACGGGGTAGACGTAGGGGGCGGATGCCGCCTCTTTGGGCCACACCGTCTCGTACTTTTTCTTGATGACCTGCAGGACGAGCGTGTCCATCTTGTTCTGGTTTGTGAACTGTCCCCAGGAACCGAACTTCACCGGGCCGAAGGCCGTCATCATATTCGTTTCGGCGAGCGCAGCGCGCAGGCCCTCCGGGGTCCAGTCCTTGGCGCGCCGGAGCGTGTCCGCCAGCACGTAGGCCGCGGCATAGGCCTCGGCGCCGTGGTAGTCCGTCTCCTTGTTGAACTTCTTTTTGAAGTTGTCGAAGAATTCTTTCGCGCCCGGGTACTTGACCTGCGGAGTCCACAGCGTGGCGGAATAGCAGTATTCGGAGGCCTCGGCGGCGTTCTGGAGGAACTCGGGGAGGGTGTGCCCCGCGGCGCCGCCGATGAAGGCCTGCGGATTGATGTCGAGCTCCTTGGACTGCCGCATCAAGAGCGAGGCATCCATGAGGTACGAGACCATGTAGACGATGTCCGGCCGCAGCGACTTCACCTTCTGAAGGATCGGCTTGAAGTCCACGCCACCCGACTGGTAGCCCTCGAAAAGCACCACGTTGACGCCGTGCGCGTCGCAGTACTCCTTCATCGCCTTCGAGGTGCTGGTGCCGAAGTCGGTGTTCTCGTAGAGGATCGCGATGGACTTGGGTTTGGCGACCTGCTCGAAGAAGCTGAAGACGCCCATGTTGTAGAGGCTCGCGGGCGGGTTCATCCGGTAGACGTACTTCCAGCCCTGCTGGGTGATCTTGTCGGCGGCGCCCGTCACGACGAGGTAGGGCACCTTGTACTTCTCGGCGATGCCCGCCACGGCGTAGCTGCACTGGCTCGTGTACTCGCCGACCACGATCGGATACTTGTCGATCGTGATGAACTTCTCGACGATGGCCGTGGCGGTCTCGGGCTTACCGCCCGAGTCCTGTATGTCCAGCGCGAGCTTCGTTCCCTTCACGCCCCCCTTGGCGTTGATCTCTTCGACGGCCATTTCGTAGGCCTGCTTTTCGATCTCGCCGAACTTGGCTTCGGCGCCGGTCAGAGGCAGGGGAATGCCGATCGTGAAGGTCTTGGCCTGTGCGAGAAGGGGAGGGGCGTTGACCAGGAGGCAGAAGAGCATCGCCATGGCGATGAGAGCAAGCGTTCGTCGAGTCGTCATCCGGAACCTCCTATCGAAGTGTCGGTTGTTTTGCCCGCCTATCTTTGGCGAGCGGCATCGAGTGTCGGATGATTCATTTGAATCACAATCGCGGCCGGACGCTCAGTCGCTCTCGACGGAGACCTCGCTGAACTTCTTGGCGAGCTCCGAGCGCAGCGCGTCGATGGAAGAGCAGTCGAGGCGCATGACGAGCTCGCGTTTGCCGGCGGGCGTCTTCGCGGAGGAGCTCAGGATCGAGAAGATGGTCCCGCCCTGGCCGCGGCAGATGTCGGCCACGTCGCGGATGCTGCCGGCTTTATCGGGGAGGAGAAGGCTGACACGCGTCTTCTTCCGGGCGACCCCGGTCAGCTCCACCAGCGCGCGAAAGACATCGCCTTCGGTGAGAATGCCGACCAGATTTCCCTTTGAGTCGAGCACCGGAAGGCTCTCGATCCTCTTTTCCATCATCAAGAGCGCGGCCTTCTCGATGGGCGTCTCCGGTGACACTGTCCAGGGCTTCTTTGTCATGATGTCGGCGAGCTTCAGCTTGTCCAGCACGTAGTGAAGCTCCCAGATGTCGAGCGTCGTGGCTCGCGAAGGGGAGACGTCCTTCAAGTCGCGGTCGGAGACGATGCCGACGAGCTTGCCGGTCTCGGACAGGATCGGGATCCGACGGATCTTCTTCTCTTTCATCACATGGATGGCCCTAGCCAGCGAGTCCGAGGGCGAAAGAGTGATCGGTTTCGATGTCATCCATTTGGCGACGCGCATGGGGAAACCTCCAGATCACGCCCATTGAGCAGCGTGGACCGGCTCGAGGGGTAGATTCGTTTGAATCAATTGGAGTCCCGCCGCGGATGTGCGATCGGGAATTGGTGCTCGGCGGCTCCGCAAGATCGAGGATCATCCGACGGTCCCGTCACCTGCTGCAGGAGTGCACGGCACTTCCCGACTTTGTCACCGAAGGTGACAGTCGCCGGCGTCCTCGCCGCTCAGCGAGATGGTGCACGCCCCGAAAGCACTGTCCTGCCGGGTCTTACTCGAGCTCTCCGTGGGGCACGTGACTTGCTCCGATTCCAGGGGAGAAGACGCCGGCACCGGTAGGTCCAGGATGAACGACGAACAACCGCGCCTTCTCATAGAAATCCATCTCCACTGGCTTCGCCGTAGCGGACTCATCCGCGTCATGGCGCAGGCGAGAGGCGGCCCCCTCAACACGGTTCGCGACCTCGACGAGGACACCGTCAAGACGCGCCTCAAGGCGCAGCACGCGGGCGACGAAGCTGTGTTCTTAAAGGCGATTCGGGAAAAGGGCAGCGTGGTCGTTCACGAGCGGTGGTCCAGCCTCGAGGCGTGTATCAGGTTCTGGAAGACCGGCGACGCGACGTTTTGATCCCGCCGGCGACCATGACTTTCGCGTTTTCGCCGGAATAGCAGATCTTTGGTGGTGGGACCGGGCAGATTCGAACTGCCGACCTAGAGTTTAGGAAACTCTTGCTCTATCCAGCTGAGCTACGGCCCCACAATGCCCGCTTGCGCATCCGCGTACGCCCGATTTCGCTCCGACCGTTATCCGGCTCCTTGTCCGGCCACTTCGGCGGGGGTGCTGGCGCGTGGCGGAAGCTCCCGCACGGGCCAAATCCTATCGCGCCGCTTGCCAGGGGAGGGAAGACAGGCTTTGGAAACAATTTCATCCAGGGCGGACGCGGCGGGAGCGGGATTGATCTTTTCGGCCAGGGGCTCCCAGGAGCCCGATCTTCCAAAAACGCCCCAAGAGCTCCCTCTGGTTCTGCCCCTCAAGCCTCCCGGTGCCAGCGTCCGATGATTTTGTTCGAGGGCCTTCAGGGGGTCGCCCGGGCTCGACGGTGACGGCATTCTTCTCGGTGATAGTAGGGCTACTACGGCTCACCTCCCTGCAAGGCAACGGCGGGTAGTGCTGGCCACCCCAGTTACAATCGGAAGGACTCTTAGCTCCGACACCGATGCAAGATCGCTGGCCGCAGCCCGGGCAGAACAACCTCTGGTTCCACTTCGAGCCTGGGGACACGGCGCTCGTCTTTGTCCACGGAGTTCTCTCAGACAGCCGCTCGTGTTGGACTCACCTTGACCCTCGGGCAGAGAACCGCGAGGAGTACTGGCCGAAGCTGGTCACGACCGATCCGAGATTCGCGGGGGTATCGATCTACCTCGGTGGCTACTACACCGCGATCGACGCCGGGCCGTACGAAGTGCGCAACTGCGCTGACGAGTTGTTCCAGGCGATGGGTCTACCGGACGTTGAGGGGCGCGAGCCGGTGCTTCAACGCAACCGGCTCGTTTTCGTGTGCCACAGCACAGGCGGGATTGTCGTCCGCTACATGCTCGATCGTCGGATGGACGACTTCGCGTCTAAGGATGTTGGGCTTGTCTTGATCGCCTCTCCTTCATACGGCTCAGTCTGGAGCAACCGCCTCGAACTGCTCACGCAGTTCTACCGGAACGCGCTAGGCCAGCAACTCCAGTGGGGCAGCTGGAGCCTCAAGGATCTCGATGCAAGGTTCAAGGATCTCGTACACCAGCGCCGCATTCCCGGCCTCAAGGGGGTTGAAGCTTATGAGAACCACTTCATCGTTCACCGCCGATTCTTGCCGCCAAGAAGACTCGTCGTTACGGAACAATCGGCCGGCCGGTACTTCGGTGCACCCGTGCTCCTTCGCCAGACGGATCACTTTAGCGCGGTGAAGCCGCAAGGCCTTGACCACCCAGCCCACGAGCTCCTGGTGAGTTTCTTTCTGCGGGAGTTCAAGGGGACACCGGCTTCGAACCGGCGGTCAGCGGCTCTGGTCGTCCCGCCTGGGCCGCGGCCAGGCCCCTCGAAAGGAGCGCCACGTCTCCTGCAGAATTCACTACCGAACGAGTACGAGCTGCTTGGAATAATTCACGAGGGGCATCACAGCGCCGTGGCGAAGTGCCGCCTCCGCAGGAACGGCGAGGTGTGTGTCGTCAAGCAGACCGAAGCCCGCCTTGTATCCGTCGAGGCCCTTCATGCACTCCAACGGTTGCGTTCTTCCAACATCGTGACGCCGCGACAAATCTGGTCGGCCGGAGACCAGGTGTACGAGGAACTGCCATTTGTAGACGGCGTACTGTTGTCCGACGCCGTTGCCCCGGAAGCCGGAGGGCTAACGGGGCCCGTGCTCGCATCGTGTCACGGTCAGCTCATGGGGACATTGGGCGAACTTCACCAAGCGGGTTTGATCTACCGCGACGTGCACCCGGACAACTTGCTCCTCGTCCAGGTCCCGGCCGAGAGAAGCCTCGGTACTGCTGGACGAACTGCCTGGCAACACGTTGACTACTTCGGTCGTGGACGCAACGAGGTTAGCGGAACATTTGGCATCGCGTGGGTGCTCATGGATAGCACGTTCGTGACTACCGTGGAAGAAGCCAGCCGAAGGCCTGCGGTGATCCACGGCGCTGCGACGCCGGAGGAACAGGCGGTGGGCCAACCGACCCCGGCGAGCGATATGTATGCATTGGGCGCCACGCTCTACTTCGGCATTACCGGTCGCGAGGTCCCAACGTTCGAGTTGCGAAAGGCTGGTCCTGATCCGCTCGTCGATTTTCCGCAGGGGGACCACCCAAGCGTTGCTTTTGCCGGCCACTTGGCGAATCTCCTGGCTCTCGATCCCAAGCGGCGGGTGAATATCCCCTCCCGCCTTCACCGCAACACCATTAGTAACGAGTACACCGGCATGCTGCAAATCGCCCCGGACGCTTTCATCTTGATCTACTCTTGGGGATCGGACACACGGATCGTGAATCTGCGGGAAGCCTTGGACTTTCAGCGCCGCTCGGACAGCGCCGAAAGCCGAATCTGGATTTCGCGGATGGAGAATAGTCTGAAGTCGACCGACGAGTCGCGCGACGCGTAAGAGAGCCCAAATCTCTCGCGGAGCACTTGGAGACGAGCGCTTGGATGCGCTCAAGCGGCGCGGGCGGAATTCGGTGGGGGTGCCTGGCGTGCCCCGGCGTCAGGCGTGAATAGAGGCATTTCGCCTCTCGGTCCGTAGCTCCCTCGCCGTCTTCGGTTCGCCTCTCACCCTCCTTCGCCGAGTCGCCGACGGGCCAAAGCCGCTATGGCGACGGCGCGGCTACGGAGGGCAGGCCCCAACCCTCTCCCGTGGGGAGAGGGAGCAGCCACGGGCGGCGGGCCGTCACGGACGCATCCGGACATTCGGATGGCGGGGCCTGAAGTAGAGCGCCATGGCGACGACGGCGAGCAGGTTGCCTCCCAGGATGGCCGGCCACGCGAGGGCTCGCAAGACGTCCTCGGCGAAGATCATCGCGACGAAGAGAAACCCGCAAAGGAAGAAGACAAAGAAGAGAATCAGACCGAAACCGTAGTTCGCGTTCTTCTCGGCCAGGCGGATCAACCCGGCGGCGACCGCTCCGATCGCGAGAAACACGACGCCGTGTGCGAGAGTGAAGAGCGCGACCATGCCGAGTGAGACCGGCAGGGTCTCTGGCGAAGTGAGCCCGGATCCTCGAACGAGCGCGGTTCCGAGGACCGTTGGCGTGTACAGGGGACGGCCCCGCAGGACGTCGAGAGCCAGGAACCACACGGCGATGGTGGCCGCCCCGATCGCGCCTGCCGCCGCTGCCTCGGTCCAGAACGGCGTGGCCTGGACGCGGGAGCCGTCGCGCGCGCTCACGCCCTCTTCGATACTCTCGCCTTCTTGATCAAGCCCACGGCGCGCTGAGCGTCTTGCTGGGTCTCGAAGCCCAGGACGGCCGTGTACTTCTTGCCGATCACCTGCGCGAGGAAGAAGTTCAGGCTGATCCCTGCGTCGGCGATCGCCCGTGTTGCCGCATGCGCCTCGCCGGCCCGGTTGTCGCCTTGCACGAGGAGCGTGGGAATCGCCGTGGCCGCCAGCCCCGCGGCTTGCGCGGCCGCCGTGGCCTTTTTGCCCGAGACGGGGTAGAGCTCGATGGCCGCCCGGTCTTCCTCTCCAGGGTACCGATAGCCCATCAGGACCTTGAGATCCGCGCCCGCGCGGGCGAGCGGCTCGAGAGTCCGAGCGAGCGCTCCGGGCCTGTTTTCCACCTCGCGCCGCCACAACGTGATGGCTTTGACGCTGACTGCCATGACCGACCTCCTTTCGACCGTACGCGGGCAGTCTACGCCCGACGCGGGCTCGAGCTGATGAAAACGGCCCATGCGAAAGAAGGGTCGTTCGCAGAGTATGAGAGCCGGGGGGGAGATGGGCAATTCCGCTGCGTCCGTCGTTCCCACGAAGTACTGGCACCGCCTGGAGGATGGGCGGATCCAGTGCGACGTCTGCCCCCATTTCTGCACGCTGCGGGAAGGGCAGCGGGGTCTCTGCTTCGTCCGCGCCCGCGAAGGCGGCGAGGTCGTGCTGACCACCTACGGGCGCTCGAGCGGATTCTGCGTCGATCCCATCGAGAAGAAGCCTCTCCATCACTTTCTTCCGGGAACCGCCGTCCTCTCCTTCGGCACGGAGGGATGCAACCTCTCCTGCAAGTTCTGCCAGAACTGGGACATCAGCAAGTCGCGCGAGATCGCGAAGCTCGCCGACGCGGCGTCGCCGGGACTGGTCGCTCGCGTGGCGAAAGATCTGGGTTGCCGCAGCGTCGCCTTCACCTACAACGATCCGACGATCTTCCTCGAGTACGCGATCGACGTCGCCGACGCCTGCCACGAGCTCGGCGTTCAAACCGTCGCCGTCACCGCGGGCTACATCTGCGAGAAGCCTCGGGAGGAATTCTACCGGCACATCGATGCGGCCAACGTGGACCTGAAGGCCTTCACCGAGAAGTTCTACCGGGAGATCACCGGCGCGCACCTCCAACCCGTGCTCGACACGCTGGTTTACCTAAAAAAGCAAACGGAGGTCTGGCTCGAGATCACCAACCTCGTCATCCCTGGCCACAACGATTCGGACAGGGAAATCGGCGAAATGACGCGGTGGGTGGTCGAGAACCTCGGCCCGGACGTCCCGATGCACTTCACCGCGTTTCACCCCGACTGGAAGATGCTGGACGTTCCGCCGACTCCGCCGGCGACCCTTTCTCAGGCCCGCCGGCTCGCCCTCATGGCCGGCGTGCGTTACGCCTACACGGGAAACATCGACGACGCGGAAGGTGGCACCACGTTCTGCCACTGCTGCGCCGCGGAGCTCGTCGGCCGAGACGGATACGAGCTGACTGCATGGAGTCTCGAAAAAGGCCGGTGCGGCGCTTGCGGCGAGCCCTGTCCCGGCGTCTTCGAGGAGCGGCCGGGCGAGTGGGGAGCGCGGCGCCTTCCGGTCCGGCTCAATGACTACGCCGCCTGATGAGATCGCCCCGCGCGGGCTGATTCGAGTGGATCATGCGGATGGCGCCTGTTTCGCCCAGGCTTGGCGGCATGCGCGTTCTCGTCGCGACTGACGGATCTGCTTCCGCGGAGGCGGCCGTCCGCTTCGCGGCTCGCATCGCCGCGGCGAGCCGGGCCCGGCTCTTCGTCCTCAACGTCGGCAGCCTGCCGGCGCGTCTTCTGCGGCGGCCCTCCCGCGCCGACCTCGGGCTGGCCTCGACGCTCAACGAGGCCGAACGGCTTTCGTCACAGAGAGCGCTCGAATCGGCGCGTCGCGCCGCAGAGCGTCAGGGCGCGAGGTTCCGGTGTGATTATCGGACGGGCGGGCTCGAGCCGATCGCGGAGACGATTTCGCGAGCGGCGGAGCGCGAGCGGGCGGACCTCGTCGTCGTCGGGAGCCGCGGGGGCAATCCTCTGGCGCGCTGGGCTTTGGGTAGCATCGCGAACCGGCTCGTCCACACGGCTCGTCGGCCCGTCGCCGTCGTGCGCCCCGGCAACCGCGGTTCTTCTCACAGGGCCGCGACGATCCTCGTCGCCACGGACGGATCGCCGGCGGCCGTTGAAGCGGTGCGGTTCGGCGCGCGGTTGGCGGCTGCGATTCCAGGGGCTCGGCTCGTGATTCTGACCGTATCGACCCTGATGGCGGACGTGGCTCTGACCGGCGTCGGAGTGGTGAGGGCCCTTGGCGCCTTTCCCGAGCTCAAGCGGTCTGACCGGCGCTGGGCCAATCGGATTCTCGACTCCGCCGCCCGACAGACTCGGGGCCGGGGCCGGCGCGTGACCACTCGGTACGTGATGCCTCCCCAGGCCGTCTTCGCCGGCGACGCGATCGTTCGTGAGGCGAGGAGGGAAGGGGCGGACCTGATCGTCCTCGGAAACTCCGGCCGGAGCGCCCTGGGAGACGTGTTTCTCGGCAGCATCGCGCAGCACGTCGTCTCCCGGGCGCCCCGGCCTGTCGTTCTAGTGCGCGCACGCTCGAAGCGGTGAGCCTCACCGAGTCACGCGGCTCTCCTCTGGAGCACCGCGGGACAGGCGTTCACCGATCCGCGGCAGCGCTCACTCCCATGGGTTGACGGACAGGCCGTCTCTCACGTTCTGCACCCCGGGGGCGTGGCTGACGGTCGCCAGGACTGCGTCCTTCTCGGGCCAGGTGCGGACTCGTCCTTCGAGCGTGACGGTTCCATTCTCGACCTTCACGCCGATCTTCTCGGCCTCGCGCTCGGCCCGGCGCTCCAGCGCCTCCTCGATGGCCTTCTTGAGCTGGTTCGGATCGGCCTTTGTCGGCGTGACGGTCAGGCGGTCGTTGACGCCTTTGACTCCAGACAGGAAGCGGACGACGCGCTCGGCGTCCTTTTTCTCTCTCAACGTGCTCACTTGGCCTTCGAGCGTCACCCAGCCTTCCGAGACGGTGGAACGGATCTTCTTGTCGGGCACAAAGGCGTCCCACTCGAGCGCGAGGCGGACGGCCTGGGCGATCTCGGTGTCGGTTCGCTTGAAGGTTCCGGGCACCTTGACCTGGACGTTGTCGGCCACGTCGAGAACGCCGATCACCCGGTGCGCCGCTTCCCGGGCCGCGAGCTTCTTGGCGTAGCTCCCGACGGTTCCGGTCAGCGTGACCGTGCCCTCGTCCACCTCCACGCCGATCTCTGTCTGGTCTACTCGCGAGTCCCAACGCAGCTCGCGGAAGACATCCTGCTGAATCTCCTGGTCGGTTTTCGTTGCTGTCATGGGCA
>Ga0137373_10002967_pt1 | contig 18623 bp, 21 predicted proteins | sample SagtaG_5_FD_104912 | JGI IMG/M metagenome (GOLD analysis project Ga0137373, IMG submission 104912) | Vadose zone soil microbial communities from Sagehorn Ranch, Mendocino, California, USA - Sage1_R_80_16 metaG | ecosystem: Environmental > Terrestrial > Soil > Vadose zone | place: USA... | reverse complement strand
TCTCGTTGCCGGCCGGGTCGACGGCCTCGACCCGGAAGGTGTGCGTACCCTCAGCGAGCCCGTTGTAGGTGATCGGGCTCGTGCAGTCCGAGAAAGCGGCGGCGTCGAGCCGGCAGCGGAAGCTCGCGCTGGCGTCGCCGTCGACGAAGGCGAACGTCGCGCTGGTCGAGTCGGTCACGGCCGGGGGCGCCGAGGTGATCGTCGGGGCCGGCGGGGGCGTCAGGTCGATCGTCCACGTGTAGGACGTGACCGTGCTCTGGTTGCCGGCGGGGTCGACGGCGTACACGGCGAACGTGTGCGCGCCCTCCCCAAGGCCCGAATATCCCTCGGGGCTCTGGCAGGCGGAAGACGCGGCGTCGTCGAGCTGGCAGACGAAGGTGGCCGTGCTGTCCCCGTCTGTGAAGGAAAAGCTCGGAGCCGGGTCGTTCGACGGATCAGCCGGCTCCGAGGTGATCGTCGGCGCCGGAGGCGGCGTCCCGTCGACGCTCACGGTCGGCTGTGACCCCTGCAGCCCAAACGCGGCCGAGTCGTGGAAGAGCGTCGTCGTCCAGGTGTACGTCGCTTCTGCCGAGGGGGCGCTCGCGGCGAAGGCGATCGTGAGCGTCCCACCCGGACAGAGCTCGCTGCCGGGGTCCGACGCGGCAGCGTCGATAGTCGACACATTGAGAGCGACGGTCCAGGTTGCAGCCGGGCACGGGTCCGACGCAGTCGTCGTGGCCGCGAGCGAGGTTGGGTCGACGACGAATCCGTCCGGCACGACGACGTGCGCGTTGTTCGCGGTCACGTCCGACGTTCGACGATTGGCTATCTGAACCGCGTAGTTGCCCGTCGAGAGCGGCTGCACCGCGCTCGGCGCGATCACGGCGGTAAAGCGGTTCGCATCCGGGGCGCGCGCCGCACTCGCCGCGATCGCGAACAGCAACGCCGCGGTGCCCACTACTGCGATGGAAACGCGAGGCATCACGAGATGGCGAGCACGATGAGATCGAGGCCGACGCCGAGGAAGATCACGCCGACGGCGCTCAAGAACAGCTCACGACGCCGATCGATCAGCTTGAAGACCGGCGACGCGGGCAGTGGAGCGAAGACCAGGGCGAGACCGAGCAGCAACAGCGCGAGCTCGGTCGCCAGGAGGACGACAGCGGCCGAACTGCTCGTCCCGCTCGGCGACACGTTCGCGACCCGAGGCGCGGCGGCGACTCGAGCCGACGGAGGCCGCGGAGGTGGTGGAGGCCGCCGCGCCGCACCCGCTGCGAGCGTGTGCTTCTTCACGGCGCGGGATCTTGGCCGAGGGCGGGCCCGGCGCTTCGGCTTCTGGGTGACCGTGGGTCGCCGAGCGACCGGCGCCGGCGGTGGTGGCGGCGGCGGCGGCACGTACGTAGGTGCGGGAGGAGGAGGCGGCGGAGGGCGACGATGCTCGGGCTTCGGCGCGGTCCTAGTCGGGCGCGGATCCGGAGACGGGCTGGTCGTCGTGCCCGCCGTCGCCGCACGGGAGCCACTGCTCAAGGGATACGCAGCGGCGACCCCCAGCAGAGCCACGGCGACGAGCAGCGCGGAAAAACGCCACCGGCGCGATATGTGCCCCAGGCGCGCCTGGAGCCGACCCATGCCGCAGGATCTCAGGGTGACGACTCTCCCTCTAGTCGACCTCGATTAGGTCGTAACCGAAGCTAGCACCTAACTTGCAAATCGCAAAAGGGGCCTAGCCGAAGGTCTAGCCGAAGCCGAGAATGAACTTCGCGTCGTCGGACATCTTCTCCGGCGTCCACGGTGGGTCCCACGTCAGTTCGGTGTCGACGTCCTCGACGCCCGGCAGCGAGGCGGCGACCTCCTCGACCGACTGCTGGATCAGCGGCCCAGCCGGGCAGCCCATGGAGGTGAGGCTGTACTTGATGTGCACGCGCGGCCCCTGCACCTCGACGTCGTAGAGCAGGCCGAGCTCGACGATGTCCATCCCGAGCTCCGGGTCCTCGACGCTCCGCAGCGCCTCGATCACGTCTTCACGTGTCGGCATCAGGAGGTCCAGGGTATCGAGGCAGGCCGTCGTCCGGGAGCTCGTCCCACGGCGCGCGCGAATCGACGAACGAGTGGTACTGCGGCCGGATCTGCGGATCACCGTCGAGCGAGCCGAGCCGGATCGAGACCTCGTCGCCTTCGGGCCAGTGCGCGCCGAAGAGGCTCGAGCCGCAGACCGAGCAGAAGACCTTCCGGGCAGTGCCGCCCTCGGGTTGGAAGACGCGCAGCAGCTCCTCGCCCTGGAGCAGCCGAAACTGCTCCCGCGGGACGCGCCCCTGCGTCAGCCCGAACGTGCCCGAGTGCTTCCGGCAGAGCGAGCAGTGGCAGTGATTCGCCCGCCGGAACGGCAGCTCGACTTCGAACCGCACACCGCCGCAGAGACAGCTGCCGCCGAGGAGCTCAGACGCTGATTCGGCGCGAGAGAAGGCTTCGTCGTCCATCCAGACGGTGCGTCATCAGTAGCGCGGCAGGCGGACTTCTTCGCGGCGTTCGCGGGCGAAGAAGTGGATGCCCTCGACGAAGCGCACCCAGTTGCACCGTGTGCACATCACGAGGGAGTGCGTCCACGCGCTGTCGGCCAGGAAGCGCACGCCGCGCAGGAGGTCGCCGCTGGAGACGCCGGTCGCGACGACGATCACTTCGCCGGGCGCAAGGTCCTCGATCGTGTAGACGCGCTCCATGTCCTCAACCCCGGCCTCCTGCGCGGCCGCGACCTCCGTCCGCGAAGTCGGCCAGAGCTGCGCCTGCAGCCCGCCGCCGAGGCAGCGGAGCGCGGCCGCCGAGAGCACCGCCTGGCGCGTGCCGCCGATCCCGATCGCGAGGTGGTCGTTCGTCCCGCGCACGGCCGCGGAGATCGAGGCGGTCACGTCGCCGTCCTGGATCAGCTTGATGCGGGCGCCGGCCGCCCGGATCTCCTCGATCAGATCGTGGTGGCGCGGCCGGTCGAGGACGATCGTCGTGACATCGTTGACCATCCGCCCGAACGCGTCGGCGATCGCGCGGATGTTGTCGCCGACCGGCTTGCGTAGGTCGATCGCGCCACGCGCGAGCGGCCCCACCGCCATCTTGCGCATGTACATGTCGGGGAACGTCTGGAAGGCTCCGGGCTCGCCGACCGCGACCATCGACATCGCGCCGTAGCCGCCCCGCGCGACCACGCCGCGCCCCTCGAGCGGGTCGAGCGCGAGGTCGACCTCGACGCCGCCCGAGCCGATGGTCTCGCCGGCCGCGAGCTGCTCGCTCTCTGTGCTCGCTCCGATCACGATGCGCCCGTTGATCGGCAGCTGCTCGATCGCGAGCCTCATCGCCGTCGCAGCGTCCTCTTCCGCGGCTTGCTGATCGGCACGGCCGAGCCACCGCGCCCCGGCCAGCGCCGCGCGCTCGGTCACGCGCGCGTAGCTCTCGCAGAGGCAGAAGCGCCCCTCGTGGCCGGCGGCCTCGGTCTGGGTCTCAGGCGCTGTCTGGGTCACGACTCCACCGATACCGGCTGCGCGGCGGTCAGCACGAGCTCCATCACCTCGCCGATCGCCTCCTCCATGTTCCCGTTCTCGATCACCGGAACACCGTGCTTGTGCGCGCGGCCGAGGATGTAGGCCTGGATCGCGCGGATGTCGTCGAAGGCCTCGAGGTACTTCTCGTACGGCCGGACGCCGTCAGAGTCGGTGTCGCGGATCCAGAAGTGGCTCGCGTGAGCCTCGGCGTCGTCGATCGCGAGCACGCATTCGACCACGAGCGCGCCCTCGATCTCCTTCGGCAGCATCCCCGGGACGAGGTGCACGCCTTCGAGCACGATCGACCAGCCCTCCTCGAGCGCCCGGTCGATCGCGGCCCGGACGCCGACCAGCACCTCCCGCGTCTGCTCGAGGAAGCCGTTGACTACGGCCTGAGCGTCCGCACTGTCCTCCTCGTCACCGGCCAGCGCCCGCCCCGCCTCGAAGCTCGAGTGGTGGATCGCAGGCATGAACTCCGTCGAGAAGAAGGCGCGCATCGTCTGGCGGACGAAGTCGGTCGAGGTGACGCGCGTGATCCCGAGCCGGTACGCGACGTCGGTCGCGACCGAAGACTTGCCGGTCCCGGTGGCGCCGCCGACGAGCAGGATGATCGGCTGGTCGAGGTCGTACAGGCCTCGGTAACGGCGCAGTCGCTGCATCGCCGCCGAGCCCTCCTCTCTCCCAAAGATCTCGAGAGCGACCTCCTCGAGCCGGTCGATCGTCGTCGCCGGCCGGCCATTCGCGGTCAGATCGGCCTCGACCGCGATCGCGAGCTCGTAGGCGCGGTCGGCCGCGAGCCCGGTGGCGATCAACGCCCGCGCCATCAGGCCCTTGGAGAAGGGCAGGCCGTCCTCGCCGCCGAGCGGCAGCGGCTGCCGGTAACGACGATCGGTCATCGGAGCGCAGGCTCCGGTACGAGAGCGAGCAGGGCCTCGTCGAGGTCATGTCCGACGAGCTCGTTGTCCGCGAAGACCAGCTCCCGACCGCGGGCGAGCGCCGTCTCGGCGACCACGTCGATCGCAGCAGCCTTGATCTCGACGAGGTAGACGTCGGCGTCCACCTGCTCGAGCTCGGCGCGAAGAGCGTCGCGGCGGGCGAGGTTGCCGGAAACGTGTGCGACCTCCGCCCCGTGCCGCTCGGCGAGATGAGCCGCGAGCGTGCCGTGGACGGCGGCGGGCGCCGTCGAGAAGAAGGCGACCCGGCGGCCCGCAACCGGCTCGACCGGGCGCGGGCGCAGCTCGACGGGCACGACCGGTACGTCCTTGACCGCGGCGATCGCCTCGAGCAGCGGCTCGTCCGCGCCGCCGGTGACGACTACGAGGTCGGAGATCAGGATCCGGTAGGCGTTCAGGTAGCCCGTCGCGACCTCGACGGGCTGGGCCGAGCTGGTTACGAGGACGCGCGCGCCGACCTCGACCGGCGGGATCGCGGCGCCGCTGCCGTCGAAGACGACGAGGTCCACACCACGCTCGGCCGCGAGCGCCGCACCTTCGAGCACGTTCGACTCGCCCGGCGAGCCCGCGAGGCCGCCGCCGCAGCGCCGGCAGCCGATCGTCGGGACGCCTGCCAGCGCAGCCGTCTCGAGGTAGTCGGAAGCGGCATGCCGGCCCTCGCGCGAGAGCTCCAGCAGGCGCTCCAGCGAAGGACGCGGCTCGGCCACCTCGGGCTCCGGAGGCCCGCCGCGGCCCATCGCGACGACCACGACGTCGCGATCGCGGGCCAACAGCCGCGCAACATGCCCCGTCACCGCGGTCTTGCCCACGCGCTTGCCGGTCCCGATCACCGCGAGCGAGGGCAGCGAGAAGGGCGCGAAGCGAGGCGGGTCGAAGCGGAAATCGGCGCCTTCGTAGGGCACCCCGTGCGCGAGCACGCGGCTCGCGACCAGGAAGCGCTCGCGCGGGCCGAGCACCGGCTCGTCGGAGAGGTCGACCACGATCTCCGGCTCGTGCTCGGCGATCCCGGCCTCGAGCTCCGAGACCAGCGGCGCGCCGTAGTCCTCGCCGCCGACCAGTTTCTCGGTCCCACCGACGAGCCAGACTGCCGCGACCTCGTAGGGCAGTGCGGCGAGCGCGTCCCGCACTACCGGCGCATAGTGCTCCCCATCGATGACGACCAGAGCCCTCATGTGCGCGCGGTGACCTCGTCCTCGATCCGCGTCGTGTACTTCTCGAACGCAAGCGTCTCCGTCGAGAACTGGATGATCCGCTCCTCGCCGTGGAACGGGTACTTGCGCCAGACGTCCACGTGCCCGTCGGTGATCTCGATCACGTTGTAACAGGGCCGCGTCTTGCCGCGCAGGCGCCGCGAGGACACGGTGCCGGCGTTCACGACGAACAGGTTCTCCAGCCGCCAGGCGTAGGGAACGTGCTTGTGCCCGGAGAGGACGAGGTCGACCCCGGCGCGCTGCAGGCACTCGAGGCAGTCGCCGGCGTCGTAGACCACGTTGCGCTCGCGGCCGGTCCCCGGAACCGGCAGGAGGTGGTGGTGGAGGACGAAGATCCGCAGCTCGTCGGCGGCCGACTCGGCGAACTGCTCCTCGATCCAGCGGTAGCGCCCGCGCCCAATCTGGCCGTTGTCGAGGTCGGGCTCGGTCGAGTCGACGGCGACGACCGTCACCCCGTCACAGCGCAGCACCGAGTTCCGCGCGCCGAACATGTCCTCGAAGTGCACGTAGCCGACGTTGCGCGAGTCGTGGTTGCCCGGGATCACGACGACCGACTCGCACTCGATCCGCTCGAGGTAACGCTTCGCCTGGGCGTACTCGTGCTCGAAGCCGAACGTGGTCAGGTCGCCCGAGCAGATCACGATCCCCGGCTGCATCTCGTTGATCTCGTTGATCGCCCGCTCCAGCAGGTTCGGCACGAAGTCCGGCCCTCCGCAGTGGATGTCGGAGATGTGGGCGATCGTGAAGGCGCCGCCGTTTCGGCTCTGCATCAGATCGAAGTGTAGAACCCTCAGAAACGCTGGAAATCGCCTCTACCGGATCGACCGGTCATTTCAGACGGGCACACGAGCAAAGCCCGTGCGCCCTGAGGACGGCATCGCAAGCGACGCCTTAGAAAATGCCGGCGATCGGCCAGTACAGCGCCGCAGCGACGAGCCCCGCGGCCGGGATCGTCAGGAGCCACGCCCCGACGATGTTGCCGGCAACGCCCCAGCGCACTGCCGAGAGCCGTTTCGTCGCGCCCGAGCCCATCACTGCGCCCGAGATCACGTGCGTCGTCGAGAGCGGGTAACCCATGTGCGTCGCGACGTAGATCGTCGCGCCTGCGGTCATCTGCGCGGCGAACCCGCTCGCCGGCTCCATGCTGAAGACGCGCTGGCCGAGCGTCCGCATGATCCTCCAGCCGCCGACGTACGTCCCGGCTGCGATCGCCAGCCCGGCGGCGACGATCACCCACGTCGGTATGTAGAAGTGCGAGATGTGGTTGCTCTCGAAGAGAGCGAGCGCGATCACGCCCATCGTCTTCTGCGCGTCGTTCGCGCCGTGGGTGAACGCGACCCAGGTGCCGGACGCAAGCTGGCCGAGACGGAAGGTGCGATTCGCCACCCCGGGCGTGATCCAGACGAGCAGCCAGTAGATCGCCAGCAGCAGCAAGAACGCTCCCGTGAACGCGATCGCGGGCGCGATCAGCGCGGGGATCGCGACGTTGTGCGCCAGCCCGTGCCATTGGACGCCCTTCGCCCCGGACTGGGCAAGCGCCGCGCCGATCAGGCCCCCGATGAGCGCGTGCGACGAGCTCGAAGGCAGGCCGAACCACCAGGTGATCAGATTCCACGCGATTGCTCCGATCAGAGCGGCGAGGATGGTCTTCTCGTTCGCCAGCCCGGTGTCGATGATCCCCTTCCCGACCGTCTTCGCGACGGCCGTCGTGACGAAGGCGCCGGCGAGGTTCGCAATGGCGGCAACGAGAACCGCGAGTCGCGGCGAGAGCGCACGCGTCGAGACCGAGGTCGCGACCGCGTTTGCCGTGTCGTGGAAGCCGTTCGTGAAGTCGAAGCCGAGCGCGACGACGACCACGACGACGAGGAGGACGTCGTTCATAAAGGCGCCGCTTGCGGTGCCGACCTCAGGACGCGCGGGCTTTGCCCGGGCGTCCGTCTGAAATGACCGGTCGATGCGAATGACGTCATCGGAACCGGCGCTATCGGTTTTTCACCAGGATCGCCTCGAGCACGTCGGCGGCGTTCTCGAGCGCGTCCACGGCCTCCTCGAGGCGCTCGTGGATGTCCTTCCAGCGGATGATCGCCTTGACGTCGTCGGTCGAGGCGAAGAGGTCCGCCACCGCGTCCCGGACGAGCGCGTCGCCCTCGTCCTCGAGCCGGCGCAGCTCCTCGAGCTGATCGCTGGAGTCGCGGAACCCCTCGAGCCGGTTGATCGCCTCGTCGAGCTTCGTCGTCGCACGCAGGATCACCTCGGCCTGCGCGCGCGCCTTCTCCGGTACCTGCTCCACGCCCCAGGAGCCGAGGTTGTCGGCCGCCTCGTCGACGTGGTCGCAGATGTCGTCCAGCGCGCCCGCCAGGCGGTACATGTCGTCGCGGTCGAAGGGCGTGACGAACGTTCGGTTGAGCAGGTCGACGACGTCGTGGGTGAGCCGGTCGCCCTCGTGCTCGCGCTCTTTGATCTGATCGATCAGCTCGCGCCCATCCCGGGGGAAACGCTCGAGCAGCTTCACCAGCAGCCGCGCGATCTCGACCGCGTTGGCCGAGGCGCCTGCATACAGCTCGAAGAACTCGTGCTTGCGCGGAGTCAGCCTGACCATCGCCCTGCGCGCTTCTATCAGACGGCGCACGCGGGCGCGTCCGCAGCCGCTGCTACTCTTGCGATAGGGGTGGCAGAAACAGCCGATTTCCAGGCGTATTGCGGAGAGGAAGAGCCGCGCTTCGCCAACGACGCCGAGCGCGAGTGCGCGAAGATCCTCGACTTCTACCGTGTGCCGTGGAGCTACGAGCCGCAGACCTTCGTGCTCGAGCGGGACGCCGACGGCCGCACGATCGAGGCGTTCACACCCGACTTCTACCTCCCCGAACAAGATCTGTTCCTCGAGATCACCGTGATGAACCAGCGGCTCGTCACGCGCAAGAACCGCAAGCTGCGGAAGCTCCGGGAGCGCTATCCCGGCGTCCAGGTCAAGCTCTTCTACAAGCGCGACATCGAGCGCCTGGCTCAGCGATACCGATTCGACCTTGCTTCGTAGCCGTTTCGAAAGTGTCCAATGGCATCGACCGGTCATTTCAGACGGACGCACGGGCAAAGCCCGCGCGTCCTGAGGTCGGCATCGCAAGCGATGCCTCGATAGAACAGGCAGACCCTCCTGTCGGCGAGGTTTTCCTCGGCGCGGGGGAGCTGCGCGCGCGGGTGCGCGAGCTGGGCGCCAAGATCGCCGAGGAGTACGCCGAGCGCGACCTCCTGCTCGTCGCCCTGCTCAAAGCGAGCTTCGTCTTCCTTGCCGACCTCTCGCGCGCCATCCCGATACACCACCAGATCGACTTCGTCGAGCTCGCGAGCTACAACGGGGCGGCTGAGGGCGGGCACTCGGCGGTCCGGCTCCTGCAGGACACGGCGATCCCGCTCGCGGGGCTCGACGTGCTGCTCGTGGAGGACGTCGTCGACACGGGCTTGACGCTCAACTACCTCTGCAAGCAGTTCGAGCTCCGTCGGCCTGCGAGCCTTCGTGTGGCGACGCTGCTCGACCGGCCCTACCGCCGGCTCGTCGACAACCTGCCGGTCGACTACGTGGGGTTCACCGTCCCGGACGAGTTCTTCGTGGGCTACGGCTTCGACCTGGACGAGCGCTGGCGCAACCTGCCCGATCTGCACCTGGCAAAAGTTTAGTCGCGGCTAACTTTTCGCTAGACTGCGCCCGATGATGGCGACGCGGTCAGAGGCAGTCGCCACCGGCGCAGTGCGGGCGGCCGAAGAGGCGCTGCAGGGATATCCGCAGAAGCCGTGGCGCATCCTCCCCTTCCTCGGCCCGGCCTTCGTGGCCTGCGTCGCCTACATCGACCCCGGGAACTTCGCCACCAACGTCGCCGGCGGCTCGAAGTTCGGCTTCACGCTCGCCTGGGTGATCGTCGCCTCGAACCTGATGGCGATGCTGATCCAGACGCTGTCGGCGAAGCTCGGGATCGCGACCGGCCGGAACCTGCCGGAGGTTTGCCGGGAGCGGTTCTCGCGCCGCACCTCGATCGCGCTCTGGCTGCAGGCAGAGCTGATCGCGATGGCGACCGACCTGGCGGAGTTCCTCGGCGCCGCGCTCGGCTTCCACCTCCTGTTCGGGATGGGCCTCTTCCCGGCCGCGCTGCTCACCGGCGTGACGACGTTCGCGATCCTCGGCCTGCAGCGGATTGGATTGCGCCCCTTCGAAGCCGTGATCGCCGGCTTCGTGGCCGCGATCGGCGCCTGCTACCTGGCGGAGCTCTACTACGCGCACCCCCCGCTCGGCACGGTGGGACTGCACATGGTCAGGCCTGAGTTCGCGGGGAGCGAGTCCGTGCTGCTGTCCGTCGGGATCCTCGGCGCGACCGTGATGCCGCACGTGATCTACCTGCACTCCGCGCTGACGCAGAACCGAGTCGTCCCGCAGAACGAGGAAGAGGCGAAGCGGCTCTACCTCTACACGAGGATCGACGTCGTGATCGCGATGACGATCGCCGGCTTGATCAACCTGGCCATGCTGGTGATGGCAGCGAGCACGTTCTTCCGCTCTGGGCTGCTGAATGTCGATTCGCTCGAAGGAGCCCACCGCACGCTCAACCCGGTGCTCGGGGGCGCCTCGAGCACGCTCTTCGCGCTGGCGCTGCTGGCGTCAGGGCTTTCGAGCTCGACCGTCGGCACGCTCTCCGGCCAGGTCGTCATGCAGGGCTTCATCCGGCGGCGGATCCCGATCTTCGTTCGGCGCCTGGTGACGATGCTGCCGGCGCTCTTCGTCGCCGGGATCGGCCTCGATCCATCGCGAACGCTGGTGCTGAGCCAGGTCGTGCTCTCGTTCGGGATCCCGTTCGCGCTCGTGCCGCTCGTCTGGTTCACCAGCCGGCGGGAGATCATGGGCACGCTCGTGAACCGGCGGGCGACGACGGCCGTCGCAGCGCTCGTCGCCGCCCTGATCTCAGCCTTGAACGTGTTCCTCCTCGGCCAGACCCTCGGCCTGGCCTAGCGCTCTACCAGCGGTACCAGCGGGCTTCCGCCCCACGGGCGACGAAGCCGATCAGCCAGAGGACGAGGAGGACCGCTGCGACGAACCAGAGCAAGCTCCATGCGAAACCGCCGCCGAAGAGCAGTGCGATCAGCAACAGAACGAGTATCAGTGCGAGCAAAGTCGACCTCCTTTCAAGGAGGTTGTTCCACGATGCGCGGAGCGCAAAACCTCAGAGATAGCCGAGCGGGTCTACCGGCGTGCCGTTGATCCGCACCTCGAAGTGGAGGTGCGGCCCGAAGCAGTGGCCCGTGCAGCCGACGTAGCCGATCACCTGTCCCTGGCTCACCGATTGCCCCAGGGAGACCCCGATCTGGGACTGGTGCGCGTAGGCGGTCGAGAGGCCCCCGCCGTGGTCGATCGCGACCAGGTTCCCGTAGCCGGACATCCAGCCGGAGTAGACGACGCGGCCCGACGCCGAGGCATGGATCGGCGTTCCGGACGGGACGGCGATGTCGATTCCCTCGTGCATCCGGCCCCAGCGCATCCCGAAGGGGCTGACGACGGGCCCGTTGACGGGCCAGATCAAGCCGGCCGAAGAGGCCGGCCCGGGCCGGTAGCCGCTCGAGGAACGAAGCCTGGAGGCGAGCGCGGCGCTGGCGGCCGCGAGACCCGCCGCCTCGTGCAGGAACTCGCGCTTGCTCTCCTGGACCTCGATCAGGCTCTCGCGCTTGCTGCGCCGAGCGGCGGCGAGGCCGTGCTCCTGCGCGAGCAGTGTCCGGCGCACCGAGCGGACCTGCTCGGTGCGGACGGCGATCGTGCGCGTCTCCGCCGCCACGATCGCGCGAAACCGCTTCGTCCGCTCGCGCTGGGCGCGTGCGGCGCGCTTTGCGTCGCCGACCTGCTCGGCGATCCGGTCGTCGAAACGCCCGAGGTCGTCCGCGTACTCAGCCCGGGAGATCAGGTCGGAGAAGCTGGTCGCTCCGAAGAGCACGTCGAGGGTTCCGGGCTCGCCGCCCTCGTAGAGATCGACGAGGCGGTTGCCGAGCCGCTCGACGGTGATGCCGTACTGGTGCCGGAACGAGAGGTAGCGCTCGGTTTGGACTCGGTAGAGCTCGGTCAGCCGGTCGAGCTTCTGCTGATGCAAGGCGAGGTCGCGCTCGATCGTCACCAGCCGGGCCGAGACGTCGCCGACCTGTGCGGCCAGCGCGTGAATGCGCCCGTTCACTGACGCAACCTCGGCCGAGAGCGCCTGCTGGCGCCGCTCCGCCCACGCGATCTTCGCCCGCACCTTGCTCAGGCGCGCGTCAATCGCGTGCTTGCGTCCGTAGTCGCCACCGCTCGCGGGCGCGGCGAGGATCGCCAGCAACAGGATCGCGAGCGGACTCAGTCTGCGACGAGTCACCGAATCTGGCTTTCGCCGGGTTGGCCGGGCTCCCTGCCGGCGTTAGTTCTGGGGAGTCGCCGGCGGGCTCGGCTCCGGGCCGGGCTCCGGGACGACGACGGGCCTAGGCGGCTCGGACGGCTCCGGGGTCGGCTCCGGGATGGGCACCGGCACCGGCGGTTCCGTCGGAGAGGGGTACGGTTCCGGACTGGGCGGCTCCGGCGCCTCGATCATCGTCGGCTGCACTTCGAGCCGGGCCTGCCCGATTCGGTCCATCGCGCCTGCGGCTGTCTCCTGCATCTGCTCCTCCTTTGCGGCGATCAGGCCGTCCAGCTCGGCCATGTGCTCACGTGCGGATTCGCTCGCGTCGGTGTCATCAGCGTACACCGCTTCCCCGAGGGCACGTGCGGATTCCATCCGCTGAGCAGCCAGATCGAGCAGCTCACGGCGGAGGCGAAAGAGCCCGACGCGCGCGCTGGAGTGGGCCGCGACCGCCTCGACCGCGAAGCCGGCACGAGACCTGACCGCGCCCAGGGCGTCCAGCGAGATGCGCGCGACCCGGTTGTCCGGAAGCCGGCGCGCTAGGCCGGCGAAGATGAGGACGAGCAGCCCCGCGACCCCGAGGAGCACTCCGCCGACCACGACGTGGTCCGTCATCAGCAGCACGATCGCCAGGGCGAGCGATGCCGCGGCCAGCGCCAGGACGGCTGCCGGCGGAGTGACGCCGAAGAACCTCGGCTCTACCGTCACCATCCGGACCGGGACGGGGCCTGTTTCCTGCGGCGGAAGTTCCTGCATCGCCGTTTCCCCAGTGTCGGCGTCGGTTCGAACGCCGCATTGCGGACAGAACCGGGCGCTCTTCGCGAGGCGCGCCCCGCAGTTCGCGCACTTCAGTGCCTTAGCGGCCGGCACGGATCTTTTCCGAGGTTGCGGGATCGGCCTTCGGCTCGAGCGCGCGCAGCGCCTCGGCCGCGCGGCGGCGTAGCGGCCCGACCTGCGCCCGGTAGTCCTCGTCGGAGACCTTGCCGGTGCGATGGTCGAACTCGAGCTCCTTGAGAGCCGCAAGGGCCCGGTCGCGCTCCTCGGCGAGGGCGATCCGCGCCTCCTCCTGCGGTTTCGGGGCGTCGAGCCGATCGTCGGTGGGCGCAGGCTCACGCAGGAAGGGGCGGGCAACGAGCAGCACGCAGGCGATCGCCAAGACGACGCCGAGCGCCAGCCAGACGCTCACGCCTTCTTCGGCGTGTACTTCGACGGGCACTTCGTCACGAGCGAGTCGCGCTGCGCGGCGAAAACCCCGTTGCGGTAGCGGCCGTCAACGACGATGTGGCGGCCCACCTTGAAGAGATCCGGAACGCTGCCGTGATAGACGACGGGCACCGAGGCGGCACCGCCCCCGATGTCGGTGACCGCGAAGCGCAGGCCACGGCTCGAGTAGCCGGCTCCGTGCACCGGTCCCACGACCTTCCCGACCAGCGAGACCTTGCCGGTATGGCCGGCGAGCTCGCTCGGGCTCAGCTGCGGGGTGCGATTGCCCGCGAAGGCGACGTAGACCAGGAAGACCGCGAGGACTGCTGCGACGGACAGCGCAATGACGAGCCGAGCAGTGTGCGATCTCCGCGGCATGCCGGCAATTGTAGGTTCTCGATCGCGGTTCCGCGGAACCGCCGGAGTGCGATGCGTTTAGCGCTCGCGCGCCGGTTCGCTGCGGCGGGCCGGGATCCGGTAGCCGTGGTCCTCGCAGAGGCTGCCCGGATTGTCCTCGGTGAGCGCGTCGCAGTAGCCCTTCCCGTAGGCCGCGCGCATGAAGGCGGCGACGACCTCGAGGCTCCACTCGCCGATGTCCGCCGCTTCCCGCCAGAGGTCGGCAAGCCGGAGGTCGATGTCGAGCTCGAGGAGGTCGATCCGTGACGGTCGCTTGGCCATGACGCGAAGGTACCGGGAGCCTCGGACGGCACCGATCCGGCGGCCGAAGCGGTCGTGTCATTCGTGCCAAAACTGCAACAAACCTTGAACACCAGGGACAGTCCCTGCCGGCGAAGCTACGGTTTCAAGCGCAGCGCCTCCATGCGCTAGCTTGCGCTCGGATGGGACGTGTCCGCTTCGGCCCCGCCCGCGTGCCCTCGCGCAAGAGCCCCGAGGCGGCGATCGAGCTCCTGCACGAACGCGGTTTCACGGCGTGCGAGATCGACTTCGAGGGCGGCTTCTGGATGGACTACCCCTGGGCGGAGCGCTTCGGACAGCTCGCGCGCGATGCGAAAATCGTTCTCTCCGTGCACGCGCCGATCGCCGGCTTCATGGGCCACGTCGAGCGGGACAAGAAGCAGCGCATGGCGGTCGGGATGCTCGACCACTCCGCCGGGATCGCGAAGGCCGCGCGCGCGGAGCTCGTCGTCTTCCACCCGGGCTTCCTGCTCGGCCGGGAGCGAGCGGCCGCGATCGACTCGATCTGCGAGCAGCTCGCTGAGCTGCGGGAGCGGCTCGAAGGCAAGGACCGTGCCGTCCCGTTCGGCGTCGAGGTGATGGGCCGGGTGCGGGAGATCGGGAGCCTCGAGGACGTGGTCGCGATCGCCGGCCGCTGCGGCTGGGTCCGCCCCGTGCTCGACTTCGCGCACATGCACGCCACCAGCGACGGCGCGTTCACGGACGTGGAGCCGTTCGCAGCCGCACTCGAAGCCGCCGACGCGGTCCTCGAGCCGAAGGCCCCGTTCCACATCCACTTCTCGGACATCGCCTACGCGAACCGCAACGAGACGAAGCACCTCCCGTACGGCGAGGGCACGCTCAGGGCCGAGCCGCTGCGTAAGGCGCTGAGACGCTTCAAGCGCCCCGCGACGGTGATCTCGGAGTCGCCCGACCTCGAGTCGGATCACGCGATTCAGGCAGCGCTCTCGGGCCGCAGGTCGTAGATTCTGGCCCCCACGATCGAGAGGAGGCAAGACGATGCCGAAGGCGTCGAAGGAGACCGCGTCCGAGCACGCGGCGATGGAAGGCTACGAAGGCCACTACGAGCAGTTCGACGGCGGCTGGACGGTCGCGTTCGAGTCCTACAGCGAGGACACGGATGCGGCCCCACTCTTCAAGGGGCTGCCGAACGACCAGTGCCAGTGCGAGCACATGGGCTACGTCATGAAGGGCAAGGTCGCGTTCCGCACGTCGGCCGGCGAGGAGGTCTTCGTGGCCGGCGACGCGTACTACGTCGGCCCGGGCCACACGCCCGTCCTCTCCGCGGGCACCGAGGTGATCGAGTTCAGCCCGACGGAGCAGCTCGGGCGCACGATGGAGGTAGTCATGAAGAACGTCGGGGAGATGCAGGCCGGCTCGTCGAGCTAGCGATCAGGCGATTCGGGCGGCGCTCGGGCTGACGAGCTCGTAGACGCGCGCGTCGAAGCGGTCCGCCTCCTCGTCGCGGCCACGCTCGCGCAAGAACTGAGCGAGCGCGTTCAGCGCCTGCGCCTCGTTTCGCCGGTGCCCGGTCGCGGCGCTCATGTCGTACGCCTCCCGCAGCAGCGCTTCGGCCTCGTCGTCCTGACTCTGCGCCGCGCGGACGATGCCGAGGGCCATCGTCGTCGTCGCGACCGAGGTCATGTCGTGGGGGCTCACCGTCTCGCGGGCCGCGAGCGCGAACCGCTCGGCCTCGTCGACGCGACCCTGCGTCACGAGGAGCTGGGCCAGACCCCGCTGGCTCTCGCACAGTGTCGCCCGGTCCTCGAGCGGGGCAAGGATGCGAATCGACTCGCGGAAGATGCGCTCGGCCCGAGCCAGGTCGCCCTTCCACCACGCGGTCCACGCCGAGTAGTTGAGCGTCCGCCCGAGCGACCATGCGGCCCCGGCCTCCGCCAGGTGCTCGCGCGCGGCGTCGAGGGCCCGCTCGGCGTCGTCGAGGTCGCCGCGGTTGAGGTAGAGCTGTCCCGCGAAGCGCAGCGCCCGGCCCCGCGCCTCGGCGCTGCCGCTTTGCTCGGCCAGGAGCAGCGCCTGCTCGATCAGCGGCGCGGCGCGGTCGAGCTCGAGCCGGGAGATGTAGACACTGGCCAGCGTGTCGGCCGCCTGGCTCTCGAAGTCCTTCCGGCCGGCCTCCCGCGCGAGCTCCAGCTGCTCGAGCACGACCTCCTCCTCCTTGTCGAGCTCCCCGCGCGACCACGCGATCGTCGACCGGACGTCGAGCGCCCGGAAGCGGCCGGCGAGATCGTCCGTCTCCAGCACGTCGAGCGCCTCGTCGACCATCTCCTCGGCGCGCTCGACGTCGCCTTCGCGCAGGACGATCGCCTCCGCCAGCGAGACGAGCGCGCGGCCCTGAGTCCAGTGGTCGCCCGCCTCCGCCGCCGCCTGGAGAACCTCTTCCATCTCACGCGAGACGGCCGGCAGGTCGCTGAGCTTCTCGGCCGACCGGGCCGCCAGGTAGCGGCGGCGCAAGGTCGGCTCGAGCTCCACCGACCGCACGAAGAGCTGGCGCGCGGTCCGGTTCGCCTCGCGCGCGAACGCTCGCAGCCCGGCCTCGTCGAGCGCCTCGGCCGCCTCGCGGCGTAGCTCGGCGGGCGCCGACCCGTTCAGCTCGGCGCTCAGCTTCGCCGCGTGGTCGAGGTGGTGGGCGCGGATCTCGAGCAGCTCCTCACCCGCGCGCTCCTTCAGCCACGCGGCGAAACCGGCGTGGTGCTCGGCCCGGTCGGACTTCGAGAGGCCCGCGTACGCGACCTCGCGGATGAGCACGTGCTTGAAACGGTGCGCCTGCTCACCGCGGATCGTCGACCGGGGCTCGGGGAGCACGAACTCGCGCAGAAGCAGGTCCTCGAGCGGCTCCTCGAGCGAGTCGAGCTCAGGCGAGAGGTAAGCGAGGGCACCCTCCCAGAAGATGCGGCCGATCACGGCTGCGCGCTGAAGCAGCGCCTTGGCCTCCGGCGCGAGTCGGTCGATGCGGGCGGCGATCAACGCCTGCAGCGTGTCCGGGATGCGGCCGACGTCGGCGCCTTCCTCCTCCTCGAGCATGCGCAGCGTCTCCTCGAGGAAGAGCGGGTTGCCCTCGGTCTTGGCGAGAACGGCCGCGCGCTCCTCCTGGCTGAGCCCGCGCTCGCCGTCCAGGGCGTCGACGAGCTCCTCGCTCTCGGCCTCCCCGAGCGGCTCGAGCTCGATCGCGGTCGCGCGGACGCGCCCGCCTCCCCAGCCGGGACGGATGTCGAGCAGCTCCGGCCGCGCCAGCGTCAGCACGAGCAGCGGCGCCTCGCGAACCCACGTCACGAGGTGCTCGATCAGCTCGAGCAGCGGCTCCTCGGCCCAGTGAATGTCTTCAAACACGAGCACGAACGGCTGCTCCTGCGCCATCCGCTGCGCCCACTCGCGCGCGGCCCACGCGATCTCCTGCTGGCTGCTCTCGGCCTGCACCGCCTCGAGGACACCCGACGCGAGCCCGAGCAGGTCGGCGACGACCTCATCCTCGCAGCTCATGCGCAGCTTCTCGACCGCGACCTCGAGCGGATCGTCGTCCGCGATCCCGGCCGCGCACTTGACCATCTCCGCCAGCGGCCAGTAGGTGACGCCCTCGCCGTAGGGCAGGCTCCGTCCGGAGAGAACCGTCGCACCCTCGAGGACCCCGGAGAACTCGCGCGCGAGGCGGCTCTTGCCGACGCCCGGCTCCCCGTAGATCGTGAAGAGATGGGCGCGCCGGTCGCGCAGGGCGCGCTCGTACGTGTTCTGCAACAGCTCCAGCTCGTGCACGCGGCCGACGAGCGGCGCCTCGACCGACCTCCGCCGGGCGCTGCCGTTCGTGGTCGTCCCGACGGCGCGCCAGGCCCAGAGGGGCTCCGCGACGCCCTTCAGCTCAACGGGCCCGACGTCCTCGACCTCGACGCGCCCAAGCGTGAGCCGGTGTGCGGCCGGCCCGAGCAGGAGCTGCCCGGGCGCCGCCGCCTGCTCCAGGCGCGCGGCCAGGTTCACGGCCTCGCCCGTGGCGAAGGTCGCCTCACCGTCCTCGGTGACGACCTCGCCGGATTCGACACCCACCCGCGCCTGCAGCGAGAGCTCGTCGACCGCCTCGAGGATCCCGAGACCGGCCCGAACCGCCCGCTCGGCGTCGTCCTCGTGGGCCTGCGGGATGCCGAACGCGGCCATGACTGCGTCCCCGGCGAACTTCTCGACGATCCCTCCGTGAGAGATCACGCAGTGGGAGACGCGGTCGAAGAAGGACTGGACACGGCGGCGCACGACCTCCGGATCCGCGCCCCTGACCAGCGCGGTCGAGTCGACGAGGTCGACGAACAGGACCGTTGCCAGCTTGCGTTCCATTCCTCAAGTGTAAGAACGAATCGGGCCTTCCGAGGCTTCCGTCGTTAGCATCGACGCGTGCTCGACCCAAGCGTCTTCAAGGCGTACGACGTGCGCGGGATCTACCCGTCGGAGCTCGACGAGGAGGGCGCGCACGCGATCGGCCGCGCGTTCGTCGACGTTTTCGCGCCGCGGCGGATCGCCGTCGGCCACGACATGCGCCCGTCCTCGCCGGGAATGACCGACGCGGTCGTGCACGGTGCGTCCGAAGCCGGCGCCGACGTGCTCGAGCTGGGGCTCATCGGGACCGAGATGCTGTACTCCGCGGTCGGCGAGCTCGGCCTC
>Ga0137373_10002966_pt1 | contig 18628 bp, 11 predicted proteins | sample SagtaG_5_FD_104912 | JGI IMG/M metagenome (GOLD analysis project Ga0137373, IMG submission 104912) | Vadose zone soil microbial communities from Sagehorn Ranch, Mendocino, California, USA - Sage1_R_80_16 metaG | ecosystem: Environmental > Terrestrial > Soil > Vadose zone | place: USA... | reverse complement strand
CGAATCAGTACCGCGATCACCGCGGCAGCGCTCGCGCTGAGCATGACGCTGGGTCTGAACGCAGGGACCGCACAAGCGGCCCCGGCGGGCTATGACTCGGCGTATCAGTTCGAGTCCGCGTTCCTGACGCTGAAGCCCGGTGACTCCGGCACGTTCTCGGTGTTCTTTGCGAACACCGGCACGACGAGCTGGGTCAAGGGTTCGGGCTCTCAGGTCAACCTCGCGATCTGCGCTGCTGACAAGGTCACCTGCAACGTCACGTCCGCACAGTCGGCGTGGGCAGTCGGGTGGCTCTCATCCACCGCGTACGCGACCCACACAAAGGACGCGGTCGCCCCGGGCGACTTCTCGGCCTTCACGTACAACATCAAGGTCCCGGCGGGCCAGGCGGGCGGCGTCTACCGCTTCAACGGTGACCTCGTCCAGGGCTCGAGCGGCACGCGCGTACACCCTGAGGGCTACTACCAGGATGGCAACATCACTGGTGCGGGTCCGTCAGGCGGGGTCCTCGACGTGACTCCGGGCTACTCGGTCAACGAGGACAACGAGGTGTCGACGGCTGTTCCGGGTAACGGGCAGCACACCTACACCTTCACGACCACGCTGACCGGTACGCTCACCTTCGCGGTCCTCACCTCCGGCAACATCGTCCGCAACTCGGACGGCACCTTCTCGTTCTGCGACACGGATGGGGGCAAGAAGGCTGACGGCGTCGGCGCCGGCAGCACGTTCATCACAGCGGTGAACGGCGTGTCGGTCTCGGCGAGCACCGTCCGCATCAACGAGCCCATTCCGTCGAACGGCACGATCACCGTCACGATCGACTCAGCGACGCGCAACCAGCGCGTCCGCATCGTCGCGTGGCAGGACAAGAACAACAACGGTCAGATCGATCTGACCGGCGCTGGTGATGTCAACTGCGACTTCCCGCAGCCGTACGACACCACCACCGACGGCGCACTCACGGTCTCGGGCCGCAAGTTCTACTTCGGTCCCAAGGGTCAGTTCGGCGCGCAGTTCCCGGACGGCGCCGGCAACCCGCAGTGTGAGCCCGTCTTCCGGCACGACTCGGCCAACCAGGTCTTCTCGGCCGGCCCGACGAGCGCGACAAGCCTCGCCTACTTCTACGACGCGAACGACATCTTCCAGATCCAGGGCACGATGGTGACGCTTGCGACCTTCAAGTCGGAGCTCACCGCAAGCTCGAGCGGCTCGGCCGACACGATCAAGATCAACTACGATCCGAACGCGGCCGGTATCTCGACGTTCAACATCTGCGTCAACAAGGGTTCGAACGCGCCGACGGACCTCAGCGCCGCGACGGGTAACTTCGACAGTGGCACCGTCGCTGAGGACGTGCGTCTGAGCTTCACAGCTCCGAGCACGAACACCGTCTCGACCTACAACATCCAGCGGGCATCGCTGGGTTCGTCCGTCACCGCTGACGCGACGAACTGCAACCTCAACACGGCCGCTCCCGCCGACGGTTCTGTCGGTGTGCCGACAGGCGGCAACTTCTCGACGGTCGGCGCGACAACGGTCAACGCTGGCGAGCAAGGCTCGTTCACCAACTTCGACCTGTCGAATGGTGGCTGGTGCTACCGCGTTTCGGTCACGAACCCGAACACGGGCATCAACAGCTACTCCAACTACGTGCCTGTGAACATCCCAGGCGCGGCTGACATCACTCCACCGACCTCATCGTTGGCGGTCCTGACGTCGTCGTCCGGATTCGCCAACACGCTCGACACCGGCGACAAGCTGGAGATCACCTTCAGCGAGGCCATGTCGATCGCGGCGAACGCGGTCATCCGCGTGACCGACAGTGACTGTGGCCCGGCAACGAACGGCGGCCCGTCTGATTGCTCGGGCGGCCTGACGAACACCGTGGCCGACATCATCTGCGGCACGAACGCGACCTGCACGCTGAGCACGGCCAAGACGCTCCTGACCGTGACCATGACGGCGAATCCCACGATCGTGGCCGCCGGCGCGGTCGCTGGTGCGCAGTTCCCGGTCGTTGTGACCGACAGCAATGGCGTGACTGACCTCAGCGGCAACGCGTGGAACCTCACAGGCTCGGGTGATCGACTCATTACCAACCCGTAACCTCAGCCGAGACCTGTAGCGACCATTGGACCGGGGCCCGAAAGGGCCCCGGTCCGTTGTACGCCGGGCATGAGTACTGGCTTGGAGGTGAAAGTCCTCGGCGGCGGGCGGCAGCCCCAACCGCGAGCCGGAGGCAAGGGCGTCACCGCGAGGTGGGGTCTGAAGGAAGCCCGAGGCGAGACCCACGAGCGGAGGAACACGAACCCGGTACCGAGGTCGCCTTGGTCGGGCGATGCCGCATATGAGGCCGAAGCCCATTCGCTGCCAAGGACCACGGCGATAGACCGGGCCGTTGCGTGGGGACAGTCAGCGCCCTTATCCCGGGAGACCTGCACGCACGCCGATGTACTCGGCAACGCGCGTCGCAAGACGCACCTGAGCATGCAGGAGTCAGCAGAGGCCACAGTACCGAGGGAGACGTCCTTTATCGGGAAGGGCCGAACGTCATCGTGGGGTCGTCACTCGACAAGCTCGGAGGACTGGCGTTGAAGCAGCTGACCTCGAACGAGGACCTCGGCGGGCCAGCGCGGTGAAGCCGCCGCAGCCGGCCGATGGGCGGAGCCAGTCTGCGGCGCGACTCGATGGCGGCGACCACAGATCCGCGGGCCTTCAGCTGGAGGACGCGCTGGAGCGGACGAATCTCCAGCGAGCCCTGCACCGCGTTGAGCGCAACGGCGGCGCACCAGGGATCGACGGCATGACGACCGCACAGCTGCGGCCGTACCTGCGCGAGCACTGGCCCGCGATCGCCAGAGCGCTCATCGTCGGGAGCTACCGGCCACGTGCCGTCCGACGGGTGGAGATCGCGAAGCCCGACGGCGGCGTGCGGCCACTCGGCATCGAAGCGGTGCTGGACCGCTTCCTTCAGCAGGCGCTCCTGCAAGTCCTGACGCCCATCTTCGAGCGCGAGTTCTCACCGCACAGCTACGGATTCCGGCCCAAGCGCAGCGCGCACCAGGCGGTGCGGGCGGCGCGGCAGCACATCCAGGACGGTTACAGCGTCGTGGTCGATCTCGACATCGCCAGCTTCTTCGACCGCGTGAACCACGACGCGCTCATGGGCCGCCTTGCGAGGCGTGTGAGCGACAAGCGCATCTTGATGCTCGTCCGGCGTTACCTCGAAGCCGGGGTGATGATCGAGGGGGTGAAGGTGCGGACCGAGGAAGGCACGCCGCAGGGCGGGCCGCTCTCACCGCTGCTTGCCAACATCCTGCTCGACGACCTCGACAAAGAGCTCGCCGCACGGGGCCATCGTTTCGTCCGCTACGCCGACGACTGCAACGTCTACGTGCGCAGCAGCCGTGCGGGTGAGCGGGCGATGGTCGGTATCAGGAGGTTCCTTCGGCGGCGGCTCAAGCTGCAGCTCAACGAGAAGAAGAGCGCGGTGGATCGGGCGTGGCGACGTCCGTTCCTCGGCTTTGCCTTCCACTTCGGCGAGCGCATCAAGCTGCGTATCGACCGTGAGAGCATGCGGCGGGTCAAAGCGATCCTGCGTCAATACACCCGACGCAATCGGAGCATGGCCATGGCCAAACGCATCGCCCAGCTCAACCAGTTCCTGGGTGGCTGGGTGAGCTACTTCGCCCTGGCCGAGACCCCGAGCACGTTCGAGGTGCTCGACAAATGGGTGCGCCGACGACTCCGAGCCTGTCGCTGGAAGGAATGGAAGCGCGGCCGCACTCGCGTGCGGATGCTCCGAAGCCTCGGCGTCCCCGAGCCACATGCCCGTGAGGGCTACGCGAAGAAGGGGCCGTGGCGGATGGCGCACGCCGGCGCGATGCAACAGGCGCTTTCCCGCTCGTACTGGGCGGTCCAGAATCTGCGCAGCTGCGCCGAACGCTACGCGGCAATCCGGAATGCGTGGCGAACCGCCGGATGCGGACTCGCACGTCCGGTGGTGTGAGAGGAGGGGCGGGCGACCGCTCCTCCTACTCGATTGTGCGTCGGTCATGCTGTCGCGTCCGTCACTCGGAAGGATCGGAGGACGCCCCAGCGCAGCGCCCATTAGGCCGTTCGTGTGGCTCCAAGCGCTCGGATACTGTGCTGCGATGGCGCGCTCACGCCGCCCCGCGCGCGCAGCGAAGCGCGCCGCGGCACGCTCTGAGGCCCGCTCTCAAGCGCGCTCGACACTCGGCTTCTTCGGGTCTCCGCTGCAGCGTGCGATCGTCGGTGTGGTGGCGCTGAAGGTGGTAGCGCTCGTTCTCGTCGTCTCACCGGAGGGATTTGACGGATCCGCTCCACCCAAGGCGTTCGCAAGTCGAGCCACGGAGTACGCACTGATCGCGCTCCTCGTTCTCGCGGTGCTGCGCTACGGCCTCGCGATCATCCCTCGCACACGCGCACACATCGTCGTCGGTGCGCTGCTCCTCGCGAACGCGATCGCACTCGTCGTCGCCGAAGACCGTTACACGGCGGGCTTCGGCGATGTCACGCGACTGCAGGGCGCGACGTGGGTGCTCGACGCGGTCGTGCTGTACATCGCCGTAGCCGTCGCGTTCCGGTCGGTCTCGGACTGGTCCGTGTTGGGTCTGTCGATAGGCGCGGCGACGTGTCTGGTACTGCTCTGGGTGCTCGTGCAGTACGCGGGCGCGGACCCATTCCCCTGGGGCCGCGACGCCCGCGAACGACCCTTCTCGTTCCTGGGCAACGCGAACGTCCTCGCGCACTACCTGAGCGCATGCGTGGGCGCCGCCGCGGCGGTCGCCCTCTTCTGGCGTGGACGGGTGCAGATCGGTGCAGCCGTTCTGCTGCTCGCGATCATCAGCGTTGGCAGTCTGAGCGGCACGCGCGGTTTCCTGATCGGCCTGGGCGGGGCGGTCGCCGCCCTAGCCGTCATCTTCGTGCGCGTTCGCGGCACCTCGCGCGCCTCGGTGGTCCGGGTCGCTGCCGGCGGCGGACTCGTGGCCGTCGTCGCGGCACTGGTGCTGCTGCTCACGCCAGTTGGCGCCAGAACGATCGGGACGTTCAGCACCGGGGCGTTGATCAGCGACCGCGTACTCATCTATCGCACCGGCCTCGCGGCCGCCGCAGAGCGACTGCTTCTCGGGTGGGGTGTGGACAACTTCGAGGCCGCGACCGTCCCGCATCGTCAGCCGGACTCCATCGCGTTCTTCGGTCCGGACATCTTCTTCACGTCCGCTCACGACATCTTTCTTCAGGCACTGGTGACGACAGGCATCTTCGGCACGATCGCGCTCGCAGTCTTTTTCGTGACACTGATCGCCATGCTGTGGCGTCAGCTCGCGACCGCGCCGCTGATCGCGGCGCCACTCCTCGTTGCGTGCGCGGCATATCTTGCCCAGGCGCTCGTCTCGGTCGGTGCTATCGAGGTCGATTGGCTGCCGTGGCTCGCGCTTGGGGGTGCGGTGGGGCTCGGGCACGGACCGACGGAGCTGCGACCGACACGACGTCTCGCGCAGCCGATATACGCGGCGGCGCTCATCGCGGTGCTGATCCTCACGTTGCTCGTTCTCCCGGCGTACTGGGCGAACGACGAGGCGGGGAAGGCCTTCCGGTCGATCCTTGCGGGACGTGCCGCGGCCGCCGTGGAACACGGGCGCGCAGCCGTGGATCTTGACCCGGGTCGCGCGCGGATCTGGGCGCGCTATGGCAAGGCGCTAGCCGCGGCGGGCCGCAACAAGGAGGCCGGGGACGCGTTCGGAGAAGCCGCACAGCGCGCCTCGTACCACTACGAGTACTGGAACAACATCGCTGTCACACGCGCGCTACAGGCGCAGTCAGGCGACCTCTCCAGCGGCGGCTGGCCCGCGGCGCTGGCGGCAGTCCGCGAAGGTCTTCGGCACGACCCGTATAACACCACCCTCGCGTATACGCTCGCCTACATTCTCGACGGGAGTGGCGATTCCGTCGCCGCGATGAAGGAGATCTCGCGCGCGATCACGGTCTATCCGCGAGACCCCACCTATGACACTCTGGCGGCGCAGGCAAGCGCGCATATGAGCGACGTCGCCGCGGCGCGGGCCGCCCTGACGGACATCCTTTCCGTAAAGGACAGCGCGACGCTTCGCGTTGCCCGCGCGCGCGCGTCGCTTCGTCTCCGCGACCGCGATGCGGCGATAGCCGACCTGCGCTATGTGCTCGAGAAGCAGGATCCGAACAACCGTGACGCGCTCACGCTCATCCGAACGATCCCGAGTGTCCCTTGAGTGTGCTGGCGGCCGTGTGAGCCCTATCGCGCGTTGCCGACGCCGTCTGCATTACCTAACTGTGTGCCGAATCGACCCTGATGTCGGTGCTGAGGGCGTCGATCCGGATGCGGACTCGCATGTCCGGCAGTGTGAGAGGAGGTCGGGCGACCGCTCCTCCTCGATTATTCGAACAAGTAACCCACTCGGCCTGAGTGCGGCGGCTGGCTAGTCTGGACGGAATGTATCTGCGTTCGCGACTTCGGCGTGCCGTAGTGGCAGTGCTTTGCGCGAAGGTCGTTGGACTCATCCTGCTCTTCGACTACGGCTCGCGGATGCTGTCCGCCATCGACATGCCCAAGGCGCTCTGGAGTCGGGCGACCGAGTGGGTACTCCTTGGACTCCTCACAGTTCTGCTGATCCGTCACGGAGGGCGTCTCTTCCCCCGCACGCGGCTTCACCTCGCGGTGATCGGCGTGATCGTTGCGAACATCGCATCGACCGTCTTGGCCGAAAACCGCTATCTCGCCCTGTACGGGGTACCGACCAAGTTCGAGGGCTTGACGAATGTCGGCGACATGGCGGTCATGTACTGCGCTGCCGCGGTCGCCGTGCGCACGCGGATCGACCGCCTTGGGCTGTTCCTTTCCTTTGGCGTTGCAACAGTTGTGGCCTGCGCGTACGCGTTCGCGCAGTTCGCGGGCCTGGATCCGATAGCCTGGAACATGGACCCTCAGGTTCGGCCCTTTGCCACGCTCGGGAATCCGAACGTCCTCGGGCACCTGCTCAGTATCGCGGCCGGTGTGGGAGCCGGGGCCGCGATCGTTCCTTCGTTGACGCCTCGACATTGGCTGCGTGTCATCGGTGTTCTGCTCGCCGCCACCGCTATCGCATGCTCTGCCATCGTCGCGACGCGTGGCTCGTTCCTCGGCATTGGCGCTGTCTGTATCGCGACCGCCATCGTGGCAGTCCGACTCTATGGTGGAGATGGGGTAAGACCACGCGTCGCATTGCCGGTCGCAGGCGCAGCGCTCCTCGCGGCCGTCGTCCTGATGGCTTCCCCGCTCGGTACGCGCGCCCTTCTCACTCTTCAAGGCGGAGTCACCACCGCCGACCGCGTCGCTGTTTACCGAATCGCGGCCTCCGCGTACCGCGACAAGCCTGTACTCGGAAGCGGCCCCGACAGCTTCGCCGTCGTCTGGCGACGCTATCTGGAGCCCGGCGACGCTCAGCTGTTCGAGACCGTCGCCAACGACTCGGCTCACGATTGGGTGCTCCAGGCCGCGGCCACGACCGGATCTGTCGGGCTTGTCGCTCTGGTGATCTTCGCCGCGTCGACGGTCGTGGCGCTGTGGCGACGGATTCGCGATGACGCGGTCCTCGTGGCCCCGCTCCTGGTTGGTTTGGCCGCATATTGGGCACAGGGCCTGGTCTCGGTCGGCTCTGTGGGCGTCGACTGGTTCCCGTGGCTTGCTGCGGGGCTCGCGGTGGGTGCGCATGTAGAAGATGCACGCGACCGTACTCGACCGCATCCGGCCCTGATCGCGGCGATCCTCGGTGTCGCGGTCGTCGGGGCGGCGAGCGGTCTGGTCGCACTCCGCGCGAACGTTGGCGCGTTGACGGCCCAGCACGCCACGTCCCTTCGCGACTACCGCAGGGCGGTGGAAGCGGGAGAGGAGTCGGTCAGCCTCGATCCCGGCCGAGCCGACAACTGGAACGAGCTTGGACGAGCCCGGTATTTCGCCCGAGACTGGGCGGGTTCCGAAGGGGCATTCCGGGCCGTCGTGGAACGAGCACCGTATGAGCCGCAGTACTGGGCGAACTTGGCGATCGCGATCGCGGGTCGGTATTCGGAGTCGCATGACGTGGCTTCTCGTGACGCGGCCTTGGCGACGGTGCGTGTCATGTTGGACCTCAATCCGAACTACCCGCCGACACTTCTCGCGGCAGCGGATGTCGCCGAGGGCGTCGATGCTCACGACGACGCGACTCTGTTCGCGTCTCGCGCGCTCGTCTTGCGTCCGGAGTCACTCGCTGCTGTTGCCGTCGCGCGATCAGCGGGAAAGGCTACAGACGTAACCGTCGCACGTGGTCTCGTAATGCGTGCCCTCGAGCGCAACAATTCGGTGCATCTGCATAGTGCGGCTGCGGCTCTCGCGCTCGCTTCAGGAGACCGACAAGCCGCAGAACAGCACGTCTCGGCGGCGCTTGCGCTCAATCCCAGCGATCCCGTGGCGCTGGAGGTGCAGCGGAAACTTCGTCTGTAGACAGCTCCGTACCACGCCAGCGACCGCTTCGATCAGCCCGGCACAGCACGAATCACGGGACCACCGGGTGAAGTTGGTTTGGTACGCGTCTCCTACCAGCAGGACGCCCCGGTACCGACCAGGTGATCGTAGACGCGACCTCGCCGCAAGGGAGCCATCGCTGATGAGTCAGTGCCCACAGCACTGACCCCAAACCCTATGGGCCATGTCTTGCGCGAGCTCTCAACCTAGCTCTGTGGTTTCGCTGAGCCTATGGGTGCAGGGGCTTTCGTGACCTTGCCGGCGCGGGCCCGCGACGGATGACGTGCTCCATGATCTGCACGAGGCGCCGGTGCGTGCCTTCCATCGTGAAGAGCTGCACGGCGCGCTCGTGACCGCGCCGCCCCATCTCGTCGAGACGCGCTCCTTGAGCGGCCATGTCTCGCACCGCAGACGCGAGTGCGACCGGGTCGCGTGGCGGAACGAGCACGCCCGTCTCACCTGGCACTACCGCTTCCCCGATCCCACCCACGTTCGTCGCGATCACCGCTCGCGCGGCGGCCATGGCTTCCTTGATCGCGACGCCCATGCATGTGCGTTGGTCAGCGGAAGGCGCGACAACGATGTCCGCTGCCCGGTAGTACCGCGGCAGTGCGTCAAAAGGGGCGTTGACCCTCACCTGTACGCGGTTGACAAGACGATCTGCCAGTGCCTTGACCGAGGGCGTCAGCGGCCCCTCCGCGCCAACGACCACGAAATGCAGTCGCTCGTCTTCGGCGAGGATCTCGATCGCGGACAGCCATGTGTCGAGGCCCATCTCGGGCGTCATCCGACCAACGAACAGGAGAATGCACTTCTCCATGGGAAAGCCCTCAAATGATCGCGTCTCTCCCCTGCCCACCGACGCTTCAAAGAATGCCGGTTCGACCCCGTAGGGCACGACCTCGACCGAGGCGTCGCGTAGTCCGAGCAACGACTCGTACATCGATCCGCAGTGGCGACTGCTCGCGAGCAGCATCGCGGAGCGTTCTACGACGCGTTCGGCAACGGCGCGATTCGCGCGGTAGAAGCTTCGGAACTGATACAGCTCGCCGAAGTTCGTCGTGATGAGCGGAACGCCGGACTCCTTCGCCAGCATCGCGCCCGCGTATCCCCACGGGTGCACCATGTACGCGCTGATGAGCTTGACATCGGGTCCGCGTTGTTGCAGCACGCGCCGCGCGACGTCGTAGATCAGGAAGCTCTTGGCCACCTCGGTGGAACGCATGCCTGCATCCGCTGCGAACCGAACGAAGCTCCAAGGCTTGGCCGCGATCCGCGCGAGATTGATGCGTCTGTCCTTCGAGAGGCGGTGAACCATCGATCGCTGACCGATCCGTTCCTCGCCATAAGACATCCCAGGTGAAAGGACGTGGACGGCATAACCGGCATCCTCAAGAGTTGGAACAAGACCGCGGATATGTGTCGCGATTCCGCCATACGGGGGCGGATAGTTGCCGAGCATCAGAATACGATCGCGGAGCTCGTCAGCCATCTTCTCCCCTTCTCCCTGTGCTTGTTCGCGCGAGGGCTTGGCCGAGCAAGCCCTGCGGAGCGCGGCCATGATACGGAAGAGCACCGCCACGCCTGATCTTTCGTAGGTCGGTAGCCTCACAGGACATGGTCGCTCGTCCCCCGACGAACAGCCTCACGGTGTCGATCCGCGAGTTCCGATCTGCGATAGGCCCGCGCTCATGCCGAGGAGAAACCACAGGAGGAAGGCGGAGAACGGTTGTGTGAAGTTGTTCTGATACATGTTGCCGACGATCAGTGCGGGCACGAGCACCGTCAACATCACGGCACCCAGCGAGCGTGCGCCTGCGGTCTCTCCGAATCGCATCACACGCGATGCTGCGCCGACCACGGCAACCACAAGCCATAGAAACACCAGCAGTAGGGGAATACCGCCACGAAGCGCCAGGTCGAGGTATTGGTTGTGTGTCGGATACAGCCTCGTCGGGGCCAACGCTCGCACGATAGGCGAGAGTTCTTGCCAAGGAATTGGCGCGAAACCGCTTCCGAACAGCGGGTTCCGGAGAACAAATGAAGTCGAGATTGCGAGTGCAGTGAGGCGCGTCTCATTGGAAGATTGATCGGGCGTCAACTGCTGAGTTGGCGGTACAATGCCTGTCGAAGGATTTGGTGTAGGCGCTGTCGTCGGAGATGCCGGTTGGGAGCGAACCACCGCGTGCCAGGCTGATTCGCCGAGCCGTGCGCCAACAAGCGAGACTCGCTCCATGCTGTCGAATCCGAGCACGGTCGCGAGTGCGAAGCCCGCCACGGTTAACGCAATCGCGCTGGGGACGCGCGACTGGTGATCTCGCCACGTCGCGACGACGAGAACACCGAGGCCCATCATGAGCACGAGGACCGGCCCGCGTGCATACAACCCCAGCGCCACCACCAAGAGCACGAAGAGAGCCATCGCGAATGTGGCATTGAGTTGATTACGAACGATGGCACAGCACAGTGCCATCAGGTAAACGATGGCGAACGTGAAGGGCACATAGTCATTCGCCTGGTAGATGTTCAAGGGCCCGACATGGTCTTCGAGAGAGGCACCGAAAACGTCAAATGGGCCACGCGAAACTAGACTCTGTCCGAAAATGAGCGCTGCTGAGACAACGGCAGCGACCGTAATCGTCGCGAGTACACGAAAGCCTTGCCGTTCGCTTCGCACCAGTCGCGATGCGACGTAGTACGCCCCGAGGGGTCCTACCGTCTGCGCAAAATAGAGCCCGGCATTCAGATCATGTCGAGTGAACAGTCCCACGCAAAGAGCAAGCGACGCGACCGCGGCGAATGCAGCCGCAGGACGATCGGTACGTAGACGGAGCCGGGGAAGTCGCTGTTGGCTTCGTGCCGCCATGAGCCAAAGCGCGGCGACCGTTACGAGAAAGGCGGAAATAGGCAGATCGAATCCACCCGCCCTGTGGGCGGCCGCATCGGGTAGCCACACAAGCGTCGGGCCCCCGATGCGCACGAACACCGGACTCGCCAAGCTGACCGCGAGCACCACGATCACCGCATCGAGTCCACCTAACGACGAACCCATGAACGGACGAAGCAAACGGCCGAAGGCGCTCAGTCGAGGCATCCCCGATCAGATGGACCAATGTTCAAAGTGCTCTCCAGCCCGAAGGCGCATTGTTCGTTCCATGATTGCGATGAACCCGTGGTATGTACCAATCGTGAGCCAAGAGTGCAGGCTCTCGTCTGTGTTGCCATCGCATCCAATCCGGCCTGATCGGACGTGACATCGCATCACAGCCTCCGCGGAGGCAGCAGCATCGCGCTGCGGTACGAAGGCCCGTTTATCTCGCGCTCTGCCAGCGCTTCGCCGATGTCGCCGACCTGGGACGCTAGCACCGCTCGGGATGAGACCATCGCGGTCCTTGTGATGTCGATCAGCTTGGCCTTGGATATCCCGTAGAGATTAGAGAATGCACGATGGCATCGACATCATCCGGTTATCCACTCTTTCGCGGAAACGCGAGCGCGAAGATGCGTCCCGATGCCGATGCAACCGATCGACTTTGGCCGATCTTCGTTATGCAGAGACCGGTGTGGTCTCGTTCGACGCCGGAGGTGCTTGGATCCCTCGTAGGGTCCGGACGATGCGATGGGCATCCGGTCAGGCGCCTCCTCGCGTGTCAGCCAGGTTTTCACATGCGCTCAAGGTGCCCAAGATGTACCAGAGCAGAAAGGCCGGGAACGGCTGAGTGAAATTGTCTTGATACATGTTGCCGACGGCGAGCGTCGGCACAAGCATCGCGAGCGCGCCGGCGGCGAAAGCGCTTCCGATTGGATTCGAGAGACGCAAGCCGCGCCATGCGAGGCGAGCGCTCGCGAGGGCGATCCATGCAAACGCGAACAGCAGCGGAACTCCGCCTCGAAGACCAAGGTCGAGATACTGGTTGTGAGCTGGAAAAAGAAGGTTCGGCGGCAGAGTCTTCACAAGCGGCGATAACTCCTGCCACGGGATTGGTGCGAAGCCAGATCCGAACAGGGGATTGCGGCGAATGAAGTCCGCTGCGATCTGGATGCTCAGCAATCGACTCTCGTTAGATTGCGAGTCTCCACCGATTTGCGCGGAAATATCCTCGACCGATGCACGAGGCGTTGCGTTTGGTGAGCGAATAACCTGACTGGGTAGAGACGTCGAGGGTCCCGGAGCTGGGGAAACCCTCGCAGTCGTAGTAGGCGCCGCTGTCTTTCGTGCCGAGGCTCCCGCAGTGGGTGTGGTTGTTGAGAGGTCCCCCGAGCCGGAGGGCGCACCGCCTGCGGCGGAGACCAGATCCGCTGCCACGTCCGCAACACGCGCCACGCTAGAGAAGCCAAGTGTGACTGCCACCATGAAAGCCGAGACAGCAACGAGCATGGCTTTCGCGACCGCGACCGGATGCAAGCGCCATGATTGGCCCACGAGGACGCCCAGCCCGGCGATGAGAACGAGCACCGGGCCACGCGCATACGAGGCCAAGGCTACAAGCGCCAACACGAAGAGAAACAACATGCTCGCGATGCCAAGGCGCTCTCGACGGACGAGGCTCGCGAGGCTGAAGAGAAAAACAATCGCGAGGACGAACGGCACATAATCGTTCGACTGGTAGATGTTCAGAGGACCCACGTGATTCGGAAGGTCACTCGCAAAGAGCCTGCTCGGTCCGCGCTCCAAGAGCGCGTAGAACAGCAGCGAAGCCCCAGAGGCGACTGCCGCCGCTCCCAGCCCGACCATGACTCTGTGAGTTCGCCGCTCCGAACGGTTTACGCGCGAGGCGAGGTAGTACGCACTGATCGGCGCAGTCGTTTGAACGAAATACATGATGTTGTAGATGCCCGGCCGGAGGATGAGACCGAGAAGAAGGCTGAGCACACAAACCGCGATAAAGATGAGCACCGGTGCATCCAGCGCGGACGACATCCGACTTAGGTGTCGCCGCCAGCGCACGACATACAGCACGGCGGCTGTGGCAGCGCAAGCGAACGCGCCTAGAGGCAATGTGTAACCACCGACCCGCTGCACGGTGTTTTCCGGCGGGCCGATGAGACTGGGCCCGCCGATCCGCACGAACAGTGGCGTCGCAAGAAGAACAGTAACGAGGATGAGGACGACTTCCAGCGAATTCGTCCTTCGGACGCGGGAAAGCAACGGGGATCCCGCGAAGGTGACGTCCACCCATCAGTCTCCTATCGGATTAGAGACGCTAACTGAGCAGTATGCAAGACCTAATGGTGGCGGAACCGGCCCGCGAGAGGTGGCGCGAACGACGACTCGGCAGACCCGCAGCGACTGGATCGCGGGGTTCTGCTCGTGTGCAGCCCCTTTCGTGGACCAGAGGACCAACTCTGCCTGAGTGCGGCGCTGGCTAGTCTGGACGGATCATGTGGTCCGCGGCGACCTGTTTCGGCCGCCCTATGTCCGTGACCAGGGAAGCGCCCTTACCTCCGGCCGAGCGGGTCCGTTCGAGCGTCCCCTTGAGGCGCTCCGCCGCGGGATGTGACTACGCGTGCTCTCTGATCGCCAGTGCTTCGGCGATCGCGCCATCCACCTCACGACCACCACCGATAACGATCGCACCTGTTCGACGAGACGGACCATCGTCGCTATTTGTGCGACGCTAGGACGACGACAGGGGGACCGGAGTCGCGACGGTCGATCGACGGACGTGCCGACTAGAACCACAGGAAGAGCTCGAGAATGGCTGTGTGAAATTGTTCTCGTACAAGTTCGCGACGAAGATGGTGGGCAACAGGACTGCGAGCAGCGCGCTTCCAAGCTCCGGGGCGGGTTCGAGTGCGGGTACGAGTCCTCAAAGATGCGTTGCGACGCCACCGAGGGGGCGGATCGTCGCCAAGGATGAGGATGCGAACGAAAAAGGCGTCCGTTATGGGTCTCTCCGAAAACGCGCGGCTGGGGCGACTTCCCCCCGAGCGAGATAGCTCTCGAGCGTGTCGATGATGCGTGCCGCGTCCGACCGCGTGATGATCGGATCGGTCGGGAAGTTCACGCAGTGGTCGGCGATGTCTTCCGCGACCGGGCAGCTGCCCCTGCGGTACCCCGTCATGGCGAGATTCGGGTCGGTCAGTCGAACGGGTGTGACGGGTGAATCGAACCAGCGTCCGAGCTCGATCTGCCGATCCGCGAAGTGTTCCACCGCGCGCGCGGGGTCGGGGAGCGAGAAGGAGAACCGCAGGAGCGGCAGATCCGTATCGGAGCTCATGTCCGTCGGTGCAGCCAGCCCAAGGCGGGCCACGGCGTCCGCATACACACGCGAGAGCTCGCTTCGATGACCGTTGAACTCAGCGATGTTGGCGATCTGCCGCGATCCGAGGATCGCCTGAAAATGGGTCAAGCGAGCAGGGTATCCGTGCGGCCGCATGGCCCTGCGCTCGTCCATCGTGATGTTCGGACGGAAGATCCGCATTCTGAAGAGGAAGCCAGCGCCGAATTTCCCGAACCTGAAGATGCTTGGGCGATGTAGGAACGCGAGGACCGATAGACGAATTCCTGATCTGAGGCTTGCCCAGCGCCCGGGTTCGGGTAGGCCGCGCTGGATCGTGCGGAGCCTTTCGAGCACGCGGGCGTCCCGTGCTACCGCGATCCCGCCGCGTCCGAGCGTCAGCGGCTTGCTGCTCTCGAACGAGAAGAATGCGGCGTCGCCCAGGGTGCCGAGGGTCCGCTCTCTCCACTTCGCTCCCAATACATGCGCGCAATCCTCGATCACGAAGAGCCCGCGCCGTCGTGCGATGGCCGTCAGGGCGTCGATATCGCATGGAACGCCGAAGGTGTGCTGGGCGAGGACCGCCCGTGTGCGCGGTGTAACAGCGCGCTCGACATTCGCCGGACTGATGTTCCAGCTGTGCCGATCGATGTCCGCGAAGACTGGAATAGCACCTCGATACCGGATGGCGTTCGGAACGACGACGCAGGTGAACGCCGGAATAATCACCTCGTCCCCAGGCCCGATCTCAAGGCTCTCGAGAATCGCGTAAAGCGCCATCCGTCCGGCGCCGAACGCTACTGCCCCACCGACGCCGATCTTCGCGGCGAACGCGGTCTCGAATGCTGCGACCCGATCGCCGTCGCGCGAGAGCGACGCGACGAGAGCACCGCCGATGTCGGAGAGTCCGACAGTCCCGAAGTAGAAGTGCAATTCGCGGAGGTGTGGTCCGAGAAGGGCTCTGCGGACCGCGGCGACTACGCTCGTCACGCTTGTAGCCGGGGCTCGACGCGGCGGCCCCATTCCTCGCGGAGGATCCCGAAAAGAACCACGTCGCACGGCTCGCCGTCGATCAGGTCCTGCTTCCTTCTCGTGCCCTCGAGGAGCATGCCCCAATGTTCGAAGATGCGGATCATCGGGGCGTTTGCCGCCGAGGCGCCGCCTGTGACCTTGCGCATGTCCTCACTACGGAACAGGTGATCCAGCGCCAGGCCCCAGGCTTCTCGGCCGAGTCCTGTTCCCCGCGCTCCGGGGGCGCCAATGAGGATCCCCACGTCCGCGACGCGGTTCTCGCGGTCGATGTACGCGGTCATCGTGCCGATCTGCTTGCCGTCGCTCCGGCGCTCGATCGACCAGAAGTGATTCGCGGTGCTCCGAAAGCCCTTCAGGTACTCGAGGCAGTTTTCGCGGTCATGGTGGATGCGGCGCTGCCGCGAGTAGCGCATGAGCTCCTTGTCGTTCAGCCAGCCGATGTAGTCGTCACGTATGTGGCGTTCTTCGAACGGCACCAGCCGCACGTTCGTCCCCACGAGGGCTGTCTCTCCCACGTGTTCGGCTGAGCGCTCGATCCGTTGACCGACTACGGTCGGTACTGCGCGGTGACGTAGCTTGCATCGAGCCGTTTTTGCAGGCACGCGACCGAGCAGCGCCGCGCGGGATCGTCGACGGTCGTCGAGAGAGGATCGTCAGAGTCATAGGTCATCCGGGCGATGTTGACATAAAGACCGCTCTGGATGAACAGTGCGGCGTAGTCCTGCTTGAAGGTGAAGACGCTCTCTCCGGGAAGGTGGTGATAAGGGACCTTCGTCGGTGCGTCCGGCAGGAAATCGCCGAGAAGGAGATGGCCGGCATCCTCCAGCACCCGGTCTATCTCCGCGACAGAGCGCAGGAGGAGTCTTCGGTCGATCCAGTGCAACACGAAATGGACGACGGTGACGTCGAAGCGCTCGTTCTCAGCGACAGGTACGGCATCGGCGCGGCCTCGTCGGAACTCGACTTGTGGAAAACGTCTGCGGCCGTCGTCGATCGCCTGGAGCGATGGCTCGATCGCAAGGCAGAAGCTGCCGAAGCGCTCGTTGATGGACGCGAGCCGATAGCCGTTGCTCGCACCGATCTCGATGACCCGTCGAGGCCGCAGCCCTTGTGACTCCATGAGCTTGAGGATCGGGTCTCGAGCCACGCCGGTGTCGAGGTCGACCTTGTTGCGGCGGAACCAAGCATCGCCTTCGCTGCGCCAAAAGACCTCGGCCTGGTCCGGCGGCTTGCCGTGCGCGTCGTTCACGTTCTCGCTGTCACTATAGTGAGCACATGAGCACGCGCCTCGAACGCCAGGCGAGACCAGGCGCCGCCAACGCATTTGGAGCGCGCGCGCATCGGGTCATCCCAGGTGGCGCGCACACCTATTCCCGCGGGGACGATCAATTGCCGGCGAACGCGCCGAGCGCCTTCGCCCGGGGCAAGGGTGCCCGGGTATGGGACCTTGATGGCGTCGAATACGTCGACTGGGGTATGGGCATCAATAATGTCCTCATCGGCCACGCGGAGGACGCGATCGACGACGAAGCGGTCTCCGCGCTGCGGCGCGGGCAGGCGCTATCACGACCGACACTCCTCGAGGTCCAGCTCGCTGAGGCGGTCCTCGATCTCTTTCCGGAAATGGACATGGTCAAGTTCGCGAAGAACGGCTCCGACGCGAACACCGCCGCTGTCCGGCTCGCGAGAGCCGTCACCGGCCGCGACCTGATCGGCTACGACGCGGCGGCGCCCTTCCTTTCAATACACGACTGGTTCATCGGCACGACCGTCATGCGAGCGGGCGTGCCCGATGCGGTGAGCGCGCTTTCCGTGCCCTTCACTTTCAATGACACCACCAGCGTCGAGCGCATGTTCGCCGAACACGGTAAACGTCTCGCGATCGTCGTTCTGGAGGTCTGCCGCGATGTCGCGCCCACGCCAGGCTTCCTCGAACGACTGCGCTCGCTCTGTGAGCGCAACGGCACGATCCTTCTCTTCGACGAGATAGTGACCGCATTCCGCTACCACTTGAATGGAGCGCACGCGATGTACGGCGTCAGGCCCGACCTTCTCGCGATCGGCAAGGGGATGGCGAACGGGTATTCGCTGTCCGCCTTGCTCGGCCCTCGCGAGCTGATGGAGCGAGGGGGACTGCGTCACGAGAAGGAGCGCGTGTTCTTCCTGTCGACGACGAATGGCCCCGAGCAGTCGGCGCTCGCGGCGTCGCTCGCGACGATCCGCTTCTACCAGGAGCACGACGTTATCGCGCGGCTGAGCGTGAACGGCGGCGCCGTCATGCGCGCCGTCGCCGAAGCATCGTCACGACACGGATTGGGCGACCGGCTCACCGCGTCGAGCGACTTCGCTTGCCGACCCTCTCTTCGCGTCGCCGGTCTCGATGGCTTGCCGTCGCCCGCCTTCAGAACGCTCTTCGTTCAGGAGCTCATCCGCGCCGGCATCTTCATGCCTTGGGTCTGTCCCTCGTACCGGCACGGGCCAATCGAGCTCGAGCGAACGACAGAGGCAATCGACGCGGCTGCAACGGTCCTCGCTCGTGCGTACGAGGCTGGCGGCGTCGAGCAGTTGCTCGATGGCGAGCCGGCCAAGCCGGTGTTCCGGCGGTTCAACTAGTGCCGTTCCAACTTAATTCCACGAATACTGTGGAGACGCTCCAGCGCGTGCCCGCGGATGCCGAGCTCGCGGTGGCGGTAACGCAGGTCGCGATAGATGCGTCGCTGGCGGCTGGCGTGATCCGGGTCGTCGGTGTTGGTGAGCGTCGCGCGCTTGAGCGCGCCGAACTGCGCCTCGATGAGGTTGAGCCAGGAGGCCTCGGTCGGGGTGAACACCGGGG
>Ga0137373_10002959_pt1 | contig 18649 bp, 20 predicted proteins | sample SagtaG_5_FD_104912 | JGI IMG/M metagenome (GOLD analysis project Ga0137373, IMG submission 104912) | Vadose zone soil microbial communities from Sagehorn Ranch, Mendocino, California, USA - Sage1_R_80_16 metaG | ecosystem: Environmental > Terrestrial > Soil > Vadose zone | place: USA... | reverse complement strand
GATGATCGGCATAGCGCGCGGCGCTTTGGAATGCGCGCTCGCCTACAGCAAAGAACGGCAACAGTTCGGTAAGAACATCAGCGACTTCCAGGGCGTGCAGTTTCAGCTCGCCGACATGGCAACTGATCTGGAAGCCGCTCGTTTGATGGTTTACAACGCCGCGCGCATAAAAGACGCCAAACAGAATTTTGTGAAGGAAGCGGCGATGGCGAAACTGTTTTCGTCACGCGCGGCCGAGCGCATCACTTCGAAAGCGATCGAGCTTTACGGCGGATACGGCTATGTCAAAGACTACCCGGTCGAAAAGTACTGGCGTGATTCGAAGATCGGCGCGATTTATGAAGGCACTTCAAATATGCAGTTGCAGACGATCGCGAAGCTGCTGATTGGAAAATGACTTGCTCAGTGTCCTCAGTGCCTCAGTGGTGACTCATTGCGACTCACGAAAATTTCACCACCGAGGCACGGAGGCCACCGAGAAACCAGAACAGTCTTATGACCACATCACGCATTGAAGCGTTCGAACAAATGCTCGCCGCCGATCCCGCGAATACTGCGGTGCTTTTTGGCCTAGCCAAAGAATATGAAAAGTCCGGCGACGATCCGAAATTGATCGAAACACTCGAGCGCTATCTCGCGGCGGCGGATGACGAGGGCAACGCATTTGGCATGCTGGCGCGAGCTTACGAACGAACGAAGGAGCTTGCAAAGGCGCGCGCGACTTATCAACGCGGCATCGAAGTAGCGAATGCGCATGGTCATCCGGGCATGGCCGAAGAATTTCGGATGAGTTTGGAGAGTCCGTAATCACCCCCCATTAGCGGGATAAATTCGGAGTCCCGCCTTCAGGCGGAAAGACCAGCAGGTTGGCCGCCTCAAGGCGGCACTCCAAACTTGAAACAGCCATCATGAGCGATACGAAAGTTTTACGTCTGGTAAAGAAATCCGAAGCCGGGCTTCCGGAAAATGTCTTCACCGCCAAAGCTGTGACCAAAGCGGAGCCGAAGCCCGCCCCGGCAATCAAACCTGTCCCTCGCGAGAAGACCAGGCCCCTGGAGAAACCGCGCCTCAGTCGCGAAGAGATGCTGAAGATGTTTCGCACGATGTACGCTTCGCGGCGGCTGGATGACAAAGAAATTCAGATGAAAAGGCAGAACCGGATCTTCTTTCAGATCAGCGGCGCTGGTCACGAAGCGATCCTGGTGGCCGCGGGCATGTGTCTAAAGCCTGGCCACGATTGGTTCTATCCCTACTATCGCGATCGCGCGCTTTGTTTACAGTTGGGCATGACGCCGTTGGAAATGCTGCTCGAATCGGTGGGCGCGGAAGCCGATCCTAACTCGCACGGCCGGCAGATGCCCTCGCACTGGGGGCACAAGAAACTCAACATCGTCTCCCAGTCGTCACCGACCGGGACGCAGCTCCTGCAGGCGGTCGGATGCGCGGAAGCGGGTTACCGGATCAAGCTCGTCAAGGAGCTGAAACGCCGCGTCAAGCGATTTCGCAACGATGAAGTTGTCTACGTTTCCTTCGGCGACGGCACGACCAGTGAAGGCGAGTTTTGGGAAGCGCTCAACACAGCGTGCAATTTGAAATTGCCGGTTGTGTTTCTGTGCGAAGATAACGGGTATGCGATCAGCGTTCCCGTTGAAGTGCAAACTGCAGGCGGCGACATTTCCCGGCTCGTGAAGGGTTTTCCGAATCTTTACCGGCAACAGTGCGACGGGACCGATCTGATTGAGTCGGTTGCCGTCATGCGGCGGGCGGTCGACAACTGTCGCAAGAATCGCGGGCCTTCGTTCGTACATGCGAAAGTAATCCGGCCTTACTCGCATTCGCTCTCTGACGACGAAAGATTGTATCGGCCAGACGAAGAACGAACGTCGGACGCGGAGCACGATCCCATCAAGCGTTTCGGCGCGCTGCTGGTCAAGGAAGGCGTCGCCAATCAGGACGAGTTGCAGCAATTGAAAGATGAAGTCGATCGCGAAATTAGTGAGGCGGCCGATCTGGCGCTTGCCAGTCCTCAGCCCGCGCCGGAAACCGCTACGGATTTTGTCTACTCGCCGACGGTCGATCCGACCTCGAAAGAATTCGATACGGAAGAAGGCGTAGAGCTCAGCGGCAATCCGGGCACGATGGTCGACTTGATCAATCGTTGCCTGCATACCGAGATGAGGCGCGATTCGCGCATGGTCGTTTTTGGCGAAGATATAGCCGACTGCTCGCGCGAGAAATTTCTCGATAAGGTAAAAGGCAAAGGCGGGGTGTTCAAAGTTACCGCCAAGCTGCAGCGCGAATTCGGCAGCGTCCGGGTTTTCAATTCGCCGCTGGCGGAAGCAAACATCGTCGGTCGCGCCATCGGCATGGCCACGCGCGGTCTAAAACCGGTCGTCGAGATTCAATTCTTTGATTACATCTGGCCCGCCTATCATCAGATTCACAATGAACTGGCGCTGATGCGCTGGCGCTCGGGTAACGAGTTCTCGGCGCCGGTAGTGATGCGCGTGCCCGTGGGTGGCTATCTAAAAGGCGGCGCGATCTATCATTCGCAATCGGGCGTAACGGTATTCACTCAGATTCCGGGCCTGCGGGTGGTCTATCCGTCGAACGCGCTCGACGCCAACGGTCTGCTGCGCACCTCGATTCGTTGTGAAGATCCGGTGCTCTTTCTCGAGCACAAGCATCTCTATCGCCAGGCTTACAACAAATCTCCTTACCCGCCGGACGAATTCATGATCCCGTTCGGCAAAGCCAGGACCGCGCGCGAGGGCACGGATCTTTCGATCATCACCTATGGCGCGCTGGTCCAGCGATCTGTGGTCGCGGCCAGAGAAGCTGAAAAGCAAGGCATCAGCGTCGAGATCATCGATCTGCGCACGCTCAATCCTTACGACTGGAACGCGATTGTCGAATCGGTGACAAAGACCTCGCGCGTGATCGTCGCTCACGAAGACTCTTTGTCCTGGGGCTATGGCGCGGAGATCGCCGCGCGAATCTCCAGCGAGCTGTTCGAGTACCTCGACGCTCCCGTTCGCCGCGTGGGCGCCCTCGACACCTTTGTCGGCTACGCACCGCAACTGGAAGATGCCATTCTGCCGCAGAGCTCGGATGTGCTGAAGGCGATCGGGGAGCTTCACGCTTATTAAACCGTTCGGTTCTACGTGAATCCAAGGTTTTTCAAATCGCCATCGGCTTTCCACAAATGGCTTGCTGCCAATCACGCTAAGTCAAAAGAACTCTGGGTCGGGTTCTACAAAAAAGAAACCGGCAAGCCGAGTATTACCTGGCCCGAGTCAGTTGAAGAAGCGCTTTGCTTTGGTTGGATTGACGGCATTCGCAAGAAGGTCGATGACCAGAGTTACATGATTCGGTTTTCTCCGCGTAAGCCCTCCAGCATCTGGAGCGCAGTAAATATCAGGATTGCTCGCCAGCTCATCAAAGAGAACCGAATGCAGCCTGCAGGTTTGAAGGCGTTTGAAGCGCGAAAGGAAAACCGATCCGGAATTTATTCCTACGAACAGCGAAGCCCGGAGCTGGTCGAACCGTACGCCACGGAATTCAAACGAAACAAGGCAGCGTGGAAATTTTTTGAGGCCCAGCCGGCTTATTATCGGAAGACCATGAACTGGTGGGTGGTGAGTGCAAAGCAGGAAGAAACGCGGCTTAAACGACTTACGACCTTGATTGAGGCTTCGGCGGAAGGACGACGCCTGCGATGACGCTTGAAAACCAGCCCTGATTTATCGCGCATGTCTTAAAAAGTTTGAGTTGGCAGCAGCGGGTGCAATAAATATGTCGCTCGTGATGGAGCGAACCAACGAAACGTTCTGATGGAGGGGCACGATGACCTCAAGAACTCAATACCTCCTATTCCTCTTTATCTGGCTGACGGCTATTTGCGTAGTCTTTTTTGTGGCACTTGCGGTGGGCGTGCCGATCAAAGCCCGCGGCCTGCGAGGTGATTTGTTAATCGCGGGGGTTATCGCTTTAGCGCCGGCAGCCGGTGGATATCTCGTCGTCCGCAAAACGGGATCAGCGCTAGACGCCTGGAGACTACGGCGCGGCCACGACGTCTATCAGCAAAGGAATTACGAGGACGACGGCGGGTTCATTCACCTGAACGAGGTGCCGGCCTGCGATCAGGAACAGGAAGTCAGCCTCAAAGAGATCGTTTCCGGTCTCGGCCAAGCCGCTGATTCTGACAATCTGACGAAGGATTTGAAGTAAGATCCTTTGACCCGCAATCCATGCGCAAAGTAACCCTCGGGCTCGCCAACAGTCTGGATAATTACATCGCCCGCCAGGATGGTGGATCAGACTGGCTTCACTGGAGCAAAGAGGTCGCCGAAATGAGCGCCAAGTTCATGAAGACAATCGATGCGATTCTGATTGGACGCAAGACTTATGAAGTGATGCTTGCCTATGGCCAGACGTCCTATCGGGCGTGAAGAATTTCGTGTTTTCGCGTTCGAAGAAAACGAGTGACGCCTTACAGAAAGCGATAAGCGCGAAGAAGAAAGTTGATACTAATGTCGAAATCGTCAATTCAGATGTCGGCGACTTTGTTAGGCGCTTAAAAAAGAAAAAGGGCAAAGGCATCGTTGTTTTCGGCGGTGGCGCCCTGGCCAAGAGCCTTTTCGAGGAAGATTTGATCGACGAATTAGTTCTGAACATTCATCCCATCCTCCTCGGTTCAGGCATCCCGCTGTTCCACGAAATGAAACGACAAATCGATCTTGATTTGGCCGATTGGAAGGTACTTAAAGGCGGCTACCTGGCCGTTACGTATCGCGTGAAGCACTGATCATACCTGATTGGAATCCATCCAAACTGTGTTGCATTCCGCGACAAAAACCAGCATCGATTTGTACTAGAAAGCTTCGTTAGTAGAGATTTCTCCCTGATTTGTGATGGCCCGGCCGCATGAGAGCGGACATCGCAACCCGGCACAATTCTTGCGCCTGGATCTGTTACCGATTGCATACCTCACAATCCCCTGAGAGTTGAAAACCATGGTTTAAGGAGGGAAATAGGCTTATGCATAAACGTACGACTGCAGTCTTAGGGGCTCTGCTCCTCTTGCTTTCGCTGGCTCTGGTCAGCAACGCCCAAGTGACAAAAGTAACCACAGTTCAAAACCCGGACGGGACATACTCAATTGTCGAATATCCGGTCGGTAAAGAAACAGTTGTTACCTTGAATCCAATTGGCTTAACAGGCGCGACCGGAAGAGCCACGATTCTACGCAATGCAGATGGCACACTGATCAAAGTGAATATTGCCAGTTTGCCAAATGACCTAACTGGCATGAATATCTATGCCGTTGATCCAACCGGCGCGGTCCAATTACTCGGGCCTGTCGAAGTCGCAAACGGGGTCGGCACATTTACTACAACGGTACCGCTGACCAAATTCATGTTGTTCACTTCGCCGGAAGATAGCCTGACGAAGTATGACGCAAACACGAAGATATTTTTCCGTAGTGCAGTACCCACAGGGCTGACTGTTATTCCGATCACGAATGCCGTCGGCGAGCAGGTTGGAGCGGTAGCTGTGACTTCGGATTACACCGTGCCCATGTTGGGTATTCCGACCTTCAAGGCCGGAGACGATACGAAGCTGAAAGTGAATTTTACCGGCGCAATGGAAGGCGCCCGCGCGAACATCTTCATCGAGCCGCATAAACGCGGTCAGACGACTGAAGTCCGCATGCGCTTCCATGATCTAAAGGAGGCGCCAAAGGGCACCGCTTATATCCTTTGGGCGGTAGCGCCGGACAACACTTATCAGAAGCTGGGCCAGATCGTTAATGTAAAAGGCCGCAACGAGGCCGAGATCAAATCTGAGACCACGCTTCCTGATTTCGGGTTGCTGTTGACGGCTGAAGACCTGGGCACAACGACCGGAACGATAATCAAGCCGCTGGGCCATCGGGTCGGAGTAATCGAAATCATCAGGTAACCGAATTTTCAGGCTAATTCTATGGGAAGGCCGCTATCGGGGCGGCCTTTATTTTTGGCCTTCTCCGAGCCGAATCTAACTTTTTGCTTTCCAACCAGCCCCCGCCTGCGCTACTATGCGCTAAGAAAGGTCCTGACAGTCTCGGGTTCTTTCAAGGTACGAATTCTTTCCCCGACCAAAAGGTGCTGGCCTGGAAAGCCCTGCCAGGCCTCCGAAAATGACTAACAACATGACCGCGTGACTGTGACGCAATCGCGTCAGGCACGGGTCGTCAGCACGAAAAGTCATTTGTCCCGTTCGTCACTGAACCGAAACTTTTGCAGACAGGTCCCAGCCGGCTGCGTTCCCTGAAAGTTGGAGTTATGTTGAAAAGAACTATCCCCCAGCTCGCCGTACTTTTTCTTCTATTAGTCTCAGCTCGCATTGCGGCTGCGCAGGATGCGCTGCCCGATCTGGTGCGGCAGATTAAGCCTTCAGTCGTGTCGGTTCTGACTTATGACGCGAAAGGCCAGCCGCTGATTAGCGGCACCGGTTTTTTCGTGCGGCCGGGAGAAGTGGTCACCAACTATCACGTGATCCATGGCGCGCGCAGAGTGGAAATCCACACCCTCGAGGGCAAAGGAAGGACCTATGCGGTTGACGGTGCGTTAAAAATCGACGAGGAGGGCGATCTGGCGCTGCTGAAGGTTGATCTTCCAGCCGAACGATCTCGCCCGCTCACACTCTCTGCATCGTTACCGGAAGACGGGGAAAAGGTTTTTGTAATCGGAAATCCGCTGCGGCTGGAAGGCTCAGTCAGTGATGGAATCGTTTCCGCGGTCCGCGAAGTTCCCAGCGTCGGCAAGATCATTCAAATCACGGCGCCGGTTTCGCATGGTAACAGCGGCAGCCCACTAATCAACATGCGCGGTCAGGTCGTCGGTATTATTACGGTCAAAGTCACGAACGGCCAGAACATAAATCTCGCTTTGGCATCTTCGCGCATCGCGGCGCTGGCGCCGGGCGCATTGATGTCCTTCGACGAAGTCGCGACCAGAAACAAATCAACGACCCAGCCCGAAGTGCTGGCAGAACTTTGGTATCGCGGTGGAATAGATTCACTGTGGTTGGGCAATTACGACAGCGCGCTGAATTATTTTGAGACGGCCGCGAATCGCAATCCGCGCCGTCCCGAAACCTGGATTCAGATTGGCTATTGCAAAGTCAAACAGGGACGGAATGACGAAGCGATCCGCGCATACAAGCGCGCTCTGCAACTTTCGCCGCAATCGAGCGAGGCATATAACAAACTCGGCGACGCCTACTTTTTCGCCGGCCGCTTCAACGAAGCGATCGAAGCTTACAAACAGGCGGCGCGCCTGCAGCCGGAACAGGCCGAAGCGCATTATAATCTCGCGCTTGCTTACCTGGAGATTGGCGACCGTGAGTCAGCCATGGAACAGAGCCGCATTCTGCAGACAATCGATTCCGATCTGAATAAGAAATTGCTGACCGAAATGCAGCAGTAGATCTCGTCCTTTACTATCCAGGATTACACTTATCCAGATTGATAGCCGCGAGGATGGAGTTTGTTTAGCTGTCCGCAGCTTCTCGACGGTTACCCTTCAAAAATTGCTGCGCTTCGTTCAGCCAGCGCTTTTCCGTGCGGTATTTGTAGGCGGGCGCGGTTTTGACGGCCTCAATGCAGGCCTGCATTGAGTTGGTAGCCTCGCTCTGATGGCCGAGGCCGGCGTGCGCGCGCCCCATCAAATAAAGGCCCTGCGGATCGTTGGGCCGGCGATCAAGAAATCTCTCCAGGGCATCGCGAGCATCGGCAAACTGTTTCGCGGCGATGTAAGTCGCCCCAATCTCGCGCCAGATTTCATGTTGCGCGTGGGACTGATCGCGTTGCACTACCTGTTCGAAATTGGTAATTGCTTCCCCCAGGCGATTTTGCGCGCGGGCGATCCGGCCCAGTTGATAGTGCGAGTCCACTTCTTCCGGATCGATTTCGATTGCCCATTGAAAACGCTCTCTGGCCTGATCAAATTCCCCGCGCTGCTGATGAATCAACCCGAGATTGTAGTGGGCTGAAGAATCGCGCGGATTAATCGTCGCTGCTTCCAGATTGTGTTTGAAAGCGGCCCGAGCCCGCTGCCCGCTGACAATCTCAGTGAAATAGCCGCGGAGCAAAAAGAACGCGAACAGGAGAAGAAAGGGCGAGCCCAGCACCGTGTGGAACATCGGGTAAAGGACGAAGGACAAGGGGACGCTGGCAAGCGAGGTGAGCATCAGGATGGCAAGAGCTCGCAAAACCGGCACGCGGAACACCACTCGGACAGTAGCAAATGCACCGGCACCGAAAAGAACGAACCTCACCGTATTGAAGAAATTCCATGACAAAAAGATCGGGTCGGCAAGTTGAGCGCGCACTCGCGCAACTTCATCCGCAGACATTCTCAGCCATCGACCCATCAACTCGACCTGCTCCACACTTTGTGGTTGCGTTGCGCTGGCGACATACGCCGCCTGGATTCCACTAAAATGAAAGAAAGCGCTGATCAGGATGGTAATCAAAGACACAGCCGTTAAAACGTAAAATGCGACCGATGCCAGCGACCCATATTCCTGCTGCAGCACGACGCCAAAGCTGCCCCGGCGATCGAACAGATTCGTAATCAGGGCCATCAAGGGAATGACCACCACAGCCACTGTCAGAATTGGGGCGACGCCCTGGAAAAAGAAACTGGCAAGCTGGAAGGGACTTCTGCTGAGCATTGCGCGATCGCCCGCGAACCAATGCATCGCAAATGTGCAAGCCACCTGGGCGAAATAGGCGGCGACGACCGTGGGGCCGAGCGCTCCCCGATCACGTACTTCCCGCATCCCACGTAGCGGCGCGTAGAAGATCATTGATAATTGTTGCAGCAGTTCGTTCATGCGGAGCGCCAGCTTGCCGGCGGTTCGCGGGCACGCCGCCCGCGTTTTTCACTATTGATCGTCCGGATCAGAATTACTCCCGCCATCGCGCCGAAAAGGCGTGCCCGGCGGGATCGCGCTGTAATGCGCATCGTGTGAAATCAAACTTGCCGTCGACAGCGGCCAGTAACGAAACAACGCTTTCCCGTAAACATATTTCTTCGGCACCAGACCCCAGATACGCGAATCGCTCGAGTTATCGCGGTTATCTCCCATGACGAAATAATAATTCGGTTTCACATAAACCGGCGCCCGGCTCGCGTGCGAGAGATTCAGTTGCGGGTCAAGATATGTTTCCTCGAGATCCCTGCCGTTAACGCGGACGCGCCCATCGTGCATCTCGACCGAGTCACCCGGCAACCCAATGACGCGTTTGATGTAGCTCTTGGAGGGATCATCAGGAAACCAGAAGACGATCACATCGCCGCGCTGAACTTTCGGCGCCCATCGATAGTCGTCATAGTAGATAAGCTTATTTACAAAGATGCGTTCGCCGTCATGCAGATGAGGCAGCATCGAAGTACCTTCGACCTTGACGGGTTGAATAATGAAAACCATCACCAGCGCCAGAAGCATCAGCGCGAAAATAAGATCCCGGAACAAAAGCCGCGATTCGTGCCAAAGATGTTCGCGCGCGGCGTCCCTGGGGTTATGGATTTCAATGTCCGGATCGTCGTCCGGATGAATATCGCCGAACGGTAGTGTGTGCTTGTTTCTTGTTAACATGGTCTGCGGAACGTTCGACGATGGGTCGTGGACGATGGATGATTGATTATTGCTTTGCCTGGGTTTGAATGAAATATTCCAAATCCGTCGGCTGCCGGCTATCGTCCCATCTTCTATGGTCTATCGTACGCGGCAAGCTTGTCAAACCAGTTGCTCTTGACAGTCCTTCGTTCGCCTCTCTATCATCCCATAACCGTTTCACGAGACTTTCCCGAACAGGTTTAATAATAAACGTCGATCGCAGAGCGGAGGCTTAGCCGTGATCAAACTCGACATTATTAATCGACTCGCCGAACGCACGGGCATTCCTAAGATGAAGGCGGAGCAGGCTGTGGATGCATTGTTTCATTCAATGAAAGAAGCCCTGGCACGCGGCGATCGCATCGAGTTGCGCGGTTTTGGGGTTTTCATTGTCAAACCTCGCAAGCGAGGGGTCGGCCGGAATCCGCGCACCGGAGAAGAGGTCGCGATCCCTTCCGGGAAGACGATTCGTTTCAAACCGGGAAAGGAATTACAAGAACAGGACAACGGTAAGTGGCGGTACAGTTCAGAGTAATTAGAGTTGGAATTATCGGGCAATAAGCGCCGTTAGGCGCCGAATGTTTATAGTTTCTGCAGGATTCCGGAAGTTGCCCGCCTGAGTGAAAGCCGGGCTTTCACTCAGGCGGGTTTGGTTTTGCGAGGGCTGGAAGCTATAAACACTTCATGCCTCCGGCACGAAGAATTTTGCGCAGTTTTGTCCACTGAGGAATATAGCCAAGTTAACTACTCAAGCGATGTCACAACAGACGGAAACTATTTCGCCATTTTCTGAGTCGGTCCCGATTGTCAACCGCAGCGCGGCGCGCCCAACCGCGCAACAGTGGGCGCTGCACGCGTTACTGTTTGTCGCAACCGCGATTACCACGACCATCTCCGGAATTGTTTGGGTTGGCGCTCCTGACTTCGACAATGCTTCATCGCCGCCTGCGACCAGCGGCGGCCTGAGCACGATATTATTGCTTCCCTGGTATTACCTGAGCGGAGTGATCTCACTCGCCTGGCAGGCGCTGACTCATCCTGCTCTGCTGGCGCCGGGCGTTAAGTTTTCAGTTTCGTTGTTGGCAATTCTGACCGCTCACGAATCAGGCCACTACGTGTTCTGCCGTTACTACGGAGTGGATGCGACCCTGCCCTTTTTCATTCCGCAGCCACCGGGCTTGCTGCCCGGAACGTTCGGCGCATTCATCCGCATGAAATCGGTAGTCCCGACCCGAAAAGCATTGTTTGACATTGGATTGGCCGGCCCGCTGGCCGGTTTCATTGTAATTGTTCCGGTAGCTTTTGCCGGCATTCTGACGATTCAGCACGTCAACATTCCGCCGGGCGTCAATCCCGGATTGACGTTCAACGATCCACTTCTGTTTCGCTTGATGGCCCGCGCGTTCAAAATCGACTTAGACAGCTCGCTGATAAATCCTTTCTATCTGGCGGCCTGGGTTGGCCTGCTGGTTACGGCGTTGAACTTAATGCCGGTGGGCCAGCTCGACGGCGGGCATGGAACATTCGCAGCCTTCGGCAAGACCGCGCATTACTGGATTGGGCGGATTGCGTTCATAACCATGGCGATCATTTCGGTGCTCGGCTGGTTCTGGCACGGCAGCCCGAGCGGTTTCCTGTACGTAATTCTGCTCGCCATAATGCTGCGAGTGCGTCATCCGCAGCCGGAACAGATGGAACCGCTCGGCACAATGCGTGTTGTCATTGGGATCATCACACTGGTCGTTTTTGCACTGTGCTTCCTGCCGTTTCCGATTACGCTTAGCTGATTAAGCCGCCGGCAGCAACCCCTTAATCTCTCGCACCACCCGATTTACTTCTTCCTGATCCGCCAGGGCGATCATGAAAAATTTGTAACCCTGGTGGAAACAGATCACGCCGTTGGCGAACAGCCAGACGCCGTCGAGAAATGGATTGCCGCCGAGCAGCCAGCTAATTGGCGCCCCGGTGATGGCCCCGGGAGAAGCAATCTGGGCAAACATGGCCGCGCCCGCAGCGCAACTGAAGGCACCCAGCAAAGGAGCGCCAACGTACTTCGTAATCTTGCGCTGAAATTCAATTCGTTCGCGCTCAGCTTCGTCCAGCTCGCCGCGCGCTATCAACTCTTCCTGCTTGCTCAGGTAGGCATTGAATTTGTCACTCGCTTTTTTCAAACCCCAGACCGGAAGGGCCGAATGCGTTAGCCAGTGCGGATGCGCTCCCAGGAGGACCGCATCGATTCCCGGAAACGCTGCGCCCATGCGCACGCCCAGGATCAGCGAGAAGGAAACCGCGGCGGCTTTGCCCGGATTTTCTTTCACCCAATCTTTCGCTTTCAGGATTCCGGCAGTCGCCGCTGCGGACGCGCGTGTCGCGTGCAGGCCCTTGCCGGCCAACTTCGTGGCGCTCACTGCGTAATCGACGGCTTCATCAAAAGCCTTCTCTGCGTGTTTGCCGGCAGGTCCCGCCGCATCGCGAATGGTCCTTCCCGCATCGCCCGCGGTCTCGCGAATAATTCTACCGGCGTCTTTCGCGCGACGTTTGGCTTCGGTCGAGGCACGCTGGGCGTTCTCGTGAAGATTAGGGTCGTGAGCGATTCGATCTGCTTCGGCACGCAATTGCCCGGCGCCATTCGCGATTGTTTGCGCGCCGCGACGAGCTGCATCCCCCGCAACCCGGGCGGTATCTTCAACGATTCCTGAGACGTTGAGTTTTTCGTCGATCTCGCGGGCCTTTCGCTTTGCGGCGCGATGAAGGTCGTTTAGTTTTTCTTTGTAAGCGGTCATAACCCAGGCTTCCTTTCTCATCTTACGCCATTAAGCGTTTGTTGGTTCGGCGATAATTGGGATTGGAACCAACTGCAACGCGAAACAGCAGGCTACGCCTTTACTTTTGCCTTTTTCCTTCTTACTTTTGCCTTGTGCCGAAATGCCCAACTTGCGGAAAGCCCGTCGAGTGGAAGGACAATCCATGGCGGCCTTTCTGTTCTGAACGGTGCAAGCTGATCGATTTTGATAAGTGGACCAGCGAAGAATATCGGGTGCCGGGCCGGCATATTGACCCGGCCGAGATACCAAGGCGACCGGAATCCGAAGGACCTGATGATCAAGAGAAAGAGTCAGCTTAGATCCGTGTTCGCCTTGCTGGTTTGTTGTGCGGCAATCGCGTTCCCTGCCTGCACGCCCTACCAGTTAAAGAAGGACGCGATTGGCTGGACGCTTCAGAATGATGAGCACCGCAAACTTTCTGATTACAAAGGAAAGCTAGTCATTCTCGATTTTTATGCTACGTACTGCGAGCCTTGTCGCCAGGAGACGCCGCACCTGGTCCAACTTCAGGAACAATACGGGTCGCAGGGATTGCAAGTGATTGGTTTGAATGTGGGCGGCCAGGATGACCATGCGAACATCCCAGCCTACGCCAAAGAGTTGGGAATCAAGTATCCTCTGGGCCTGCCCGACGATGCGTTTGTAGAAGAGTATCTGGGCGATAATGAAAACATCCCGCAGGCATTCGTTTTTGATCGTGACGGCCAACTGGTGAAACGATTTGTGGGGTATAACGAGAACGTAGATCGGGAAATTGAACGCCTCGTCCAGATCCATGTTGGCTCGAACAAATGACAAGCTCCTTCGAACCTTGCCGGCCATTCGTCAAGATCAAATTTGAAGGCCGCAGCTACCCGGAACAATGCTTCGCGAAAAACTGATTGATCATAGGTTTGGCGAAAACAATAAGTTTCGCCGGCGCAGCCATGAGATCTCGCGGATTGAAGGACTGAGCGATGCAGTCTTTGCTTTTGCCGTTACCCTGCTGGTTGTTTCCCTTGAAGTGCCAAAAACCTTCGATGAACTTGTGTTCGCGATGCGGGGCTTTGGTGCATTTGCGATTTGTTTCGCCCTGCTCTTCATCGTCTGGTTCAATCAATACAAGTTCTTTCGTCGTTATGGACTGCAAGACGCGCTGACTGTCTGTTTGAACGGCGCCCTGCTCTTTGTCGTCCTGTTCTATGTTTACCCGCTCAGATTTCTTTTTTCGTGTTTCGTCAATCAATTGATGGGCGGACATGGCGAGGTGCGGCTGGCGAATGGCAATGCCGTGTCGATGGTTGCGCCGGCACAGCTCTCGTCTCTGATGATGGTCTTCGGCGTAGGTTACGTCGCTGTATTTGCGGTGTTTATGGGGTTAACGGCACGATCATGGGCCGCCGTCGCCGGCGATTAGAAAAACAAATTGCGTCGGGGTTTGAGGTTGAGCCGAACGAAGTATCTTCGTAGCAGGCCTTAAGAATGCATATTCATTTTGATTTTTGGCCCACCCTTTCGTTCCTACTGGTGATGTTTAGCTGGTTCTTATTCGCTATCGTCTTCGTTCTCCAGAAGCGGCCACCCAGCCCGCCCGACAAAGAGCGCGACCCCGGGTCGCTAATGGGAGTAATGTTGCAGGGAGTGAGTTACGCTGTAGTTTGGGCGTGGCATCGTCATCCCTTTGAGCCGATCGTTTCCATGAATAACGCTGCGAAGATATTATTTGTGATCGTCACCGCGATCATTTCATTTGGATCTGTTTTAGTGGTGATGGCCGCGGTCCGCGTGCTGGGGAAAGAATGGAGCGTCACAGCCCGAGTGGTCGAAGGGCACGAGCTGGTCACAAGCGGTCCTTATCAGTTTGTTCGCCATCCAATCTACGCCGGGATGTTGGGAATGTTATTGGCCACCGGTTTGGCGGTTAGTCATTGGTTGGGCTTGCTAATTGGTCTCTTTCTCTTCGTGATTGGTACGGCCATCCGGGTGCGCAGCGAAGAGAGGTTGCTGCATGAGACATTTGGTGCTCGGTTTGACGATTACAGACAGCGCGTCCCGGCAGTTGTCCCTTTTGTTTTTTGATTCTTTCGATGGATAGATTAAGCGAAGCAAAGTGAAAAAAGCGAAGATCCTTGCCACGATCGGTCCCGCCTCGCGCGATCCGCGGATAATCGAAGCGATGCTGGCCGCGGGCGTCGACGGTGTGCGGATAAACATGTCGCACGGCAGCCAGGATGAAAAAGCTGCAGATATACGCATGGCGCGGGCCGCGGCCGAGAAAATGAAACGACCCCTGGCCGTGCTCGTAGATCTCGCCGGGCCAAAGATTCGCACTCGCACCCTCAAGAACCATCAACCGGTCGAGTTGAAAGCGAATCAGCAATTCACGATCACGACGCGCGCAATCGAAGGCGATGATACTCAAGTTGCGACCAACTATGAGGGAATGCCGCGGGACGTAAAACCGGGCACCCGGCTGCTAATCGACGACGGGGCGATCGAGTTACGGGTTGAGAGCGTCAACGAAACGGATATCGTCGCCCGAGTAATCAATGGCGGCCTGTTGGGTGAACGGAAGGGAATCAACCTGCCAGGCGTTACCCTGCCGATCCCTTCACTGACAGAAAAAGATCGAGACGATCTCAAGTGGGCCGCCACCCAGAATGTCGATTATTTCGCGCTCTCATTTGTGCGCAGTAGCGCCGATTGCAACCGGGCCAAAGAACTGATCAAGGCAGCGGGCAGTAAAGCGCCGTTGGTAGCCAAGATCGAAAAGGCCGAAGCGATCGATCATCTCGAAGAAATCATCGCGGCGGCCGACGGCGTGATGGTCGCCCGCGGCGATTTGGGAGTCGAGACCAGCGTCGAGTTAGTCCCCGTCTATCAGAAGCGAATCGTTGAACAGGCCAACGTCGCGGGAAAGTTGGTAATCACTGCGACGCAAATGTTGCAATCCATGGTGGCCGCGCCGCGACCAACGCGCGCCGAGGCCACAGATGTGGCCAACGCCGTTTGGGACGGATCGGACTGTGTAATGCTCTCAGGCGAGACCGCCACGGGTAAGTACCCGGTGGCTGCCGTTGCCACCATGGCCCGGATAATTGAAACTGCCGAGACGCGTGATCATGACCGATCGAATATCGTCAGCAAGCTCGCCGGGCGGCAGACGGGTCGCATCAGTCGCGCGCTGTCCGAGGCTGCGGCCTTTGCTGCCGATGAAATGAATAGCCGGATCGTCGCCGTGTTCACTGAGTCAGGATTGATGGCCCGCCGCATGTCGGCGTTACGGCCTGCTCAACGAATCATCGCGCTCACTTCCTCGGCCGATGCGCGGAACGAGTTGTCTTTGATCTGGGGTGTCGAATCGCTTTCGACAGGCGATTCACGCAGCACTGAAGAACTTTTGAAATTAGGCGAGAAAACTCTGCTCGACGCGGGCCTGGTCGCTCGCGGTGAAACGATCGTGATTATGGCTGGGCGACTATCGGGCCTGGGGTTATCGAGTTCGGTGACGGTTTACACAATTGCGGGCGACATTCACGAGACGGTTTAGCGTATCGAAAACTTCATCGTACCAAGCGGAAAAAAAGCGGCAGCCCGGAGAGCTGCCGCCGAGACACTTTAACGATGAACAAACTACGTTCGCATGTCAGCAAACTTACGATGCAGCTTAGCCAAATCCAGAAGTAGAGTGTAACAAGCCTTACTCTTACCCATCACATTCGGATTCGAATCTGCAATTTCCATATACGCCGTCTTCGCAGACTTAATCAGCTCCGCATCGCTGATCGTGGCCGGGATCTCCATCTTCCAGTGCACGCCATCCATTTTCATGAAAGCTGAATGAGCCGCCATAATGGGGAAGATAATGCCGTCAGGGACACGCTTAATCGAGTTATCTTCGTAGCGTTCCAAGGAACGCAAGCCGGTGCCTTTGAAGTCCTGATGTGCGTGCCACTTCTGGTAAAGGCCCCAAGCGATGGGAGCCAGGTCCAGCAAGAACTCATAAAGATCACGGTACTTACGATATTCCGGATCAGCTTTGTTGTGCGCTCGGTCGTACACATTATCGAAAGCTTTCAGACAGCGGGAACGCTGACTGTACGTATACACCTTGTTCGGGTTGTCCGGCTCTTTCTCGTCCGGTAAGAGTTCTCCAGGTACCATAGCCCAGAGTACCTGAAGTAGATTCTCGGGCGACACGAATTGATCGCCCAAATCTGTTTGACGCTTTTGAAGTTTGAGCTTCGGGTAGTTCTTCTGAAAGGCTACTTCAAGCTCGTCAAACTTTCCGCGTCTCCCGAGAATGGCTGTAGGCGCAACGTCGTTCTGAAAGTTCCGGCTGATAGAGGTTTCCGTGATCAACCCTTCGTCTCCAGTCACGATGATATCGTAACGCACGTAAGCCTCGTTCGGATCAACGCCGGTTGCCTTGCACTCCTTGAAAACATCACGAATGACGCCTTGGGACTGTGAGCCGTTGATGATAGAAGGAGTCACGAGCTGAGCAGTCTTGGAAGCCTCATCGATGGCAATGCTATACGTGACTATAGTTATGCCACCGTTCAGAACATTGAAGTCTTCTGCATTGTCCCTCAGCGTTTTCGCAATAGCTCGATGGACTTGAGTATCTCTCTTGCGTTTCTTACCCTCCGGGTCAACAAGATAGTCACGAACATTCTTGTTTGTTGAGAAAGCAAGAACCGAGCTTACAAGACAATGGCCGGTAAGGATCTTCCGGTCATTCTTCTTGTCGTGTGGACAGGAGATGTTGCGTAACGTGTCGAATTTGAATTCTTTGAATCAGAAACTGGTTTTGATTGTTCCGAAGATTTGAAGCGGGTAGGGATTGTGCGCTTGGACGCACCAATTGAAGTATTCACTTGAGTCTTACCTCTCTTTTTTCCGTGACCGCCTTGTCTTTGGCCTCCGGTCACTGACCGGGGCAGGGCGTGTCTTAACGTGCTCGTCTGAGATTTTGCAAGTCTACTCAACGTGAATCATCTGGCCCACACGCGCGCGTTCTCTGGCCTTCAGGCGCCATGCCAATCCGCACCAGCCATCAGTCCGGCTACAGATAAATCCTCATCCAGTTCGGGCCAATGCAACGACGCTCCGCCGCCGCCGATTTCGTATTTTGTCCGCTGCTCAGGTGTAGCTCCGCGCAACAACGGAAACCAAATTATCGGCACACTGACGAGCCTACCGTCAGTGAGTGAGACGTGCATCATCTCTTCATCAAAGCTAACAGACTTTGCCAGCGCCGTTGTCGGCACAAAGGCTCTTGCTGATTTAGCGTCGGTGTTAACTAAAGTGCTCATTCCAGGCCTCCAGGAAAACAGCCTCGTTCTGTTCGACTAACCCGCCAACCTGATTCAACTCCCGACTTGAAAACCCGTAGTTGGATGCAAGCTCCGTCGGATTAAGCCAGAACTTCGCTTCATCTTCGCCAGCCTTAACATGAATGTGCGGTGGTTCTTCGCGCTCGTTGCTGAAAAAGTAGAAGCGAAATCTGCCTATCCGTAGAACGGTTGGCATATGGAAGTCTACCGTATCTCGTGAGAATCAGACAGTCAGTCAGCTCGTAGCATCTGACCGACGCTCTCTTTCTGCTTCTGCTCTTTGCGCACCTCAGCGGCACTCTTTTGGGGATCGCGCCAGTTGTCGAGGATTCCAACCTGATGGACGCATTGAATTGTGCACGTCGGCGCGCACCATTTTTCAGTTTTGTATTCGCGGCGGAAATCTTCCATCGTATATTCTTCGAGCGGAGTGCCGGGATAACCGCGCTGCTGCGAGCACCAGTGCACCAGACCGTCTTCACAAATGTACAGATAGCGCGCGCCTGAGCGGCACCGCCATTCGTAAGGCTTGCCTTCGGCGATACTGTCCTGAAACCAATTCAGGCGTGCGTGATCTTTATTTCCGAGCTTCTTGACCGCGTGGAAAATCTGCTTTTCATTTTCGGTCAGCGGCTTCAAGGTGCCGTCATGATCGTGAATCACGCCAACTGTGGTCGAGAACCCAAGTTCGACCGCGCGCTGGGCAACCGTTAAAGCGTCTGCGGGCTGTTTGATCCCACCACCAATGACTGAATTGATGTTGATGTGAAAATCAGCATATTCGGAAAGATATCGGAGTTTCTTGTCGAGCACGCGCAGGCTCTTGCGCGAAACTTC
>Ga0137373_10002953_pt1 | contig 18668 bp, 24 predicted proteins | sample SagtaG_5_FD_104912 | JGI IMG/M metagenome (GOLD analysis project Ga0137373, IMG submission 104912) | Vadose zone soil microbial communities from Sagehorn Ranch, Mendocino, California, USA - Sage1_R_80_16 metaG | ecosystem: Environmental > Terrestrial > Soil > Vadose zone | place: USA... | reverse complement strand
TGTTCCATCCCGATGCGCCGAACGACGTCGCGCCCGGCGTCTTCAACGCGACCGCGGTGCCCGACGACGCGCCGCCGTCGCCGCTCGAGCCGCCGCACGTTTTCGGCACGAAGTCGTGACCCACCCGACACGTCTCGCGCGCTAGCGTCGGCGCATGGTCACGACGGCATTCGGAAAGGCGGAGGTCGCGGAAGAGGTGACGCTGAAGCAGCGCGTGAACGGGAAGCAGTTCGCGACGCTCGTGCAGCTGCTGGAGGACGAGAAGGGCGAGTGGCTCGTTCGCTTCGCCTACTCGACAGACGGCACCGCACGGCGCGGCCCGGTGACACTGCGCGCAGCGGATCTCGAGCGGTTGCGCGCGGCCCTGAAGAAGACCCCGAAGCTCGCGGCCGTGCTGGATCTCGCAGGCGTCTAGGCCGCGGCGAGGGAGCGGTCGCGCACCGCGTCGAGCAGCGACGCGAGGATCAGCGCGCCGTCACCGGAGCCGAGCAGCGGGTCGACCGCGTGCTCCGGATGCGGCATCAGACCCATCACGTTGCCCGTTTCGTTGAGGACCCCGGCGACGTCCGCAACAGCGCCGTTCGGGTTCTCCTCGTAGCGGAGCAGCAGCTGCCCGTGTGCGTCGAGTTCTTCGACGAGCTGCGCCGGCGCGTACCAGGCGCCCTCGCCGTGCTTGATCGGGACAACCAGACGCTGTCCCGGCTCGCAACGCGAGGTGAACGGCGTGTCGCTTCGTTCCACCCGCACGGCGACGTCGCGGCAGATGAACGACAGCGACGCGTTCGGCCGCAAGACACCCGGTAGCAGTCCGGCTTCGCAGAGGATCTGGAAGCCGTTGCACGTCCCGAGCACGAGGCCGCCTTCGGCCGCGAAGCGCGCGACCGCGTCCATGATCGGTGCGAAGCGCGCGATCGCACCGCAGCGGAGGTAGTCCCCGTACGAGAAGCCGCCCGGCAGCACTACGGCGCCGGTGCCGCGCGGGAGCTCCGTCTCCGCGTGCCACACGAGCTGCGCCTCGGCGCCGAGCGCCTTCAACGCCCACTGCGCGTCGTGGTCGTCGTTCGACCCCGGAAACTGAACGACGGCGACCTTCGGCTTCACCGAACCTCGATCTCGTAGGACTCGATCAACGGGTTCGCGAGCAGCTGCTTGCACATCTCGTCGACCTTCGCGCGGGCTTCGTCCGCGCTCGCGGCGTCGACCTCCACGTCGACGACCCGCCCGACGCGCGCCTGCGCGACGTCGAAGCCGAGCTTGCGCAGTGATTGCTCGACCGCCTGGCCCTGCGGATCGAGGATCCCTTCCTTCGGACGAACGAGCACCGTGGCTTTCATACCGGGGCCCCCAGGAAATGCGAAGCATTTTCTGGGGCGGTCATCGCAGCACAGCCTCGGGATCGGCGAGGTAGACGTCGAACGCGATCCCCGTCAGGCGCTCGAAGGCTTCGACGTAGCGGGCGCGCGTTCCGGCGACGACGTCGTCGGGGAGCTCGGGGCCGGGATCGGTCTTGTCCCAGCCGAGCGTCTCGCAGTAGTCGCGCACGAATTGCTTGTCGAACGACGGCTGGGGACCGCCCGGCGCATACCCGTCGGCCGGCCAGAAGCGCGACGAGTCCGGCGTCAGTGCCTCGTCGCCGAGCATGAGCCGCCCCTCGTCGTCGACGCCGAACTCGAACTTGGTGTCGGCGAGGATGATCCCGCGGGCCTCCGCGTGTGTCGCCGCGAAGCGATAGAGGGCCAGCGAGATGCGCTCGGCCTCCTCGAAGCGCGCGCGTTCGACCAGCTCCGCCGCGGCCTCGCGCGTGATGTTCTCGTCGTGCCCGGTCTGCGCCTTCGTCGCCGGCGTGAAGATCGGCTCCGGCAGGCGGTCCGACTCCCGAAGCCCTTCGGGCAGGCGGTGCCCGCAGACCTCGCCTGTCGCGCTGTAGTCCTTCCAGCCCGAGCCGGTGATGTAGCCGCGCACGACGCACTCGATCGGCAGCATCGTCAGCCTCTTGCACTCGGTAGAGCGGCCGTCGTCGCGCAGCGCGAGCAGGTGGTTCGGGACGATGTGTTTCGTCCGCGCGAACCAGAACCCGGAGAGACCCGTGAGGACGCGGCCCTTGTCCGGAATCTCGGTTGGAAGCACGACGTCGAACGTCGAGATCCGGTCGCTCGCGACGAGGACGAGGCGGTCGTCGTCGAGCGCGTAGAGCTCACGCACCTTGCCGCTGGCGACGTGCGTCTCAGGCATGCACAGGCTCCTTTACGAGGTGGTGGAGTCGGTCGAAGAGCAGGTCGACGTGCTTCGTGTAGGCGGACTCGTCGAAGACTGAGTCGAGGTCGACGCGACCCGCGAGCTCGGCGTCCGAGCGCACGAGGTCGCGGAAGTCCTGCTCCTCCTCCCACGCGCGCAGGGCGTGTCGCTGCACGAGCCGGTATGCCTGGTCGCGCTCCAGCCCGGACTCGACGAGCGCGAGCAGCAGCCGCTGCGAGAAGTGAAGGCCGTGGCTCGAGTCGAGGTTGCGCCGCATCTGTTCCGGACGTATCACGAGCCCGTCGACGAGCCACGCAAACCGGTCGAGCATGTAGTCGAGCGCGAGGAATGCGTCGGGAATCACAACCCGCTCCGCCGACGAGTGCGAGATGTCCCGCTCGTGCCAAAGGGCGACGTTCTCGAGGCCGACCACCGCCGCCGCGCGCACGACGCGCGCGAGCCCGCAGATGCGCTCGGCGACGACCGGGTTTCGCTTGTGCGGCATCGCGGACGAGCCCTTCTGGCCCTTCGCGAACGGCTCCGCCACCTCGCGCACCTCGGTGCGCGCTAGATGGCGGATCTCCAGCGCGAACTTGTCCAGCGACGACGCGCAGACGGCGAGCGACGTCAGCAGCTCCGCATGGCGGTCGCGCTGCAGGATCTGCGTCGAGGCCGCCGCCGGCTCCAGACCGAGCCGCTCGCACGCGACGCGCTCAACCTCAGGGTCGATTGCGGCGTACTGCCCGACCGCGCCGGAGAGCTTGCCGACGCGCATCCCCTCGAGCGCGCGCGCGACGCGCCGGCGCGCCCGGTCGAGCTCGAACACCCAAACCGCGAGCTTCAAGCCGAAGGTCGTCGGCTCGGCGTGAACGCCGTGCGTGCGGCCGATGCAGAGCGTGTGCCGGTGCTCCTCTGCCCGGGCGGCGACGACGGCCACAGCACGGTCGACGCCGTCCAGGATCAGCCGTCCCGCCTCCTGCACCTGGAGCGCGAGCGCGGTGTCGACGACGTCGGACGAGGTCAGTCCGTAGTGGAACCAGCGCCCGGCGGGGCCGAGCTGCTCGGCCACGGCGTCGACGAACGCCGCGGTGTCGTGGTGCAGTTGCGCCTCGAGCTCGGCGACCCGTTCCGGCGCCGGAGGAACGGCTCGGCCGCGGATCTCCCGAACCGCGTCCGTCGGGATCGCGCCCAGCTCGGCCCAGCCGTCGAGCGCAGCCAGCTCGACCTCGAGCCAGAGCGCGAGCTTGCCCTCGTCCGACCAGACACGAGCCATGGCCGGTCGGGAATAACGGGCGATCACGAACCTAGACTAGCCGCACCACTCGACGGCGGTCCGCAGCACGACGTCGCGCACGCGCTCGACAGAATCGACGTCTACCCACTCCACCTCGGCGTGCGCTCCCTCGCCCGCCGGACCGTAGAGGACGGTCGGAATCCCCGCGGCGGAGATCAAGCCCGAGTCTGCCCAGTAGGAGACGCCCACCACCTCGCGCTCGCCCGAGGCCCGCGCGACGACCTGCACGAACGGATCGCTCGCCTCGATCTCGAAGGGCTCGCGGTTGACGCCGAGGCGCAGAACGGCGTCGGCGGCGATCCCCTGCAGCTCGCGCTCGACGTGCGCGACCGACTCGCCGGGAATCGTGCGGCGCTCGCCGGTGAGCAGGCAGCGCGCCGGGTAGCTCGAGAACTCCTGGCCGCCCTCGATCAGGGAGGCATGGAGCGACGGCGGCCCGACCAGCGGATGTCGCGTCCCCGCCTGAAGACGCGTGTCGAGCTCTTTCAGCGCGACGAGGATCGGGCCCATCTTCGCAATCGCGTCGACGCCGAGGTGCGGGCGAGAGCCGTGAGCGGCGACGCCCTCCGTTTCGATCTCGAAGCCGACGAATCCTTTGTGCGCGGTTGCGAGCCTCAACTCGGTCGGCTCGACGACGATCGCGGCATCCGCGCGCACGTGTTCGAGCACCGCTTCAGTCCCGATCGAGGCGAGCTCCTCGTCGGCGACTGCGGTGACGATCACGTCGCCGCGCAGCGTGGCGGCCTGCACGGCTGCGTCCATGATCGCGGCGAGCCCGCCCTTCATGTCGTACGTCCCGCGGCCGTACATGCGGCCCTCCTCGATGCGCGGCTCGTGCGGCGCTTTCATGCCCGCGACACCCACGGTGTCGAGATGTGCATTCAGCAGCAGCGAGCGCCCACCGCCGGATCCGCGCGCGACGGCGATCACGCTGGGGCGATCGCGGGGTCCAAGCAGCTCGACGTCGAGCCCCGCGCGACCGAGGCGGTCGGCCACGAAGAGCGCGAGCGCGCGCTCGCCGGGCGCGCCGTCGATGAGCTTCGGGTTGATCGAATCGATCGCGACGAGTTGCGCGAGCAGGTCGGTCAGCGCGGCGTCAGCCAACGCCCAGAATCCGGGCAGCGAGCACCGCCGCGTTGCGCGCGTTGTCGACGCCGACCGCGGCAACAGGAACGCCCGGCGGCATCTGCGCAATCGCGAGCAACGCATCGAGACCGTCGAGCATCGACAGCGATGAACGCAACGGCACGCCGATCACCGGCAGGTCGCTGTGCGCCGCTGCGACTCCGGGGAGCGCGGCGGAGAGCCCGGCGCCGCAGATCAGCACCTTGAGTCCGCGTCCACGCGCGCTGCGGCAGTACGCGGCGACTTCCTCGGGCTGTCGGTGTGCGGAGCGAACCTCGAACTCGTAGCCGATCGACCGCTTGTCGAGCTCGTCCAGCGCCGGCTGCATCCGTTCCCGGTCCGATTCCGAGCCGACGAGGATTCCGATCAGTGGATCAGACACGCGCTTCTTCCTCGGCCGCAGAGAGGGCGATGTCGCGGCGATACCTCGCTCCCGCGAACGAGATTCGCTCGCACGCATCGTAAGCGGCCGCACGAGCCTCGCCGATCGAGTCGCCGAGCGCGGTCACGCCGAAGATGCGGCCACCGTTCGTCACCAGACGGTCTCCGTGCAACGCGGTGCCGGCGTGGAAGACAAGCGCGCCCGTCGCCTCAGCTTCCTCGATGCCTTCGATCGGCGAGCCGATGTCGTTCTCCAACGGATAGCGCGGACCGGCGATCACGACGGTGACCGCCGCCTGCGACGACTCGTGCGCCTCCGCGCCGCTCGCGTCGCCCGCTGCGGCGCCCTCGAGCGCTCCGAGGAAGTCGCCCTCGAGCCGAGGCAGGATCGCCTGCGTCTCGGGATCGCCGAAGCGGCAGTTGAACTCGAAGACGCGCGGCCCCTCCTCGGTCAGCATCACGCCCGCGTAGAGAACGCCGATGAACGGCGAGCCGCGGCGCGCCAACTCCCGGAGCACCGGGCGGTGGATCGCCTCGACCAGCTCTTCGAGCTGCGGGCTGAGCCACGGGACCGGGGAGTAGCACCCCATGCCGCCGGTGTTCGGCCCCGTGTCCCCGTCGCCGACGCGCTTGAAGTCCTGCGCGGCGGGCAGGAGCAAGGCGTCCCGCCCGTCGCAGAGGGCGAATACCGAGACCTCTCGACCTTCGACGAGCTCCTCGATCACGAGCGCCTGCCCGTAGGCGGCTGCCGCGCGTAACGCTGCGTCCAGCTCGTCCTGGGTCCGGCAGACGAACGACCCCTTGCCTGCGGCGAGCCCGTCGACCTTGACGACGCACGGCGGGCGCGCGACCGCCATCGTCTGCGTCGCCGGCACGCCGGCCGCCTCCATCACGTCTTTCGCAAAGCTCTTCGAGCCCTCGATCTGCGCCGCAGCTGCGCTGGGGCCGAAGACTGCGACGCCGCCGAAGCGGAGCTGGTCGCCGACGCCCGCAACGAGCGGCGCCTCCGGTCCGATCACCACGAGGTCGACGTCGAGCTCGCGCGCCAGCGCGAGCAATCCCTCACCGTCGTCCGCGCGCACGGGGTGGCACGCCCCGTACTGCGCAATGCCGGGATTTCCCGGCGCGCAGTGCAACTCGGCCGGCTCGGCGCTCTGCGCGAGCTTCCAGGCGAGCGCATGCTCGCGCCCACCCGACCCCACGAGGAGCACCTTCACGCGGCGAGTCTAGTGGGGCCGGCGGAGGGTTTGAAGCGGCCCAATGCGGCGCAGGATTCCGGCATGAGCTTGCTCACGTTTCTGAGCCTTCTGCGGAGCCCGGCTCCGCCGGGCGCGAGCTCGAGGCGGTCAGGGACGTGAGTGACATCGGCCTCGATCGCCAGGAGTGGGAGACGCGGTGGCAGCAGCTCGAGGAGGTCGCGGAGGAGTCGCCGGCCGACGCGATCGGCGAGATGGACCGCCTGGTGCGCGAGATGCTCGAGGAGCGGGGCCTCTCGCTGGCCGATCCCGTCGCCGCGGAGGGGATCGACCCCGAGGTCGCACGCCAGTACAGCGCCGCGCGGGAAACGCGCATCCGCTACGACGCGGGAGACGCGGACGCGGGCGATCTCGCCGACGCGATCAACGGCTACCGGCTCCTCTTCGAGCACCTGCTGAGCACGCACGCAGCGCCGTAGGCGATGCGCTGCCTACTACTCGCCGCCGTGGTGCTCGTCATGGCGGCCTGCGGCGGCTCGCCGGACCGCCGCCTGTCGAAGATCGAGTACGTGCTGCACGCCCAGGCGATCGAGCGCAACGACGAGCCCGCCGCTGTCGGTCCATTCGAGGACGTCGTCGGGCACGACCTGCCTCGGCCGTACTGCGTAAAGCGCTTGCACGACCTGCGCGACGCACTGCAGAAGCTCGTTGACGACGCACGCGGGTTGAACCCCCCGCGCCGGCTCGAGCGGTTGCACGACGACTTCCTCGTGGACGCCCAGGCGTCCGTCGATGCGGTCGGTGCGGTGGCCGACCAGGTCGAGCGCAGGTCGCTCCGCTGCGGCTTCGAGATGAACAAGACGATCTACGGCATGCCGTCGACCGACCGTGCCGAGCGCGACCTGGAGAAGCTCGCCGACCTCGGCGTCCCGCTCTGCATCACGACCTGTGAGTGATCCGCACGGATCTGTTGCACACTTGTCACATCTCGTGACCCACGCGCGCGATTTTCCGGGATACGCTGAAAGCGGGGGGCGCCCGGCCGAACTCGACCTGCCTGCCTACGGCTCGTCCAATGTGGACGTGACCCGCATCCCCGACGGGACGCACGAGCGGGACCGGGTCGCGGTCGAGGAGCCGCTCGAGATCCGCGTGAACGGCGAGCCGGTCGCAGTGACGATGCGGACCCCCGGTCACGACGAGGAGCTCGCACTCGGCTTCTGCCTGTCCGAGGGGATCAGGCCGACGGAGGCGCGGCTGCCGGACGACCTGAGCGCGAACACCGTCGACGTGTCGGCGCCCGGATTCGATCCGGCGCGGCTGCGCCGGAGCTTCTACACGACGTCGTCGTGCGGCGTCTGCGGCAGGGGTGCGCTCGACGCGGTTGCGGTCGAGGCGCCGAAGATCGATGCGCCGCTGTCTATCGGCGCGTCGGTCGTCGCGTCCCTTCCGGAAACCCTGCGCGCGGCGCAGGCGACGTTCGCAGCGACGGGCGGTCTGCACGCCACCGGCCTCTGCACGGCGGACGGCGAGCTGCGCTGCGTGCGCGAGGACGTCGGCCGGCACAACGCGCTGGACAAAGTCGTCGGCTGGTGCCTGCGGGAGGGCATGCTGCCGCTGGCGGAGTTCGTCCTCTGCGTCAGCGGGCGCTCGTCGTTCGAGCTGGTGCAGAAGGCCGCCGTGGCGGGCTGTCCGCTGCTGGCGGCCGTCGGCGCGCCGTCCAGCCTCGCGGTCGAGCTCGCCGCCGACCGCGGTATCACGTTGTGCGGCTTCGTCCGGGGTGCGCGGTTCAACGTGTACAGCGAGCCGTGGCGCGTCGTCCGCTGACCGGGGTACTGCTCGTCGGCGGTGCGAGCCGGCGCTTCGGCTCGCCGAAGGCGCTCGCGCGCGTCGGGGACGAGACGCTCGCCGAGCGCGCGTGGCGGCTGCTCGGCGACGCGTGCGAGGAACGGCTGGCCGTCGGGAAGGCGGGCGAGCTCGAGCTGCCCTTTCCGCTCGTGGACGACGGAACGGCTGTGCGGGCGCCGCTCGCCGGCGTCGTCGCCGGCCTGCGCGCAGCAGCACACGGCGTCGCGGTGTTCCTGCCCGTGGACGCCCCGCGCGTCACCGTCGACGCCTTGCGTCTGCTCGGCGAGGCGTGTCGAGACGCCGCCGTCCCGCAGACGGGGCCGCTGCCGGGTGCGTACGCAAAGTCTGCGCTGCCGCTGCTCGAGCGTCGGCTGGTCGAAGGAGAGCTCGCGCTCGGACGCGCGCTCGCCGAGCTCGACGCCGTTCGCGTCGAGCTCGATCCTGCACTGCTCGTGAACGTCAACTCGCCCAGCGAGCTCGCGGCGCTCTGAAAGAATCGCCTCATGTCGTTCGAGGCGGACGCAGCGATCTACGACAAGCACGTCGGCCGGTATACGCCGCAACTCTCGGCCGCGCTCCTGCAGGTCGCCGGCGTCACGCCAGGCGACGTCGCGCTCGACGTCGGCTGCGGCCCGGGCGGGCTGACGCAGGCGCTCGCGGAGCTGATCGGCGCGGGGAACGTCGCCGCCGTCGACCCGTCACGGTCGTTCGTCCGGGCGTGCCGCGCCCGCGTTCCCGACGCCGATGTGCGCGAGGGAGCGGCGGAGTCGCTGCCCTTCGCGGACGACGCGTTCGACGCGACACTGTCACAGCTGGTCGTCAATTTCATGCGCGACGCGGATGCGGGCCTAGCGGAGATGGTGCGCGTGACGACGCGGGGTGGCACGGTCGCCTCGTGCGTCTGGGACTACGCGGACGGGATGACGATGTTGCGTGCGTTCTGGGACGGCGCGCTCGACGTCGATCCCGCGGCGCCGGACGAGGGGAAGACGATGCACTACTGCACGCCGACAGAGCTCGGCGATCTTTGGCAACGCGCCGGACTCCGCGACATCGAGACGGGCGAGCTCGTCGTCGACGCGTCGTACGAGGACTTCGACGACTACTGGAGCCCGTTTCCGACCGGCCTCGCTCCCTCCGGCGCCTACGCGGCGTCGCTCGACTCCGAGTTGCAGGAGGCGCTGCGCGCCGCCGTGTTCAGGCGGCTGGGGGAGCCGAGCGGTCCTTTCACGCTCGCCGCGCGCGCGTGGTTCGCGCGCGGCCGCGTTGCGTGAACGTCAGGTCCGCGCGAGCACGCGCTCGCGCTCGGCGCCGGTGCCGACGAGCGTGACCGGCACGTCGAGCTCGCGCTCGACTAACTCGACGTACTGACGCGCGGCGGCTGGGAGCTCGTCCCCGAGCGGCTCCTGCCAGCCGTCGAGCAACTCGTAAAGGGGACGGCAGTGATGGAAGTCGGACTGGTGCGCCGGGAAGTCCGGCGTCTCGGTTCCGTCCGGCAGGAGGTAGCGGACGCAGACCGGAATCTCCGCGAACGTGGACAGCACGTCGAGCTTCGTCAGGGCGAGCGACGTGATGCCGTTCAGCCGCACGGCATAACGCAGCGCGACCAGGTCGAGCCAGCCGCAGCGGCGCGTCCGTCCCGTCACGGTGCCGAACTCGCCGCCGAGGTCCCGCACCTGCTCCTGCTGCGGCGACGGGATCTCGCTCGGCAGCGGTCCCTCGCCGACCCGCGTGACGTAGGACTTCGCAACGCCGACGATCGCGTCGAGCCGGTTCGGTCCGATCCCGATGCCGGTTGCGGCGCTCGCTGCGATCGGGTTGGACGACGTGACGAACGGATACGTGCCGTGGTCGAGATCGAGCAGCGTCCCCTGCGCACCTTCGAAGAGCACCGCTTGGCCTTCGCGCAGTACACGGTCGACGAGCAGCGAGGTGTCGGCGACGTAGGGACGGAGCCGCCGCGCGTAGGCTTCGTGCGACGCGGCGACTTCCTCGAGATCGAACGGCTCGACCTCGTACACCTTCTCGAGCCAGACGTTCTTCTCGGCGAGCGCGACCTCGATCTTCTGACGGAGAATCTTCGGGTCGAGCACGTCCTGCACGCGGATGCCGAGGCGCGAGGCCTTGTCCGCGTAAGCGGGGCCGATTCCGCGCCGGGTCGTGCCGATCTGCAGCTCGCCGAGCCGCCGTTCCGACGCCCGGTCGATCGCGACGTGCCACGGCATGATCAGGTGTGCGTTGCCTGACAGCTTGAACGGCTCCGTCGCGATGCCCCGCGACTCGAGCTGGTCGAGCTCGTCCAACAGCACCTGCGGGTCGACGACGCAGCCGGCGCCGATGACGCTCACCTTGCCGGAGAGGATCCCGGTCGGGATCTGGCGGATCTTCCACGTCTCGCCCTCTGCGATGATCGTGTGCCCGGCGTTCGGCCCGCCCTGGTAGCGGCAGACGACGTCCGATTCTTGGGCGAGCAGGTCGACGATCTTGCCCTTGCCTTCGTCTCCCCACTGCGCCCCGACGATCACGGTCGCGGGCACGACAGAGAAGTGTGCCTGATGCCTCGGCTACGCCGCTATGCCGCGTACCCGGGCACAGCTTCCGGGAGCCGTACGCGGCGCACGAGGATGCGGTGCCCTCTGCGGCACGAGCGGAAGCCGATGTCGACGTCCGGGCGCAGCGTCCCTTCCACTTTCGCCGCACGATGGCGCGCGGCAAGCGAGCCTTCCTCGACCGACAGGCACAGGTCGCAGAGCTCGGAGAAGCGGGTGGTGTCGGAACGGAGGTAGATCGTCTGTCTCATACGGCCGCGAGGTCGGAGAACTTCGCGTAGCGCTTCAGGAAGGACAGCTTCAGCGAGTCGGTCGGCCCGTTCCGGTGCTTCGCGATGTGGACCTCGGCGAGACCCTGCTGGTCAGTCTCGTCGGGGTTGTAGTACTCGTCGCGGTAGATGAAGAGGACGAGATCCGAGTCCTGCTCGATGCTGCCCGACTCGCGAAGGTCGGAGAGGATTGGCCGCTTGTCGTGCCGCTGCTCGACCGCGCGTGACAGCTGCGACAGCGCGAGGATCGGCACGTCGAGGTCGCGCGCGAGCACCTTCAGCTGGCGCGAGATCTGCGACACCTCCTGGACACGGTTCTCCATGTCCTTGCCGGACGTCATCAGCTGGAGGTAGTCGACGACGAGCAGCCCGAGGTTCGGGTGCTGCGACTTGAGGCGCCGCGCCTTCGAGCGGATGTCCATCATCGTCGTCGAGCCGGTGTCGTCGACGTAGATCGGCGCCTTCATCAGCTTGTCGCACGCGGCGGTGAGTCGCGACCAGTCGTCCTGGGCGAGCTTGCCGTTGCGCAGCCGCTGCGACTCGACCTTGCCTTCGCTGCACATCAAGCGCTGCGTTACCTCTGCCTTCGACATCTCGAGGGTAAAGAGCGCGACCGGGATCTCGTGTCGGACGGCGAGGTTCGCGCCGATGCAGAGCGCGAGCGCCGACTTGCCCATCGACGGCCGCGCGGCGATGATGATCAGGTTTCCGGGCTGGAACCCGGACGTGATCTTGTCGAGCTCGCGGAAGCCGGTCGGAACGCCCGTCACCTCGGCGCCGGCCTCGTACAGCGCCGTGATGCGCTCGAAGCTTTCCTTCAGCAGCTCTTCGATGTGGCTGAAGTCGCCCTGCACGCGTCCCTGCGAGAGCTCGAACAGCGTCTGCTCCGCCTGGTCGAGGAGATCGGTCGTCTCGCCCGGCCGCTCCCAGCCGAGTCGCGCGATCTCGCTGCCGACGCGGATGAGGCCGCGCAGCGTGGCCATCTCGTGGACGATGCGTGCGTAGTGCGCGGCGTTCGCCGTCGCGGGGACGAGCGCGGCCAGCTCGTGGATGCGTCCGCGCCCGCCTGCGTCTTCGAGCTTGCCGCGCTCTTCCAGCTCGTCGACGAGCGTGATCGCGTCGACGGGCTCGCCCTTGGTGTAGAGGGCGACCGCCGCGCGGTAGATCTTCGCGTGGCTCTCGCGGTAGAAGTCGCCCGCGTCGAGGATCTCGCTGACCGCCCCGATCGCACCGGGGGAGAGCATCATGGCCCCGAGGACGGACTCCTCGGCCTCGAGGTTTTGAGGGGGGACCGGGGCGGTCGGCGATTGCAGCTGGGCGACCACGAAGGTCGGATTCAACGGGCCCTTGCCGGACATGCCAAATCACGCCAATTTCGGCCGGTATGCAGGGAAAGAGAACATACGTTCGCGTCATTATCCCCACAGGTAAGCCGCTTGTCCACACAAACCGGGCAACTGTTCAGACGAAAGTCCGCGCTGCGAGCGGCAAATTCGTGCAGTCGTCCCCAGTCGTCCCCAGCCCTGTGCAGAGGGCTGTGGAGTCAGAAGATGCGCCGGGTCAGCTCGTGGATGCCGACGTGCCGGTCGCGCTGCGACTCGCGGCGCAGGAACTCGTCCAGCTGCGCGCCGACGAGGAAGACGATCGCCGAGATGTAGAGGTACGACGTGACGGCGAGGAACAGGAGCAGGTTTCCGGACGCGGTCTGGTAGTTCGCGACCCGCGCCACGAACCACGAGAAGATCGCCGACTCGATCAGCCAGCCGACGACGATCATTGCCGCCCCCGCGCTCGCCCAGCGCGCGCCGCGATGCTCCGTCGGGCCGAGCCGAGCAACGACGCCGACCGCGAGCCCGAGAAAGATCGCGCCGGCGGGCCAGCGCAGGACGGCGATCAGCCAGTGCCAGAGGCCGCCGCTCGAGCCGAGCAGCTTGTCCGCGACGGCGACGACGAACAGCGCCGCCGCGATGCACACGATCACGACGAGCGCGAGCGCGATCGAGAGCGCGTAGCGATGCAGCGTCGCGCGGTTCTCCTGCTCGTCGATGATCCGGTTGAGCGCCTCCATCACTGCGCGCAGCGAACCCGAGACCTCCCAGATCGCGAGCAGCGACGCGAAGACGATCAGGCCGAGGGAATCGCCGTGGAAGATCTTCTCCACCGCCGCATCGATCGCGGAGAAGGTCGGCTGCGTCACCTTCGCCTTGATCGCGGGCCCGATGTGGGCCCGCCAGATCTTCTCCTCGTTCGCGACGCCGAGCAGCGCGATCGCGAGCAGCGTCAGCGCGACGAAGCCGGCGAACGCCTGGAGCGCGATCGCGCTCGCGTACGTGAGCAGCCGCTTCTCGCCAAACGCGTCGATCCACTGACGCCCGTAAGCCCGCAGTCCTGCGCGTGCCGACGTGTCCCGTTGCCGCGGCATGCGGCGGGCCTACCCGCCGCGGTTTCCGTTATTCGGCTTCTGCCTCGGCCTCGGCCGGCTCGGACACGGCTACGGGCTCCGGCTCCGCCGGCGCGGCGTCTTCCTCGGCGAGCACGGCCTCGAGGTCGCCCTCGACGACCGGCTCCTGCGCGGCCTGCTCGGCCCGCTCCTGGGCCTCGAGCGCGGCGAGCTCCTCGTCCGACGGCAGGTCGCCTCCCTCGGGGACGACCAGCGTCTGCACCTCGACGCGGACGTCCTGGAAGAGATCGATCGGCACCTCGTAGCGGCCGATGCGCTTGATCGTGTCGAGCTCGATCTTCCGCCGGTCGACGCGAATCTTCTTCGCGCGCCAGAGCTCGTCCGCGATGTCGGTCGGCGTCACCGAGCCGAACAGCGAGCCGGTCGGCCCGGCCTTCACCTCGAAGCGCAGGACCGTCTTCGTGAGCTCCTCGGCGATCTGCTGCGCCTGCTCGACCGTCCGGGCCTCGTGGCGCGCACGCAGCGCCTCGCGCTTCTGCAGCTCGGCGACCTTGGCCGGCGTCGCCGTCTCGGCGAGTCGGCGCGGCAGGAGGAAGTTGCGCGCGTAGCCGCGCGCGACGTTCACGACCTCACCGCGCAGGCCGATCTTCTCGACGTCGGACAGCAGAATGACTTGCATCAGTGGGTCACTTAACCGGTGGCGTACGGAAGCAGCGCCATCTCGCGTGCGCGCTTGATCGCGACTGCGACCTGCCGCTGGTGCCGACGGCACGCACCTGTGATGCGGCGGTTGCGGATCTTCCCCTTCTCGGAGACGTAGCGACGCAGCTGGTTGATGTTCTTGTAGTCGATCTCATCGATCTTGTCCTTGCAGAAGAAGCACGACTTGCGCCGTGTCGGCGCGGTCTGCGGCCGCTTCCTGCTCGAGGACTGTCTGTCGGTCTTCTGGGCCATACGCTGTGCTCCTAGAACGGAATGTCGTCGTCGGCGGCCGACGTGCCGAAGTCGGCGTCGCCCTGGGCGGTCGCGCTCGCGGGAACGTACTGGGGCTCGCCGCCGGCCTCGCCGCGGCTGCCGAGGAACTGCACGGTGTCGGCGATCACCTCGACCGCCTGGCGCTTGGATCCGTCCTGCGCCTCCCACTCGCGCCACTCGAGCCTGCCGTCGACCGCGACGGGCCGGCCCTTCGAGAGGTACTGGGCACAGTTCTCGCCCTGGTTGCCCCAGACGGTGATGTCGAAGTAGTTCGGCTTCTCGGTCCACTCGCCGGTGGCCGAGTCCTTCCGCCGCGTGTTGACGGCGAGCCTGAGGCTGCAGACGGCCATCCCGCTCGGGGTGTGCCGGAGCTCGGGATCGCGGGTCAGGTTGCCGACGAGGACGACTCGGTTGATGTTCGCCATGGCTCTACTCCTCCTCCTGCTGCGAATCGACGGTCGCAGCAGCGTACTCCCGTTCCCGGTCGGCTGTCTCGACGCTTTCCGGGCCGGGGCGGCCGGGGCCGTGGACGGAATGGACGCGCCTGACGGCAATGTGCCGCATGACGCCGTCGGTGATCTTGAGGATGCGCGAGAGCTCGTCGAGCGTCTCCGGCTCGGCGTCGAACTCCAGCAGCCGGTAGACGCCGTCGGTCTTCTTCTGGATCTCGTAGGCGAGTTTGCGCCGGCCCCACGACTCTTCGCGGACCCACGTGCCGCCGCGCTCCACGAGCTGGCGGGCGCGCGCGACGATCTCGTTCTGACGCTCCTCCGGGAGCTCAGGGTCGAGCATGAGCAGGATCTCGTAGTCGTTCTGCAACCGCTTCCTCCTTCGGTCTGGACGGCCCCGCCTGGGTTGCACTGCGGAGCAGGAGTCGGGGGCAGAGTAGCATCGGACCATGCGCAAGGCGTTTGCGGCACTCGGCGGTGCGGTCGGCGGGCTCGCCGTTTGGCGGCTGCTGCGGCGGCAACCCAAGCCCGTGGAGGCGCCGGATCCGCGCGCGGAGGAGCTGCGCGCGAAGCTCGCGGAGTCGAAGGCGGTCGTCGAGGAGCGCGCGGCCTTCGAGGAGGGCGAGACGCCGATCGACGAGGCCGACCCGAACGCGCGCCGGCGCGCGGTGCACGAGCAGGCGCGGGCGCGGCTCGACGAGCTCAGCGGCTCAGGGCAGGACGAATAGTCTCCGCTCTACCGCGGGAAACCCGCGGTAGAGCGCAAGGGGGAACCTCTCGGTTCCCCCGAATCCCCCTCCCCGTGCGTACGTGAGCAAGCTCACGCACGCACATAGGCTGACACGCCGGCGACTAGCCCGCGCGCGACCTTTTCTTCATAGGCGGCCGTCTTCAACAGCCGTCCTTCGCGCGGGTTCGTCATGAAGCCGGTCTCGACGAGGATCGCCGGCACGTCCGCCCAGTTGAAGCCCGTCAGGTCGGAACGGGGGACGAGGCCGTCGTCCTGTGCGCCCGTCTCGCGAACGAGCGCGCTCTGCACCGCGCGCGCCGCGCGCACGCTCGCGGCGTAGATGTCGTCGGTCCAGCCGCGATGGACTGCCGGGTAGAGCGTCTTGATTCCGTTCGCGCGCGGATCGCTCGAGCCGTCCGCGTGGATGCGCAGCATCAGTGCCGCGTGGCGCGCGTTGCAGAACTGCGCGCGCGCGATGTTGCCGCCGGCGTAGCCGTCACGCGTGCGCGTCATCGCGACGCGGTAGCCGCGCGCGAGCAGCAAGCGGCGCGTCTTGAACGCGATCGCCAGCGCGACCGGAGCCTCGCCGGGCGCCCCGCCCGGATCCTTGATCTTCATGACGTGCGAGCCCGGGCCGATCGGCTCGGTCTGGGCGCCGATGCGCGGCAGCGTCCCGTGTCCGGGGTCGAGGCAGATCAGCGCCGCCGCGGCGAGGTGCACGACCACGCCGTGAGCGTACGCGGTCGTAAGCTCCGAGCATGGACGTCGTCGCATATCAGGGCGAGGCCGGCGCGTTCTCGGAGGAAGGCGCGCTCGCACTCTTCCCCGACGCCGAGCACCGTCCGCTGCCGTCGATCCGCAAGGTCTTCGAGGCGGTCGAAGTGGGGCGCACGCGCTACGGACTCGTGCCGATGGACAACTCCCAAGCGGGGAGCATCAACGAGACGTACGACCTCTTCCTCCGCCACGGCCTGCACCTCGTGGGCGAGACGGTCGTCCGCGTCGACCACTGTCTGCTCGCGCTGCCCGGCTCGACGATCGACGACCTGCGCGAGGTGATCTCGCATCCGCAGGCGATCGCGCAGTGCGAGGAGCTCCTGAGCGCGCTCGAGGTGGACGTCCGCGCCGAGTACAACACCGCCGGCGCCGCGAAGCGGATCGCAGAGGAGCGGCTCGACGGCACCGCGGCGATCGCGTCCCGCCGCGCCGCCGAGCTGTACGGGCTCGAGGTGCTGGCGGAGCGGATCCAGACCTATCCGGACAACTCGACGCGCTTCGGCGCGCTCGCCCGCGACCCGCAGCCGCTCGCGACGCCGGACAAGTCGTCGCCCGTGTTCGGCGTCGGCCACGTCGCCGGCTCGCTCTACCGCTGCCTCGGCGCCTTCGCCGAGCGGCATCTGAGCCTGACGAAGCTCGAGTCGCGGCCGCGGCCGGGACGTCCCTGGGAATACGTCTTCTACGTGGACATCGACTGCCCGGCAGGCCGGCCGGAGATGGTCGAGGCGCTCGCGGCGCTCAGCGAGCACGCGACCTTCACGCGGCTGCTCGGCTCGTATGCCGCCGCCGCCGTCCCGGGACGGTAGACAATCACGGTATGGCGACCGCAGCTGCACGCGAGGCGAACCAGCCGCCGCCACTCGAGGGCTACGACCTCTACGGCGAGAACCGGCCGCTCGTGGAAGCGGTCGCGCGCGAGGGCGCGGACTGGGCCGACGAATCGCTGCGGGAATTCGGCGAATCCCTTGGCGGCGAGCCGCTCGAGTGGGGCCGCCTCGCGAACGAGCACCCGCCGCAGCTTCGCACGCACGACCGCTTTGGGAATCGCATCGACGAGGTCGAGTTCCACCCGGCATGGCACCAGCTCATGCGCCTCGGCGTCGAGCGCGGACTGCACTCGTCGCCGTGGCGCGAGCCGCGTCCGGGCGCGCACGCCGCGCGCGCGGCCGCGTTCGTGACGCTTGCGCAGGTCGAGGCGGGCGTCGGCTGTCCGCTCTCGATGACGTTCGCGGCGCTGCCGGCGCTGCGCGCGGAGCCGGCGCTGCTCGAGGAGTGGTCGCCGCTCCTCACGTCGACGAGCTACGAGCCGGGCCTGCGGCCGGCGGCGGAAAAGGCGGGCGCGCTGTGCGGGATGGCGATGACGGAGCGGCAAGGCGGCTCCGACGTGCGGGCGAACGAGACGGTCGCGCGGCCGCTGTCCGACGAGGAGGCGACGTTGCACGGAGAGAAGTGGTTCTGCTCGGCGCCGATGTGCGACGCGTTCCTCGTGCTCGCGCAAGCGCCCGGAGGCCTGACGTGCTACCTCCTGCCCCGTGTGCTGCCGGACGGCGCGCGCAACCGCTTTCACATCGACCGCCTGAAGGACAAGCTCGGCAACCGCTCCAACGCGTCGGCGGAGATCCGACTCGACGGCGCCTGGGCGCGGCGCGTCGGCGAGGAGGGACGAGGGGTCGCGACGATCATCGAGATGGTCGTCCACACACGCCTCGACTGCGTGCTCGGCTCGACCGGACTGATGCGGCGCGCCGTGGCGGAGGCGACGCATCATGCGGCGCACCGGTCCGCGTTCGGCCGCCTGCTGAGCGAGCAGCCGCTGATGCAGAACGTGCTGGCCGACCTCTGCGTGGACTCCGAGGCGGCGACGCTGCTCTCGCTGCGGCTCGCACGCGCGTACGACGAGGACGACGCGCCGTTCCGCCGGCTCGCGACGACGGTCGCCAAGTACTGGGTCTGCAAGGCGACGCCGCCGCTCGTCGCCGAGGCGCTCGAGTGCGTCGGCGGCAACGGCTACGTCGAGGAGAGCGTGCTGCCGCGCCTGTACCGCGAGAGCCCGGTCAACTCCGTCTGGGAGGGACCCGCGAACGTGCAGGCGCTCGACGTGCTGCGCGCCGCGCAGCGGCAGCCGGAGAGCGTCAACGCCGTGCTCGCCGAGATCGAGCTCGCGAGCGGCGGTGACGCTCGCTTCGACGAGGCGGTGGTCGCGTTACGTGCCGAGCTCGCCGATTCCGAAGACGCCGAGCTGCGAGCGCGACGCATCGTCGAGCGGCTCGCGCTCTGCTTGCAAGGATCGCTGCTGTTGCGCCACGGCGATGCCGCGGTCGCGGACGCCTTCTGCGCCACGCGGCTCGGCGGCGACGGCGGCCGCACGTACGGGACGCTGCCGCCTGGTCGCGACTGCGCCGCGATCGTCGAGCGTCACCGTCCCAACGCCTAGGGCTC
>Ga0137373_10002946_pt1 | contig 18684 bp, 13 predicted proteins | sample SagtaG_5_FD_104912 | JGI IMG/M metagenome (GOLD analysis project Ga0137373, IMG submission 104912) | Vadose zone soil microbial communities from Sagehorn Ranch, Mendocino, California, USA - Sage1_R_80_16 metaG | ecosystem: Environmental > Terrestrial > Soil > Vadose zone | place: USA... | reverse complement strand
GACTACAACGAGGAGTTGATCGTGATGTACGCGGAAGACACCCCCAAGAACACCCGTTACCTATCACTCGCATGCCTTACCGCCCAGAACCTTGAATTGAAGGACCTGCGCCAGACAGCGTGTCAAAACCTCGACAGAATTCTGCCGCAACCGCGAATCGAGGCCAGGAATGGCGTCTACAGAATCTCAGCCGGCGGCGATTATGATGCCAGCCTGCTCTTATTGGACAGCATTTGGAACGGGAGTAAGTTCGAGGTCCCTGGCGAGACCGTGGTTGCAATCCCTTCGCGAGCTTTCCTTTTCGTGACGGGCAGCAAGGACGCGCAGGGCTTAGCAAGGGTTAAGACAATTGTGCAAGACATCACTCGGCACCAGCCATATCGACTGACCTCCAAATTGTTTGTTTATCGCCAAGGAACGTTCGTCGTCTTCGATGATTGAGGGTGACAGCAGATTCATTTCCGCTTTTTCTGCGCCTTGCGCTTGGCCTCCAGCAGGCGGCTGGTAGTACTCGCCGGCGATTCCGGGCCCGGGGCGGTGGCTTGCCCAGGTTCCTCGCGGCCCGTCGTGGCCGGCGCAGGCTCTCCCGGCGCAGGGCCGCTCGACGCCGCGGTGGTTTGCTGCGGCTGGAACAACTCCGGCCGCGCCTCCGGCGCGGGGGCGGTCTGGGTGGTCCGAACTTGGTCGCGGCGGGCCAGGAGCGCCGCGAGCGATTCGTCCGCTTGAGCCGGGCGTGGGACGCCTTTCCAGAAAAAGATCGTTTGCCGCAACCAGGCCACGGCCTTCTCCCACTGTTCGCGTTCGAGTTGAATGCGCCGCACGCCCACGTCGATCACAAAGAGAACGACGGACAGCTGCAGCAGCCATTCCCACCAGTCGCGCGGCAGGTAGGTTTTGTGCCGATCGTGCAGGAATGGGTTATTGAGCGGTTCGTTCGGCAGGGTGGCGTCAAGCAGCTGGCCGGCGCCCGCTTCGGCCAGGCGGGCCAGCAAAGGCAGGTTCGGCTCCGGCGCGTTGAACTCGGGGGAATAATTCAGGCTCGCGCCGACGACTTGGGAACCACTGATCTTGCCCTCCTTGGTCTCCATCAGGTTGAGCAGGTACGAGCCGACTTCCTTGGTGGGGAAGCGCGCTTCGTAATGGCCGGGACCGGTCTGGTCCAGGCGCACGGTGACGCGCTCCCCTTTCGGGCTGACCACCACCGTGTTCAGGTTGAGGAAATTCCGGTACTCGCCCTTTTCATCCACCGCTTCGACGCTGAGGTGGCCTTCGCCCTGGTCGAGCGTGACCTCCGCCGTGAGGTCGGCGTTCTCGAGGCGGCGCAGCGCCCACTGCGCGACCTGCGTCCAAAACTGCCGGTACTGGCCCCAGCCCAGCCAATCCTTGGCCCAGCGGGCTTTGGCATCGGAGGTGAAAGCCACGGCGCGTCCCAGGCCGTATTGCCAGTGCGCCAGCAGCGGGTCGCCCTTGTCGGACACGAGGGGGATCTCGGCGCGCGGCTTGGGGGTGGTGCAGACATAGCCGCGCAACGTCGGATAGGTCCCGAGGCCGCGAACCACTTCGCTGGGCGCGACCAGCCTGGGCGTGAACGGCTCCTCGAAGATGGCCGACTTGAGGATGACCGCCGCTTCCTTGATGAAGATCTGCGGGAGCTGCCCGGCGTTCGGCACGTTGTAAAACCGGCCGCGGCCTTGCGCGGCGATCCAGGTCATGGTGTCCGGCCCGGCGTGGCCGCTGATCAGCACGGTGCTGACGGTGATGCGATCCCCGACGATGGCCTGCAAGAGCGATGCCGATGGAGCCGCCGGATCGCCATCGCTGAAGAGGATCATGTGTTTGAGGTTGGCGCTGGAACTTTTCAACCCCTGGTAGGCCATGGTCATCACGTTTTGGAAACTCGGCAGGTCGCCCTGGTTCATGCCGGCGATGCGCTGGCCCAGGTCCGCCCGGTTCGGCCCGACTTTGGTCATCGGAAACAACCACCGGTCGGAACCGTCCCACAAGACCACGCCCATTTCATCCGTCGGCCCGAGGGCATCGAGCACGCCGAGAGCACAGTCACGCGCCACTTGATTGCCGTTGGCGAACTCCATCCCGTGCATGACCAGAGCGACGGCGCCGCTGGGGAGGACCTTTTTGCTGTCGAGCTCCATGTTCACGGGCAGCGTCGCTTCCAGGGGCGTGCCGCGATAACCGCCCGCCGCGTAGGTTTGGTCGCCCCCCACGCAGACCAGCCCCACCCCGAAATCGCGCACCGCGCTTTCCAAAAGCTTCATGTTCTCCGGACCCAGATCGCCGGCCGCCAGGTTGCTGATGAAAATGGCGTCGTAACTCTGCATCTCGGCCAGCGTCGTGGGAAAACCGCTCAGGCCCGCCGCCTTGACTTCGTGTCGCGCCGAACGGAGCGCTTCGACCAGCGGCACGTCCTGCTCCGGCTCCAACGAGACCACCAGCAGACGGGGGTCGCCGCGCACGTTGACGAAGCTGGTGGCGCGATTGTTTTGCGGGACGTTGTCCCCCGCCGCTTCGAGTTGCACGGTGTAGGAGTAGAAGCCGGGATCCTCGAGCGTCTGCGGGAAGGTGTAGAGATTCTTGCCGGGCGTCAGCTCGACTTTTTGTTCACCGAGCGGTTGTTCGTTTCGGTAAAGGCGCACGGTGGCGGTTTGCGCCCGGTCGGCCTGGACGAAGATCTTCGTGTCAAACGTCTGACCTTTCTTCACGCGGCTGGGCAGGCCGAGCTTCTGCACCGAAACATCGTTGCCGCGTTCGGCGCCCAGCGCAACCACATCAACCGTCACCCCGAGCGCGCGCGCTTGCAGCACGGCCGACATGGCATCACCCAGATTCTCGTTGCCGTCAGAAAGCAGGACCAGCCGCTTTTGTCCCGTCTCCGGGAAGGCGGCCGTGCCGAGGCGCAGCGCCCCCGCAATATCCGTCCGCTCGCCGCCCACCACCGCAAGAATCTTCGTATCCCGAAGATCAATCTTGTCGCTGGCGGTGGTCTCGAGCGACGCCTCGGAGCCGAAGACGAGCAACCCTGCTTTGTCGGATTTCTTTTTCCCGGCGGCAAATTGATTGGCCAGCTTGCGCGCCGCTTCCTGCTGCGGTGACGGGATGGAATCCGACCGGTCGAGCAGGAAGAAGACGTTGACTCCTTCCATCGGTTTCATCCACTGCAGGCCGGCCATGGCCAGCACGAGCAACAAGGTCACCCCGAGCCGCAAGGACAGGGCGACCCAGCGCCGCCACGCGGCCACCTGCACGTCGGACCGCAGGGCCAGCCAGATCACCCACGCCCAGGCTGCCGGCAGGAGAAAGAGCCACGGGGGATGGGTGAACTGAAACTTCATCGCGTCGGTTCGATTTCGGGCGGGAAAAGACCTGAATGACCAATGACCAACAAGCGGCCGACGGCTTGCGCTCCCAGCTCATTGGCCATTAGGCATTCCTTGGTCATTGTGTCATTGGTCATTGGTCATTCAGGTCACCGACCCTCGCTCCTCGGCCGCCGAATGAGCTTCTGGACTCGATGATTGCCCGCATCCGCCACGTAGAGATTGCCCTGGGAATCGAGCGCGAGAGCCCACGGATTGCTGAACCGCCCCGGCTCGCTGCCGGCGCCGCCGAGGATCTCCAATGGCCGCTGCGCCGCGTCAAAGACCTGGACCCGGCTATTGCCGAATTCGCAAACATACTGCCGCCCCTCGCCGTCCACCTGCACGTCGTAGGGATAGCTCAATTCTCCGGCGGCGCGTCCGGCCCGTCCGTAGGTCTTGAGCCACTTGCCTTCCGCCGTAAAAATCTGGATGCGATGATTGCACGCATCGGCCACGTAGAGGCGGTCGTCCGGTCCGACTCCGATCCCTTCGGCGCGGTTGAACTGGCCGTCACCGGTGCCGGGCTGACCGAAGCAGACCTGCGCCTGGTGTCGCGGCCCGGAGAAACCCTGCACCCGATCCACGGTGGTGTATTCACTGATGAAAAGATCGCCATGCGTGTTGACCGCCACGGATCGAGGGAGGGTAAACTGGCCGGGGTTGGTCCCCCGTGAACCCCATTGCTCGACAAGGGTGCCGTCTGGCGCGAAATGGTTGACGCGCTGGTAATGGGGTTCGAGCACCACGATGTGGCCCGCTTGATCGCGGCACATCCCTTTGGGTTTGCCAAGATCCGTGTCCGCTAAACGCCAGGAAGCCAGGTATTCGCCGCGCGGCGAAAACTTCTGAACCCGACCGGTCATATCCACGACATAGAGATTGTCTTGGCGGTCCAGCGCGAGCGAACGCGGCTTGTTGAATTGCCCGAGCCCCGTGCCGCGCGTGCCGATGACCTGCACCCGGCTGAACAGGTGACTGTCGAGTGCCGCTGACGTAGCCGTCGATGGAGGAGAGCAGGCAGTGAGAAAAGAACCGATCACTAAAGAATGACCAATGACCAATGACCAATGACCAATGACCAAAGATGGGCGCGTTGCTTGCGCACACTGCTCATTGGGCATTGGGCATTCCTTGGTCATTGGGCATTGGTCATTGGGCATTGGTTAACGCCCGCGCCCGCGCGAGCCAGCGCCAAAGACCCCACCCCATCAGCGGCGCCACCGCCAGCGCCAGGAGGGTCACACACAGGGCGTTGACCTGGGCGTTGTGCCCATAGTGAAGCAGGTTGAAGACGCGCAGGGCAAGCGTTTCGCCGCCGGGCGGATAGATCAACACCAGCGTCTCCACGTCCCACAAGCAGAGCAGATAAGTCACGTACCAGACCGCGCCCACTTGCGGGGCGATTTGGGGCCACACCACATGACGCAGCAATATCCACCCCGATGAACTGTCGAGACTCGCGGCGTCAACCAGGTCGCGATCCACGCCGCGCCGGGCCAGCGCCACCCCGTTCCAGCCCGGCCCCAGGTAGCGGACCGCCAATGCTGCCATCGCTAAACCGGCCGTTCCATAAAGCGCTGTCCCGTTCCAAACGAAAATCATCATCCGGCCCATCAACACTCCTGGAACCAGGAACGGGAGCCACACCATTAGACCGAACGGCCGGCGCCAGGTCACCAGACCGATGACGACGCCCATCGCGGCCGACGCCGCGGCAAATTCAAATGAATTCCAGATCACCTCCGGCGCGGCACGCCACAGGTTGGGCAGTTCGGTCCACGTCCTGGAATTGAAGACAAGCCGCTGGAACGGGAGGCAGACCGAAAGCGCCAGGATGACCGCGGTGAGCACGCTGCTGCCGCGGAGCCAACTCCGTCCCAGATGGCGCCGGAAAGGTTTCGCCGTCGCTGGTCCCAGGGGGCGCGGCCAGGACATCTCCGACTTCCTGAGCCCGAGCAGGACCAACACCGGCACGATCACCAGGGGCGCGCTGGCGGCCCACGCGCCCGCTTCGTCCAGCCGCGCCGTGAAGGCCAGCCACAGTTCCTCGGGAAACACTCTTACTTGCAGAATCACCGGCACCGCGAAATTGTTCAGGGCCAGCACGAAGGTCAACACCGCCGCCTGCCCGACCGCCGCGCGCGCCAGGGGCCAGAGCAGCCAACGGATCAGCGCCCAACCGCTCAGCGCCGGGTCGCTCTCCAGTTGCGGCGACTCCAGCCGGCCCCACGCCCCCAGCACGAAAAGCGTGGTGATGGGCCACGTCAGGAGCGTCAAGAGCCAGACGGCGCCGCCGGGCGAATAAAGGCTCACCGCCAGCCAGGAACGCCACGCCCCGTTATTGCCCAGGAGGTCAAGCCAACAGTTGGTCGCCAGGAACGGCGGCAGCGCGAGGGCCACCACCGTCGCCCCCAGCAACCACCTGCCGCCACGCTCTCCCATTCCTGCCACCGTCAGCGCGACCAGGAAGCCCACGCCGGTCGCCAGCAATGTCGTGAGGCCGCTGACGAACAGGCTGTTTTGAAAGAGCGACCAGTTCATCTCGAAGTCGGCCCACTCTAGAGGCATCGGCGGCGCGCGCAAGCGGTGAGCGGCTGGAAAGTTCGCCGCCAGGGATCCGGCGCGCGGACGGTTCCGCGCGCAGCCGCCGGCTATGCCCGGAAGGTCGGAAGGATCGTTGCGCTCGGCTTCGGGCGACGCGCGGCGGGCCGGGACAAACCGCGCTCCAGCCGTGGTTTGATTGTCAGGATTATTCCTTGAATTTTTCGCGGGAGCAGGCAACGTATGGGCTGTTCCCCTTAAAGGCGGCGTTTACTTTATGGCGGATGCAAGCACTTTAGTCTGGGGACCGAACTAATAGTGATGCCGGTCAGTCAATGCGGTTCCGAAGCAAATCAACAAAGGAGGAGTCGTCCATGTGTTCCAAGTCCGTCCGTGCGCAACAGGAGTCATCGCTCAAGCAGCCGAAAAACCGTTCAGTAAATCGAAGGAATTTTGTCAAGAGCTTCCTGGCCGTCGGGGCCACCACCAGCGCCGCGGGCTTTAACCCGGCGCCACTCCACGGCGAAGGCCAAGTGGCGGATGTCCGGCCGGGCGATGACAACAGCCGGAAGGCCGAGGCCTACCGAATCCGGATGAATGCGGCGCGAATGGCTTTCCAGCGGGGCAGCGCCTTGCATCCGACCAACGGGGACGAGGAACGTTACTCGAATCGAATTGGCAACTTCACCAAGGGGCTTCCGCACAACGCGCTGGGCGAAGTCGATCCGAATGCCTACCTTGCCTTGCTCAATGCGCTCTCGACGGGCCAGAAACAGGACTTCGAGGCGATCCCCCTTGGCCTCGGCGCCAAGCTGACCAATCCGCAGTCCGGTTTGGCCTTCGACTTGGAAGGGCCGGACTCCCACAGCCTGACCATGCCCCCGGCTCCCGAATTGGCCAGCGCGCAAGGCGCCGGCGAATTGGTCGAGTTGTACTGGATGGCACTGGCCCGGGACGTGCACTTCGCCGACTGGAGCGCCAGCCCAGTCATCACGGCGGCCGCCGAGGAACTATCGAGTTTGAGCGATTTTCGCGGGCCCAAGGCCGACGGCCGCGTCACCCCGGATACTCTCTTCCGCGGAAACACTTCCGGGGATTTGGTCGGGCCGTATCTTTCACAATTTCTCTGGCTGCCCATTCCACAAGGCTCGATGAGCCTGGAACAAAAGCTTTACACGATGCAGCCGGATTCGAACTACCTGACCGGTTACGACGAGTGGCTGGCGATCCAGAACGGCTTCAAGCCCGCGCCTTACGCCATGGACTCGACGCCCCGCTACATCCGCAACCTGCGCGACCTGGGAGAATGGGTGCATGTCGATGCCCTCTACCAGGCCTACCACCAGGCCTGCCTGATCTTGCTCGGGCTTTACGGCACCCCGGGACAGCGCAACTGGTACGGCAACGCCGGCGCGCCGTTCGATGCCGGCAACCCCTATTGGGCGTCGAACAACCAGGCCTGCTTCGGCACCTTCTGCGGCCCGCACATCCTGAGCCTGGTGACGGAGGTCGCCTCCCGCGCACTGAAGGCCTGCTGGTTCCAAAAATGGTTTGTCTCCCGTCGGCTCCGCCCCGAGGCGATGGGCGGGCTGCTCCATCAAACCCGCGCGTCGATCGTCAGCCGCCCATTACACTCCGATGTGCTCAACGCCTCGGCACCGGGGCACGTCTATTCCCTCTACGGCAGTTACCTGTTGCCCACCGCCGTCCCCGAGGGTTCGCCCACTCATCCTTCTTACGCCGCCGGCCACGCGACCGTCGCCGGGGCCTGCGTGACGATTCTCAAAGCCTGGTTCGAGGAATCCACCGTCATTCCCTACCCGGTCATGCCCAACGCCGACGGCACCGCCCTCGTGGCCTACAACGGCCCCGCGCTGACGGTCGGCAACGAGTTGAACAAACTCGCCGCCAACGTGGCGCAAGGCCGGAACACCCTGGGCATTCATTACCGCAGCGATTACTGGGAATCCCTCAAACTCGGCGAACAGCTCGCCATCGGCATCCTGCAAGAGCAGGCCGCCACTTACAACGAAGGCGGCTCGTGGACGCTCACCAGGTTCGACGGGACCACCATCACGATTTGATCCGCGCCGGTAATCAGCGCCGGCCAGGTCACCCCTTCTTCACGAAGAGCGCCAGCGACGCGGTATAGCCGTGGAGAAAATTTTTTTCCCCGACCGGGCCGATCTCGCCGTTGCAGAAAAAACCGGCCAGGCCGAAAGGGCCAAAATATTCCTGCACATGACGCGCATCGTGCCCCGAACGGCCAAAGAGCCGCTTGCCCCGCCCATTGCAACTGCACAGGCACCCGCCGTAGATCGGGGTCCCCGCCAGTTGCTTCTTGGCCCGTTGCAGTAGCGCCGTCATGTCCTCCGTCCCCGCCGAGGCCGCGCGACGCTGGAACTGCATCGTTTGACCCGGCCGCGGATACGCCCCGATGGCAATCGTCCCGGAATTCGGATCGGCTCCGATGAGATTGCGGATGAGAAAGTCGCCCCGGTGAAATTCATCAAGGTATTCATTAATCACCAGCCCGATGAACAAATTGCCCTGGGCGTGTTTCTGCTCTTCGGCCGGAAGACCGGCGAAGGTCTCGGCCAGGACTTCGTAAGCGGGCCGGTTGCCGATCTCGTGGATCAGGTTGCGCTCGGCCCGCGTGATGGTCCAGGTCTCGCCAATGGGCGTGCAACCTTGCGAGATAACGCTGGCCAGGCCTACGCCGCCGCTGAAGGAGAGCCCGACCCCGCCGTCCTCGAAAACGTCCCCGTTCAGATAGATCTGGGTCCGCTCCGCCGCCGCCTCGCCGCTGGCCAACCCGCCAAGAATCGGCCGCGGCGCATAGGCCTCGTTCCACTGCCGCAGCCACGACTCGCAGTCCAGGTGAAATGGATCGGCGAAGCAAAGCCAACCGTTGCATTCTTCCGGCCGCACGCCATTTTCCAGGTGCCAGTAGGCCGGTCCGCTGGATTCCTCGAGTTGCTCCTGCGTGAATCGAGCCGCCCGAAGCGAGGCCCCAGGCAGCGAATAAAGCCCCAGCACCAGGCCGCCCTCCTCCTCCAATTCCTCGCTCCCCGCGATGAGCCCGCCACTCGAACAACCGGCCAGCAAGGGAACCTGCGCATGCACCCGGATTAACTCCAAAACGGCTCCAGCCACTCCAAAAAATTTCGGGTCCAGGAAAACCAAGCCCAGATCCACGCGCGTCGCCTTGAGACGCCCGCGCAGCTTCTCGGCCCACGCACGCAGCGCCCCTTCATCAAAGTCACCAGCCCGGTGCGCCGCCACAGAGTGGTCGTTGTGCATCCCTCAAAGCTAGCGAGACGTTTCTCAATGGCAATACCAGAGCGGATTACGGCAAATGAAATTCGTCTCCTTCCCAATTCCCTCGTTCACGCCGATCCTTCCCGGCCCGGGCGAGGGCACGCACCAACCCGCCAGGCACCGCCCACTCAATTCGCGTCCGCCAGGCGACGCAGGTAGTCGAATGTATAAAGCCCGGTCCCGTGTCCATCGCCCCAAAATGGTTGCACGGCGTATCCCCCAACCATCGAAACGCGCACGAGTTGAAAAGCCGACGGCGGCAGAGGTTGCTCGGGATTTCTATACACCTGGCCCAGGATATCCATCTCCCCTTTGCAGCCGGCACAGGGACAATGCCGGCGCAACTTCTCCAGCTTCACATAGCTCTCGGTGCCGTCCTCCCACTTTACGGCCAATTCGTCGCCAACCGGTTGAATGTCGCTCGGTCGCATGCGCGTTGCCACCGTATCCCAGGCCCCCTTCACGGGCCACACCAATGTGATCGTGGCAGGAATCCACCCCAAATATAGTCGTGGCTAAAATTATTTCTTGACTCGAAGTTTGCCCCGAGCGATAGTCCCAACGCTGCCTGCGTCAGGCCAGCCCATGCGAACATGTCTAAATCAAAACGGCCCGGACCAGGCCAAAGAATTGTTCACTCCCCGCCCGCACGGTCGTCCCGACTGCGGTTTGCCCGGATGAATCCACTCTCCATTGCTCCCGGCTCGCCCGAGGAGAAGGGTTGGCGGCTGGCTGGGAACACGCCGAGCCTGCCGGAAGTCAACCGGTCCATTCCCGTGCCGAAGCAACTGAGCTTCTGGCGCAAGATGCTGGCGTTTTCCGGGCCTGGTTACCTCGTGGCGGTGGGTTACATGGACCCGGGCAACTGGGCGACAGACCTGGCGGGCGGCTCGCAGTTTGGTTACAGGCTGCTCAGTGTCATCCTCCTGTCCAATCTCATGGCGATCTTGCTGCAATCGCTTTCCGCCCGCCTCGGCATCGTGACCGGGCGCGACCTGGCGCAAGCCTGTCGCGACCATTACTCCCGGCCGGTGGCGATCGGGCTGTGGGTATTGTGCGAAGTGGCGATCTGCGCGTGCGACCTGGCCGAGGTGATAGGTTCGGCCATCGCGTTGAACCTGCTCTTCAAGCTGCCGCTGGTCTGGGGTGTCTGCCTGACCGCGCTGGACGTGCTGGCCGTCATGTATCTTCAGAACCGCGGGTTCCGCTACATCGAAGCGCTGGTCGTCACGCTCATCCTCACCATCGGCGGGTGTTTTCTGGCGGAGATCATTTTCTCCAAACCGAGCGTGGCCGGCATCCTTGGCGGATTCATGCCGACCGCTGACATCGTCAGAAACCCGGAGATGCTCTACATCGCCATCGGCATCCTGGGCGCCACGGTGATGCCGCACAACCTCTACCTGCACTCCTCCGTCGTGCAGACGCGGAAATACGAGCAGACGGCTGAAGGCAAACGCGAGGCGATCAAGTTCGCGACGATCGATTCCAGTACCGCGCTCATGTTCGCGTTGTTCATCAACGCGGCCATCCTGATTGTCGCCGCCGCCACGTTCCACGGCACGGCCCACAAGGTGGCGGAGATCCAGGACGCCCACCAACTGCTTTCGCCCGTGCTCGGCGTGACCGTCGCCAGCACGCTCTTCGCGGTCGCCCTGCTCGCTTCCGGTCAAAACTCGACCCTGACCGGGACGCTGGCCGGGCAGATCGTGATGGAAGGTTTCCTGAACATCCGTCTGCGTCCGTGGCTGCGCCGGCTGATCACTCGCCTGATAGCGATCGTGCCGGCGGTCCTGGTCACGGCCATTTACGGAGCGAAGGGCACCAGCGATCTGCTCGTCTTCAGCCAGGTCGTGCTCAGTTTGCAACTCTCCTTTGCCGTCATTCCCCTGGTGTTGTTCACGAGCGACCGGAAGAAGATGGGCCAGTTCGCGAATTCGTTCGGGATAAAATTGCTGGCCTGGGCCACCGCCGGTTTGATCGTTTACCTCAACGTCAAATACCTCTTCGACAAAGCCGCGGATTGGTTGAAATGAGCACGGCCATGTCCGGGCTTGGCTGGTCGAGGCATCGGGCCTATCCTGGCAACCAGCGCGCCGGGTTGTGGCGGGGGGATGTGGCCGTGGAATGGATGAGGCGATCTCAAGACTGGCTGGGCTGAGCCGCCGCGAGCGGCATCATTTTATCAGTGGCATCATCATGTATCAAAGAATCCTCGTTGCCCTGGAAAACAGCCGCGCCGACCAGGCGTTGCTGCCCCACATCGAGAAGCTGGCTTCGTTGCTCCATTCGCGTCTCCTCCTGGTCCACGTGGCCGACGGCTGGGCGGCGCGGCACTACGACCGGCTGCACCTGGCCGAGTCCGAAGAGATGAAGGCGGACCGTCATTATCTTGAAGACACCGCGGAAAGCCTGCGCGCCGCGGGACTGGAGGTGTCCGTGCACCTGGCCCTGGGTGATCCGCCCAAGGAGATTTTAAAAACCGCCGAGACGGAGAAGTGCGACCTCATCGCCATGACTACCCACGGTCATCGGCTTCTTGGAGATATTCTCCACGGGAGCACGATCGAGCAGGTGCGCCACCGCGCCACGGTGCCGTTGCTGGTCGTGCGCGCGTTGGACGCGTGAGGGGCGCGGGCCGTCCCGGCCCGCAGCGCGCCGCTCGCAGCCGAGATCCTGGATTGCTCCAAGCTGCGTGTGCTGGCTGCACGCTGCGGGCGGGGACCGCCCGCGGCCCGGGCCTACAACAACTCGAGCAGCCTCTCGAGTTCTGCATCGGTGTTATAAAAGTGGGGCGACAGACGAAGGTAACGCTGGCCGGCACGGTCGGCGCGCAATGACGTGACGATCTTTTCTGCCTCAAGCCTGGCGTGAAGCGCAGGCAGATCCGCGCCAGGTTTGGAGAACGTGACAATGCCGCTGGCATGTTCGGGCGGTGCGGCGGCCTGGAGGACATCATAGCCCTTGGCTTGCAACGCCGGCACGAGCCAGGCGCGCTTGCGCAGGAGCTCGGCAGCTATCTGGTCAATGCCCACTTCCAGGACCAGTTCCATCGCCGCCTGCAGGCCGGCCAGGCCGACCAGGTTCGCCGAGCCGGCTTCGTAGCGTCGCCCGTCGGGGGGATGGTCCAATCGATCCTGCGCGACGTAATTTGGGCACCGGACGTTGTGCCACCCCAGGATCGTCGGGCGCAGTGTTTCCTGAAACGCTTTGCGCACGTAGAGGACCCCGGCGGCGCAGGGGCCGAGCAGCCATTTGTGGGCGTCGGCCGCCAGCACGTCGATCTGTTCAACAGTCGTCGGAAAAGCCCCGAGAGTCTGGATGCCATCCACGCAGAACGCGATGTTCCGGCGGCGCAGGAACCGGCCGATGGCGGCCAGATCGATCCGCCAGCCGGCGATAAAGTGACAGGAGGCCAGCGCGACGAGCCGGGTGTTCTCATCCGTCTGGCCGGTGACGTCGATCGTGCGGATGCGGCCGAGTTCGCGCAGGTTCATCAACCGCACATGCACGCCTTTTCCGGCCAGGGCCATCCACGGATAGACGTTGGAAGGATAATCGTCCTGGTAGATCAGGATGTTGTCGCCCTTGCGGAGCGGGAGTCCGTTGGCGACGCAGCTCAACCCGAGCGACGTCGGACCGACAAACGCGACTTCGTCCATCTGGGCATTGAGCAGGCGGGCGGCAGTCTGGCGCGCGCGCTGGATGCGCGCGGCGGGGAACGCTTCTTCCTGGTCGTCCAATCCGCCGAGCCGCGCATAGTCGGCCATCGCCTCCACGACCCGGCGCGGCAGAGGGCAGACGCCGGCGTGGGCCAGGAACGCCTTTTCCCGCGTGACCGGGAACTCGTGTCGACGCAACTCTTCGTTGGAATGGAGTTCGGTGATGGTCATGGGAAGCGAGCGAGCGCTGAACGGCGGATTCATTTCACGATGTCGATCTACTGGCGGGGAGCCTGGAAGGCACGACATTTCATAGGGCGTCTCTAGGGGCTTCTACGGATACATTGGACCGAGTGCGCTACGCTTGACGCTTCGCTCTGGCTTGGAGTAGGTTGCGCCCACAGAATAACTCAACACCACGAAAATGGACCAACAAATGCCAGTGATGGCGCCTGTATGAATAACTTTTTGATCCCTCATGTGATCGAGCAGACGGGGCGCGGGGAACGCGGTTACGACATCTATTCCCGCCTGCTGGTCGATCGCATCGTCTTCCTCGGCACGCCCATCGATGACATGGTTTCCAACGTGATCATTGCCCAGTTGCTTTTCCTCCAGATGACCGATCCGAAGAAGGACGTCCATCTCTACATCAATTCGCCCGGAGGCAGTGTCTCAGCCGGCCTGGCCATTTACGACACCATGCAGTTTCTCACTTGCGACGTGAACACCTATTGCATCGGGCAGGCCGCCAGCATGGGGGCGGTGTTGCTGGCCGGCGGAACCAAAGGCAAGCGTTACGCCCTGCCCAACTCCAATGTGATGATTCACCAACTCCTCGGCGGCGCCGAGGGCCAGGCCAGTGACGTGGAAATCCGCGTCAAATACATGCTCCGCCTCAAAAACCGGCTCAATTCCATCATCTCCAAACACACCGGCCAGCCCATCGACATCGTGGAGAAGGCGTGCGACCGCGACAACTTCATGACTCCGGAGGAAGCCAGGGCCTTTGGCCTGGTCGATGAGGTGGTCGTATCGCGCAAAGAAGTTCCCGGCTTGCCCGACAAATCGTCCGTCGTACCCTGACCCGCACCCACGCCCGACCCGACCTCAGAAAATTATATGGCTCGTCCGACCAATCTCACCCTTTGCAGCTTCTGCGGCAAATCTCACGCCGAAGTCAAGAAGCTCATCCAGGGTCCGGGAGTTTATATTTGCGACAACTGCGTGCTCCTTTGCAAGAGCGTGCTGGAAAAAGAACTGGCCCCGGAGCCCAAGAAAAGTGCCGCCAGCCACACCGTCCCCAAACCGGTGGAGATCAAGAAACATCTCGATCTCTATTGCGTCGGGCAGGAGCACGCCAAGAAAACTCTCGCCGTCGCCGTGCACAACCATTACAAGCGCATCCTCACCGAACCGTCCAGCAAAGGCCATGAAGAGTGGTACGGCGGCCGCGACGTGGAGATCGAGAAAAGCAACATTCTGCTCATCGGCAACACCGGTTCGGGCAAGACCCTCCTGGCCCGTTCGCTCGCCCGCATCCTCGACGTCCCCTTCGCCATCGCCGACGCCACCACCCTCACCGAAGCGGGCTACGTGGGCGAAGACGTCGAGAACATCATCCTGCGCCTGCTCCAGAACGCCGACTTCGACGTCAAGCGCGCCCAGAAAGGAATCGTCTACATTGACGAAATCGACAAGATCGCCCGCAAGACCGAGAATGTCTCCCTCACCCGTGACGTTTCCGGGGAAGGGGTGCAGCAGGCGCTCCTGAAGATCCTCGAAGGCACCATCTGCAATGTCCCGCCCCAGGGCGGACGCAAGCATCCCCAACAGGAATACATCCGCGTCAATACCAGCGGCATTCTCTTCGTCTGCGGCGGCGCCTTCGTCGGCCTGGAAAAGATCATCCAGCGCCGCCTGGGTCATCGCGTCATGGGCTTCGCCGCCGTCGAAAATGGCCGCAAACTCTCCGAGATCGACCGGCACGAAATCCTGCAATACGTCGAACCGGAGGATCTGATCAGCTTCGGCTTCATCCCGGAGTTCATCGGGCGATTGCCCATGGTGACCGTGCTGGAACAGCTGACCGAGGCGCAATTGGTATCCATCCTCACCGAGCCGAAGAACGCTTTGACCAAACAGTATACCAAGCTCATGTCGATGGAAGGCGTCGAACTGGAATTCACGGCCGACGCCCTCAAGGAACTCGCCGCCCAGGCCATCAAGAAGGGCACCGGCGCGCGCGCCCTGCGCAGCCTCCTGGAAAAACTCATGCTCGACGTGATGTTCGACGTGCCCAGCAGCGACATCACCGGCATCAAGATCACCCGCCAGGTCGTGCTCGGCGACAGCAAGCCGGTCTTGCGCCGGAAGAACGACAAGGCCGCCGCCTAGCCCGAACGCCAACAGCGATAGATGAACGCCGGCGGCAGGTTCCGCCAGACGATCGGCGTGATTTCAACCCGGGCAAAGTGCCGGACCAAACGCTGGCGGAAGCGGAGGGACGTCGGCAGCCAGCGCGCGTGAACGTAAGCGAACGTCGTGAACAAGCCGCCCGGCGCCAATGACTCCAAAATCGCATTGAAGATCCGATTCTGCGTGGCCGGCAGCATGTTGCCCCAGGCCAGCCCGCTGATGATGCAGTCCGCCTTCTGCCGGCCATGCCTGGCCAGGTGGAACGGAAGCCTCTCCGCCGAATCCCGGTAAACCTCCAGGCGGGGAAAACGCCGCTTCAGTTCACGGGCATTCAGTGGATTGATCTCGATCGCCAGAAACCGGCTCTGCCTCTGCAGCCGTTGCAGAATCAGGCCCGTAAAAGCCCCCGTGCCCGGCCCCAACTCGACCACCACTTGACGTGCATGCAACTCGCACCCCTCGACCATCCGTTGGGCCAGCGCCGCTGAACTCGGCCAAAATGCCCCCACCGTCAGTGGCTCCCGGAGGAATGCGCCAAAAAATCGAAGCTGCCCGCTGGCGCTCCCACGGCGCTGTTGCCGGGCCCGGTCCTTGAGCCGGCGCGCCGCCGTCGCGGCGGATCCGCTCGGCATTGACAGTCCGTTTCGGTCGCTCATACCAGTCGCACCATACGCTATTCCCCAGGGAGTGGGATAGAACACAGTTTATGGCTGGCGATTTTGGCTTGTGGCGAGCCTTTGACTCGACAGCCCGCGCCGGGGGCCGGATGATGCCCCCCATTCAGGCGCATGAAAAAGCTCAACACTTCCCTCTGCCTCTGGCTTTCCTTCGTTCTGCGCAACCTGTCCGCGCCGGCGCCCGTTCCGTTGCCCGGGACCCAACCCTTGACGCTCCCGGGCGACCTCTCCGCGCAAATGGTCGAAGGCATCGACAAGTTTCTCCTGCGCGAAACGGAACACGCGGTCGGGGAGCGGGCCAAACTCTGGCAGCGCGACTTCTCCTCGCGCGACGCTTACGAGAAATCGATCGCGCCCAATCGCGAGCGCTTCCGCAAGTGCATCGGAGCGGTGGATCCGCGTCTGCCCGTGACCGCGCTGGAATATGTCAGCAGCACCGTCGAACCCTCGCTCGTCGCCGAGACGGAGCGCTATACCATCCACGCCGTGCGCTGGCCGGTCTTCCCCGGCGTCTTCGGCGAAGGGTTGCTCTTGCAACCGAAAGGCCAGCCGGTCGCGCGCGTCGTCGCCTTGCCCGATGCCGACCAGACGCCGGAGATGATTGCCGGGCTCGCGCCCGGGCTGGCGCCCGACGCGCAGTTTGCCCGTCGCCTGGCCGATCATGGATGCCAGGTGCTGGCCTTGATGCTGATCGACCGCAAGGACACCTGGTCCGGCAATGAGAAGCTCCGGCGCTTCACCAACCTGCCCCACCGGGAATGGATCTACCGCCAGGCCTTCGAACTCGGCCGCCACATCATCGGTTATGAAGTGCAAAAAGTGCTGGCCGCGGTCGATTGGTTCGAGTCCGAGGAGGCCAAAGCCCAAACCCCAAAATCCAAAATCGCCCTGGCCGGTTACGGGGAAGGCGCACTCATCGCCTTCTATGCGGCCGCGCTCGACTGGCGCATCGATGCCACGCTCGTCAGCGGCTATTTCGACTCCCGCCAACAAGTCTGGCAGGAACCAATCTACCGGAATGTCTTCCGGCTCCTGCAGGAGTTCGGCGACGCCGAGATCGCCAGCTTGATCGCGCCGCGCGCACTCATCGTCGAGCACAGCGAGGCGCCCCGCATCGATGGCCCGCCCAAACCACACGACGGGCGCAGCGGAGCCGCCTCCGGCAAATGGCAGACGCCCGACTTCAACACCGTGGATGATGAAGCGACCCGGGCCCGGGAACTGGTCAAACCGTTCGCCAACTACCTTGTCCTGCTCCACGGCAACGAAGGAGCCACCCTCGAGCCCTGCGGCGATCGAGCGCTGCTCGAACTGTTCAACCGGCTCGGCCTCCGCCCAGCACAGCTGCATCCTCCCGGCCTGGCCCCCACGGACCGCCGGGGCGTCCAGTTCAGTTCCGCCGAGCGCCAGAGACGCCAGCTCGGCCAGCTGGTCGAGCACACCCAACGCCTCTTGCGCGCCTCGGAGCGGTTCCGCGATGAAACGTTTTGGAAGTCGATCCCAGCCGGCTCGCCGGAGGAGTGGGCCCTGGCCGCCAGGCCGTACCAGTCGAATTTTTGGGCCGAAGTCATCGGCCGCTTTCCCAAGGCCACGCAGCCGGCCAACCCCCGGTCGCGCAAAAGCTACGAAAAGGAGAAGTGGATCGGCTACGATCTGACGCTGGACGTCTGGCCCGACGTCTTCGCTTGGGGCGTGCTCCTGTTGCCCAAGGACCTCAAACCCGGCGAACGCCGACCGGTCGTGGTTTGCCAACACGGACTCGAAGGAGTGCCGGCGGACACCATCACCGACGGCCCGAAAGCCGGCGGCTACGGAGCGTATCGGGCGTTCGCCGCGCGGCTCGCCGAGCGCGGGTTCGTCGTGTTCGCCCCGCACAACCCTTATCGCGGAGTCGATAAGTTCCGCATCCTGCAACGCAAAGCCAATCCGCTCGGCAAGTCCCTTTTCTCCGTCATCCTCGCCCAGCACGATCGCATCCTCGACTGGCTGAGTGAACAGCCGTTTGTCGATCCGAAACGCATCGGCTTTTACGGCCTGAGCTATGGCGGGAAGACCGCCATGCGCGTCCCCGCGCTGCTCGACCGCTACTGTCTCTCCATCTGCTCCGCCGACTTCAACGACTGGGTGACGAAATGCGCCACGGTCGATTCGAGTTACTCCTACCTTTACACCATCGAGTATGACATGTACGAGTTCAACCTCGGCCACACTTCCAGCTATGCGGAGATGGCCGCGCTCATCGCCCCTCGCCCGTTCATGGTCGAGCGCGGCCACCATGACGGCGTGGCCCCGGACGAATGGGTGGCCCACGAATATGCCCGCGTCCGCCGATTCTATGCCAAGTTGAATATCCCCGAACGGACCGAAATCGAATTCTTCAACGGCCCGCACATGATTAACGGCGCCGGCACCTTCAAGTTCCTGCACCAACACCTGGATTGGCCGGAGGGGAAATGATGGGGATTTGCGATTTCGGATTTGGGATGCGGGATGCAGGATGTGGGATGCGGGATGCGGGATGCGGGATGCGGGATGCAGGATGCAGGATGTGGGATGCGGGATGCAGGATGTGGGATGCAGGATGCGGGATGCGCGATGCGGGATGCGGGATGCGGGATGCAGGATGCGGGATGGGGGATGCGGGATGCGCGATGCGGGATGCGGGGTGCAGGATGCAGGATGGGCGAT